>Ga0335072_10000762_pt1 | contig 57801 bp, 54 predicted proteins | sample Lox_Sample_21_FD_206725 | JGI IMG/M metagenome (GOLD analysis project Ga0335072, IMG submission 206725) | Soil microbial communities from Loxahatchee National Wildlife Refuge, Florida, United States - Lox_Sample_2.1 | ecosystem: Environmental > Terrestrial > Soil > Wetlands | place: USA...
CAGACTCGAGCGTGAGCCCAGTTCAAGAACATCACCCACACCCACGAAACCAGACATGCTGCTCCTGCGGCACCAAGAGTCGAAGGCGAACACGTCCACCATCATGTTCATGAGACTGTCCAACCCGTGGTCCACAAGGAGACTATCACTCCAGAAGTCGTTCACAGCGCTGTCCCCATTCATGAGTTACATCACGCTGCTGCTTAGCACCACGGTATCTCGACCTTGCCTACGAAGACCCTTAAGTCCTTCACATCTGGTGGCGGCATCCTTACTGGCGGCAAGACAGCTGCACACGAGATATACGACGGTGCTCCACGACCATACAACCGCGACTTGATGACAAGCCCGACTGAGGCTGATCCCAATCCGGGAAGTCTTAGCTTCGGTACTGGTTATCACCACACTGGCGGTACAGGTATCGTCCATGAAAATGGCAGCACCAATGCTGGACCTCACAATTCCAACCTGGGGAATAAAGCTGACCTGCGTGTGGACAGCGACATGGATGGCAGCCGCGTTATAGATACAGGTGGCCTCTCACATAACGGTCACACCAGCGAGATCGGTGACCACACCCGTGCCAATGGGCCTAACACTACCACGATCACTACGACCGGCACAACGACCGACACAAAGCCAAGTATGATGGAAAAGATTCAACGAGCTATCTAAGTATGTCTCTAATGACATATGATTGTGGGAAATATAAAAATTGCTAGTTCCTAGCAACATCAGGCGTATAATATCTCTTGGCCTTGTACAATAGCTTCGTATATTCTATGATGGCCATGATAAAAGTCGATATAGGAATCCGTCGGCGAGGCAATAGAAAGTTTATGATCACATTACCATACCTGTTCGCATGGTATACTCCGACTTGCTCACGCACGGATCCCACGCTCCTTAGCATTCGCCTATGTCCAAGACTGTGATATCACACTACAGCCCCATCTCGACCCCTCGACGTCACATCTCTGGCAATCGATGCCCGGGCCAACAAATGTCTTCGAATCAAGTCGCCTCATCAACACTTGGCACCAGTGTCGTTCAATTTCTCCTTGACGACACATGCTCGAACGGGCTCGTCGGCTGCCCGTTCTAGCGGTGCCTCGACCGTCGTGCTAGAATTCCATCCACATACGACCCCTTTGTCTGCTGCTCATGCCCAAATTCGGCTTCCCACTGCAAATCTCCCAGCGCAATTCGCCAAGTTTGCAGATCTTGACTTTTCAAAGCGTACATCCCAAAGAGGGGCTCATCGCCTAGCCTTATTCGGAGCCACATCCATCTGGCCATCGTCCGAGAAGTTTCATCCCGTGTATACTCGACCCTAACCCTTCAGCCGTCTTGCCAAACTTTCCATTTCCATAGAATATCCTTGCAAACGATTGCTATGCGGTGAACCCAGCATGAAAGCCACCACAGTCTGCAAACCGCCTCCGTCGCACGCCATGCGAATGCAGCACGGTGTTTTGATAAGATGTAGGATTTTGACCAGTGGTGCATTTGATACAAGGCCCGGCTCTGAATTGCTCCAAGCCATAGTGAGTTAGACATGGCTGCGAGCTGACGCTGGTGTTCCCTGGAAAGAGCGACAACCTTGGAACTCTCGCCTTGAGTCAGAGCTGTGGATCCTGGGGTGCGTACGAAAACACTTCCTCAGATATGTGGTACAATGTACAATGATTCGCCCCTCTTATCATTCAGCTGCGTACGGCAACGAAATATCTCCGTCAGCCAGCAATGGTACTCGTGCTGTCAATTCGAGGACGAGTGTTCCTCGCCATGAGAGTTCAGCAGTTGCTAGAGTGACTCTCATATAGTATACTTGTGGCTTATTCTTCACAGAACTGTGAGAGGGCTAAGGTCATTCCGGATTGAGACTTCCCACGATATACTCGTGACTTGATGTTCACGACGGTCAGGGATGAATGTACTGTCACACTTATGGATTTTTGAATGTCGCGCCAACTGAGAGACGCACGCCCCCGAAAACGCTATGACGTCCTCCCAGGCACACTATGGGTTGCAAGGAAGACAGACCATCCCAAAGGTTGGTTTCATCTTGTTTGTCATTCTTAGTACGGTATGTTTCGTGCAACGCAAAGCCGAACAAGGCGTGCAGTTCTTGCTCTCTACAATGTCGCCCATGCTATCATTTTCTAGAAGGCCAATCAAATCCCACGTCATGGGGCAGCTGCTCTCATGAGCTCCAGAAGTCCATTGGCCGCTTCTCCCTTGACGACGCTGCTCGTCAGCCCATTGACAAGCTTCTTGCTAGGACCATGTTTCAACGTAAGATCATCCACATCACTTCTTGGTGGACTGCTCAATTGCATTGGTGTCTTCGGAAATGTTGTCCGGTCTTCTTGGCTCAATGTCGGTGTTCTTGACCACTCCACTGCTTTCGTTCCCCCGTCGGAATCATCCGGCGTGCTGTTCGATATTGTTGACGACTGTGGCGGTCCCTTTTCTTCGTCCATGGGCATATACCTCGCTGAATACGCTGTTGGCAAGATGGTGGGTATGGGCATGCTGTTGAGATCCCTGACTGCTGGTTTCCTTTGTTGTGTTGCTCGCGCTCTTGCAGCGGCGACGATGCCTTCTGGACTTGTCCGACTCAGACTGGACGGTTGTGGAGGAAGTTCCGGTGAGGAAGGTCGAGGTTGCTCGAGTCGAGAGAACGGTTTGCTGATCTGATTGGTTTGTACCTTATAGAACGCGAGCTGCAGACGCGTACGGAGTGTTTCGGCTTTCTGAACACGGTCAGCATTGCATTCGATCTTGGGAAGCTTTACCCTAATCGCACCTCGTCCATGGCTTCCTTTCCCAAACGATGCTTTGGGGAATTCGTAGATTGGGCTGAGAGCGCCTTCAAGTTGTCTTCTGAATCGATTGACTCGAAGTCAATAAAACTCGACATCCGAACACTGTCTTGAGAGGTCTCAGACATGAGAGTAGGCTTAAGCGGTGGTTGAAGCTGAGAGGTGTTACTTAGTATTGGTGTGGCATGCTGTAACTCAAGTCAGTGGTGTCCGAGAATGGAGCCACAGCGACGCGATCTCAGCGGGATATCGATCAATCGCCACCATCTGCGAGCCTGCTTACAATTTTGTCCAATGACCGCTGGCTCATTTCATCCTGGATATCGAATTGATCCTCCACGTGCACGGGCGGCTCTTGTGAAGCATGTAAAGAGGTGAGAAGGGTCGATGTGGTACTACTTGCTTGACCAGTTGAAGAGAAGCCTCTTTCATCTGCCTCTGAGGTGGACTCGGTGGGCAGTACGATAAGTGGTGATGTTGAGCCTGTTCTGTCCGGGCCTTGTTCCTCTTGCTCTTCTGCACCGTCCACTTCGTGTATCCTACGTTTTTGCCCTGCTGTAGGCGCAATAGTTCTCCCTATTCTTATGTCCGCTGCGGTCTTGATCAGAGCTCTAGGTTCGTCAGGCATCGAGTAGTCGAATTGTGGTTTTAGCAATGGTTCGTGGGCGCGGCGTTTTAAGGACGCGTTCGGGGTCTTGTCGCCGAGAACGCGTCGAGTTGGAGAGACAGAAGCAGACATTTTGTAGAGTCCGCTTGTTCTTAAGTTGGGCGGTGCGTTCGCGCTTCAAAGAAAGTCTAGGTCAGCACTTCTGCATCAATCCATAGCCAGCATTCACTGTTGTAGAGTGCGGAGAAATGCATTTACTGCCAGACTCACTGGAACCTGTGTCGGTCAAATTCGGGGGTTTTTTGCAGATGACTGAAAGCCCAAACCTTCACAAGAGGCAAAACAATGATTGAAATGCAACACTGCCTCAACTGTGGGAAGGATGTGAGAAGTCACTAAGGTCGCGTTGTATGCGAGGGACAACAAGATGGAGAACACCCTTGTCGGTACCTGCATTAGTGTCCGACGCGGGCACGTCAAAGTGGGGTCAAGTCGCGGTCACGCTTCACGCACGTTCAGAATGAAGTCAATGGAGACACTCAAATCTGCTTAACAGTAAGAACGCTTGTAGTGCCAATCCATAAAGGCTGTCAGAACTCACAAATGCTCATTCGGTGCCTGAACCGAGCCAAGGATTGGAGCGACTTGCTTCCTTTGCATAGATAGAAGCAACTAAAGCTGCACGTGCGCAAATTGAAGGCGACGGGTGACGGGTGAGCGACTGCCGTGGATGTCATCAGATCCTGAGACCGCCAACGAGGAAGGTTACAGGCTTCAGGTTATGAAGACGAGTCTTCGAGACCGGAAGTATTCGTTCTTACGCCCATAGGTCACTCTACCTCTGGCCGGTGACAGCAACGGGAGAGAAGTATGTTACTGGCTTTACATAGGTAGCCTGTGGGTTTTCACTTGGAAACGAGGTAGGCGGGAAGGTGGTAGAAGAAATAACTCGGTGTAATCCAGCCACAAATGAAATGTGAGTGCTGGAGGGTTGTGTCTCCAAAATTGGTGGACAGGCGTCCCGCGCAGTGATGTACCTATTGACATTTAACGAATTTGGCCCCAAGACCTGCGCACCTTCTGACCTAGGTTAGTATACGCCAGGAAGATAGAACTTTGAAAGCTAGCTTTCCGTCGAGAATTTGATGGAGACTCTCTCACAAGTTCGTGATCACCTCTTTATCTGTGAAGGCTTTGTTTGTGCTGCCGTCAACAGTTTGCTTCTGTCTAACACCTTGGGAACATTTCACCAGTTGCACAGATGAAACGGAGTATGGTAGCTGCGCTGCGATTCTCAATATTACAAACTGCAACGTCCATTAAAGCGAGGCTTGGAATGCATAACAGACCGCTGCTATTGGAAAGTCGAATGTGCAACTTGTCTTAAGTGGATCGGAAGACTCGAAGCCAAAGACTTGAACAGAACCAGACTAAAGATACGTCACACCACAATCACGCCAAGAGGGAAACTGCTTGACGAGCCGACTGTTCCCCGCGGATCTCGAGAAGGGAACCGACATTTGGCTGTGGGTGACATGTGATCTCAACTTCTGAATTGAGGCATCAAATCCATACACTTCCCGCGACTGCGGCACGAAGCTCCGCTGCCAACGGACAAAGAATACAGGGCAGACTATTGGTACACTGGCTACCGTGGCAAGGAAAGGGTCAATAAGATTTGAAGGATCGTGAAGGTTTTCGAGAATGGGAAAGGCCCCCAGAAGACATTCTAATTTGAGAATGGCTTCAGTCCCGATCACGAAGCAGATGCAATGAAATCTTCAACGCAGCTAGCATGGATTTGTGAGTTTGTCTTCTGTTATCTTTGCGACCGGTACAAAAGGACTTGGTTACCGGCGGAGTTGTCTGGAACGTCCTCATAGTATCGAATGCCCTCACCTTGCTTGCGAAGGACAGGCATTGCCTGTCTTGAGACCGAATGGGCGTAAGGAGGGAGTGCGGGAGTTAGAATCTAACTAAGTTCTGAATTGGGAAAGTGCATGCGATCCTGCGAACCACGATAAGACTTGCAAGTGGAGATTTCCGCCAGATGACTTGGATGGCAAAGACAACCTCTTGCGACTATGTTCACCGTGATACGGCATGGGTGAGGTCCGTGGCATCTTTGTCAGCTACTAGAGGAGCACACGACATATAAAATGAGCTATGGCAGCCATTTCCGCTGTTCCCTTACCTACCTCTATGCTTCTGCCCCTGAAGCCTGGAAGCCAACCCCTGCAACTCACACGTCCCCTCGACTCCTTGTCATATCTTTGGCAACAGTAGAGAGCTAGCAACACCGAAACAATCCATCATGAGTGTGGGCCTTCTAAACGACGGCGACTATGTGGAATGGTCTGAGGTCTGGCGCCAATACTTGGAATTCTACGAAACGATATTGCCCGAGGAACAATACAAGAACACCTGGTCTCGTATCATGGCTCCGGACGGAGACCTCCATGCCTTTGTGATGCGTGATGAGCAGGGGAAGATCATCGGCCTAAGCCACTACTTGTTCCACTGCCAGTCGTGGTCCGCCAAGCCTGATTGTTATCTGAATGGTAAACTCCCGGCGCCCACTCCCAAGTAAATACTGATCAAAGAACCCATTTCTGACTTCTGCTAGATCTGTTTGTTGACAAGGCCCTCAGGGGCAAAGGCCATGGGAGAAAGTTGATCCTCGCGACCCATGAAGCTGCCAAGGAGAAAGGTTGTGGAAGACTCTACTGGGCGACGAAGGAATCTAATGCTACCGCGAGAAGGCTGTATGACTCGGTTGGCAAGTTGGAGTTTGTGCAGTACAGTATGCCGATCTAGAGCCAGCATTCTCCTGGAAGGACATTTTCGTCTATACACATCTAACGTTGACCGTTCTTGTCTCGAACACTATATGTGTCTTCGCCGATTCTAAGAACGAGTTGGAAATCGCGGGAGGGTCGACTCCGAACCCCGACGCTCATGTCTATTTTCTGTCAAACCTGTAGATGGGCTTTGTGTGCATCCAATAAACAACGTCGACTTCAAGATGAAAGCAGCGTCTCTCTCCTACAAATATGGCACACTGACTGGAAAAGCTCACCGTGAGCCGGCCCTTCGACTGGTATCTTGCCACTGACCTCATCTCGGTCACGCCGACACTGGTCCCTGCAGCAGGCCTCATGGGCTCGTCACAGAACGAATGGTTTTCATCTAGCTGTCGGGACAGAAGAGTGGTCCAAATTGACGATCAGGTCGGGGGGAGCCCCGCAGTGTTTCTTTGTGCTTGAAGGTGAAGGTAAGGCGGATGACCCCGATATCGGAAGACAGACTGCGTCAACAGTGCAGCTAAGAAATGCAAGCGAAGTTCAGCAACCGAGGCAGTTATTCGGCCTTGGGTGGTTGCTATATTGCCACAGTCGTACAGTCATTGGATCGAATCCACCCAGTGGTAGCCAAGCCTTTGAGTTGTCAATATACGGCCAAGTCCATGATTTCTCTCGACTGCTGGCTCACGTTGTTCCACGCCGATAATGCACGCGATGAGAATACAAGGTACGCCTCGAACCCAAAGTGAGATTTCTCCTCCGCCGATTCAATCTCGGAGGACCTTTGTCGTGCGAGTTGACTTTTTTGCCGCCTACAACAAGCACAAATGATTGATCCACCAGATACCCCAAGTACGCCTCACTTTCAGGGAACGCCGACCGCGGCAAGTGTGCTATATGCAGAAAGCCCTCCAATCAGCATCTCAGCTTGATTGGTTTAAAATTTCCTGGTGGCTCATCTCGCTCCCTATGGCTTCCTTCCACTTTGCAACTTCCAATAAACCTGGGGTACAACCACCGCTAGTGAAACTTGCTGTTGAGCCCACAGGTTCAAAATGCAGGTCGACAACTTTTAGGCGCTGGTTGCATGCCATCTCCACGGAGCGGGTTGTCGGTTAATCTCTACTAGGTCCCTGATCCGGGAGCAATTGATGACCTGGCACATCATTCTTTCGCAACGTTCGCTTATCGGAGGATTGAGACTACTGAGCCATCTGGTCAGGTGGCATCTATTCTGAAATTAACGCCAATCATTTCGACTCGATATTGTGCAGCTAACAACGGCTACATGGCGGCAGGCAACGTGTCCCATGTGCTGAGCATTCACTAACGCTTTCACTTTCTTCGCTGACCCTTCAGCCGTTGCTGCCGGACCATCCTGTCGTACTTATTGGGGGCCTTGTTTATGACTGAATCCTAAGAAGCGGGACACTAAAACAGGAGACTTGCAAAGGCATTCTTGTGTGAACATGTCTGGCCCTCCGCCTCGCAATGTGGCAGACTGGGCCGACGCCGTGTAGACATAAGAGCAGCAAATCCCCAACTTCCGCACTTGTCTCAACTTCCTGCTTCTATCCAGGCACTTCCTCACATCGACACCAACAGATCATCGTCCAAGCTCCCGATAGATCTCTAAGCACAGGCACCAAGCCAGCAACAGTTCGCTTCAGACTCACGCCATTAATCCCACCATGTCAGCATCAAAAGATGTAAACACTCACGGTCCGGAGTTGGTGTGAGTGGAACCCCAACACCTAGCACTTGATTTGACTTGACAATTTTGCTGACTCATTCCAGCGGCCATCAAAGCCCAACGCGTGATGCAGAGGTCGACCAGACGAAAAAGGAGACACGGTCCGGTGAAAAGGCCGCTGAGCCAGTTCAGCTCAAGCGGTACTTGGAAGAGTCGAAGAAAGACGGACCGTTCCACAATTTACAGGAAGAGCTGCCTAATGGTGCCGTGACCACGGCCCCTATTGGTTCATTGACAGGTAAATGATGGGATGGTAGTGTGATTGATGGCCGGTCCTTTGCGATGACGGGGGTCAATGCTTGGGGGGTTTCTGCCTAAGCCGGGATGTGTCGAACCTTAATGATCTTGTGTGTGTTCCATGTTACGAGCAAGCTATCTCTTCAGCAATTCGTAAGGTATCTACTCAAGTTAGCCCAAACGTACAGGAAGTCATCACACTTCTAAAGTAGACTGGCTACCCTAAGTTCTTGCTGATGTAGGTCGAAGGTAGACTCGTGAGGTCGAGGCGGCCGCGTCTGTGAGTCGCGTCGAATCTCAATCATGTGACTCGCACTCGCTACGGTTGACGTGTTAACCGTGGCGTTGAAGCCTTCCAATATTGTCCAAAAGCTCCGACGCAATGGAAATCAACTCTGTTCCGCCGCGGGCTTTCGATCCTCTCGTTCCAAAGACACATTTTATGCGGCCCAAAGTGAAGCTTGCTCGAGAGCATTGGCGACAGGGGGGGCCCACGGAAAACTACCTTGGCCTAATCCCTAATTGGCCCACCACCCACCAACACCAACTCATTGAGCCCTGAGCTTCCCGAGCAAGTTTACCACATTCAGATCCCGTGTTCTGCACAAAAAGCCAGTTTGAAATGTTAGACTCTGGTAGCACATCAGGCATCATCACTTTGTGCTGGATGGCAGGTCTCTGCGGCAGGCGGGGATGCAAAGAACGAGCGATGTCCACAAGACCGAAAATGCCTCATACTGCTCGGAACCTGGGCAGACTTGCTGCCGTGATAGTAGGCGGCGACCTGGCAGTCAATTCGCAAGAGGAGATGACTTTGTATCTCGCTAGAGTGCCTCTGGAGAAGAGGAAAGCCGCACGCACCGGTACGAAGCTTTGTGGTACACCTTGATTGAACCAACCTCGGAACCCCAATGGCTTTTGCCTTCAACTGAATTTCGAAGCGCATTGGACAGATTCTCTTCTCCATCGCTAGTGAAGGCTGCCCAAGCCCCACCCGATAAGATATGCGAGTCCAAAAAAGCAGCCCTCGACCAATGGAACCTTTTCCGTCCCAGTCTTCCAGGTCACTGCTTCCAATCTTGCTTTATTTTCGTTTTGCACAGGCGAAGCTCGAATGTTTCGTTCCTAGTTCAGGCTATACTCCGTACAAGCGGGTTTTGTCTAGGCCGACGAAAGTTCCTGTAGGGACTAGGGGTGGAAGGAGCAGGAGAAAGAGGGGACGAAGGAAGGGATGCGGCAAGCTGGAGAACTTGAAGAGCGTCGACAGCGGAAGCTGAAGAATCGGAAGAGACGCAAGATCGGTGGTAGTCTTAGAGCTCTTGCTGGGCCCGTCATTATCGTCGTGAGGATTTCATATCGCTATCGTGGTATAAGGCGACAGAATAGTGCGCTTGTGTAGAACATATCCAATACCGCCGTACGCTCGCGTGGCGGCTGGAAGGACTCGTCGGGTGTGAATTGAGATGATCATGAAACAAAGGGATATTCTGACAAACGCCGAGTGAGTCAAGAATTTTCCCTTAGGGCTGGAGTAAGTAAATCAACGTCGAGATACAAACTCGCCCGTGTAGTGATGTCAGAACGCAAGACCTATTCCTCGAGTTGGAAATGTTGAGCAGCGCAAGGAGAAGTCCCATCATGGCCAATGATACAATGGAGGAGGTCATTGTGCGCAGCACTGGCATGACTTACAGCTCCGCGTGTTCGGCGGAAACTAGGAAATGGTTCGGTCGCTCGCTATCGTCAAATATCCTCGTTTTGCGGGCTTACGGAGAATACAACACAGCAGCAATTAGCAAATTCTTCAGAAAATACTAAAGGCAACCAAAAGCAACATCTTCCTTTGCATCCTTGCAGCTAGCAGTCAAATATCACCTTTGAGGTAGGGGTGGTTGATCTTTGCCACGCACGCATACTTATCTCCACTCAAACCAACATCTCCCTTTCTCTAGCGAACATCACAAACTGCTCAACACAAGGCCAGACCATAGTTAGGTAGAGTCTAGGTACTCACTCCATTTCCCACGCAAGCCTGATCTTGAAATCACCGAGGCTACTCCGACATGATTCGATCACACGACAATCACCCTCAACCCACCCCACGTTGGACGACTCAATGAATATCGGAGAGTACGGGCAAGGAGAATCTCCCAAGAGGCCCAGTTGAGAGGACTTGTTAGAAGAAGACTGAAGGACTGAAGAACCTTTCAACAACCTGCATCCTACGCGTGGCCCACCTGTTTAATACCTTGATTTCTTGGAGCACCGATTCGCAGGCAACTTTCCTTGGATAGTACGATGTCTTACGCTCCTCCTGAGAAGCCAGTACGAGAACGAGTAAGAAGGCTTCCAAATCCACATAATAACCCAGAATCTTCATGAGTACAGCGTTACTTCCTCTTCTCGGGAAAAGCCGCGGCATGAGACCCGGCTACACATCCTCGCTACTGAATATCGCCAGTGTCTCTGCTGACCCTCCATATTCCCCCTCCCCGAGTTTCATTCATCCTTGGCTAAGAAGCGTCCACCAGGCGTCATGAATGGCTTCTCACCAGGCTATTTTGCCTATGCAACGTCCAAAGCCAGCCTTATACACCTCGGCTACATGTTCGTGCCAACTCTCGTCGAAACCGGATCCAGGTCACCATCTCGGAGGGGAGTAACATAACCTAGTCACCAAAGCTTGACGAAAAAATGAAACCTGATTCATTCTCGATTTGCTTTCCTCCAACAAAGAACACCATCCCAATCCAATCACTACAGGTCTTCATGCCTGTTACACCTCCTAGTCTGATGCCTAACTTCTCTGTATCTTCACTAGCGAGATCACCAACGGCGAGTCTGGCGACAGTCAGACATCGGAGTTCGACATGAGCACGTCGAAACCAACCAATAGGCAGCCGAAGACGTCCCTCTTAGCTTTATCGCTGACATTCTCACAGTGCGAATAGGAAACGATGTTACCATGGCAGCTCGCATCCTCCTTTGCCGGAACCGGCAGTCCACCCCCGAAAATCCAAGTCATCTGTCCAGATAGAGATCTGTGTAGCCAGGCCTTAGGGTGAAGCAAGGACCAGCTGCAAGGAATATTCTGGCAAAGCGTCCTGCAACATGATAAAAGCTTGGACTAGCTCCACGGGGGCAAGCTATTTTCATTGTTGCTGGTACAACCTGAACAAAAGGTGATTGCGGTTATCGACTTGAAAATCTCCCTTGGCCGCTCACAATCGTACATATATTGTTAGCACAGCTTCCACACATAGTGACAAAATGAAGAGATGCCAGCACTCTTATTTGTTTCTCGGTTGTAGTCATTAGGTCCGAGGTATAGCGCTCTATCTACAGAAGCGCAGAGGCGCCAGAACCACAAGGTGTGACCTGCCAACTGGTGTTCTGGAAAAGCTCAGAGAAGGAGTCAATGCTTCATAACTGTTGTTTATACACCCACCCATGTATAACAATGCGCATATATATTGTGGTTGCCCAAGAAGCCATTCCTGTAGCCTCTTTGCCATCCAACGGAGTCAAGGGGTATCATATAAGCATGGAGCGTAAGCCTGGACACATCCTCCAAACAGTATGTACAGTTCTGTGAGCGAACCACTCACTGCTCAAATGCTGAAGCCTATGTTGTACCGATTATCATCAATAAGCCTTCCGTACCTGTCACCATCGTTAGCCAGCTCCCTATCGACAGCTCTCGGGGAAGTGCATACTCCAACAACAACCGAAAATACCAGACCTCTAGATCGTCATTTCTCAATACCTTCTGAGACCATTCTCGTCCATCATTTGCGATTGTCTTCGCTTGTAGGCGTCCTGCCTCCTCTTGATCGAAATACCTTATCGCCTCCACATACTCGTCTCCCTTTAGACTGAGCGGGATGTAATGCACCCAAGCCTTGAGCCATTCATCATGCCACTCCCGGAAAACCGCCAACTTGTACACCAAACTCTTGCTCTGCAGGAAAGCGTAATAGCGACCGGAAAAGGCATTGCCATCAATGTCAAGTAGGTACTTGTAGTCGAACGCATCGTACTGATTCACATGTTCAACGACGTCAAAAAACTCCTTCTGTGCTTCGCAGTCCCCGGGATCACATTGCCCAATGTAAGTAAACTTGACGTCGAAATAGTGCTTCATGTCCACTTTTGGGACCTCCACCTCAATCCACTCTGCATTCTCGTTGGCAGTAGTGTTCTTCAGAATTCTCGCATTGTCGAGTCCATTTACGTTCTGAACGAATCGCTGACGGTGCTGCCGTCGCCATCCACCGTCGCGGGAGAAACCGCCGGTAGTGCTTCCACGCCAGTACATCTTATTGGCTTTGCTCGCCCAGTCGGTATCTCTCCACTCGCTGTAAGATACTTTCCCGATCCAGTACCAAGGGCTAGGGTAGAGTATGTCTTGAAAGGAAGAAATCTTGGACTGCGAGAAGATGGGGAAAAGATCATGAGTGATGTCGAACGCATTAGGGCGGTCGAAGAAACCAAAGGTGCGTTGCATGGAAGGGGAGTTGCATATATCGGAAAAGGCTGTAGTATTGTAGATGAACCCCAGAGACGAGGTGGCAAAAGAAGTCGTGTTGTCCAGGCTCGTGTCGTTGAGAAAGCAGCGAGCAGGACTTAGAGGCGAGCATGAAAGACGAGAATTGGTCCAGGTGGGTTGGTGAGCGAAGCGGTTGAAGCGCGTCGTCTTGTATTCCTTTAGACGATCGCCGTTGCCCAGGTCAGAAGGGCGAGGAGACCATCCATTCACCAAGCTCTGCTTTGCGTAAGCTATTGGGATGTTCTTGTCTTTGGCAATCGCCACATGATGAGCCAAATCATCGTGTTGAAGTACCACTCGTGGTTCGTCGTGAACGTTGAAGGCCAAGTCCATGTCTGGAAGGTATTCGACGAAGCCATCGAGCATCGATTTTGTTGCATCCCGATGCCACTCGGCTCCATCGCCGCCTCCTTCTACTTTTGTGACCTTTCCGTTCCGAATCATAGTTGCGATCATCACATTGTCAAAGCCAAGTACTTCTCTTGTCCTCTCTCGTATGACCGATGGTTCGAGTGCCCAGAAAGGCAACAAGGAATGGTAGATGGTGTCATATTCATCGATCATCTCCACCCCTTTCCTTTTCGCAAATTCATACCATTTATCGAAATGGGGGGGAGGAGGTAGTTTGTACCTTCGACGGTATTCGGCTACCGCATCGGTGAGGGAGCGGGACTGACGAGCCTGCACAGTCTGGAATTCGCTCTGGGCGCTTGATATGAGTCGGTATATGGGATGTGACTGAGTGTTCGTGGGAAGCAAGGGCTCATTCTCTTCGTGGGCATGATGTCCGGTGAGTAGCGATGTGTCGAACTGCTCGGGTCGTCGCAAGAGGAGGACTGTGAGTCCAACCAAGCAAATCAATGCGAGCAGACTGATGAGTTTCCTCGACCTTATCATTTCGCCTGCGCCGCATCTGGACCGCTTGGTCGTAGTCATTCATGAGCACTATCAGTGAATGTTATCGATGGCGCATGGCCGGAAGGTTGGTAGCGGTGCAGGTCAAAAAGCTCTGCGTGGGTCAAGGCACTCACAAACGATGCGATGGTACTAACCAGTACTTGGAGCGCTATGTCATGCACGAGGAACAAATATCTACAATAATGCAAAAAAAAGGGAACTGCAGAAAAGGGCGAGCGAATGCCAAGGTCTTATCCGGAGAAGCTAATTAAGCGATTGGAGTCAATGGCCGACATGCTTCCTCAGGACGATTGCTTTCGAAGTCCTGGTATTTGGATAGATTTCTCTATCCCAAATAAGCGATCTTGTTAGATTTACCTACAATGAGAAGACTACTTCTCACGGAATGCTGTGGCCCGCCCTAATTATTCCAAAAGAGTAGACGATCAACTCCGCGCACCCTGACACAAATCTTCGCCTCTGGGGCTTGTTGCCGGCGCCACACATAGCATAGTACTCCGCGACGACAGGATGACTACCAACGCTAATACGCCAAAGCACACATAGTATCCTCGGCTAGTCCGAGAAGCAGCTGGGGCGCGGCGTGTCAAGCTTTTCGCCTCGCTTCGAAAAGAAACCCGCTTGCTTGATGTGTGTAGGTCTGCCGGTCTTCTCATCGAAGAGATTGAAGCCGAAGTTGGCAGCGTGGGGCGGAGTGTATCTTGGGCAGCGTTAGTGAGGCTCTGAGCTAGGATAACCGCTCGACATATGTGGGATCGTTGAGCAAACTTACAGGTGAAGGGAGACTGCAACGTCCGTTTCAGAGGTGTTGGAGATTTTGTGGACGCCGATCTTATCCGAGATATAGGTCACTTCATTTTCGGCATACACTCTTGCTCTCTTCATTGTCGGTGTGCAAGGTGTGTCGGGGTTTGGCGCTTCGTAGATGGTCTCCGTCAGCGACCCTTTCAAGATCTGTGCAAGGTTTTCAGTGAAAATGCCCATCCAACTCGATAAATCGAGCTTGCCTTCATAACACAGTGAGCATTTGCATGATCGTGGATAGGGCTGCCTCTGCCAGGACTCCAAACCAAGATAAGCTGTGGAACTTATCAGAATCGTTTCCAGTCAGGAGCCTATCATGCCTACCAAATTGCTCTTGCCGTTCCCCTCGTCCACCAAGTTGCGTGTGTAGTGCTTGCTAGGATCGAGTAAAGCGTACTGCTCCCACTCAGATTCCTTCGAAGTGTATGACTGCATCATTTGTTGTATAACGTCTGGATCGATCTCTTCCGAGTCTAGGCCTGAACAAGGACCTAGGACATCGCTCAGCTTTTGAACAAGCTCTTCGAACTCATCGCCGGAGCCACCGCCTGGCCTGCAGGGATGGCTAGAGCTATTTCCTTGTATGAAGGGCATTTAAGGTTGAGTCTGTAACACAAACTGGACATAGGTATGAAGGCTAGGCAGGTAAGGGAAGCAAAGAGGCCCGAAGATTGATGAGAGTGCCTTTCAAAAGGCAAAACTCTTGGAGATAAGACGAACTTCAGCAAACCTCCCAAGAGGGTACTAGCGTTTTCAACCATGGGGCACGGGGATCTACAAGGTCGTCAATAGGGTCTTATCAGCTGACTGTGGGTAAGCCGGCAATTGGGGTATGTGCAGACGTAAAGTTGCGGTCAGGCGATCTGGTCAAGACCAAAGCCTGTCTGGACGGGCGGCAGCGGCAGCTAAGGCCTCACTTTCCGAGGCGTTGGACAAAACGTAATAACTTGGAGAAAATATAGAGATCACCAATTGTAGTCAAAACTTGCGGGTCAAGGTCTAGTATGGAGTACATTAGGGTTGACGTATTGGCGTGACAGACGTTCTCGTGCAGAGAGCTCTCCAAGCTATTTTGCTTGAACTTTTTATATTTCTTCTGGTCCATCAGCCTCACGCACCAATTCGGCAACTTTGCCGCCGCCGTTTGGCCGTTCGCCACACAGAAATCCACAAGCGTTTGACAGCGCAACCACCACGTTAATGACATCTGCAGGTGCGCACGGAAATTCTCCGACTACCCCATTCGAAGGCAACGGGCATCTACTGAACTTGGATACAGATCGGGATTAGACAGACGTGCTCACACCACGCTCCTCACAACGGGGCGACGGTCACCCAATGTGAACCGTGCTCCTCATCATCCTACAAAGCAGTTCGAAAACGTGACTAGCCTGGCTTGAGGCCAGAAAAGGTTGTCTCAAGCATCGAAAGTTCCTGCATATCTATATCACCAGGAATAGAAGAGCTGCTTGGAGGCACACCGGCCTCTCCGCTACGATGGCGACCACTGTGGATAAGATCAAGGACATTGAGGCTGAGATGGCGAAGACTCAGAAGAACAAGGCTACCTCGTTTCATTTGGGACAACTGAAGGCAAAGCTCGCAAAGCTCAAAAGAGAACTTCTCACACCAGCCTCAAGTGGCGGAAGTGGTGGTTCTGGCTTTGACGTGGCAAGAACAGGCGTTGCTTCGGTGGGCTTCATTGGCTTTCCTTCTGTCGGTAAGAGCACATTGATGAGCCGGCTCACAGGCCAACATTCAGAAGCCGCAGCCTATGAGTTTACAACTTTAACCACCGTTCCCGGACAAGTCCTGTATAATGGAGCCGCCATTCAGATGCTGGACTTGCCCGGTATCATTCAGGGAGCCAAAGACGGAAAGGGTCGTGGCCGTCAGGTCATCGCTGTCGCCAAAACCTGTCATTTAATCTTCATCGTCCTCGATGTCAACAAACCACTTACAGACAAGAAGGTTATCGAGTCGGAGTTGGAGGGCTTTGGTATTCGGATCAACAAAGAGCCGCCAAATATTGTGTTCAAGAAGAAGGACAAGGGAGGCCTAGCGATCACAAGCACTGTACCCCTGACGCATATTGACCACGACGAAATCAAGGCCGTTATGAACGAATATCGGATCTCCTCCGCGGATATCGCTATCAGGTGTGATGCCACCATAGACGACCTCATCGATGTCCTTGAAGCAAAGAGTCGGAGTTACATACCCGTTATTTATGCCTTGAATAAAATCGACTCCATCTCAATTGAAGAGCTTGACCTGCTTTACCGAATACCGAATGCTTGTCCAATCAGCGCGGAGCATGGCTGGAATCTTGATGAACTCATGGAGCAGATGTGGGAGAAGCTACAACTGAAGCGGATTTATACCAAGCCAAAGGGCAAGCAGCCAGACTACAGTGCGCCAGTTGTTCTGAGGCAGAACGCCTCTACAGTCGAAGATTTTGTGAGTGCCCATGTAGCCCCATCCTGACGACTTGACAACAAGTTGGGCTGACCCATGTGCGAGTACAGTGCAACGCCATCCATAAGACCATTGTTGAACAGTTCAAACATGCCATTGTATACGGTCGTTCTGTTAAGCATCAACCGCAACGCGTTGGCCTGTCCCATGAATTGGCGGATGAAGATATTAGTAATTGGACACACCCTTGATAAGTGGCCTGGGCTAACCTTTGCTTTTAGTCACTATCATCAAGAGATGAGAGGTCAACCCGGGCGCACTAACCAGCGTAGTCGAGATCGCCCCCGGTTGCGAGCAACTAAATTTATCCCAGATAGGTGAATCTTCATCGGAGCTCGGATCAAGTGTTCGACGTCTCCCGGAGCAGGCGAGACAAGGGAAGAAATTCGTTAAGCTATCGACGCCACGAATTTTGGACGTAACGAGCCTTGGCCCGCAGCCGATTCCGCATCCGCCCGCTGTCCCGCTGCGGCCCTGATTCGAGATACGGCCGTCACCCTTGAAGATTATTTAACTGGTAGGATTGTTGTAGCATTTTTGTGGACTTCCAGTTCGAGAGGAGCGATGTCTGGAAAAAAATGACACTCTGCATGGTGTGGATTTTCACGAGGCGTTCTCAAGGGGGGGAAGGGTACTACCTAGGATGTTTGTTAAGCGAGAGGTCGAAATTGCGAGCCACGTTTTACCCCACCCTAAGGAGTTTTACGGAGTACTTGGTGGCTATCAGTAGCCTGCAATGAATTCACCCAAAAGGCCAAGATAGGCACTTACGTTCTCCTGGCGATCAATGCGATGCAGGCTAACATGTCCGGGATCGCGAGAGGGGAAAAAGCACCCCAGGGCCACTAAATGTTGGGCATTCTCATATGACGGGGTGCTGATTTGCTGGAGCGCCCAAAAACCCCGCCATCGTTGCTATGATTCGCCGGAAGCTTAGAATCGGCGTGCGCCTCAAGCCCAAAGGACCCGTTGTTGATAAGCTGCGGCAAGCAAGTCTAAGCTGCTCCTTCGAGCCTGACAGGCAAGATTTGCAAATCCACTTTCCCATCTCGACTGGCGGAAGGAGCAAAGATCAACGCTTTTGCTGCCTCAAATTCGTATTGGCAGCGCTTTTAATCCCCGAAGAGTTGCTCGCAGTTCGCTCCGCCCCTGCGAGCCTCCTAGACGTCGCATTTATTGATCTTTGTTCGGAATCGCTCGTGATTCGTGACTAGATTTTTGCAAATGTGTTTGCCGCTTAGCCCTGACTAGCCAATGAGACAAAGAGGCCTGCCCTGCCTAACCGCCGGGATGTAAGCCAGTCAAAAAGCGCAATGCCAGCATGCACTCTTGTTGGTTGAGATTTTTCAGTCTATTTGACTTTGTTCCTGGGTCATGTTGCACAAATGAAGCGTTTTCAATACGCCCTTGCCGTGACTCAACGCAAACGGTTGGTGTTCGCCTGGATAGAACAGGTATCGCTAGTTCGGAAACGTACTGTCATTTCTCTTTCCAATACTGTCACAGAACAGCCACCGCGGGCACGGCCCTAAGAATCCGTCCTCGAGGTTTGATTTGGATATGTTTCAACTATGTTGGGGCTGGACCGAGTCGTGCCCTCTACCCCAGACCAATCTTCACCAACAAGTTCCATTTATCATCACTCCATAGCTACCAAAACTAGTCTGCGATATTAGATCGGAAAGTAGAGCAACTAGGACTCCTTGTCATCCCATTGCACCAAACGTCATCGAGTAGGAGGCTGCGAGAGAGGGAATCCCCAATCCTATTCCAACTGTCACCTTCCAAATGTAATCCACTTTCCAGCTGAGCAGTGCACCCCGTCCCTTTCTCTTCTGGGACAGATCAACGGTCAGTGAGACACCATGTGACCGAATCGAGTCAACGCCGTTGGAAGGAGTTTCGCTTCTGCTGGTCGCATGAAGCATTGTGGCTGCTAATTGCTGCGGGTAGGGAAATATTTGCGATCCAGGCTGGCCCGAATGGTGTGGAGTGGCTTTGAAAAATAGGTCCTTAGTTGGCGTTTGGGCTCTAGGCCGCTTCGAACCAAGCCCACCTAAGTTGGGTCGTGCTAGAAGGGATGCTTGTAAGCTTCTCCGTGTGCGGGCCCTTATTTACAAGTGCCATCCTGCCCGCATCCGCACTTTACCATTTTCTCGTAGCCTACCCGCCCCAAAAGTGACCCATTATCGACGACCTTTCCCTTTCTCTTTGCAGTTCTGCACGGCCTACTGCATACTCTGGCATCTTTCCTACCTTGCAGCTTGCCCTTTGCGCCTGAGCGTTACACAGGGCCCTGTCCTCCAAGTCTACTTCAATATCATGCATACCTGCCCCGCTACAACATTCTAGCCGACTTATCCGTCCTTTAGATGTCCCAAGAGAGTTCGACCACGACGACGGCTACATGCGCCGTCGGGTTCTCAGTACCGTGGTAGACAGGTCCGGCTCAGCGTTTGGCACATCCAACCCCATATTCAGTCAGCCCACATAGAGGACAGCATGGATACAGACCCGCATCAGTCGCATCAGACTGACTATGGTAATGGTCAATGGGGCGACATGGGAGGGTATAGTAATGGAGGGGGGCAAAACAACACCACATCGATGCATGAATACAATGGCTACCACTTCGAAACAGCGCCACCAGTGATGCCAATTGAGCCAGCATACACTGTACCTAGGCCGCCGCCATACACCGCTCACCAGCAATTGCAACCATTGCACCCGCTGATCACCATGGCGCCCTGGCCAAGCATGTTGACTACTCAGGCCGGCTTTTCGCCGCCGGCGGTACCGACGGCACCCCTGGTAACGCCCGTCTCCGCCAGCACAGCTTCAACGACTGTGACGCCAGTAACCACTACGGGCGGCTCAACTCCCCGTCGAACTCTGACTGATGATGATCGCCGTCGGATGTGTGAGTATCACGAGAGCCACCCTGGTGTCAAGCAAACCGAGATTGGAGGTATGTCTGCAGCATCCTATCACTTCTCCCTGGCTGACTCCTTCTAGCAATGTTCGGCGTTGAGAGAAGGTATGGATATTTTTTTTCACTGATTGAATCCCTTGTATCTCATTCTGCTATAGTACTGTGTCCAAAGTTCTACGACAGAAGGAAAAGTTCTTGTACTCGAATGATGGCAGCCAGAGTCCGGCGAAGAAGGCGAAGGGTAAATTTCCCGACATTGAAAGGGCATTGGCAAATTGGGCAAAGAATGAGCAGATCAAAGGCGAGCCTCTGAATGATTCCAAGATCAGAGAGCAGGCTCAAAGGTTCGCCGTGACGGTCGGCAACAGCGAGAGTCGATCCAAGCTCACCAATTCTGCCTGGCTTGAGAAGTTCAAGCAGAAGAATAATCTCCTTGGTGCAAGACAGAAGAAAGGCCATGGCAATTTTAATGAGCCTGACGGCATACACGTCGTCGATTCGAGCACCACCTCATTGTCAGAAACGCCAAATAGCTACTCCCCCGTCTCGTCAGACTCGGGCGAACTGGTTTCGCCACCAACTTCCCCAAATCAGAACTACGACGGGTTTGGGACCTACAGGAGCGACGACACCGAGCGCTTCCTCGCCCTTGGCCAGGATTACCGACAGGAGAACTCTGACAAAGCTCCGTATTCAGACAACGGTTATGTTGGGCTGTCAATTGCGCCGGTGCCAGATTCTATCATGAGCCCGACCTCGCCCGCTCTCCACCGGACAAACCGCCGGTCTGACTCGCCCATGCCAGCTCTACACTCGCGCCTCCCTTCTCGAGGAAGCAACTTTAGCCGGCCACGAAGCCAAACCTTTCCCAACTTCACAGTCGAACCAGGCGCCTTGATTAAGTCTGAGGGCCAGGACGAGAGCACGCCCAGGATGACAGACCGCTCTGGAGCCACACCGGTCTCGGATTCGGCTATTGAGGAGAGCCCAACGGCCATCGACCCTCGGCAGATGATGAAGCGAAACAAGAGTGTCCCTGACATACACTCTGTGAGGTCGACATCAATGCAACCGCCGCCTGTGCCTCCTCTTCCGCGGTCCGAGAATACCTCTCCAGTGAGCGCTGCTGGCTCTCCCACCCAAGACGATGCGAGAAGAGCCTTGGATTTGGTCTGGAGCTTCTTTCAAAACCAGCCGGCCGGCATTCTCGAACCTGATGAGTATGCCACAATTGGCAAGCTGATGGTCAAGCTCAAGCTCTCGCACAGCCCAGACGGAACTCCCGTTCTTCCTGGCGGGATGTACCCAATTGATAGGTCTCTGAGCCCGAGAGTGTCAAAGAAGAGGACTATCGATGGCATCTACTCGCACGACAGAGTGGCAGTGTGACGGCATCCGAGCTTCTCTTCGGGCAGTTCAATTCTTTCGTTCATTATTAACCCATTTTTTCACACCTATTTCGAACATAACATAGCTTGCCAGCATATACGACAGTGAACAACACAACACAGTCATTGCAGCATTTAGCGCACCGGACGGGGTCATGGGGATGGGTCCAGGAGGGCACCGGGATACGAGGGAAGCATCGTGGGGAGTAAAATTTTCTTTCAGGTTACATCCACGTCACTCATGAGCAGATCTGCAATGAGCGCGAGCTCCAAACCTCTTTTTCAAACATTCAGCTAGACATACCCAGCCTCATGGCTATGTCGCAAGCGGCGACGACGAATTGACAGCAACGATTCCTTAACCTTCGAGTTGGGCAGAAGACTGAATATTGGCTCATGCCGAATTCTGATAAGGGCTGACAGCAGCGTTTCTTCTTGGCCAAGGGCTGGAACCAGCATATTTTCTTCTTCTCTTCTGGACTTCTGGTCCTCTTCTGGAAGCAGTGATGCTCTATTTTTGTATGTATGTTTGAAGCAGCATTTTCTGTCAAATATTCTCATGTGCTTGCTGCAGTCATTATCCGACAAACGAATTCTCTACTTCCGTCCTTCAGCTGTCGCGTTCTGAGCTTCTCGCGAAGGGGACGTATTGTCATATATGAGTGTGAAAGGGAGATACATATTAACGACTGATGCATGTCATTTGTCCATCAATTGAAGACTATTTGGAGTCCCTATGATTCGAACCCTGCTGCAAAGGCGTTACTTCATGGACCTCATGACCTCATGACCTCCAAGATTGAGCGTTGTCTACGGAAGTACTCTGAACCCTCACTCTGCATAACAGGACCAAGAAAAAAGGTCTCGCAGAACTGAAAACACCCGATAGAAAATCGACCTGAGTGTCTATCTAAATCTTGTATGAACTTAGGCGGCAGGCTTCGTGGGCGGAACTTTGTTCTCTGCAATCGACGATCGAATTTGTGATCGACGTCCAACCCCGAGAGTGAGGCACTCTCAAGAGCCAGTCAAGTCTCAACCAAAAAAGTCGACCCAGCTACTTAGGTGGCTGGCACAATGTAGTTCGAGGATATTGAGTTTGAGGCTCGTGTTCAACTTGTGATTGGCACGAAACGACCTTGCCCAGCGCCCTTCCAGTGTTCGATCATTGCTGGAGTGAAACAGAATTTTACGCCTTGAGACCACCTCGATTTTGTCGAGCCGATGACATATTCCTCCGGACAAATACAAGAATTTACGACTTAATGAAGGTCCGTCAAACAGCAAGGTTCACCATCTACAGCTCTAGGACAATGCATTCGAATGGCCTTGTACCCTCTCGCCCACAATTTCTAACGAGCCAGCCAAAGGGAAAGAAAGGAAAGAACGGCATCAATCTTTGATGATTCTCACTATTCGATTGACCTTACTGGTACCACAGATGTTCTGGTATCCACCGCTTGAGCAGACAACAGATATTGTACACAAAGGGAAATCCAAAGGCAAAAGGGATGGCGTAGGAATGGACAAAGTAGGAACAGAAAGAGCAGGATCAGAAAAGGTAGGATCAGAAGAGTAGGAACAGAACGAGCAGGACTAGGAAGAGCAGATCAGAAAGAGTAGGATCAGAAAGAGTAGGACCAGGAAGAGCAGATCAGAAAGAGTAGGACCAGGAAGAGCAGATCAGAAAGAGTGGGATCAGGAAGAGCAGATCAGAAAGAGTAGGACCAGAAAGAGTAGGACTAGGAAGAGCAGATCAGAAAGAGTAGGATCAGAGAGAGTAGGACCAGGAAGAGCAGATTGGAAAGAGTAGGATCAGAAAGAGTAGGGTCAGAAAGAGTATGATCAGAAAGAGTAGGATCAGAAAGAGTAGGATCGGAATGAGCAGCAACGGCAACATCATGCTTGGTTTGAGTAGGAGTCAACAGCACAGAAGCAAGGAGCACAAGGAGCGCAAGAAGCAAATGCAGCCTCAGACAAGAAGATGAGAAAGAGGAGGATGCATCCATGGATATCGCTGGTATTATAGGGATGGGGAGGGTCTCTGTCGTACGTTTCGATTCGACTCATCAGAAGTAGGGATGAAGGTCAAAAGTGGAATGCAGAGAGACGAACGACGCCGTGGAACTTTATGAAGTGGTGGCAGATCACAGGTTACTATACTCTATACTCTCACATCCTCACTTCTCATCGTCTCTAGACTGTCTTCTTGCTTCCCTCAGCAACTAAAATACCACGCTCGCTCAACAGCTCACTTGGAGTCGACTCGCCTAATTCTGGCACAAGTCGTACAATGACCAATTCCAGGATATTGTAGACTAAGTGCTTGTTGCAGTACGCGTCTCCAAAAACATCGAGAATGTCTTCGACCTGACGGAGTATCTCATCCTCCCCCTCCTTGTCTGCGTCCACATTGAAGTACACGCGAGACACACGTGGCGGTACGAGCGATAAGATCGCTTCTGCACATCGTCTGCGTATCTGCAGTCGTTCTTCACTGCTCGGCGGCTCTAGAGCAGGTGGTCCTTGAGCATTGCCCGGGAAAAGCGCGATCCGCAGGTTCAGGAGAAGGGGAGGGAGGATTGACGGCGGCAAAATGTGCGTCCGAATTGATGAGCTCAGAAACCTAGAGGATGCGCGTGCATGTTAGCTTCGGCGTCAATTGCACAGAGAAGTCGAGAAAAACATCACAAGGCCCGGTTCCGAATGGTTTGATGCAAATTCCAGGGTTTGCCCGGCACGTTTGGGACGTGCCGACCTTCAAACGCAGTCATGCAGGTCTAGGGAGGAGATTCCCTCGCAGCGGTAAAATAGTGGTCGAGCTCCAAGCGCCACTTTGTCAGCTTGCCACGCAATCCCGCTCGCTGTCGGAAGATGGAGCAAAAACCAAGGTTGTATGCCAATCGCTTGGGAAGTCTTGATAGCAAAAGATAATGTAATCCATATTCGATGATCTGACAAACACTGCTTTTTCAGACATTTGCCCCCACCTTTCCCTGAAAGTGCGAAATCGGTGGTACAGCGCTGCTGTGGACGCGGGTTTTGAGCTAGGCTCATCCGCGGGGAATGAAAGACAGCCAATCAATGCCTGTAGATGCCCTTTTTCACCAAAATGCAACAGCGTCAATTTTCTCATTGGCCACTAAAGCAGAAATGGCATCCAGAGATCGCTGTTCGATCCTTCAATTGACAGAATATTCTCATCCCGTGTCTAGATAGCGCAGAAAAAAAATGACAGCTGCGCTATCGCCACGGCCGTGGCTTGTGTAACGGTGATTGGTCTGAGACATCGAAATGTGAACGGCAACGGCAAGAAAAGGAAAGAAAAGGGAGCGAGGGCTGGGCCGATCCACGGACCGATGATCGCGATGATCAAAAAAGATGATGATCAAGTTGGGCAGCAATAAAGTTGTAGATTTTTTTGATGGGCGCTTAGATGTGTTGAACTTGCTCAGAAATCCTGTGCGCCGGCGCGAGCAAAAGCTCTCTCCCGAAGAGAACTTGCACACCGAGTTACTGGGCCTCGAACATGGGAGTGAACTGCATCGATCCATTTGCGGTGCAGGGGCAAAGGCCAAGCCAGGGAGAAAAGTTGGTTGGGGATCCACAAAACTATTCGCAGCCAATCAGGAAAATGACAAAACGTGAAATGCAGACGAAGTGAAAAATACCGTACGGTAATAACACCGTAACGAACATCATTGGTTCGCTCTCGGTAACATCGTCGTATCGATTGCCTGACCCACACCAGCCAAAAATGCAAATAGTCCCGTTTGAATGATCGGAGCCACATGCTTGCAATGTGCCGGCTCTAGTACGGCATTGGCTGGAAGGCAGCCATTTGGCGGTCAAGTGACCTGTAGCTCATGCGGAGTCCAAGAAGATTACGCATGTGAGCACCACGGAACTCCAGGATGGAGGGCTAGTGTTTGAGCAAATCGGCTTGCTTCGACGCCTTTGGACAACAACAATGAGACGTGTCAAACTTACTTATCAAGGAGAGAGTCTGTGCGGCCAAGTTGGCCCGGTCCTGCAATCATGAAGTGCTGGCACATCGAGAAGAATCCCGCCAGCCACGGCATGCGAGTCGATAGATCGAGTAACGTGGAGATGAGCGTGAAGCACCTGTATTCCACGATTGGGCGAAGCCTTGGGCGTGCACTGGTAGACGGTAGCGATGTCGACTTGGAGCCAATTACCCTTTTGGTAACATGGTCCGATGACAGGCCCGAACGGGATCGCGGGGGCAAATAGCGAGCTTGAGACATTCCAGCCAACACAAATCGTATGAACAGTGATAGGAGGTATCCATACTGGAGGATTCGCCAGAGGAGTGCGCTTAGTAGCGATTGGTGGGTCGTGGAGGAGTGAATCTGCTCTTGCCCGTTCTTTGACGGCAATAGGCCGAAGCGTTCGAGACGGCTTCGTGCCTCCACCTCGATCTCTTCGCCGGTTGCTTTGGGCTCAAGGCGAGCCCTGACAATCTCCGCGATTTTGGTGATGGCGTCGTGCACAAACCAACCTTCACATGCCTTTGCACTGATGCCTTGGCCAAGAATGAGTTCTGCAATGACATCTCCTAGCAAAGCCCGCAGACAGGCATTGTCTAGGTCTTCTGTTGGTAAGAGGACTGCCAACGCGCCTTGTAGGAGGAGTTGACGGTACAACGTCTCATTCGCGCCCTGACTTGCACAGGCATCGGGAGTGTTGAGATCGGGAATTGGTGACAGTGCCGGGTGAGGGTTCAACGCATGGTACACGTGCCAGGGATGTGTCCCATACGCTGAAGTGGGTGACGTCTCATGTGCAGCTTGGTATGCTGTGGCCGAGCTAACGGTTAGCACAGTAACATCTTCACCACTTGGGACATCCTCACCGAGTACATGACCTATGACCACAGCAGGTATCTCATCCAACACCAGCCCCTCTAGATCAATCCTCCTCAATCTCTGTTCTAATGCTCTCGTGGTGTGTGCGATGATTTGTATTATCTCTTCCACAAAGGCATGGTCTGGCGTAATCTTTCCATACCATGCATAGACGAAGTCCTTGAGAACTATTGCTATGATAGCATAGAGTTGTATATCGACTTCATTGAAACTCGTGAGTGGAGGTAAGAGGTCCTCGATTGGCTTCGGTGTGCCACGTTGGTCGGACGGGTGGCCATTTTGGGGAGACAGCACACGCCGGATCAAGGACAGTGTGGCATTTTCGGACGTAAAATCAGTCTTGGGGACATTCTGCCTTTGCTTCACAGGTCGAGCTTGTGAGGAAGAGCGAGAAGAGGCAGGTGTGGTGCCTGCAACAGCAGACAAATTGGAAGTCTTAGCGATGGAAGATGCTTTTGCGCTTGGCTGGAGGTGCAGCGGAATGGGAGGACGCAGTGGCTGAGTTGTCATTGCAGCAGGGGGGGGGGAGTGCTACATGCTCAACTATATGTAGTTCTCCTGCCAGCGAAGAGCATGCCTGTCTCTGACCACTGACACTCGCGTTGTGGGTGCCAATGACGGACAGAGCCGCACAAAAAACGTGGTGGTCAGGTATTGGCTGGCAAATTTCCCGGTCTGTTAACGCTTGGGCCTGCCTCCCCTGCATTCATTGGCGCCCGGGCCGCCCGATCCACGTATCGATAAGCAATTCGTTCCTGCCCAAAACACCTTGGACCTTGTCTGACAAAGCATCAGTTTAAACTCCATCCCAAAGTATGATGTGTTGTTCCATCAGTGGCTTGCCTTTGCACAAAAGGCGGTTCCAATATGACCATCTCAAAGGAGCCTTCGTGCAGAATACCATTGTGGCTTGATTGCGACCCTGGTACGGAAAAGCCACTGACTAACATTGACTTGTCTGGAGCTGACATCTTCCAGGGCATGACGTTAGTTCTTGTTACAGGCATGCATAACGATGAAATAGCTCATAAGTCCTCTAGGATGCTTTTGCGATTCTCTTGGCATCTTATCACTCTGTGTTAGACCTCATTGGGGTCAGCACTGTCTATGGCAATGCTTCGCTAGACAGGACCACGAAGAACGCGTTGAGCGTTCTTGAGGCAATTGGCAAGTCAGAGATATGCGTTCATCCTGGCGCAAGCAAACCGTTTTGCAGAGAAGCGAAATATGTTCCAGATATCCATGGTGTGCACCATCATCTTCGCGAAACGGGAGGAGAGATATGCTAAGCATACATAGGTGAAAGTGGCCTGGACGGCACAGATCTGTTACCGATCCCCTCCAGGAAGCCAATTACGCGGTGCAATACAATAAAGGACATCTCGGAGGCCTTGCTCGCCTGTCCTCCGAACACCGCGTGGCTGGTAGCGACTGGCGCTCTTACAAACGTGGCACTCCTCTTCGCCACCTTCCCCCATGTTGCCTCTCATATTCGCGGTCTAAGCATTATGGGTGGTGCTATAGGTGGCAAATTCACTAATGCCCCGCTTGGGTCCTCGTTTACGAATGCTGCTGGGGAAATACAAGCAAGGATAGGCAATCGTACGCCGTACGCCGAATTCAACATTTGGTGCGACCCAGAGGCTGCACAGAGCGTATTCAGGAACCCTATTCTCCAGCCAAAGACAGTGTTGGTACCACTGGATGTGACGCATCAAGCGTTTGCTACCAAGGAGGAGCTGGAGATGGTCTTACACGGAACATTTGGACGCCGGACGACGCCTTCCACTGTCAGACGCATGTACCACGATTTGCTGATGTTCTTCGCCAAGGCATATGCTGATGTATTTGGTCTGAAAGACGGCCCACCTCTGCACGATGCAGTAGCCGTGGCGGTGCTCGTGCATGACTGTCCTGATGCAAGTAAAAGGATCAGTTTTGACGACAACGGAGGCGAGAGATGGGATGTCCAAGTCGAGCTGGCAGGCGACGAGACTGGAAGGACTAGGATAATACCTGCGAAAACGGGTATAACGATACCACGATCATTGGATTTGAAGCATTTCTGGAGGATGCTGAACGAATGCCTGGATATGGCGGATGAAAAGCTCGCTGATGAGCAATAGTCATTATTGAAGACTTTGATCTGAAGATCAACCTGTAGCCACGCAGCAATATATGGCCACGAGAGGGCTCGAGGATGTACAATCTTCTCCAGAGGCAATTCCTTTAAGTGAAGTCCTTGCTCTGTCGGAAATGCGAGGGGCCCGGCATCGTCGTGGCTCCACCAGCGCATAAAGTCAATGGTCAGGAATTTCCGTATTTGGTACCCAATTAGGGCTAAATTTTGTCAAAACCCTTTTGCCGCAATCGCAACCAACTTCGAACATGTCCGTTGTCAGTCCAATAATTTGCATGGTGCCCTCGTGACAATTGACAGGATCGGAAATTTGCAGAAGCGGCAATCATGGCTACTACACAGGGCGCCATCTCCAAGCGCCGCAAGTTCGTCGCCGACGGTGTCTTCTATGCTGAGCTGAACGAATTCTTCCAGCGCGAGCTGGCGGAGGAAGGCTACTCCGGCGTTGAAGTCAGAGTGACCCCCACAGTCACCGATATCAGTACGCATGATGCTCGCCTCCTCGCCCGGTTCTATTATTCTCCTGTGGGCTTTATCTGACAGTCTAAACTCCAGTCATCCGCGCAACACACACCCAAGAAGTCCTCGGTGAACAAGGGCGACGAATTCGCGAGCTCACATCACTCATCCAGAAGCGTTTCAAATTCCCTGAAAACTCCGTCTCGCTCTACGCAGCCAAGGTTCAGAACCGCGGTCTCTCCGCCGTCGCACAATGCGAGTCCCTCCGCTACAAACTACTCAACGGTCTTGCCGTACGAAGAGCATGCTACGGTGTCTTGAGATTCATCATGGAGAGCGGTGCTAAGGGTTGTGAGGTCGTTGTCAGCGGGAAACTAAGAGCTGCCAGGGCAAAGAGCATGAAATTTACTGTACGTCTATATCGATCATGTGCCGTTTTCAAGGGAGCTATTACTGAGACGAACTTACAGGACGGCTTTATGATCCACTCCGGCCAACCAGCCAAAGACTTCATCGACTCCGCCACCCGTCACGTCCTGCTCCGACAAGGTGTTCTCGGCATAAAGGTCAAGATCATGCGAGGCAGTGACCCAGAAGGCAAATCCGGACCACAGAAATCACTACCCGACTCAGTCACCATTATCGAACCAAAGGAAGAGCAGCCAGTTGTCCAGCCAATGTCTCAAGACTACGGTGCGAAGGCTATGGCAGCACAGCAGGCAGCGCAGGATGCGAGAGCTGCGGAAGGAGGTGAGGATGGCGCCGTACCAGAGGAGAGCTATGGACAAGAATAGAGTGCATGAAGAAAAAGGTCGTTAATGGTAAGGAAGCCATTTGCAGAGTCTGGACAGCCATCAAGGAGACGGTCTGAGGAGACTACGACGCGGATAACAATGTTGCACATCTGAGTCGGATTGCACCACTCACAGGGACTAGAGAATAGTGCGCATTGTGGAAGACAATTTCAAAACTACAGCACTGATCAAATCTCTTGCTGCAGGCCTTTCTCGCTCCAGCTTCTAATTCTAGCTCTATGGTGTACTTTTCGTTCCTCTAACCCCTCGAGAATGTCACTCGTATGCTCAGGTACGGTCGTCAGCCCCATGGGAGACCGTGAACTTGCATCATGTAAGATTAGGCCATGAAGTCTCCCTACCCAGCCCACTCATAGAAAGACCTCAATATTCATTTCCAGCGTGCTGACCGGATATTTCAACTCAAATTTCTCCAGTACCGTTGGATGCAGAATGCCAAAGACGCCCAACGTATGCTCCTTCCCATCGACTCTGACATGGATGCTTGCAGCATGCCCAGGAAAGAAAGTGGGGTCATCCACCTTCTCGATCCAGTACTCTATGCTCTTTGCATTCTTGTTCCCCCCTAGCTCCAAACCCTCTTCATGTGTCACGAATGCGCCCTTCAACATAAGCATCAGTCTGTCTAATAGGCCGTGCACGATTTCAAACCCCGAGGTCTTGCCGTACCATGCCGCAGCAAAATGCCGTTCATTACGGCTCTTCCGCTCTAGGTCAGGTGCCTTGAAAGCAACGTCGCTGACTTCGAAGATCTTGATCGGTACGCTGTGATGCTTGTTTTCTCGTATCGTCTTCAGTAGGCCAGGGAGTAATGTCGTGCGTACGACCTGGTACTCGGCTGTTTTGGGATTTGCTAGTCGCACTGCGGTTTTACCATCATCTTCTCGGTTTAGCCAGCCAAAGTTCTCGTCCAGCGAGCAGAGTATCAGAGGCATGACTTCTGACCAGCCAGCCATGGCGGCTTCGAGGCGGAGGATGTCTGTGAGCTTATTGACTGCTAATGGCTGGGCGATTGTTCCAGATTGGCCAGGGAATACGCGAGGAAGTTTGTTGAAGCCATATGCAATTGCCACATCCTCCATGATGTCACACTGGTGCAGGACATCTGCTCGAGTGCATGGAATATTGACATCAATTAGATTCGCATCCTTTGTGGGATTGGCGTGGTACGACATCCGGGTTAGCATTTTGCAGATTTCTTCTGGTCGAAGGGTGGTGCCGCAACACTGATTGATATATTGCACCTCGGCTTGTGTTTGCCGAGGATTTAGCTTTGGAGTTCGACGTGTCTCGTGATTATGCGGCGATATGATGTCGACTGGTTCAACTCTGATAGCAAGTTAGACGGCTGCCCGGTATGAAAGGAATGCGGCCGACTCACGAGAACTTCTTCTCAGCATACTCCGAAAACATAGCAACAAGGATGTTAACGACAACCTCGACCTTAGTCTTGTCTAGGGCGGTACATTCGATGAAGATATTGCGAGTCTTGGAAGAAATCTTCGAATGATCTCCGTTGATGATAGGAGGAAGCGAGCAGACCACGCGGTTTGAGTCGTAGATTACGGGGTACACCGGGGAGTCGCGAATGATATGCAGATATCGGCCAAGATGTCTGTCTTTCTACATGGGTGTCAGTTTAGGGGATTTGGGGGAGGCAACGACAGACAGGCGCCATACTTCGTAGAATTCCATAAGTTCTTCCCCATCCATCTCCTGGGTCTGATTTAATGGCACGAACTTTATGTCCTTGGGTGGCAATGCCTCGTATGTGAAAGGCCCTTTCAGACTGTCCATATCGTGAGTTCCAATCGACACTAAAGTTCTCTGGCGAGCAAGATTCTGATGCAACTTGTCTTGCAGCGCAATGAAGGACTCGTATCTAGCTTGGGTGAGCTTGACATTCCTCAATATGGCACCAGCGACGTATGGGCGGATCTGGCTCGTCTATAATTCAGTTAGACCCCTTCCTTGAACCTTTCCCAATGCGAAGTCAAACCTCCTCCTTGACAGTAATAGATTCGACTGGAGGGTCCACTATGTAGTTGGGCGATGTGGCCTTGTGATTGAAGATATTGAGCATGCGCGCGATGCCCTCGAAACAGAGCATGTCATATCTAGCTTCGTTCAGTACTTCGAAATTGCAGAAAAAGCCCGGTCCTACCTGTTCGCTGGTATCTCAATCTTTAGCTGCGCCGGTTCTAGCTTGCCATCTACGATTGGGCGTCCCGTTGTTGACGTCTGCTCTCATCAGCCGTGCTCCTTGCGGTAGGAGAGTCTCAGAGAAATTCGCACGTCTTCGTCAAGCTCGATTCCTGCCCCGGCTCAGTATTTGTATCGGAGCGTTGGAACTGCGACCGCGTACCGAAGTCGAAGCATAGCTCGTCAAATTCCTCGGTTGTATATCTGCGGACATCTCATCAGAATACAGCTTCTTGTAGCTTCATCACGTCTTTGTCCCCCAGGATCAGCGTACTCTCGACCAAGTGCCTCGAACAAAGCTGCCTTGTCCACTGAAACGGTAGGCATCTTGGCCGGGCTGTAGATGATGCAGCGCGCGAGGCTCCTTAAAGAAGTCCAGGCCTTGAGTTCTTAGCGATGGCAGCAAAACGTATTCTTGCGAGGGGGAAAGTGAGGAAATGAAGGTTTTGCAGTCAAAAATCAGAAATCACTTATTACAGTCTGCGTGCTTGGCGATATTTTTGGCATCGAATTTCCCATGCGCAGCCGGTGACGATCATTTTGCTCCCGCGAGCACATACTTCCCAATTCTGGCACCTGAGGCCTAATACGATCGCAAATAACCCGCCGAAAGAACCCCCCGAGGCTACAAACCTCCTTGCTCCTTACCTTCGAAGTCAGAACGCGATGAGCTTTACCATCTGAGTAAGATTAATGTTTTCCTTTGTTGATGATCAGCTCTGTAAGGCCTAGCGACAATATCTGGAAGCCAACACCTAGCAAGCTTAGAGAGTTGCGCTATCAGTTTCTGGAGGCTAACTGCTCGGTACCAGATCTCCAAATGACCTTGCTGGCCTGTATTCCGCGCCAGCTCTCCGACTTTCTTGATCTTAGGTAGTAGACGCCTACTGCAACTGCAAGCAGCCACAGCAGCCTCGTACCTCAACCTTCTTCCTCAGGGTCATTTACAACATTCTTGGTTGACGGAATCTACGATCTTGGGCCTCGATAAAGAGAACGACGTGGTCATGGAGGGTCAAGGCGAGAATGAGGAGCTTTACCCTATCGCTGTTTTGATCGATGAGCTCAAGGTTGGTGAAGCCTCGACACTATTCTTATGGAAGATGCTGATACTGCGGATCTGTAGCATGATGATGTTCTCCTACGCCTTAACGCAATTCACCGCCTGTCCACGATTGCTCTTGCCCTCGGTCCAGAGCGTACAAGAGATGAATTGATTCCATTCCTTGACGGTAGGCTGATTCATGACCAACAGCGGCGCTACAAGATAGCCCTAATAACATACTTGCAGATTCAGTGGAGGACGAAGACGAGGTCCTAACTGCTCTTAGTGAGGAATTAGGTAACTTTGTGGAATACGTTGGAGGTCCAGAGTATGGGCACGTGCTGTTGTCACCGCTCGAGAACTTGGCTGCGATCGAAGAACCGCTGGTGCGGGACAAGGTCTGATTATCATTGTTATGACATCAGCCAGGGACTGACCTCATATACAGGCGGTTGAGTCCCTGAATAAGATCTGTGAGGAGTTATCTCCGGCACAGGTCGAAGAATATTTCATTCCCGTTACAATCAAACTTTCCAAGGCAGACTGGTTCACGTCAAAGATCTCTGCCACCGGCCTCTACACTGTTCCCTACCAAAAGGTGTCGCCACCCGTCCAACAAGGCCTGCGATCCCAATTCGGCCACCTCGTTCACGATGAAACGCCTATGGTTAGAAGGCAGGCTGCAAATAACCTCGCGAAGTTCGTCAAAGAGGTCCCAACACAAATCGTAATTGAGGAAATGATTCCTCTATTCCAGCATCTGGCTGGTGATGACCAAGACAGCGTTCGTCTGTTGACAGTGGATGTGTTGATCTCGATTGCTGAAGAGATCCCGAAAGAACAGCAATCGAGTCATGGAGTGTTGTTGACGGCGCTCCGGAGCCTGTTTGAAGACAAGAGCTGGCGAGTGCGATACATGGTGGCCGACAGATTCGAGAAGATTGCTAAAGCTGTGGACGAAGAAGTGTTGACGCGCGACCTTGTGCCAGCATTCGTCAAGCTTCTCAAAGACAGTGAAGCAGAAGTCCGGACTGCAATCGCGGGACAGATCCCAGGCTTCTGCAGCTTGATAGACCGCGAAACTCTGCTAAACGAAATCATGACGAGCATCGAAGATCTTGTCTCTGATCCCTCACAACATGTCAGGGCGGCCCTCGGCACACAGATCAGCGGGCTCGCTCCGATCCTTGGCAAGGAAGAAACAATCTCGCATCTCTTGCCCATGTTCCTTCAGATGCTCAAAGATGAATTCCCAGACGTCCGATTACACATTATCTCCAAACTCGAACTCGTGAACAACGTCATCGGCATCGACTTGCTATCGCAGTCGCTACTTCCAGCAATTGTCCAATTGGCCGAAGACAAGCAATGGCGCGTGAGACTCGCGATCATCGAATATATTCCTCTCCTTGCAAGTCAACTCGGTGTCAAGTTCTTCGATGAGCAGCTCAGTACGCTCTGCATGAGCTGGCTCGGTGACACTGTCTTCTCCATCAGAGAAGCTGCAACTTCAAACCTGAAAAAACTTACCGAGGTGTTCGGTGTAGAGTGGGCGAACGACGCTATCATTCCAAAAGTCATGGCGATGGCCCAGCACCCGAACTATCTCTACCGGATGACCACCTGCTTTGCAATCTCGGTAAGTCTCCCTTTCCATCATGTGACACTAAGACTAATACGGGGGGAAACAGACTCTTGCTCCTGTAATCACTCTCGACATCATCAAGGAATCGATCCTTCCCATGTTGGACCGCTTAGTATCTGATGCGATCCCGAACATCCGCTTCAATGTTGCAAAATCATATGCAGTTCTTATTGATACTCTGAGGCGCCTCCCAGCTGAAGGAACTCTCGCACAACTAGAGAAATCTGGCACAACAGGCACACCAGCGGCGAGGGGGCAGGACCTCATCTCGTCTCAGATACTACCGAATCTGGAGAAGCTCCAGCAGGATGATGATGTGGATGTGAGGTATTTCGCTACAATCGCGGTAGGGAACCAGTCGGAGAGGATGGAGACCTCGCCGTAATGGGGCAGTAACAATTCCCCCCAAAACAGCTAGATTCTCGTTTTGGTACTTGGCAGGGCGTCACGCGCGCTAGAATTGAGCGTGACGATGAAGATGAAGAATACTAGTGGGATGTGGGACGATATCCCTCGCCGAGCAGCCAGCGGAGATCGCTTGTATGCAATGGGTAGATCGATAGCTTAGACCAGTGCCATACGTTCATCCAAAAGCAATACGAGCATTGCATGTAAATTCAATCTTAACATGACACACCCAGTTGGAAGATGTACCGACCATGGTAGTGAATAAATGACGCGGCGTACTCCCCAATCACTAATGACCGCGAACGCCAGAGGGCTTTTGTATCCACAGCCTCGCAGCGTTTCAATTGTTGGCGCTTTTAGGGCCCTCAAAAGCTCAACCATCGCCAGAGATAAGTCCGGACGCGCAATGAAGCAAAGCTTCTTCCCACTCTAACGACGAGACCTATCACGACGAGATTGGTAAGAGGACTTGTTGGATGGCATTCAAACACATTATGTACATTAATCGCGCTAAAGCTGCAATGAATAGATCCTACAGGCATGACCATAGCTATGCGACATAACCAACTCCAGCTGAAAACGGGATATCGTGTTATCTAAACTGATAAGACGGCCACCGCCTCTTGATGCTGACATCACTCCCTTCTTTCGTGCCCTCTGGCATCATTGTCAACTGCTGATAGGGTTGACTTCCGGGATCATAGTACAGTCCCTCGATCTGGCCGGTGGCGCGTCTCATGGCGATATAATAGAAGCCGCTGATAGTCAGACCCCAGCCCGAGTCCGACGCTGTGATGAAGCATCGTTCTAGAAGGCAGGACGTTAGTCCGGAGTGAGACCAGTTAACCCTCGGGGTTATGAGTTGTTGGCTTACCTTTCCACCTCATCAAGACCCAATCTCGGCCTAGCACGTTTTCAAGCCAGTCACGGCTTCCGAGACATCTCACCATTTCCTCTTCTACTTCTCCGCCCTCAGCGCCTTGTGTTCTTTGAATCATCTTGCTCAGATCTCGAAAAGGGCCAATATTACGCCAATACGTGACGTCGGTCTCTAGGCCATCACTTCGGAAGTTCTCTGTCACGAGGCTATGCTTTTGGAAGTCAATAATCTCGCCTTCGAAGAAACTGTTCATGCTGCTGCCCTCAGGCTTGTGGTCTGGAGATGTTGGAGGGAGTTTGTCTGGAATATGCGACGCAGACATAGTGCCGGATACAGTCATATTGTCAAGGTCTACGGAATGCAGCACTACGCGGACGGGCCAGCGGTCGAGGGCGCTGCTTGATGACGAGTTGATGTTGCTAGAGGTTGAAGAATAGAGTGACGACGAAAGGGAAGAGACGTAACGCTCGGCGTCGGCAAGCTGGCGCAAGCTTGCTGGCATTGTGTCTGAGAAGTCCCATCTGCCGCTGGCGGCTTGATGTGATGCAACTTGACGTCGTATGTGCTCGCGGTCGCGATGGAACATCAACGCGGGAGATTCCTGAGGGGAGTGCTGGCTACCGCTAAAAACAGTGCCAGGCATAAGCCAGGAATTTGGTTGGGGAGGTTTTAGGACCGTCAGATTCATGATGAAATCAGTGTCACGGTGCGGCGTTATTGTTTCATAGAGGGTGTCAAAATCTAGATCAGCAGCGAGAGCTTCACACTCCTCAATAGTGGTGCAATGGCGTAAATCAGAGAGGTACTTGATCATATGCTTGAGGTGGGTGAGGGAAGGGTTGTCGAGGAACATTTGTCGGTAGGCGGCGCGAAGATCCCGGGACGAAGACGAACTGTGTGCAAGGTAGTGCGAATATAGAGATGTGCCTCGCGCGTTGTCTGATGGATGAATTCGGGACGAGGCCGCTTGTGATGTCGCTCCTTCATGGTTGAGGCGATCCCGGTCGAGGATGAAACCTTGCATGGTCTGGCGGGCACGCGCATTGTAGCGACGATGCCGCTCAACAGATTGCAGCAGTGCGGCTGTAGCTGACAGCGACTGCTCAGAGCGCGGGGACGAGCTGTTGTTTCTGAGACTCTCAGCCCAGTATGGCACCGATGCCCGCCCGGATGGATCATCTCTTGGTTCCCTACGTGGGCGACTCCTCGCTGCCCGTTGAGCGTCTATAGATCGCTGTATGCTTCGGAAGTGGTTCTGTTCTTGGAGAGGGAGGTGCTCGCGCGATCTGTTCAGAACATCGAAGCGGTATGTTGGAGGATCCCAGTCATCGTTCTCCTCGTCGTCTTCTCCTACAGGCGCCCAGTCATATAGTGACTGACGTTGCGGTATGCGATTGGCATAGCTATTCCCGTTAGTCTCGTTTTCCTGCTCTGCCGTTGCCCCTGTGTATCGGCGGGTTGTGTCAAAGTTCCTCAGCATTCGCCTCCTGCTCTCACTCGTGAAACTGCGGAATTCGTTCTCGGTTAGGTATGATTGTCGGGTGCGCTCACTCCTGGTAAGGGTGGGATCTGTAGGCTCGGGATGCTGCGGTAGCCTTGTTCTCAGATAGCTCATATTCTCGTCGGAATGCTCATGTCTTGTTGTTAATGTAGCCGCGAAGTCTGGCACTGGGCTATCAATGATGTTTAGCTGCTGCAGATATGGACTCGCGGCCTGTGGGATTATAGCAGGTGTTTCCTTTCAACAAGTACAACTATCAGTAACGGCGTTGATAGGAAACCATACATGCAAGTGAGAGAGCGTACCGACGGCGAGTTGGCTGGAGGCATCTTCGGGTCGACAACTGCAGGGAAATTCGCTGCGGCACACTAATTAGCACCTTGTGGGTGCAAGTCCAGAGCTGACCGATGTAGATCTGCTCTCGCCTTCCTTTTGGGGTCTACAACAACTTTGCAGTCTGCACAATCTCGATATCCCCCGCATTGCGGAAAGATATCCCGGCCCTACACGGAGAGATATGGTCTATGCTGAACGCGGTCAGGCGGAGTACAAAGCACCAGCAGAAATTCCCGAGGCTTTGTTCAACAAAGCTTCTACCACCTTATTTTACAACGTGCGGCCTGCCTTGAATGAAGCTGAATGCACTATACAGCCAGCGACCAAGGGTCCAGAGGTGGCTTCACACAGACCTGGAGGGGTTTCCGATAAGCCGTGTTCCAAACCAACGCCGGAAATCACATGAGAAACTGTAAGAGCTTCAAGCGCCCGCCCCACATTCCTCATATCCGGAAAAGCAATAACCAGCCTCAACAAGCAAGTTGTTTCTCTCAATTGCTGGTGATACGTTCAGTTACATACGAGTTCGAGGTCATTGATGTTAGGGACGGGGCGTTTGGCAGCCGCTTCCCAAGTAACTTCAACACTGTCGTCTTCGTTATTGATAACTTTGTCATTCTGCAACAGTTGAAATTTGAGGTCTGCCGAGCCTTGTATCAGTTTGACATCGAATGCCGCCGGCTCGTATCGCCTCCCCCGATCCCACCAATGCTGATTGTGAAGCGTCCTGGACACCGACAATTGCTGCACTCGAATGTCGACCAGGGCAGATCCAATGGCCTGGCCTTCGGAGGAGAAATTCGGCAGACACTGTTTCTAGATTCAAAAGCACTCGCTCACCTTCAACTCGGAGCAACGGGTCCAGTTTCGTCGGTTCTCCTCCCAGGGACCCCAATTTCAACACGTTCACATCCTGTTCCACATCAGTCTAGCCACGTCATCCACAAAAGTCTTGTCTGGCTCACTGTAGTGCCCCCACCGGCGTCACAAACGATGACAACATCACCGCGCTGTGAGAATAGGGTCAGTGCTTCATGAAGAGCAGACTTGAAGGAGGATCAAAGCTCTAGGTTCTGCCTGGAAACGCAAATCGCTGCAGCTTCTGCTTCGGTCAGAGTGATCTTACAACTATGTTTTGACCCGTCCTGACCGAACCCTGCGGCATGTATGAGGCTTTCGAGAGTGTGTATTGTTCCGGGATTGCGCCATGTAGTTGGCACCCTGAATACCCATTCGACACTGAGCGGTCCATTGAGGGAAGCGACTGACAAACCACTGCACAATGTGGTTGTGTATACAGGCGAGGTAACCACGAGAACGGCGTTTCGCATTCGCATGTGTGAGGTGCTGGTACTCGTCGTGGTATTTTGGATCAAGGTAATAACTTGAAATGCTCTTTCAGGCCTGCTGACCTGTCATCAGGCTCACACGAAAGCCCCCAATGCACAAGCTGTCCATTTCGATGATCGTACGATACCCGGCTCGAAACTTTATTGGCGACTTCCGTAATGATAGGAGCCCATAGCCGAAAAGTTTTCGCCCCTTGTCCAGTTACGCGCGATGCAGTAAGCGACACCTGGAGCCTCCAATGGGAGCAAGATTGCTGATGGTTCGGTCCAGGGGAACAGTTGAAGCACAAAAAAGGGCATTAAAGATGGCGCTTGATTCGTTTGAAGTGAGTAAAGCCCTGAGGAGCGAACGACGTTTTATTGAGTTGGGAGCGTGCAAGCTGCCAGCGGTTTTGAAGTGCCAATAGTGAGCATAGAATGCATGTGATGTGAAAAAGGGTGCGAAATATTTCTGCGTCTTGAACAATCTTTTGTGTGACGTTTTGTGCTTGAGCGTGTCTTCGTCATCGTTCTCATCGGGTCATTCCCAAGCCGCTCAGGTGGGTATCACAGCCGTGCCAGGTGAGATAGAATGAGCGATCAAAGAATTTCTGCAAGGCAAGAAGGAGGACTGAAGGCTGGAAGAGGTGAAAAGATTTTAGACCGCCAGTGTCCCCTGGCAGCGGAGCTTTATTCATCCAAAGCCAAATAGCGATTGCAATTAGAGCCGGGATCTGTCGAGCAGACTGCTCGGACGCAAGGTCCCACCTGGGTATAACATTGTCACTTTCAAGAAATGTTGCTGGCGAGCAACGCCCCGGACACATTCCCAGTCTTGATCATAGTGGGCATCGAAATCTCGCCCGCAGGTAGCACTATCAATTTCACTCGAGAATCTGGATCCTTTGGCCATACCATGAGGAACTTATCATTGTTCTTGGTGATGAAGGTGTCCGGTAGTACCCCCACCACTCGCCGAGAGTACTTATCAGCTGCATCGCCTACAAGCTTATGGTCCAAGTAGACGAGACCATCATTGCGCAAGTGATTGACTCGCCACATGGACGATTCATAGATATAGCACAGGTCCTCTTCGAGGGTGGTCGGGTGAACAGTTGTATCGGCATCGTTCGTTGGGGTAGTCTCGAGTTGAGGCAGCGGGACCTCTGTTGGAATTGGCCATCCGATGGTGTCGACGGGCACACTGCGATCAACGCTGTACAGATACTTGCCGCATAGCGAGAAGCTAATGTCAGCCATGTAGTCTGCATTTGGTATAAGCTTCGTCAGGCACAATAAAGGGAGGAGAAGTCTTGCCTCCAGATATCTTGGTGCATGTCATAACACCCTGCTCAACGTCGGCTACCGCTAAGAAGGTGCCATTTAATCCAACCTCGGTCCAGTAAGAATAGGCCAAGACATCCCGTCTTGTCTGGTCAAATGCCACCTTGACTCCTTGTGGCTGATAGCCTCCTCCTTCGGTGATGTCAATGCTCGCGAGCAGCTTGCAGTCCAGGCCATATTCCACTTTGTACAAGCCAATCGTCGTCCGCTGTTCGTAACGGGATACCCGTGCAAATTTGTCTTCTTCATGGCTGAACTTCACGACGAAAGCTTCGCCATCCTCGACTTTGTGATGGACTTGCTGAAAGTCAAAATCCTTTCCAACCTGTATGATGCTTGTCATTGCTGCAAGATACTTTCCATTCAAGCTCAGCGCCAGTTCGTGATTACTCGAAGATGGCTCAAGATCAATTGCAAGCCCTCCTAACTTGGCAGGGTTGTCTTTGATACTCCATGATTCAAGCGTGAGACGAGGTGAAGACCGTCTGCATCCGGTTAGCAATACTACAAGTGTTCAACTCTTCAGAACGCTCGGCTTACGTGATTTTCGAGCATAGCATCATGTACATCTGCTCGCCATGCGAGTCCACTTGTACGAGTGTCTTTCCCCCAGCACTCAGCGCAAGCCGTGAGGTGGCGACATCCATATCTTCTTGTGTTGTCCATTTTTTCCGTGAGCGTCCTGTCTGCAATCTTTCCATCGGAGAATGCCAGCATGATGCCTCCACGAGGTGCAGTCGATAGCTTTGGGGTGATCGTAAAGGGGAGCGGGCTATCAAAACTCTTGAACATAAAGACGGTCTCCACTGCAGACTTGTAAACCCCGTCGGCGTCTAAGAGATCCCACAAGACGATTGATATACCGCCAGCATTGGCATCGTCATCCAGAGCCCTAATGCTGGCAACAATACTTTCTTCATCCATCGAGAATTGGCAATCAATGATCCAAGCATTGCGGGGCACAGTCAGCTCAATCTCGTGTCCTTTGTCGTGATCTTGCGGCACAAAGCAGATCCGGCGCGCATTCAGATATTGGCCATAGTTTGTCTGACCGGCTGACTTGCCAGCGATCGCTTCGTAGAACGTCAAAACAGCCTTCTTCCCAGATCGACTAAATTGCCGAATGAATATACGATCCCAGCCTGTATTTAATGAAAAGTCCACTGGGAATTTGTAGCTTCCTATCAGAGACCCCGAGTCGCAGCCGTCGCCATCAAAAAGCTCAAGGACCTCAAGCGTATCACGTCCTCGAATTCGAGCGGCACGGCTAGGGCTGAAACACGTTTGTTCTACAGTAGCCGGATTCTCAGGTCGCCAAACGCTGTCAGGGCCCTCGTTGTGCTCCTCCGTAGCAAGGTCCCAAATACCGCCTGGTGCGATGAGTTGGTTATGTCCGCTGAATTGTATGAGCGAAGCGAGCTGGAGATCTTCCCGGCCTCTAAAAATAGAGGATCTAGTCTTATCAACAAGCACAATTTGTGCCCATTGGTCTACACCTGCGGCTCCTTTTGGTTCTCGAATACTCCAGCAAACGGTCCGAAGCGCCATTGGTTCAGAATAGAACGTGACAGCCATGTACGTAGCGTCTCGATTGACAATGGCGGACCGAACTTTCCACGTGCCCGACGGGCCGTCCTCTCCTCTGTCTACAGCTGCGCGATAGGCCGAAAATCCCTCGGTCTTCCGACGGTTGACGCGCATCGTCTCATGTATGGCGTCCGTGGAGAATACGGAGCGCGTCTTGTGGTCGTAGTGTATCCAGGATCTTTGGCCACTGTGAAGTGGTTGAGGTCCCGGCCCGACGCCAGATGACTCGTCTGACTCGAATTGGATAACTTCCTGAGCACTGGCCACCGACCCGATATTCCTAACTCTCGAGCTGGTTGGGAAGCAAATGTGTATCACCTGTCGATGACGTGATATCGTTTCAGCAAAACTGTTTAGCGTGAAAGCGGCATCTGCAAACCAGCGCGAGAGGCTACCGTCTTTCTTGACAAATTCCAGTGATCTTAGTCGCTTGATAGTGTATCCGGCTACCTCCGTGCCAGCATCCCGCACATATTCTTCCAACCAGAAGAGGCCAAATGGGTGTAGAAGCATCGATTCGGTAAATTGAAAGATTTCTGAGAAAGCCGATCGCTCCACGCTGGGCGAGGAGCTGTCCAGAGGATGGCCAAATATCGAATATATGCCACAAACGTACTCAGCCCAGAAGAGAACGGCGTAATCGAATAGAGGACTTTGTTCCGACAGTCGTGCCTTTAGATGCTGAGATGGCGGCTCTAGCACTTTCCTTGTTGAGAAATACTCGTTCTTGCGGACTGTATCGGACAGTAACACCCGAAGACAACCCCGCGCCAAGGTCGAGTTCACTTCGAGGGCATTGACCAGATAGCATTCAAGCATTTGCGGAAACCCCTCAAGCGCCGACGCTGGGCTTCTTAGGAAATCTCTCGTCGACAGATGGATTAACCCAACCGTATCTCCGTCCATCAATCCAGAGTATTGGACCAGCGAGCCACATATCATGACAATGTCCTTCCGGGAGTAAAGGTTCTGTTCTTCGTACTCATCGTCGTCTTCGTATACGGGCGGGCGGAATCTGTCAATCTCAAGCGCCTGGTCGAGCTCGTGCCAACGCAAAGGCCTCAAGCTGCCAGCAATCCATCGGAGAACAAGTCGGACGAAGTCACGATCCGCCATTGGTTTGTCGTTCAATCGCTGAAGAATCTTCGTGTATACCGCAGTCAGGCCTCCCGGTAGTTGATTCAGTAAGTTCTTTATCGCTCCAATCTGTCTTTGCAGCTTGAGGTCTTTGCAAATCAAATATGCCCATAAGAACATCCCCTTGTGATTCTCCTTTTTGGATAGCTGATCAATAACCAGCACTTTCAGCCGTTTCTGCGCAGGATGGCTGAGGATGTCCATCTTACTGACTTTGTATCGCACAAATGAAACAATATCTTTGTTGACATCGTCTTCCACGATCTCGAGATGGCCGCTCTCACCTTTCTGCGGAAGTACATTCACGTGGTCGCCAGTCTTCCTGCTTGTTGCTACGACCTTGGCGTCCGTTAACTGCACCAATCTCCGTAATTCTTTCGCAAAGGACTTGATGTCGATACACTCGTCTAACGCATCGAGTACTATCGTCACGTGAAAACGCTTAAGGCTCATCACAGCATAGAGCAGTTCCCATAGGTCGTCAAAATCGATGTGACGCTTTAGTGATACAGCAAGAAATCGCTGCCTGAAGTCGCATACCAAACCAGTAGATGAGAGCTCATCGTAGAGTCTGTCCAGCAAGGACCTAATAGCTGCCATCGGCGTATTCTTGGTGTCATCATCGGCTTTGAAATAGTGGTAGAGGACAAAGTGGTACTTCTCTCCTCCACTATGCGTGTCAAGCGCGTTTTCAACTAGGAAGGAGCTTAGGATCGTCTTTCCAGCGCCAGGAATGCCATAGATCACAAGTAGAGCTCCTGCTTCGCGGATTGCTTGCCATTCCTGGTACTCCAGTTTTGCAAGTATCCAAGCACAAGTGCCTTGATATCGCTTCTTTTGGGCCTTTTTGAAATCAGCCACGTAATTCGACGCTCTAAGCCAGCTGTATATGGAAGCATCTCTCTGGTCTGGACTTGTCAGCTAGGCTCGTTGCTTTATAGCAGGCACAAGATCTACCTTCCAGAACACCTTTTTGCGAATTCAAATTCTGCTCCGAGTTCTGCATATGTTGTGCAGTCGCCGCGTCCTTGAGAGTGGTGAATTGAGTCTCGAGTTCTCCTTTCAGCTTCTCGAATCGTGGTTTCAGGGAAAATGTCGCCTTGAACAGGTGATAGCCAATGCCTCTGTAAGACTTTACAGCATGAGACCAGAACTCGATCAAAGCTGCAAACAGTCTTTGAGCGGCATTCGTCACCATCGGCGAGTCGCGAAAGGTATCTGTCAAGGTTTGAATGATAGGCACCTGGTGTCCAATCTCTGTGAAAAAGTCGAAGACTGCCTCGAAAGCGTTTTGGCTGTCCTGGACCAGATTGAACACGAACCGAACGGCGGCCCATATCGGCTCGCCTCCGTGGAATGGAATAGATTTGCAAGTGCCCTCCAATAGTACGTCCAATGGCCTTAGTTTTTCCCGTACTCGACCAAGTTTATCGTAGAACTTGACAGCTTTCGAGCCTTCATGCTTCCGGATAAGTTCATCGGCCTTGTCGAGAACATCCTGAAGACTTTTGGGCCGCTTGATGCTTTCTAGCTCACGCGAATTGAGATTCTCCTCATATCTCTGCAATGCTTCTTGATAAGCGGTGTCTGCGGGAGATCTTGAAGCTAGCAGTGGTAAGCTTCTGTCACAAAGAGTACATTGGCCCTCAACGTTGGGTGATGATACTGCGCCATGTGATGGGCTAAGCATTGCAGAAAATTGTCCTCAAGGTCGTAGATCCAAGGTTAAGCTCCTGAATCACGACATGAGGCTGACCCCGAGGTCTTATAGCGAGGTGTTGACCTTGGTCGGTCATGTCTTTGAAGCCTGACAGCCTGCGATGCCAAGGCGGCCTAAACCTGCGGAGTCCGCTAGCTACGAAGGGCAAATTACCACCGCCCCAACAATCTATATCGCCTGCCAAATCACCAAATCTTGCCCATATTAGCTGCCAGCTATATTTCTATAACCCCGTCGTCGCACTCTATCAAACAGTGCTAAACTAGCTAGATTTGAAGCCTTTTTGACCTCAAACATGGAACCTCAGACACGGCCGACGCCATCGACGATTTTGAACAACTTATCCAAATGAATATAATGGGCTCTACACAAGAAGAATTGCTTACCTGGCTTGACCAACGTGGTGCCACGGTCAGTAGAAGCACCATAGCTCGTCGTTTGAAGCTATGGCAAGAATAATCCTCCTCTAGAGACAGCGGGCAGCTAATCAATTTGATTGACTATCTCTTTCACACTCAACCTACCTATTCTGATGACCCTCATATCACGAAGACTTAAAGAAGACTACAAGCTACAAGCTACAGCTCGTCATATAAAGACAATTCGACTTAGAAACAGCTGACTGCGGCGAAACAACGACCTCGAGGCTAATCAAGCTCAACAAGCTGAAACCACCCACCTCATCCGCGAGCTACTTCAAGAAGGTCAAGTCAGACAATATGGCCGTTGCTACGTCATCACACGCCTTGCACGCCAGCACGGTCATCGAGCACAGGGTCGACACGTGCGTCAAGCCCTCCAGATCCTCGACAACCAACCAGCTTAGCATTGACCTCATTTCTAAGCTCGAAACTGAGATCAAGGACCTTAGGCAACGGGCTTGAGTCCCATCGATGTATATTTTTCTGTCTTCCAACCTGTTCTCCTCTCCCTATTGAGTACCGCCCTCCTCTTGCACAACTCATCGCTGAAGGCTACTCACGGCATCGTTCTTCTCACGCCGTATATTTTCAAGGATGACTATTGGTATTTTCCGGAATCTCCGGAGAACTTTCACGCCAGTCGCTTACGGAAGGCCTAGAGTCCTTCCCTGCAGACTCGAACTAGGTCGAGGGGGATCTAGAGCTGTCCGTACGGGGCGTGCAGCGCATCAACAGTCAGGTTGGCAAAAGGCTTGTCAGAACGCTGTTGAAGTTGGCGGTGCAATAGGGACCACTTAGGGACATTGATCCAAGCGTGTTTCTTCTTGCCAGGTGTGGCCGCTGTACACGATATTGTGAGGCCGTCGGCGGTGTATGCCAGTGAGTTGAACAGGGAGGACCTGGGGGTTAAAGGAGTTGGTAAGCAACCCAGAAGCGGTCTGTAAATGATGGTAAAGTTAGCCTCACACAATGTCGAGCCTTTCGATGGTATCTGAGGTAACTTACCTCGGTAAGATTGCCGCCGTCGCGCTCACCTTCGTCATCATCGTCGCAGGTGAGATGAATTACCCGCTTTGGAGGGGCCAAGATCTGCTTTACGGAGGGGAGATGGTCATCGCTGGTGAGATCAATCACCCGCTTCGAAGGGGGCCAAGGTCTGCCTCACGTAGGGAGATCGTCGTCGGAATCAGAGATTTCTTCGTCCTCCGAGAGGTCGGCCGTGTAAGCGGACGGGAGGAATTGGGCCAATAGCTGGGGTCGCTTGAAACCAACAATCATTCATCGACGCCGGCACACCTATCGCAGACAGATTGAAATGAGCGGCAGAGCCGAGCAGTGAGGCATCTTAGGAGGTTGGAGGTTTCGATGACTGCACGCCCAATTCTAAGATGGATCCGTGGGGATAGCTGTAGGCAATCGGTTGGTAGCATGTCGCAGCTATCAGCATTAGGTCGCACATCCACATGAGGGAATGAGTAGATTGCGAAAGAGAAGTGGAGGAAGACACGCCAGCTGGACAAGAGGGTAGAATACTCCAGCGAGTGGGGGATCGCCTGGAACTTTACACGCGCAAGAAGACAGGGTTTTCCGAGAGTTCGAGCCGCGGACAGCAGTCTCGACAGCGGTCCCCCTGCAGCTCATGACGTTAGTTCTCCTGTGCGCTAGGTCCAGTCTCTGCAGTGCTACGAGTCGCCCCGCCCGCCTAGCTTCATCCTATAGATTCTTGCCTGGAGTGACTTTTGTCTTGTCTACTCCGTAGATGTCGGTGGTCTTTTTGCTGTTGTATCTGGCAGCTTGCCCGTCGAACGTTCTCGTCGTAAGGCAGCCCGAACCAAAAGCTCTTCCCAATACCCGTGGGTTGAGCAATGGCAGCGCCCTGGTCTGCAGCGCAAATTCCTGTTGCTATCTTCACCCTCTGCCGTACTAGAGATACTGTGCCGTCCATAGCGAGGCCAGCTTTATGAGTTGTTCCCTCCTAACTGCTCACGCGCAGACTACAAACATCTCTCTGCAGTATGTACAGTGGCCTGCACATTTCCAATGGAAATTGGGGTGCTTTCCTTATGTAAGGATCACCATTACCGTGCGGCGCTGAGTCTTGAACCTGAGGCGGCGCTTGGGCCCAAACATCTACCTCCAGCACCTACACTGGCACTATCGTTTGTGTTGTTCTGGGCGGTGTCATCGGGTCTAGTGCTCATTGGCGTCTTGATAGACATTATCTTATGTGGGACGAAGCTGCTTGGAATGATGGGTTGAAGGTGAGTGAAAATACGTACTCGACGTAGACTTGGATGGAGAAAGATCGGGTGGTTAAAGTAGCAGGCTTAGAGAACTTCTCATGGTCGGATTATGAGCCGTTAACAATTAGCTACAGCAAAGGGACTGGGCTTGCGTATTGGTTAAGCGGCACTTCTAAATAGATGGCCATGCACAGGGGAGTGAAGGCGAGTGAGTGGATCTCCGCTGAAGGGTCTGAGGTGAGTCTTCATGCCCTTTCATGCAAACGGGAATTAACCAGATCACCTGCTCTTATATGGAGGACGCCGTTCGCTTGAGGTAAGTTGGCTTTAAGACAAGAACATGCTGTTCGTGGGAATATCTGCCTATTGTCTGGTGGATCTGAGCTGAGCAGCCGACTCTACCACTTCGTGTTCAGCATGTTGTAGCTGTCCGTGTCACCAGCGGAGATGGTAATGCACCGGTTGATTGTACTTGCACAATCATTCATTCCATCCCGACTTCCATTTGTTCCCGCAGCCCGCTTTGACTTTTTCGGCTCATAGAAGCTTCTCCATCTTTCCCGATCTTTATACTCACCGAGCCCAATTCCACAGCTAGAGCTGCAGTAGAGTCGCGCGGCTTAGGCCCAGGCCCAGGCCCAGTAGCAGGGCCTACCCTCTGCTCAGCAGTCTCAACCCCAGTCAGTACCGGTGTCCTTGTCCCGGGACTCGAGCTCGACAGCGACGATGACAGATCTGAGTCCAGTGCCAACACACCATTTCCCTGATGCATTGGTCGTGGTTTAGGGTTCATCTCTTCGTCCGTTCTGCCAAAGACCTCGCTCCACCATCTTATTTCGTCCGTTCGCGGGAAGATAAGCCGTTCCTTCCCTCTTACGTTATCATCTACAGTTGGGTCATACTTCGGGTTTAAGAATTGTTCCCTCCTGCTCAGAAAATAATCCCAAACATTTCTTGTCCTTTCCCAGATCTTGGCTTCGGTTCTCGACTTCTCATTGTCGTAGAGGAAGGTGCCATACTGACATGAGTATAGATGGTACAGCAACCGACGCAGGAAACGCTCGCTGAACTCGAACCGGGTCGGGTGCTGGTACATAAGTTGGTAGGTAGCGTCCAGGAACTGGTGGAAGATCGGAGCCGTTTCTTTCACTTTGGTGATATTCTTGTCCGCTCCAACAGCTTTCACGGATGCAGCGGGCGAATTCGCAGTCGCTCCTGGACGCCTGCTTGTGGGTGGAGAGTCTGAGTCGTAGCTTTGTAGCTGCTCGCCATCAGAGTCAATGTTCAGTGAATCTCGTGAGGCGTTGTGGTCCTTGTTTGAGAAGAACCCTTTCGCAGACAACAGCGCATTCTCGATGGTCTTTTGTGCACCTGCCATCGCATCGTTCGACCGGCCCGGGTCATTGCCGCTGCCGTCCTTGCCACCTATCCTCTCATTCTCTATTTGAAACCACTTCTCCGAACTGAGAAAGCCTGATCTGTACCGGAATTGGTGTCCAAATGAAAGCCAATCCTTCTCCACCAGAACGATGAATCCTTCCAGTGTCCGATAATATGGATCCAGGCAAAGCTGACTAAGAGCAGAAAGCTGTGACGTCCGATCCCAACCGTCCGAACAGTGTATCAGGACGTGGCTGTGCTGAAGACCAACCTGTCGAGCAATCAGCCCAACACCGTCCAGCATGTTCGCAATATGCTTCAACCAGTGGCTTTTGTGTAAGAGCTCCCGATTTGGCGGTAGCGGTGTCAGGTCCGAGTCTTTCAAAGCCTCGATGACTTTGTTCAAGCTGTCGCGCATCACATGGATATTGTCTATCCCGAGATAAACTTTGGTTGCAAACTTATAGTTGTCCATGTTCTCCGAGCCTAGACCCACGGCCTGCATTGCGTAGGCGTTGACCGTTGGACGAGCATCCACAATCATATTACGTTGTTGAGCACCGTAAATCATGGGCTTCTTGCTGTCACTATCTGCGTCATCTTCATCACCCCGCACCTTGGAGATGACTGCATTTTCCAGAGCTTCGGCGTTTGCGAGCGCCAGATCTCCCGCAAGACTCGCACCATCGCCCTCTTTGTACGATCCGGATTCCTCTCTTTCGGGTGGAGGAGACTGAATGGTGGAAAGTGGGCGCTCTGCTCGCGTGGTAGAGAATATAGCGGCGAGTAGCTTCTCATCTTGTATGCTCCGATTCTGCCGTACTCCGACAAGGGGCTGCGAACAACGTGTGATTGAGCAGTTGTTGACGGGATGTAAGTATGTCAAAGCTGGTATTCTTGCTCTTGACCTGTACCTGCCAGCATAATTGAGCGTGTTGTCTGATATCGACGAAGGCACAGGAAAGAGAGCCGGGTATGTGGGGGAGAACTTGGAGGATTAGTTATGATAACGTCCACATTGGATAGCTGAAAAACATACAACATAGTCAGAATTGATGCTTGATATCCTCCAATTCAATTTTCGAGAATCGTCCCCCACCCCCATGCGTCTCCATTCTCTCATAGGATCATATATGCCCCACGAATTGACGTCCTTCTCTGGCACTTGTGGCTGGTAGGCGAACGCATAAAGCTTCTCTATTCTTCCAATCTTGCACGTCCACGCCCTGATACTATCATAGACATCCCTAGCCTTGGACTCGTTTGCAAAGTAGAAACAGACAAAGGTGAAGTCTCGGCAGCGCAGGCGAATGGAAGAAGGCTGTCTGGATGCTGCCGGTGCTGGTCGAAGCGTGCAGAAAGCAATGATGGGGTACGTGATCCAGAGCTCCCGCGGACGAGCTGCTTGCACAGCAGTAGCACCCTCGCCAGGAGGGGGTGTGTGGACGAATATGAGATGGTGTGGCGTCAGGTGGAGCGTGCCAACGACCTGTTCACCGCGGCGCGCAAGCGTCACATCTTCAACCTGTCAGGAATTAGCCTGTCCTTCGGAAAATTAATCTAGGTTCGCGTGCCTTCGCAATCCGCGTCCTTTCCATAGCCATAGCTCGTACGCGATGTTTGTCTGTGCCTTCGAGAGGCACGACGATAAGAGGCTAGGAGCGTTGCCTTCGCAAAAGGCTGTAAATATGCTTCTGAGCAAGAATATCAATCACAGCCTCTCTCAATATCACAAAAAGACTTGCCTACAAAGCGGGCGATGTGTGCCTAAGATACGGGAAATCTACGTCAGCACCGGCTTGGCGGTGATTCAGCAAAAGTACATGTGAATATTCACGAAACCATCGGGCCGCAGACTTGATTTAGAAATCTCTCATTCCTCGGAGGGGTATCTAGAGTTGCTCGTAAGAGCTACACGGTGGCATCCCTTGTCATGCCTTCCCCCCCCCCAATCCCACATTTCTCGTCATTCCCGCATTTTCCAAAATCATCCCTTTCGCAGGAACTAGTATTACACTAACATCATTGATACTTTCGAATGGCACGTCTTTCGCATCCTTGCGAAGACGTTACTTCCCCCCACAATCACTACGCCGCATGGGCTTTGTGCAGAAAAAAAGTGTCAAATTTGTGGCGTTCGCGAAAAAGAAACTCCCGACCATGCAACGATCAGTTCCTCCTCATATGTGCAGGTAGGAACAAGGCTAGGATCAAAATCCAGCTTTGAGGTCAGGCAAATCCACAGCATGATGTTGCTGTGATGCTAATCAGACAAAGTTTGCAAGGAAGAAGGCCGTGGGAGTGGTTTGTTTGTTCACAGGACGTCGTCAATAGATCGTAAGATTTCGCCTGCCTCGCTTCTTTGGTGAGGACTTCTCGGGTCGACCACCACTGGTAAGGAAATCTCCATCTGGCTAGGTAGGCGATTAAGGTTACGTCGATTCCCATTGACGGCGAGATCTCCTGCGATAGTGTTGCTAAATGGTGTTACCATGAACTCTGTCTGACGAGGGGAGAAGAGCGATGGAGTGTCCGGCACATCCTGCATGGCAAGGTCCATTTGAGCTTTTGGTCGCGTAATTGTCAGCCCCAATCTGTGGGATATAGTGGAGTGGTGGGGAGGTATGTCGAATAATTGCAAGGGAGGTGCTGAAGGCTCGCGCAGAGGAAGTGGCCGCGCTGCTGAACGATTCGGTGAGCTGTTGGCAGGCGCACAAGAGCCGATCGAAGCTGGAAAAACTGTCTGAGTCGAATCCGCGCTTGAAGTGGTATCGGCCATCACCGAGTCCTTGATTGTAGCGTTTTCGCGATTGTCATCCTTCGGGAAAAGTGGCACCGGTGGTAGAGGTTTCATGAGCTTTGCATCCGGTCTCTTTATGACGAAGTGGCCGTCTGTCTGAGTGGAACTGGACTTCATTGGTGGCCTGGGTGGTGCAATCGGAGTGGTCGCCGCTGGCCTCGGGGCAAGAGGTAGGTCGGTATTGCGCGACACAAACCACTCTGGCGGAGGTTCGCGGACTACACCAGAAAATTGACCCTTCTCAACCTTTGTGCGGAAGTCCATCAATTGATATATCAGGCTCATGTTGGGACTGATCCACTGGCTGCGTTCTTTGACTGCACCATACATCGCGTGGAAATCTGGCTGGTACCCTTTGTAGAGTCCATATGCAAGTACAAGAGAGGCCGAGCGACTGACACCAAGTTGGCAATGAATCAGGACGGTCTTTCCAGCGGATATGCGGCTATCAATGATTTGGCAAAGAGGGAGGAGGTCGTCGGTCAGTTCTGAATTGTGGTCCCAGCGTACATGAATGTATTCTGGTTGCTTCGTCGTTCCTGGCGGACAGGATGCTTTGGGCGTTGTAGGCGACATATTTGCCGTAGCCTGTGGCCATTCAAACGCAGATTTGAAAGATATCTCTGAAACAGCTGTTTGGGGCTCTGAGATGGACAAGGTATCCTTCTCGCTTCGCCACAGGGACATGACCGTATCGCTGCCGTTATCTTGAAGGCTAGCAAACGGATTCTTGATCTCCTTCGCCACATTGATGACAGTGTCGAATCTCGAAGCTTCCTCCCGACTTGGCTCTAGATAGAGAAACACTCCAGAGTCGTAGACTCGGACAGGTCCGTTCGGATACCCACGCTCTTGAGTTTCTTGGGACTTCAGTGGCTGGTGATGCTCGTCTCTCTCCCTCAAGTCATGTAAACTCCTGCTGTTGACGGACTGGCCGGAGAAGCTGGAGTGTAAGTTCAGCGTGGAATGTATCCGATCGGGAGCCGGTCTACCTAGCCGCATTCCACCAGTAGGCCCGATGACAGGTGACAAGAGGGAAGGTAAAGCTGGAGAAGTCGGGAAATGTCGTAGAAACGGTCTTTCACTCGGTGTGGAAGGCATGTCGGATGCTGAGCCTAGGAAATTCATCTTCTCAATTCCTGGAGTTTGGATAGATAGATTTGTAGGTTTTCGACGCCCCGTCTTGAGTGGACCTTTGAGGGGGGAAAACGGGGTAGAAAGGGCGTGGCTGCTCTCGATACCTGAGGAAGTAGCTGGGCGTGTAGGCATACTACTCATGGTGAGAGAAAGGTTCTTTACATTGCGCGAGCTGGACGCTTCAGGGCGAGCCGCATCCGGAGCATTGGACGCCGCTGTTGGACCCTGTCTGCCGTCGTCCTGCGCTGGCCCAGATTCTGTGGAAGGCTTCATCATGACTTTGAAAGGCGATAGAGGAAGAGTCGAACTGGGTGATTCGGGAGATGAGCTAGGCGATGGATCGGTTATGGATGGTGAATCAAAGGTCGAACTGGTGGTTGTTGGCGATGAGTCTGTGGATTCGGAAGAGATCGAGGCCGCCCTTCGGTGTTGGAAAATTCCAGGTAGGCTATACTGCGTCGTGCTGGATAGTGTATTCGTCGAATTTTTGGGGAGTTGTGAGCTGTAAAAGGGAGGTAGACTGTAGGGCGCCTTCCTGGGCGCGTCGTTTTTTGAAGTTGTGGTCTTCTCTTGCGGGTGTGAACTACCTTTAATCATTGGGTCTATGGTGTCACCATCTTTTATACTCTCGTGTAGGTCCGACCCTCTACTCCCAAACACAGACATGAATGAGGGGAATGCGCCAGGCACGAAGGGGCTCGTTTGTATAGGCATGCTTGACGACCGGCAGATGGAGATGGATCTTCGTTTGATGGGGGAGGAAATGGACTGATTCCCCTGGTGTCTCCCTGGTGTTATGAATGTCGTGTCGCATTCATTATGGCTCCAACGGTCGTGTAACTGCTCAATCCCCTGATCCCCAACGGCTGCGAAAGATCTCTTCAGAGTTGAAATGTCAGCATTCATTTTTCAGATTTGTGCCTTCCAGGCGGCGTGCATCACAGCAAACATTCCGCAACAATGGCCGAAATCATCTTGATGATCGAAAGGAAATGAACAGGCTTGCCCGACAAAATGGTCGCTCGCGGCTTTTTGAAACGGCAATGGTAACAGGCATCGCGCTGGCCTGCGGCAACAAAGCAAAATTGGGCGCAGCTTGGGGTGAGAGGGCCTTACCGCCAATAAAGAGCTACGCTTCTTTGCAGCAGTAAAATATCGGGCACCAGATTGATGATAAACCCAATGCAAGTCTAACACGACCGCTCGCTGCGATCTTGGATAAAGGTGTCCGCTGTGAACCGATGCCGACCGAAAAAAATGACCAGAAATCAAGGCGCAAACTCGACGGGATCTCAATTGAGGTGGATGCACGGTGGTTCAGGAAGGAGAAGTCGGCCAATTGAGCCCAAGTCGCGAGATAGGCTTCAATGAAGGCGTCGCGAAGCGCTGCGCCTGGGCCAGTCCCCTTGCCCGGGGGGGTCTTGCGGCGCCAGAAAGACTCGGGGAGTGTGATGCGACTGCAGAAGCAAGAGGGAGCGGCGGTTCAGGCGAATTGATTGTAGCAGAGAAGTCAGAGGAGAAGCGCTGTGTGTTGGTTTCTTGAGGAGCCAGCGCCTGAGGAAAGCCAATTGGAAAGCGCAGGCGGCCAGGACTAGGGAGCCTCGACCCGGTGGAGAAGAGGACAAGGCCTGAGCGCTTGACCAGTGAGCCTTGAGGTTTGAGTTATTTTGGGCGGCTCGGACTCCCGTTTGCACGCCAGCGCCAATCTGAAAGAAGTCTGAAACGTCAGATCCAATCTATTTCACTCAATCACAGCATTCTCGGCGTCCCGGTCGTTCGCCCGGAGCAAGCCGACGCTGTTGGCTCACTGCTACCCAGCTACTCATTTGAGCGAATAGCCGGGATTCTGGAGCAAACACGTTGGTAATAACCAGCAGCATGATGGCTTGTACTGCTCTGAAGGTCCAATATCAAGGCAAGAATGCCCGAGCATTGTTTCAGCCTGACACATGGCCTGCCCGCCGAGTTTTTCTGGAATTGGCGAATGTTTAGTAGCGCTCAATATCACATATGCGCATTCTGCTCTTGGAAAAATTGATCGCAATTTACTTTTGTGGCGATATTTGTTGAGCCCACTTGTAACTGGAATCTTGAGCAGATGCACTGATTTGGGAGAACTTGCTACGAAGCAGATTTATGCCACTTCAAACAGCGTGTCCTATGCACAAAATCACACATTTCAAATTCCAGAGGCAGTATCATGTCGTGATTTCCAACTCATCACTTTGTTCGCACCGAAGCCTTTTCCTTTTGTCTAATTATGTTGCATCCGCTTCTGCTAGGAGCCGAAGGATCTTGCTGACACCGTATTATAGAACGCGGCGAAAACATGTTGCTAAAGCTAGAACGGGACATCCCAAACAATTTACTCGGATGCCTAAAATATACTGCCTGAGCCACAAACTATTGCTAACACATGTAGCCGGAAGGGTCGGTGCATGCTCTACAGCTTGAACCCATCGGCTGAGAGAATAAGGTCCAAATGGAATAGTTGAGTGCTTTGCTAGGAAACGGATGAGGACGAGTCATCGGATCGTCTACATTACACACTACTCGAATGGCAAAACAGGGCCCTTCGAAGTAGAGCCGAATTCGGTAGTTGTTGGCTCACTCTGATTTGTGGGTAGCAACAACTATCTTGAAACACCGGCGTCGACGCTTCAGAAATACAGAGGGTTGCCAGACCTTGGCGATGCATTGAGCATCGGATAAAGAGGAAGGCTCCTCGCTTTCCTCCATCTCCCATCTGACAGACATCCAGGACCAGGCGCACGAGACGGACTGAAGACGTTCATGTCCTACTTGGCCCTCAGGTCCTACGATGCACCTTTACACCTTTGCACTTCCGGTAAAATCACGGTTCTTATGGATTGGTGATCGGATTATCCCTCGAAGAAGCGAGCTTTTTCTGCCACGTGGTCATTCCTGGCTTCCATCTGGAGAATAAGAGCGACATGTTTTCTGCGCCCCGTGCCTTTCGAACATAGAGGGCATCACCGTAAAAAGACTTTTAGTCCCCATATGTCTCAGAATCTGTATGTCATTACAGTCTCTCCACAGTCCTGCAGGTCTCGCGTGCAGTAGTGCTGCCGCCTCTCTCGAACTTGTTAGTGCATGCTGATTTTCGTTCCTGAGAAGTTTGAGCCTGGAAATGAGCTTCCAGCGCACCTTCAACCTTCAAAGAAGTTTCAACACCGCAGAAGCAATATGAGCGATAGCCTCGAAAGTGCCCAACAATGAATAGGCTCTTTAGCATCTAAGCTTGAACGTGATAATGTGATAAGCCTTATGGCGTTACGAGGGCGGCCGGCGATCGACGTGACTCTGATTAGTGTTCGATCTCCGATAGGGGCTTTAACTAGGGTGTAAACATGCCCGCTTGTGTTTCTCGTGAAGCGAGGACATGGGAGGTGGGCGTCCACCGCACCCTTAGCCTCTTGTATTCTTCAGGCCCAACTTTGCAAAGATGGAAATTCTGTCAGATATGATATGGAAATTGATACATCTGATGCAATCGTGACGTGAGCCAGATCGAAAAACATTTTGGAAGGGTAACTAGCAAAGCAATTTGGCATTGCCCAGGATGAGCCCTCCGAGGATCGCCTAGCGACAGATAGTGGTACACGCTCGCAACGCGCAAAAAGCATGTCGTCTACAGCTCAGACCATTACCTTCACAACTCGCATCCCACAACACAGGCATTCTCGAAGCGCAACAGATGCTATCAAGCGACCCGAGATCTACCATTCTGCATCATACTCCCTCGACAATTCCTCGCTGACTTCCGGCACGGAACGTGACACTCTATCATCAACCAGCTCGCCTCCCAAGGGTTCAAAGCCCTCGATACTCCCCCTTCGGAAACAGAAGCGGGTGGACTCCGGTCCTGTCAAGTCGCCAACTGTTCCGGTTTTCCACAAGCAGAACCAACACCGGGATGCGCCTAATGCGCCCGATCTGCTCCCTGCACCACTTCCGAACACCCCCCTCCTGAAGCCATCGTCCAAGCCGACGACGGATAGCCGTTCGCCAGCCCACAAAAAGGCACCAGCTTCCCACAGCAGTTACGGCGTTGCGACATCTTGCGGCCCTCCGCCATCTTTCAGCACCCAAAGAACACTTTCGCAAGACAGGCTGTGGAAACCTGCGGCCTCAGACAAGATAGAGACCGGCCTAGCTGCTTCACCGTTGCAAGCTACCAAAGGTGCGCTTCTGATGGGCGAACCCAGTACTATACCAGCGTCATCTCCAACGCTAGGCGACCGACAAATGGAATCTACAAACATGGAAGACACAGCAAAGGATTCTCCAGATACACCAGATGAGGTTGACATATCCGAGAGCCCTGTTACAGATGAGCAGAGCAAAGGATCGAGTAGTGAGGACCGCAAAAGCGAGGATCTGTTTCTGAACATAGCGAAGGATTCGGAGGAACAGCAAGTGACGCACAATGACACGCGGAAGTCTCGTGCTTCTCTCCCGTTCCTTTCAAGCACCAGGCTTACTCTAGCTTCGAGGGAGGAGCGGCCCCAATCATCAAAGCAAAACCGAAGCGATACACACATGCTCTCCTCTGGCACCGAAGTGCCACTTCATTACAACAAGCGACTGTCGCTTGGCTGGCAAACATCCGCGGCATCTGCACATCCCCTCGATGAGCCGCGGAGGCAGCGATATTTCGGTAGCGCTGCTAAGGCAACACACGGAGCAGCTAGGAGTACTCTAGGCCGCGACGATATTTCCGAGCGGCCAAAGTATCTCGCTCGCGAAGCCACAGAATCTACGATATCGACGACGGCGCCGTCCACTGTTTGGGACGAGCTTGACGATCTAAAGTCTCGTATCAAGAAACTTGAACTAACAGGGAAATTACCCTCTTCCTCTGCTGCTGCTATGTCTTCTGCGACTGGCGAGAGACCACGGACGGCGACTACGAATGCAACAACCATGTCAACGTCACCAAAACATGCTAAAGCTAGTACCTCTCCACCCGACTCTGCCATAGATGGGGTACCTTCCACCGTACACCCTCTACTACATGAAGCATTGAACAAGGCACGGCCGGCAGTCAGCCAAGAAGTTTAC
>Ga0335072_10000763_pt1 | contig 57699 bp, 61 predicted proteins | sample Lox_Sample_21_FD_206725 | JGI IMG/M metagenome (GOLD analysis project Ga0335072, IMG submission 206725) | Soil microbial communities from Loxahatchee National Wildlife Refuge, Florida, United States - Lox_Sample_2.1 | ecosystem: Environmental > Terrestrial > Soil > Wetlands | place: USA...
GGATAATGGTATGCCAAATGGCTAGTCGTTCAATTGGAAAAGCATGACAACGAAGGAATGGGAAAGCCTAGAAACGCGTTGTGTGGAAAGCTTAAGTTTCTCTCCAATATGTCAAAGACAGTCCCTCCCCCCATAAGAGACTAATGACCAAGTGGCCCCACCACAATACTTATGGCAACAAACGTAAAGCCTGCAACTCCCACCTCAGTGAATTTCATCATCCATATCAAAGCCTTGTCAGCCCCGCTTACGTCCTCGTCTCTCTGAAAAGCTGCCCCATCCCAAACTTACGGATGTTCGTTTTAGTCTCTTCGGGCGTCGAGAACATGAACTGTGTATAGATGCTATCTTTCGGCATCAGTTCGTCCCCCAAATGCCGATTTAGTAGCTTATTACCCAGCACGGTCCCAAAGACCGTGTCGGGACCGTGCTGAATCTCATCATAACCCCATGGAGTCAGGTTATAGGGATTGAGCTCCGTCGTTAGGAAGCGATCTCCACGTACCAGCGCCACCGCATCAGACAAGATCGCATAGGTAATGGTGCGTCCCGCACAGAGACCCGTGGCAGTTTGTTTAGGCTTCGCTTCTTCAGCCACGAGGCCCGGGTAGAGCTCTACGTTGCTCACGTCACCGTAGAGGTCTTCCAGGGCTTGTGCCATAGCCGGGTCGGAATTCATTTCCTTAAAGGTCGTGTACTCGCGCAAGTTGCACAGCTTTCGGAGTTCGTTCAGCGTGCAGACGCCCAACTCACGACCATGCAGGATACCCATAACTTCGACCTCCTTGAGCGATTCAGGGACCTGCCGGCCACCGAAAGCACCAGCCTTGTACTCTGTACTTCTCTTCAGGTAGTTGGCGAGAACGGCGTTGGGATATCTTTTAGTGACTGGGTCACGCTCGACTTTCTCTCCAGCGAGCTGGAAATAATCACGATATCTAGGGTCTTCACTCTCACGATCATAATGGGATTGCTGAGTCCAGGCCACACGATCGGGTACCCGGAAGGGTATATTCTCGCCGAGGCGGGCTTCGAGGTATTTCTGGCCCAGCTGCTGGAAAGCTTGGGTGGCCCATGCTTCATCTTCCACGGAGATGGCGCTGTGCCAGCGGTAGATGAAGTTAAACTCGATTGAACATTGATTTCCCGTCGCCTTAGGGATGTCTTGGCTGCTAGGAAGGATATCCTTGGCCACATCTGACAAGTCAGAAGCGATAGGTAAAGTCCAGGTCGTGTTTTCTCTGTTAACACCAAGTAGCATTCGGACATAATCGTACAGCACTGCGGTGATGAAGGTTCCGATGTTGATATTCCGGGCAGTTTGGAACAAATGCTCGTCTAGGCGGATCAATTCCTTTTCATCACCCTTGTCAGGTATTGTTGCGAAACGGAAATCGCCCTTGCTTTCGATCAGAAGCTTTTCAGCGATCCAGTTGTGGTTGCGACAAAACAAAAGTGCCATGGCAGCGACACCGGGAGGTTGTAGGTTCAGACGAGGGTCGGCAAAGACATCCTCATACAGCTTCCCTCGATACCCGGCTTTGTCGCGGACGGAGTCTTGCATTCCTTGATTCCAGCCTAAAGGCACCAGGGTCAGGGGTCGTTTCCGGTTCAACTAAATCTGCTCGGTTTACTCACCGTATAACCAGCCCATATCAACATAACTCGTCGTCTTGTTGATGAAGCGGTCTTCGATGTCGGTATTAAACAGGTCGTGAGTGACCAAAGTCGCAAAATAAAACATGTTAGAGGAGATACCACAAGGGTGCTTCTTGAACTGCCTTCTCCTATACAATTGTTCGAAAACTTCGTCAGGAGGTGGTAAGCCTTTGCCGTTATGCAACAGTCTCTGAGCCGTCATCGTGGCAACACTGGGGGTGACGTCTCTGATATATCGCTCTCCCGCCTTTCCAACGTTGGGCACAGATGGGTTGTTGTACGACCCATCAGCTTGACGATACTGTGGGCCGGATAGCTTCGCCCAGGATATAGTCGGATGTGGTAGAGTATTCCACAGTGATGAGATTATGAGATGTTCCAGGGCTTTAGGGAAGCCTGACTTCGAGGTAGGCGGGATCTTGAAGAGCCAGCCAATCAACTTCTCTTGTCTCATGTCCTTATCCTGCACACCTTTTCCATCCTCCATTTGTGTTGCATACGTGATGAGAGACTGGGCGTTCTCGGCGGTGATCCCGACGCCGACGGCATGAATGTCGTCGATAGTTCCGTCGACACGTTGCTTGAGGAATTGAAGTATTGCATGAACATTACTCGCGGCATCTCCAATGATCCCCATACTTGCAGAGTGGAAGGTAGGCAGAGAAAGGATGTCAAAGGGTGTGGAAATAAGACAAGTCAGGTTGTAGGAAGACAATGTAAGAAATCTTCAAAAGTCGAGGGCAATGCCGTACAGAAACGCTGGGTACTTTGTCAGCACTACAAAATCCAGTGGCTTTTAGAATTTGTTTAACGTCAAGATGAACAGCGAAAAAAAATTGCGGCTTGCCTTTGGAGCAGTCCGTATTTATACCTTCTAGGCAGCATAAGTGGCATGTGAAACACTATTTGGTACGTCGAGGGCAGTATGTTACCTTATGCAGGTCTGGAAGAGCTATGAGTTCCCATTAGTCGGGCTCTAGGGAAACTTCGACTGAGATTGCATTTAATAGGTGTGTAAGTCTTGGAGGGGCCGGGAGCAATCCTCGTGTTGACGCGGAGTTGATAGTCCAAGCTCGCGGGTGGGCCACCAATCACCGAGAATGCCACATGTGTGACTCTGGTCATTGTCAAATAGAAGCGAACGCCAATGTGGAACGTTGATGCACAACATCCGGAGTGGCCCAAATCGTTTCACAAGACCCGTCTATTTGGCGGGGACATTGAGCGGGTCAGTGGGGGATTTTATGGGCACATGCAAAGGTTGCGGAAAAGCAAGACTGGCGGTTTCGCTTGGATGAGGAAGACAACGCTTCTTCTCTCTTCACCGCAGTTCTGGGCCCTTTTGAGACATGTTTTTGCATGTGGACAGCCCAAGCGATGCGAGCTGAAAACGCGATACGGGGAAAAGGAACGGCTAAGCCTGACATGTGTAGCAATGCCCCTCAGACGGGCTTTGCTTGGCACCAATCACCTCAAGTCCTTGCTGACCTAGCCATCTCCGGCGCGCAACGCCACCCGGGACCAACCAATTCGATGGCCAAGACGACACCACGAGGCTGAAATGTGGAAGCTGAAGCCGCTTCACGCCAACACGGCACGCATGACGATCACGCAGGTGGGATGGAAGCTGGTGTGTCACATGCGCAGCACCACTAGGCGGCCTGAAGAGCTGCAGGTCGATCCCCTAGGAGAGCTCTCTTTCTTCTCCTTGTCCTTCCCCTCCCATGGCCCGTCTCCAATCTTTCCTTGTGACTTTCAACAGAAGCTGCTGGCTACCGCCAATCATTTGCAGGCAGACAATTACGCTGAAGAGTATTCGTGCTGACGTGTCTCGTTCATATTCAATTCCACCCAGAGCGCCAAGTCGTCGAACCTTTGCAGTCATGGCAGCAAATACGTTAAATCCGAAAAAGGTCCCGGCTGACCCAAAGCGAATAATCATCGCCTGTGATGGAACCTGGGACGATGACAACTATGGCATGGAAAAGAAGAACATACTACCTTGGACCAAGGAGACTCCCGTGCCTCCCTCAAATGTCACCCGTATTTGCCGGAGTATTTTACCATTCGATGGAGATATGCCACAGATAGTTTACTACCAAGCCGGAATTGGCAGCGAACACACCTTGAAGGACAAGTTGTGGGGAGGTCTAACTGGATTTGGTATCTCGGAACACGTCCGCGAAGCCTACGCATTCATATGCCAGAACTATGTGGAAAATGACGAAATAATCATCCTCGGATTCTCTCGCGGAGCTTTCACTGCTCGAACGATCTCATCCATGGTGTCAGACCTGGGGCTGCTTTCCGTGAGGGGCATGAGCTACTTCTTTCCAATCTTCAAGGATTGGGAGAACCAGATTGTGCCCGGATATGTCTCCCCTTTCGAAGAACCGTGGCCAGCGGGTACCTTTCCAGATTTGACAGAAAAGCCAAACATCAAAGATGACGCATACATGGACTGGCTTCAAGAGGTGAAGCCCTACCTCGGTTTGTTTTGTAGTCGTACTGACACGGTGTAGACAGGATTGATGAAAAAGAGGATCGTACCCATCAAGTGTGTAGGGGTCTGGGATACCGTCGGTACGACGAAAAATCTCGGCCGCAAATACACGTCTGCTGACACATCTAGGCGCTCTTGGCATTCCCTCCATTGGAATACTCCCTCATCAGCCCTCTCTCGAGTACACCTTCGTAGACACCATGGTAGCACCAAATGTACAACACGCATTCCAAGCCCTTGCTCTTGACGAGCATCGCCTCCCATTTACTCCAACGATTTGGGAGACGCCTAGTGGCCGTACAGACCTCGATCTCAAACAATGCTGGTTCCCTGGAGCACACGCCAATATCGGAGGCGGCTATCCGGACACTATGATCCCCGACATTACCTTGGTGTGGATGGTGGCACAGATGATCAAAGCGGATGTTATTAGCAGGGCTGGATTTGACATTGGATACCTCAAATTCCTGTGGCAACTCAACAAGGACTACTACGGGGAAAACCAGCGAGGTTGGGGATTGGGTTAGTTTTCAACACTCGGAATATCCATTGTTCTGACTGATTTTCATTTCTAGGCCGCATTGATGAATCCATGACCTCGATGTATGCTCTCACTCATAGTCGTGAGCGCACACCGGGCCAATATTGGGAAACGAATCCAAAGACCGGCCAGCCATTGAACATACCATGCCAAGGCACGAATGAACATATGCATGCATCCGTGCGTATCCGCAAAGGTATTCCGGGGCGCGGTCTTGATGACCATGGCACATACAATCCGCCCTCTTTGGATGGCTGGACTTGCACCGGAGTCGCCAATAAGAAGGTCCAGTGGTTGATACCAGGCCATGACAAGAAGACTATGGACGAGGATGAACTGCATGAACTCGAAGTGGAATTGATGAAGTTTATCAGCCTGGATATATATGAGGATCTGTGGAAGATTCAAGGAACTGCCACACCGGCGGCTCGGACTTAGTGAGACGTGGCATCCGATTTCATTCCTTCGTAGCCTCCTTTTCAAGAGATATTCGGAGTTGAGTAGGTATCAAGTAGCCTTAGATCCTAAAAAGCTAATGTGAAAAACGGGACTGAACAAAAGATAACGACGTGACCAGAATGTTGCCGTCCAGACAACGAAGAGAGGAAGGCTTGTCATCAATAATAACTAACCTCATCGTAGTTAGGCGGGATTTTTGACCTAGAACCAAAAAAAATCTCCATGCAAACTCTCGAGATCTTCGCTGCAAGTGACAAACATTCACCCATTGACTCCTTTTCAGAAACCAAATACCTCGTTTTGCCTGTCTTCGATCATATTTGATCTGCTTAGCTTTTTTGGCACCTCTTTGCCTTTGCGATGCTCGGCGTCGCTCGCCGCAGGCAGCTTCTCACACGAACGTTCAAACTTGCCGGTACAATCTCAGCTCCTTCTACGCCATCACTCGCACAGACAGCACGATGTCAGTCATTACGGCAAACCCTCGCGCCTTCGATCTCGAGAGCCTTCTCCTCCCTACCTTCAATAAGACAGCAAGCTGCCTATGCCAACAGCGATGAGGTTGAACCGAATAGCCTCCCTCAAGAACTCACAAAATTTACCGAGCTTGCCGAGCATGGCCTCATCAGCCCTAAGGTCATTGACACGATTGTTAATCGGATGAACATTCACACCATGACGGATGTTCAGCGGTTGACTATCAATGAGTGTCTTGATGGAGCCGACGTGATCGCACAAGCCAAGACCGGTACTGGCAAGACTCTAGCTTTCCTAATGCCAATTGTCCAGCGCATTCTCCGTGACCCCAACCTCGAGCGTCGAAGCTATGGATATGGCCGCCGAGCAAGCGCTGGAGATATCCGAGCAGTCATAATATCACCTACACGCGAGCTAGCAGAGCAGATTGCGGTGGAAGCCAAGAAAATCGTCCACAACACCGCCGTCAAAGTTCAAACAGCAGTGGGGGGGACACAAAAGTCGATGCATTTGCGAATGATGCAGCGAGAAGGCTGCCACATCCTTGTGGGCACGCCGGGCAGAATACAAGATCTCCTATCAGATCAGTACAGTGGCGTCAGCCTCGAGAATATCGAAGTATTTGTGCTGGATGAGGCAGACCGTCTCCTTGATATTGGCTTCGCTCCTGCCATACAAGAGATCCAATCTTTCATGCCGCCTCGTGAGAAGCGTGAGCGCCAGACCATGATGTTCTCCGCCACCGTCCCTAAGGAAGTGGTCTCACTGGTCCGCCAGACCCTGCGCCCGGACTTCAAATTCATCCGCACCGTTGACCCCGACGAAGCACCCACACATGCTCGCGTCCCGCAACATGTCACCTTCCTCCGCGGCCTTGAGAATCAACTGCCTGCTATCCTCGAGCTCGCCAATACATGCATTGCAGCCTACAAAGCCGACCCCGAAAATAATATGCCATTTAAGGCTATCGTCTACTTTAGCTCTACAGCTGAGGTGAATCTAGCTTACAATGTCTTCGAGAACCTCCGCTCTCCTACTGCTCCTGGCGGATCAAGAATGTTCACACCACATCCTCTGGAGCCAACGCGCATACTCGAAATGCATTCTAGGCTCACCCAGAACGAACGAACGAGAAATTCCCAAGCCTTCCGTAATGCGCAATCGGCCATTCTTTTCTCCTCCGATGTCACCGCCAGAGGCATGGATTTCCCAAACGTGTCGCACGTCATCCAAGTTGGCCTTCCCCGCAGCGCAGATGACTACATCCACCGCATTGGCCGGACAGGCCGTGCTGGTAAAGCAGGAGAAGGTTGGTTGATGCTTCAGGAAGATGAAGTAAGTGGATATAAGAGATACTTGTCAAGGGGTGCATTGAATATCAAAGAGAACAGTTCACTCAAGACAGCGACATTGGATATGAGCCGTGCTAGTCAATTGCCGCAGAATGTCGCCGAGGTTTTGAACATGATCCAAGGAGGGGTGAAAGCGACGCCAAGGGGTGTCAAGGTCGCCGCCTACCAAGGTATGCTCGGTGTACTGGGCCAAGGCTCGGGCGGCATAAGGTCGAAGCAGGCAATTATTGACATGCTTAATAATTTGGCGAGGTATGGCTGGGGAATGGAAAAGCCACCGGGGCTGAGTTCAACCCTTGTGTCAAAGTTAGGGTACTCGAGGTGTTCTGGAGTCGAGATTGATGACAGCTATGGTGATAGAGATGATAGAAAAGGAGGCTTGGGAGGAGCTAGAAATGGTGGATTTGGAGGCGGTAGAGGAGGAAGGAAAGACGACTTCAATCCTAGGGATCCCTTCGGAAAGGAGCCTATAGGTTTTGGATCGGGAGGTAGGAGTGGTGGGTTGGAAGGAGACCGCGGAGGAGATCGAGGCGCATTTGGGAGAAGGTCAGGTGGATTCGGTAACCGAGGAGGCGACCGAGGAGGCAACCGAGGTGGCTTTGGTGGTGGCTTCGGCGTTGGTTCACGAAGGGGCAAGCCTTTCGAGCGATAAGTCTGCATGGACTTCGCTGCATTGAACGTCAGCTGTCGCCCTCCTTGAAGTGTTCGATCAGATTCATTGCTCAAGCCTGAGTCTCGTGTTTTGTCAGCCGAGCGTCCGTCGACACTTCGCTGCAAGTCGCTCTTGCTGATCTCTTTTAAAGCCGATCAACCACAGCACACCTCACAATCGTCCATCCAAAAATACCACAACACCCTCGTCCACTACACCCAACCTCTCGTTCTCCGAATTCTGTACAAAATCATTTCATCGCTGTCGTCTTCTTCAACATGTCTAATCTACCAACCTTTCAGCCCAGACATGACATTACAATTATGTGCATATAGACGGCGTCTGTTATCTTACAAATGGCCTGTCTAGGGAGTGGAAACGGGTTGCGGTGGAAAGGCCTTTTATGGTGTTGGTACAGGGATCGGATGAGACGATATGTCTGTATATTATACACCACGCAGCTTAAACGCGACCAAACTCTCCATACCAAATCATTTTCTAGATCCACAGAAAAGCGGGTGGTGAATGTTTCTTTGATTCTTGCCATCTATACTTCCATTCCCATCAACATTTCAAAGCTAATGCAGTTTCATAGCATAGGCGGCTATCAGCATACGAAGTTTGTTGTAAAGCATATACAAGCAAAAACCAAATGGTTCAGCTTGACGTCCCCATCCCAGAAAGCGTCCTCGTAGGTATAACTCTATCCGGTTTTGTCTTTGCCCTCTGCCTTCTCCTTCTCCACCTTCTCATTCTCCGCAATATTCGCCACACTCACCCTATTCTTCGCTCGTTTCTCACGCGCATACCTCCAACCCTTTGATACGCCGGCCGTCACAATCCCCTTGAGACTCTGCATCCAGCTCGGCCGTCGGATCGTCTTCTCGATCACCTGCCGAACCTCCGTCTTTATTCCTTCTGTATCCTTCGCAATCCTCTGATCAAATTCGCCGCCCTCTCTCCTCGTTATCCGCTCTTTGTCATCATCGCTACTCGCTTCGAGCATCTTATTGAACTCCCCACGTGGAATTTTGAACTTGGCCTGATACTCGAAGTAGAGCTTTTCGCGGAAGGATTTCGGGAGTCGTCGGACCATGTTGCCACGCTTCACGGGGTCCATGTCCTGTGCCAGCTTTGCGTTTACGGTCGGATCATCGATCCAGTCTCTGTTTCTGCAGGCGGTGTCGTTGAAGCTTATGTTCGGGAGACTGTCGACAAGTGGAGCGTAGAGTCTTCGGAAGTTGGCTAGCTGGCTATGGACTATATTGTGGACTTTTCGGGGGTCATCGCCACCTATGGTCATGCGCGGGTCGCCCGTGTAAGATATTCCAGCAATCGTAGAATACAATTCTTTTTCTGTGAAGTCTGGAGGCAACAGCAGAAGGGCGGTACGAACAGCGGAGATCAAGTTCACTTGATTTGCAAGGCGGACTGAGGCGTTGTCACGGAGGATCTTGACGGGTTTCTGCAAACGGCCGGCGAGGTAAAGCGTGTCCCACTCGGATAGGTCGCGGCAGAGAGTGTCAAGGCTCACCACGCCGTACTTGATGAGAGTACCGTCCACCGTGACGTAGGGATTGAAGTAGCAGCCTGCACCAAAGGAGTCCTGTATTTTGGAGACAGCGTAGGAACCAAGGGAGCCGACGGCGGAGTAGTGATCGCGATGCTCCTGGAGGTTGATGGAGTGCCAGTGCTGGGTGTAAGAAACACCGAAGATGAAATCAATCATTTTGGGGTTTCCTTTCTGCACTTTTGCAATAGCCTCCGGAGGTGAAGGGTGGAGTGTGGAGTTTATTGAGGGAGACTTGCCGGAATCTTTCTGCGGAAAAACGCCAGAGCCGTATGCGAAGGCGTAACGTATGGGGGCCCGAAATTTCCACAACATCTGCCGCAGTGCTTCTTTGAATTCTTCATTGATTATGATGTGCTGATTGACGCCAAAATTGCGGCCCGATGGCAGCTGAGAGAAGTCCTCGATGTCCCTATTCCTGGAAAGTTCCCAGTCTCCGCTGTCTGACGAGGCTTGTGGCCTCTCGGAAGATGAGCTAGAAGGGGCGGATTCCGTGGAGACGTCGAAGGATGGCAGTTTTCCAGTTGGCGATGCAGGCTTAAACTTGTCCGAAGACGACAAAGACGGGTTTCGCTTAGAAGTCGAGTTCTCACCGTTGTGCAGAGGGGGAAATCCGGCCGAAGGGTCTCGATTGTGTTCTGCTACCGTAGCAAAGGAGCGATTGGGGGGACGTAGCGGCGACGCCTTCGGCCTCGGTAGGAGATGGGTAAAGGTCTGGGGCGCATTATAGAGGTCTCTGAGGGTCCTCTTTCCCAAGATTGACTGAGTCCAAGTCAGTTCAGAATTTTGGCGGGGATATCAGACGATGGCCACTAACGGGGACTATGCGGAAAGTCATAATAGAGGAGGAACCATTGGTCCAGACAACGAGCCTTTGCTCGTTATCCTGTTGGACAAGGGCCTAGGAAAGGCGCCAGGTCCTGTTCGGGCGACTCATGAACGGCTTTTGCTGCGTACACAGTAGCTGGTGCTGGTGCTTGTGCTCCGTCGCCTACCTTTCTCTACTAGGCTAAATTTCCGATACGCTAGCCCCACCAAAAGTTCTTCGCGATATTCTTGGCAAAGACCCGTCGCGCTAAGAAAAGTAAACAATCGACTTTCGCATTGACTATCGACGGTCAGAGAAATCTAGCAAGCTTGGTTCATTCTGTCAAAACATGGCTACCGAAAGCTTTGTTACGTATGCAGCTCGGTTTCGGTCGTTTGAGAATGTGATCAAATCAGGACGTAAAAAGGTTACCTGGACTCATCAAAGCCCCACGCCAGGAGAGGTACGCGAACATCACTTCATCATCGCGGAACCTTCATGCTAAAGGATATCTAGTTAGCATCAGCCGGTTTCTTTTGGAACCCGTCAGCTTCGAGCCACGATAAGACGCAATGCTTCTTGTGCCGGAGAGATCTTGACGGGTGGGAAGTAGACGATGTACCTCTTGCAGAGCACCTGAAGCATTCTCCAGAATGTGGATGGGCAATTGTGATGGACCTCGGCCACGACGGATTTGATCCTGCTACGATGGAGGACCCGACGCAGACAAGACTGTCTGAGGCGAGGCGGGCCACGTTTGGAGACCTTTGGCCGCACGAGAACAAACGTGGATGGCTCTGCAAAAGCTCGGCTCTATCAAATGCTGGTTGGCATTACTGCCCAACTCCCGAAAGTGATGACTTTGTCAGCTGTTCTTACTGCAAGCTAAGCCTTGATGGCTGGGAGCCAAAAGACAATCCACAGTATGTCGAGGGCTGAATCCGACCGCCCGTTTAAAGCTAACATCCTGGCAGTGATGAACATTATCGGCGATCTCCAAACTGCCCTTTCTTTGCTTTCGCAGGCACGACTGCTTCCAAGACTACAAGAGGAAAGAAGGGCCGCACCTCAAAGGCGTCTCGACTTTCCTCTCAGTCAACAATGACTTCCGCCTCTGAAGCACCAAGCATACCTGATCTCGACGAGTCAATTGATGCCAGCAGTTTGTCTGTAAATACCGTTGCATCAAGCGTCTCCGCATTTAGCAACCAAAATAATTCGAAAAAGAGAGGCAAGAGTTCTCGTGCATCAAAGATGAAGGGTGAAGCAACCGAAAGTCAGCCTCCTATGATTCAAGAAAAAGGTGGGCATGTAAATACGACAGCTCCTCGCGGCAGCAAAAGAAGCAGCGATCTGATAAGTGCGGATGATCGTGGCGAGAGGGAAAGTACGGTGAAGCCAGAGCCACCAACAAAGCGAAGGAATACCCAGACGCGAAACAGCGTTATCGAGCAGGTCCACTATCCTACACTTCGAGCCGAACCTGAAACGATGACGACTGAACCGGCACCGCCGAAGGCCGCAAAAGGAGGGAAGAAGAGGGCATCTTCACGCTCTCGCAAGACCTCAGCAGCTTCAACTGCATCACTACGTGCCGCCATTCCCGACAACGCAACAATCGATGCGGAACTTGAAGCAGACCTTGATCGGCCAATGTCTGATGAAGATCAGCTGGCCGTTGTGGAGGAGCCTCCCAAGAAACGAGGCAGGAAGCCGAAAACGACAGTAGCATCAACAGCTTCAGCACGACGACCTCAAGCTACCCCAGCTGACCAAGTAGCTCCAGAATCAATTGCGAGGGCACAAACAGTTGAGGACTCTGAGTCTCACCTTACATACAACACAGATGTTGAAGGGCCAGCACCCTCTAAATTGAAGAGCGCCAAAAATAAGGCACCGAAGAAGGCCACGACGAAGCGAACAACACGAACAAATCGTGGTTCGGCGGAATCAGTTGTTACTATGGCGACAGACCTGGAACCCCAAGTCGACAGCTCCATGATTACCACTCGAACGGAAGCAGACGATTCAGGACACGAAACCGACGCAAGTGTCGGAGGAAAGTCAATTATCCGAAAAGGCAGCAAGAGAAAGGCTACCACCAAAGGTCGAGGCAAGAAAGGTGGCACTGGTATGATGAGCAAAAACATTGAGGACATTGTACAGTCGCAGCAACAGAATGAGATCATTCCTGGGGCTGCTGCCAATGAAGAGGCAGAGGTGATGAACGTTCGCAAATCAGCGGCCCAACCGATGGCCAATCCTCAAGTCCCCAGTCATGATGAACAAGCACCAAGTAAGCCAGCGCGGACCGCAACCAAACCTGAAAAAGCAAAGTCGACCAAAACGAAGAAGCCGAAAGCGGAAGAAAAGCCACCACAATTAAGTATGCCAGGAGCATTCTCGCCTCTAATACCGAGTCAGGAACAGGACATAGAGCCATCTTTTGCATCTGTCCTGTCACCTACTTCGCCGTCGGTGGTTGCTAAACAGATTACTAATGCTGATGCCATAGCTTCACTCCATATGACCTCGCCAAGTACGCCTCTGATACCTCCTCAATTACCGCCCAGAAGTCCACTCCGGAATACAACTGCATCTGCACGTCCGACGCCAACGCCTCAGCGTAACAATATACCACAAGGGCAAAAGGAGACTACGCCACCTCCATCGCCACAGTCATCCGATGCTGAGAACGCGCCTCCGAGCACAAGGCCCCCATCCACAAGACCACCTCTAGCACCACTCTCGCCGTCAAAGAATCAGATTACACGTGTCCCGCTTGCGCCAGGTACTCCTCGGGCAGTTCCATTATCGCCTTCGAAGATCGGGGGAGGACTAAGGTCAGACATCCCATGGACCAGTGTAGACGTCGAGATGATCTTCGCAGCTCAGACGCCTGGAGGGGATAAGGAAAATCTGGACATTTTCGGTGGTATGGGAATAGAGAAAAAGGGTTTGACGAGTCCGGAGAAGAAGATGACGGTGGAGGAGTGGATTAATTGGAATGCGCAGAAGGCAGAAGAGGGGTTGAGGGCCGAGAGTGAAAGGGTGGTCGGAATATTTGAGAGAGAGGGTGGACGGGCACTAACGGTGCTTGAGGGCATTGAGGCGCTGGATTGAACAAGGATGAAAGTTAGAGGGTATGGTTTTGATTAACTGTGGGTGCGCTGCTGCTTTCAATCAATCCTATGGTGTTGAAGCTCGTATATCTCCTGTTTGGATTGAGTATCCTTGACATCCGTCCAATCATCCCGCCATCTGTTTGTGCTAGGTTTAGGCTCGAAAGGAGGTACCACGTGATGCAACGAACCACATAGACCCTCCGAATCGTCTTCGAGTGCATCACGGTATGTCAGTCAGTTCGAATTGTACGCGGGTTCGCATCTCCCAATCTGCTTTTCCAGTCGTTCCGGCATTCGTAGCAGCTTCCTACTTCGTTTTATTCTAGATATGACTCTGAAGAGTCTGAATGAAGTAGACCGGGTCCTACCCAACCTGTTCACAACTCGTCGATTTCTCATGCTCGACTTTATGATGCTACTATCTGACCAAACCATCCTCAGGGTTCCTTCCCCAATCAATCAACTTAGCGATTGCAACCAAGTGCGAGAACACAATAGCCTCTATATTGCCGCTCAACCTATGCTAGCCTCAACACCCTCCTTCCCCCGACGCCTGGTGGATCCCAAACCACCTCCTGCACGCTTTGTCTTGTCCTTTTTGGGATACTCACTCCTGAACCTGCCATCTTCATTTCCATCTCATCGTTCTCGAAGAGCAGTAGATGCTTTGCAGGATCACCGACATTCACTTTCAAATTTCCTGGTCCAAGACTCTCTAGTCCAATTGTTCTCCTAGCCCTCGTGCTAACACATTCATATAACAGCTCTGCGTCAGCAATTGTGCCAGCTTGATAGATTCCAACACCAAGACTTGCGAGGCGCAGCGGGTCAGCGGACCCCCACGGCGTAAATGAGTTCCCTACGTTATTAATCCCGATCGCGCAACTCAGGTTGTATGGCTCTCTAATTAGCATAGGTATCTGCAATGTCCCTCTCAGTCTCGGTTCGGTCGCTTCTCCTTCCCCCGGTCGACCCATCATATACAAATCGCTTGTGGGCAGCCCAATGAATGAGATCGGAAGTTCAGCTCTCTTCATCTCTAGGACGAGTCTCTTTAAGGCGGGGTCTGGTAAGAGCGTTAGACGGGTACAATGCCCCAAAACGACCGTCCTGTTCGTTTTATGTGGCCACTCCGTCTTGCTCAGAATTCTAACCACGTCCCATACAGTTGCCTCCTTCTCTGCGTCGAGGTTGTAATCGAGATGGAAATCCAGATGAATGTTTCTTTGCAAGGCAGCATGAACCGCCCATTCTATGTTTCGAATTGCAGTCTTGTGGTCACTCTCGACATAGGGTGTTGTGCCCAGGACATCAATCTCATTCTTATACTCAGCCAATGCCTTCTCCATCAACGATCTATTCTGGTAGTCATGCTCGCCAGAGAATATCGGATCTTGCGCGAACACGCAGATTTGCACGAAGCAATCGTTCTCGAACCTTTTCTTCAGCGCGACAGCGGCTTCAATGCACTTCGTGCCGACTATATGATCGACTTCAACAAAGGCGCGCATGGATGTGACGCCTGCCTGGACACTTTCAGCAATAAGCTGGGCGCCGCGGAGGGAAAGGTCAGGGATCTCATATCGGGCTTTGGCCTTTGAAGTGTTGGAGAGTGCTTCTTGGAATGTGCCGGAAGTGGGCGCGAGATCTTGGTAGCGCTTGGTATTGGAGGTCAGGAGAAAGGCTTTGTCGAGATGAATGTGTGGGTGGCAGAGGGAGGGGAGGAGGAGTGGGGGAGGTGATGCGGATGGACTGGCTGAAGGTGTGGGTTTGGCGGTAATGGAGTGGATTTTGTCATTGAGGATCTTTATATCGAAGAGATCTATCGGAGAATATCCAGCAAGACGGACGCCATTGAGCTCAATGTCTGCACTGTCGCTGGTATGTGCCGCGTCAGACATCTTGATTGAATGCTTACAGAGGGTTGAGACCCTGTCTCTGTGCCTGGGTTAGCTTCCCGATCTAAAAGCTGTGAACGATCTCCAAGTAGTCATACCAGGTCACCACCAAGGCGGGGCCGGTAAAAGGATCTATGCAGGGACGCTGATGGCGCAGCACAGCCCCGCACTTCTCCAAATGGGGGGATAATATGATGAGAAGGTTGGGGAAAGCGGTTAACTGACATGGCAGTCTTACCTACTCAGCTTGTTCCATCCCACACTGGTAGCTGTTCAGTGACTTGGGGTCCTTGGTGAAACATCTACAAACCCACGATGACAGGTGTTTTTCGACCAGGTGCAACAGCGGTCATATCTGGAGGAGCCTCTGGCATTGGCTTCGCGTTCGCCAAACTCTGCCGTAGTCATGGGATGAACCTCGCCCTACTTGACATCAGCAGTAGTAATCTCCAAACGGCCAGAGAAGCCCTAAAGCCGAAGAACAATGAAAAGACGGAAACTTACACCATGGACGTTTCCTCCATGTCTGATTGGTCAAAAGTTAGGGTAGACGTTGAGTCGAAGTTTGGCTCTGTGGACCTGCTCATGCTCAACGCTGGTGCAAGCTTTCAACCAGAAGGTGGCAAACAATGGGAAGACCCAGAATATTTCCACAAGACATTTGCCGTGAATGTGTTTGGGCCCGTCAATGGTCTCGCAGCATTCCTGCCATTAGTCCAAAAGACGAAAGATTCAGCATCGATTGTTATTACTGGAAGTAAGCAGGGCATAACGAATCCGCCTGGGAATCCGGCCTACAACGCGTCAAAGTCTATGGTCAAGACTATCACCGAACATCTAGCGCACGACCTCCGAACCTCGAACCCCAACATTTCGGTCCACCTGCTTATCCCTGGTTGGACATTCACAGGACTTTCGGGGAACAGTGGGCCAGTACCTGATGAGGAGGCGGTAAAGACGAAGCCTGGTGCGTGGTTGCCGAGTCAGGTTGCAGAATACAGATACAGGAAGATGACCGAAGGCAAGTTCTACATCATCTGTCCAGACAATGATGTTACAGAGGAGCTGGATCAAGCGAGGATGACATGGGGTGCTGGGGATTGGATTGAAGGGAGGGGTGCCCTTTCGAGATGGGATGAGAAATACAAAGATCAAGCAGCCGAGTGGATAAGAGAGGAGGCTGAAAGGAGGGCTGGGAAAATGTAGAAAGAGTTCTATGGTTCCAAGCCGGCGCTCGCATCGTATCTGGATCAAAAATAGCAAAACTGCTCAATCGTGTTGTAAGGTATTCTCGCATAAAGAGGACCACAAATTGGGATACCATAAAAGGGAAAGATGGATACAGTTCATTCGGGCAGGCCATCTGGAACCTTGTATGTTGTCCAACCTAGGCAACTGAAGTATGGTCCTAATTTCCCAAAACACAAACTGGACAAAGAAATCAGCCTTACGACACTAAACGATGAAGCCTACGGATGACTAAGGTGAAGCAGCATTAGCCTTTCATATACTGCCATCGCAAAACGGGGAGGGTGAGGGTGTCTTGGTAATGGGATGATCGAACGGCTTAGCGGGGAGGCAACGTAAAGAAGGCATAACAGATTAGGCAAGTGAACAGTAAATGGTGAATAGGTCCAGGAGGACCCCAATCTGCATTGATTCGGCTTTATGAAGCTTTCATGTGGATGAGGCATGAATGCTATTCTCCTCGAAAATGGTCTGATCTCTCCTTTTGTCATCCATCATTATGCAGCGCCTTGTTATGCTGTGCCTTCATGTCTCATAATACCGTCTCAAACCGTGCCGTATCCTGGAGTCCACTATGCCATGATACGCCCCGCCGTCATATGCCGAAGTCAATACTTTTGGGTTTGCTGCAGTGGCCTCATTTCTGCTGCTGTTACTACTACTGCTGTTGCTGCTGCTTTTGCTGCGGCATGTAAAGGTACTCTGGACGAGTTTTTGGGTCCGTACCATGATCCTTGACAATCCTAGCAACATGCGTAGCGAGCTTCTCTGCCTCTGGGCGAGAATAAGCCTCGGCATAGACGCGAACAACATCTTCAGTGCCCGAAGGACGAGCAAAGGCGCGGCCCTTGACGAAGTTGCGACAATACATATCAATCTCTTCTTGAGCCCCTTTTGGAGAGTCGAGCCTGCGTTCAGCGTCGGAAGTCTTGAATAGGGAGCGATCGAAAACTTCAACTTTGAGAAGGCGATTTGGCAAGTCGATGTAGGTGTTCTCCCACTCCTGTGGGCCCCAGCACTTATGAGCCAAGACCACTTCGGCGAAGAGCATGTCGGACAAAGCGTCACCGACAGCCTGGTTGATGAGGTCGATGCAGGCCTTGAGAGAATCAAGTGCATACTGCTGGCCTGGAGACTTTGGCTGCGCCTCTCTGATGAGCTTGATGGCAGGGTCGGAGAAGAGCACAGTGCCGTGGCCATTAGCTTCAAAGTAGACACCGATGTCGAAGCGTTGGGCAGCGTGGTGGAGGTGCTTGACGCCAGTAGGCGTGCAAATTACAGGGAGCTTGAGCACCTTCTCTACATATTCGGTAGAAGCGCCGTTAGCGTATGCAGTCTGAACCAGGCCGATTCTCAATTTTTCGCCGAGACCTGCATTTCGAGCCATTTCAGCAAGAAAGACAGCGCCAAGTGTCGCAATGCGATCGCCGTCGAGTAGATGGAACGCCTTGTTCTCATCGAGGTAGTAGTAGACGATACGGTCAGCATCGCCGTCAAGCGAGCAGCAGCGGTCGAGTGGGGCGGCGTGAGAGCTTGGAGGGGGTCGCTGTTTGGTCTTGACGTAGTCGGCACCACACTGGATATAGTGTTAACAACTAGGCACACCATCAGGTCAGTGCGCGCTTACCTCAAAGTTGAGAGCTTCAGGCTTTAGGACGTCGTCGTTGACAACGTTGATATCAATCCCACCGTCTTGCGAACTTGGCAAGTACTTGATAAGCTCTTTCAATTTTGGGCCACCGACACCGTTGGCGCAATCAACAGTGACAGCACCCTTGATGGTCCGGCCATACATGAGAGTCTTGAACGCCGCTGCCATCTTTGTGTAGTAGCCTTCCTCAGTTGCCTCTCCATAGGCATATTCTGTACCGGCGGTGTTGATACAGCGAACCATGTGGTGGAGTTGGGGGGTTGTCAAAATGCCGTAATCCTTGTATTCGACGCTCAAGACATCGAGGGCCGCTATCAAAGCTTTGACCAAGTACGGGCCGGAAGCTCGAGTGTCACGGGCAAAGACGACCTTGGAGGGACGCTCATGGATTTGACGGATCTCATCGACAAGAGTCTCATTAAGGATGCTCTCGTAGACGCTTGCCAGTTGATTATTTGGGGTATTGGCGAGCATTGTTGCATGTTCTTCCCACAATTGCTGTGCCAGTCAGAAAATAGTGTAGTATGTCAATCGGATGTGCGTACCTCTAGCATATCGCCCTATGAAAAGTATTTTGTCAACGCGATGGTGGGTGGAGGCACACTAGCTCGCTTACCATAGGATCGACAAGCTTGACGCCGTTATCTTCGGCGGGGTTGTGGCTTGCTGTAACCATGACGCCGATTGTAGCATTGCGCTTTTTGGAACGGAGGCAGGCAATCATGCCGACGGTGAACATGACATGATCGAGCCCGTTGGTCCTGTTACATAGCTTATCAGCCATTGTCCAGCGGGATTCCCGGGGTTTGTGTGGCCGCAGGCTGCGGCTGAGAGGGCGGGCTGACGCTTTCATGCGGAACTGTGAAAACATGATTAGCAGGATTAAATTGATTGGGTGACAGAGGAGCTCACTCCTGCAGTGCCATACTCGTACTTCCTACCCTCGGGGATTGGGTACGGTTCGATAGCCTTGGTGATTCTAGTAGCTAGATCCTTGGTGATGTGGACCTTGGGCTTCGGCTGGTTGAAGACGGACTCGCGAGGATTGCCAGTGCGCTCAACTTCTTCATAGTCACGCGACGCCATGGCGAAGGGCTCGTGAAGCTTGAAATTGCGTTGTAGCGAGTTCTGAGCAATATTGGTGATGCTGGTCGAGATGTGTTGAGGATGGTTGAACGGACGTAGCGGGTCAGCTGTGAAGCAGAAAACAAGGATTTTGTCGGGATCGCCCCCCTTAGCGGCGCAGCCCGTAGTTCGGACAGGCGGCTAAAACGCCCCCCCCCGCAACACCTAGCAAATGGCACCTCCAGTGCGCCTGAAACATGCTCCAGGCGTTCCTTGAGCCAGCCAGCACCCCCTGGAATGGCTTTTGAGCTTCGAGCTTTAGCGTGGGGTGCGATTCGCATGGCCAAATTTTCCGATGTGGCTCAACTTTCAGGTACCAGATGTCTTGCAGGTGCCTGCAGTGGGCTGACTGGGCCCGCATGAAAGTTTGTCTATTCCGATTCGAACAAAGTGCCGTCAATTGGCCTCCGGTACGGTCTCTACACAGCGTTCATCTATCCTTGCGGTCTGAGATACCTTGCAAAGGACGCCCACAGTTTCAACACGCCGCCTAATGGGAGAAAGGGCGATCACGCTTTTAATCTGTCGCTTGCCAGATCATCTTCCGCATCTTTGATCAGGAAACTGTTTTGTATCAGTTTAGCAGATGTCAAGACGATGGAAGACCACAATTGACTCACTTGTACCACCAGACCGTCGGCACGACGGTGCCCAAATGCCACAAGCTGTGAGCATCAATCATGCCCCAGAGAGGTGGGAAATCGAATAACTCGAGACTCATTGCCAGGATTATCCATGCAACAATGAGCCCGGGCCAGATTGTCCATGTCTTGTGCAGCTTCCGATATCGCCTAATGCTGAACCACGTCCAAAGCGCGTTCTGAATGATACCCACCACTACATTGGCAGCCATGTTGTACGTATAGTCCCAGCTCCAGTACGTCAGGTACGTCACGTGCGCAATATACAAGCCGATACAGAACATGGTCCATATCCGGAGGGAATGCTCTTTGGCAGGCCGATCCAGCCGAAATAGCCGAATTGGCGCATAGTACAGCCCGTACAACACGCTGGCACCGGCTGCAAAGTAGTCCAGCTTCTCAGTTATATTGAAGTCCCGGGTGTGGAAAATCATGCTGAAGGTCCAGCTTGCGAGACCGAAATAACCTAGCAGCAGGTAGTATGGCCTAAGTCGATACCTTGATGGTATCGACTCCCTGATCTTTGCCATGCCATTCTGATGAGCCAGGAAGTTCATCAGAGAGAAGAGGACGGAAAAAGGCTCTTGTATACCAAATAGCCGGTAGAACGGCCACTTTCCATGATATTGCACTATTGGATTGATCATGGGAGGGTCTCGCGCAACCCGGCGATCGGTAATGACATGCTGGCAGGTGTAGTCACACTCGGAGGAGCATGTCCAGAACAGGAGACGCAGATGGAGTGCTGTTACTCAAAATGTTAGTCACATACGCCTCCATTCATCAACTATAACGCCAGGCTTACGCAATGTTGAACGCCCATTCTCACAGTTCGCTTGCTTGCAGACCTGCGTCAAATGAGCTGAGGTTCGCACTACTTGGGGGGTCACGGTCGCGCACCTTCACACACTCTCGAAAGTCTGGCAACCGATCTCCAATTGACGCCGCACACTCCTGGATTAGCAGCGACCACAAGGTCACCACCAGCAGCCATCGCAGCAGCTTTGAGTGGAAGATTCTGGGATTCATGGAGAAATAAAAGAAGTGCAAGGGGAATTTCTTCGCGACGAAGCGCGAACTCCTCTCGCCGTTTCACCGGAGCTAACGGAATACGGTAAGATCGACTTCTGTGCAACTTTGTCACTGACAACTCTTTACAGTCACATACCAAGACAATATCTTCCCAGGTATCAATTGACGAAATGGAGTATATAGCTCCCCCCCCATTTACAAGATGCTGGGTTTCCTCTGCCAGATTGTCGCTCGCTCCTTTTTCACTCTCGATTGATGCCAAGGCTTCTACACCGCCACACCTTGCACCGCCACATTTTGCATCGCCACGATGGGCCTTTCAAAATATCTGATCTAATCGAGGAAATTAAAGGTCGAGTGTTATTGTTCCGACATTAGTGTAAAAAGGCGCTGAGATGTAAGTAGCCTTCAAAAGCCCTGCCTCGCCCTGGTCAAGTTTAAAGGTATCGCTACCATTCACACAACGTTTCTCAAAGGTAAAGAGGGTATATCACATTATTTGGAAAAATACTCCAACTACGGGCGAATAGTTCAGGTAAAAAAACCCGGCTTCTATTTACCACCATCAACTTACATTCTCGCAGTTGGTAGAAGTTAGTGTGCCACCTTTGTTCCGAAACCAGTTCCTGACAAGACATAGCATCTGATTTGCAACCGCAAGATTTCAGAAGGTCCAGGTTTCGATTACCTGTTCGTCCAGGCCTATCTTTTTTTGCGTCCTGCCTCGTGTGGAGTAGCCGCATGAGCAGATCGAGGTGGAGTTGGTAATTAGGGCCGGGTAAATAAACAGTGATGCAATTTGCATTCGCCGCACATTCGGATGACCTCGGTTCACTCCCTTTCCTTTATGCGGAGCGCTGAAATGGGGCCGGGAATGGAGAGGTGGATCAACCATACATGTTCCCGATCTTTTTCACAAGTGCCCTGACCAGATTTTGAAACCAGCTTCATTTCCGGAAAGCAATGCACAGGGATGGCAATACCTACACATACTCGAGGACATCCCAAACCATTTACCATGCGAGGTATCGAGGCGACGATGTTCTCACTTCTAAATCATGGCTTTGTATTGGATGCAGGGAGAGAAGTGCTACACCGCGGAAAGTACGCTGGCTGTAACAAAGACCGAGAGAACGTGACCAAGCTGCTAGTCGGCGAGACACTACCCTATCGCGAGACCAGCCAGAATCTTACAATGTAGTCGTGGTGACACCTGTGCACCACGAAGACCGGCTACATCAAGCGATAGTTTCTCTGAACGATACGAGATTGTATGACGGGATTTAATGACTTGACTATTTGGCTCATTGTACCAATACGGTATTCCTGGAGGGCCCGTACGGGACATGACAAGTTCTGCGCACAACCCTTGTTACGCGTACGGAATTCCAATCCGACCCTCATGAACCTGTGAAGCTGGTCAGCCAAAGGGTCAAGGCCCTGCCATCAAACCACCAAATCGATCGTTCGAATGGAAAGCCAGGTCATCCCCTTTTAATTGTTGCTAGTGTGCGGCGGAAACTTTTTCCGAGCCCATTCGCTAATTAGCGTCGATCTTTTTTCCAAAAAATCCGAGCTATTGTACTCGCGGCGCTCAGCCTCATATTTCACAGGCTTTTTCCCCGACTGTCGGAGAGTAATTGAGATCATCCCCTGGACCAAACTGCCCTTTACGCGACTCTACCTCTCACCCATACATCAGTTTCGCTGGATTCGCCCATCATGAACGGGGTAAATGTCTCAACGACTTTAGTGGGACCACTATCCCAAACAACCGAAGAGAGGATGGCTGGTATGGACCATTCTGAAGTCCGATATTTTACAAGGCAAGGCGACAGCATTCTATCTAGTTGGAGCCATCTGCTTACAAGTTCGCTAGCTACGACCACCATGGTATGCAGAATTGTAACTTCATGGTACCTGCGAGTGCTAACTTTTTATTGGAAAAGGCATTCATGAAGAAATGCTTGTGAGTTCCATATCTCAAGGTCTAGAAACAACTGCTTACATGCCGCAGAAAGATGAAGTCCGAACGCGATCATACCGGGATGCGATCTACCAGAACAAACATCTCTTCAAAGACAAGGTCGTCCTCGATGTTGGCTGCGGCACTGGAATCTTGAGCATGTAAGAGAGGTTGAAGTGGTAACTAAGCCTCGCCTGACACGGTTCAGGTTCGCTGCTAAAGCAGGCGCAAAGCATGTGATTGGTGTCGACATGTCCAGCATCATCGACAAGGCGAAGGAAATCGTGCAGGCGAACGGATTGTCGAGCAAGATCACACTACTGCAAGGCAAGATGGAGGAAGTCGAAATGCCCAGGGAGCACTTGAATAACGGCAAGGTCGACATCATAATATCCGAGTGGATGGGATACTTCCTGCTGTACGAAAGCATGCTTGACACTGTCCTCTACGCTCGCGATCAATACCTACTGGAAGGCGGCAAAATCTTCCCCGACAAAGCAACCATATATATGGCTGCTATCGAAGATGGGGAATACAAGGACGACAAGATCGGATGTATGTGGCGCCCTTCCTTTCGCTCAGGGTTGTGCTGATATCTACAGTTTGGGACAACGTCTACGGCTTCGACTTCTCGCCAATGAAAGAGAACGCTCTGACGGAGCCGCTGGTGGACACTGTCGAGCTGAAAGCCCTAGTTACTGATCCGTGTGCTGTTTTCACAATCGACCTCAACACAGTTACAGCCGCCGAACTCGCCTTCTCTGCTCCCTTTAGCCTTCGTTGCCAACGGAATGACTTTATTCACGCTCTAATCGCCTGGTTCGACATCGACTTTACCGCCTGCCACAAACCAATTCGGTTCTCCACCGGCCCTCATACCAAATATACGCACTGGAAGCAGACGGTCTTCTATCTTCGCGAAGTGCTCACAGTCGAGGAAGGCGAGAGCGTGACAGGATATCTCACAAACAAGCCAAATGCAAAGAACAAACGTGATCTCGATATTCAAATCGATTACCAGTTAGACACGGCAGATGAGGCCAGATACACACATGGCAGTTGCTCGTATAGAATGTAAGTGGGAAGGAGTCCCCGTTCTTGACACTATTTCGGCTAACAATTGCAACTTAGGTGCTAATGTAGAGATGAACACTCTACACTTCCGCAAGATTTTTTTCTCTGCATTTGTCGGCGTTTGTACTCTAGCCAGCGGACGGTTTTAGAGTCCTGCATGTCACCATCATCTTGGATGTCTTCACTATCCTGCATGGCATGAGAGAATCTCTCACGAGTAAAACGGTCTTTAAGATATTGTTGCAAGCTCCTTGACTACCTTTAGATACCCTTCGAGTTGACGCTGGAATTTCCCTGGATCGTGCAAAAATATTAGATCTGTGTTTTGTCTCGCTGATCACTAATTCTGGTCCTTTTGCTTGGCAGTGACGGAAGCCTTTAACCTCGGCTGCGGGGGATGATCTGTGGAGAGAAAGCTGGCCCCGAACCCCAATTGAAGCTGTTTCTCAACATCACGTCTCCCCTCGCGTGACTGCACTGTTGCAAGTGTGTAAAGTTTGTCTTTGTCTTCAGAGCGCTTCCTTCGGGAGTTCCGCCGCTTGAATGTGTCGTGGATGATTACACCCGTCCTTTCCAAAATCTAGACGAGCTTTCTCAGTACGTGATCTAGGCCTGCCAAAATGAGTGGTGCCGGAGCAGGACATGAGTTTCCCACAGAGGAGGTATCATGGCTGAAGCGGGACGTCCTTCTCTTTGCAAACAGCATTGGTTGCACCGCTGATGAGCTTCACTTTCTCTACGTATGTAGCAACTTTGTTCCCAACGGCCCGCCAACTGACAGCCTCTGGCGCAGGAGCTACACCCAAACTTTGCCGTCTTTCCTACTTACTCTATCATCTTACGTGAGTACTAAAGTCACATATGCTCATCCTGGCAGATATGCTAGGACCGCACGGTGAATCTCCCTGACTAGCATCGCAGCGTTCAAGAACACAACGCAAGAAGTAATTGACTTTTACCAAAAGTCTGGCTCGAAACCCATCCCCCGCGTGCCGAAATTTGATCCTCGCCGTATTGTCGATGGCCAACGAATGATGCAATTCCTCAAACCACTTCCTCCCACCTCTGAAGGGAAGACATTCGTCCTCAAGTCCAAGGTCATTGGTGTCTACGATAAGGGCAAGACAGGTTCGGTGCTGGAAACGGAGAATTTGATCATGGACAAAGCAACTGGAGAGGTGTGTCAAAGACATGCACCTTGGCTGGGAGACGAGATATTTTTGAAAGCCGGCTGTTTGTGAATCACTGACTGTCAAACAGGTCTATACTAGGAGTGTTGGATCTGCATTCATGATGGGCCAGGGCAATTGGGGCGGACCAAAAGGACCCGCTTCTGTCAACTTCCCGCCACCAAAGGACAAGAAGCCCGATGCTGTGGATGAGCAGCAACTTAGTGCAGAGGCGGCACTCCTATACCGGTAGGTAAATCATACTCAAGCTAGGCCGCTCGTCTTCAAGCAATGGCCCGAAGGAAGCTGACAGGTGTTGAATAGATTGAATGGCGACTACAACCCTCTTCACGCCACTCCTGAACCCGGACAGAAGATGGGATTTGGGGGTGCGATTATGCATGGCCTCTTCAGCTGGAATACAGCGGCACACGCGTTGTTGAAGCATCTTGGCGGCAGCGATCCGGCGAATATCAAGGAGTTTTCGGCAAGGTTTGCGAGCCCGGTCAGGCCGGGTGACAAGCTGGTTACGCAAATGTGGCGGACGGGTGAGGTAAAGGATGGATGGGAAGAGGTGAGATTTGTGACGAGTGTGGCAGGTGGTAAGGTGTGCTTAAGCAACGGAAGAGCATTGATGAAGTGCGTGGGCGGGAAGAGTAGGCTGTGAGCAGGACGGTGAGAAAACTAAGACAATTTTGGATATTCGAGGTGAGTGAAGCTAGCTACATTCATATTAAACATACCCAAATCCACATTTCAACCTCATGTTCCCATCCGACGCGGCACAGACTGCAAATACTGTGCCAACTCGCCTTATACGAGTGGGATCCTTAGACCGGTAGTCATCTGCCTCGGCTGTCCTTATCCGATTCTGAACTGGCTTTGTACAAGTACGAGTCAAAGTCGTGTCCTCACTCGACCACAAACTATGTGACATTGAGCTACTGCCGGGGCCGGCAGGGACCAAAGCTTTACAGCAGCGAACACCAATTTGCCCCAACATCTCTAAGAGCTAGTTCTGGACAACTTGCCTAGGATGACTCAAGAGGTCATCAGCCTTTGCAGAAGCCTAGGAACACACCACTCCTTGGTCGATGCACTTTGGACGATACAGCCTAATGACAGACATTACCGATTGGCAATATGAAACTTCGCAAATGGGACGACATTATTGAAATTCTCTTCTGACTCTTGCAGCAACAGGGGCATTTGGTAACGATGGCGGCCTTCTATCACAGGAAGCAATGACATGAGCTATGAAGAAGTCGTGAAGAAGGCTTCTCTGCTCGTCCGTGGATGGGCTCTACAGGAACTGGTGTTGCCTCAACATGTAGTCCATTTTACTGGAGACATCATGTACTGGGATTGCTATCACAGGATTGCATTGAGCGACATCCCATATGCTTGCCAAGTTCCATAGACACATGCGGCGATATCGGAACCAAGTCTGAGGATGTTGAGTAATACTTGGAATCGGTACTGCATTTAGCTAAAATCTGGGGCTGTGTCGTCCTCTTAGACAAGGCAGACGTATTCCTCTGGGAGCACGGCTTAAAGGATCTTCAGAGGAATGCTCTGATGTCCACTTTCCTGTGCATCCTCGAGTATTACGACGGTATTCTCATTCTGACCTCTTGCCGACCAAAGAGCCGCGTCCTCGAAACCCAAGAATAACACCGAGAAACGCAATTTATCCAAGCTGTGGCGGCCGGAAACTCACAAATCAGGCGGCACCAGTTCCATCGGCAAAACCCTTCCTCATCTTCCACGTCTTCAAAAGCACCCATGCAAGATCCTTCCTGTTCTTGCTTAGTGCGAGATGCACGGCCGTAGCACCACTTGCGTCGATTTGAGCAGGATCTGCGCCGGCGTCGAGGATCCTCTGAATAGTCGGCGCAGCTCGCCCCTGAGCCACCACACCATGGAGCAGAAAGTTGCCGTCTGCATCGGGGTGGGTGATTGGAACAGATCCTGACTGGATATAACGTTGAAGGTGGCCATCGGATGACCCTAAAAAGAAGTTGAGGTAGGATTGAGACCTGGGTGGTGTGCGATTGGAGTCATTGTTCCGGATCGTCTCCTCAAATTCGGCGAGAAGGGTTCCAAGGATAGCATCAGATTGGAAGCGAAGATCTACAATATTTGAGGCGAGTCAGCTCAATAGCGGCGACCGATAGTCTTGTGCTAACTAGAATGTGTACGTACCGTCAGGGGAGAGGGCGGTCGCCTGACTTGCAGTCGGCGTGCCAGCGACTTCATTTCCTGGTATGATGAAGAGAAGCTCCTTAGCGTATGCAGCTGCTGTAGCTGCAGCGTACTTCTGCCAACGGTCATTTTTGTGGGAATCTGCGTAGTCACAGATTCCCCGGATGACGAGACAAGGGAAATTGTCCATGAGGCCTGCGGCCTCCATTTCAAAGCACAGCACATTCAGCTGGTTTCTCAGCCGATCCCTGATGCCACCGTGCTTCATCACTTGGTTTCCGGATGCAACTAGACCATAGTGAATAGCTGGGATAGCTCGGCTTCGAGTAGGTCGACTCTTCAGTCTTTTGGAGTCGCAAGATTCGCACGTGTTGTGACCGGCTGCATGGTCATATTGCGCTTCGTACAATCGGTCATGCTGAGAACCCGGATGTCCAAATTCCGGTCCCATGTTCGGATATTTAACAGCCATCTCTGTGAGAAACTTGGAGATCTTACTTTCTTCCATCATATGGTCCGCTTCCAAGTTGGCGACAGCAGTCAAGAGTACCTGGGGTGGTTTGTTCAATGAACCCATGAATGTGAATCGGCCTTCTGCAACTGTTCTTCCGTAATCATATTGTCTCACTCCCCCGGACATGTCTCCTGGCTTGCTGACCACCACATCGCCAAGTCGAATATCGGTTGCTTCACTGGGTACTCCGCCTCCGACACCCACTAACAGGCCGAACCTTATCGATTTGAAAGTAGACAGCATCTGAGCTGCCACCGTAGCTGCGGAGGCCAAGCCAGACACGCCGGCAGGGAGGCAGGCGAGAACGACATTATGCTCCGCAATACGACCCAGGCGGTAGGTGTTGGAGTCAGACCGATCCTGCTCTCGAGGTCTTCCATGATCTTGGTCTAACATGGCTCTGGCCGCAGCCATCTCTGAGGGTAAGGCGCAGATCCATCCCACTGTGTAGCTTTGATTCGTTAGAGGAGCCATATTGCAGGAGTGATTTCGAGCCAAGAGTAGTCGGGGTACTCAGAAACAGCGATGCTAGAATGAATTGGAAGAAGTTGTCCCGCAGTTACTGGGGGCTTGCAAGGCTTTTGCGGTGGGAGTGGCAGGCAAGGCTGTGTTTATGAGATTGCCGCCAGCCTTAACTCCATTTTCCAGTTTGTGTTAGTCCAATCTCGCTCATGCCAATCTTGGAGTTCCTCCTCTCCCCTGTTTTGCCCTGTCATCGCTGTGATTCGTCCTGGCAACAGCTGTCTGTGTTCCTAGGATCATTTTGACCTCTAGTATGCAAGACCGTGTGACTACACTCCATTTACAACTTCGATTGCAAGCTTCGATCTTTCAGCGCCACAAGGCTAACTGCTTTCCCTACAACTGCGGATATTCAACCGCAATTTTGCAGCTTATCGATTAGTTCATTCCTAGTGTGGAAGATGTTTCCTACAGCGCGCTTACAATCGGGGTTGTAAAAGGAGTGTACATTCCTTAGATTGTTTTGGCGCCCAGGAGCAAGAGACCCCTGATTCTATGCATAGCCGGGAAGCCATGTTTCCATTCTTTTTCACGTACTCCTTGCCGCACATCGTCAGCTTCTACTTCATGCACCTCACGCCGACCAACGAACGGCATCCCTGTGAAATGTCCAAAAGTTGTATAATTGGAAAAGCATGAAAATGCTATGCACGATTTATCCCTGGTAGTGCCAAGCCTCCCCCCTGAATCACATCCCTACGGGCTAAATTAAGCTTAGATTGGCGCCCGGTTTGTACCCAAAGCTTCAAGTTTATTGGTACGTGGGGCCGGCGAGCCGTACCCGGAAGTTCATGGGTAACAAAGACCCAATGACCACAGGCTTGGAGCCTTCCAACCCAAGCACGTCATCCAGTTCATAGCATGGCTGGCCTAGGACAGAGTGCAACGCCAGAAGGTTCCAGACCAGGTCCTCATGGCCAAGGTCGTTACCGGTCACGGCATGGCACAGGCACTAACGTCACTGACAGCAACTTTACACGGACGCCAAGTTTTCACAACCCCCCGGAGAGTGCCTAAGCTTCTTAACTGGAAGTAGCTTCTAGGCCGCTTCAAAGAAATTTCATAATTACATAGCCGACAATGCTCTCTGGCAACCGACACCTAGATTAACGGAAAGCTCTATTCATTGCGGTTATTGTGATATAAAGTTTAATCACCATCCAGTATTGATGATGGTGAAACATGTCCAAAAAAGACTGCTTGTTGCTGTGTGTGTGTGTAAACTTGGCGTCCGTGTAAAGTTGCTGTCAGTGACGTTATTGGTTAAAAATGCTGCGAATTACGCCTTCCGGTTAGCCCGCCCCCGTGACCCTCCTCACCGCCCGCCCGAGCCGGCATGGCCGCTCTTCTGCCACCTGCACACTCCTCGTGAGTATAAAGGTGCCATCTCTCGCTGCTTTTCCACACTCTCTCTCACCTCTCTTTTCTCCCCCCTCTCTCTCCTGTGCCGCACGTCGCTAACTGCTGCATGCTCTCAAAGATGCTTCGCCCCCCCTGTTTTGTCGCTCTCTACTCTCGGGCGCCGGACCTACTTACCCTCGAGTTTGGCCTCCTTCCTCGACTAGGCCAATGAGCACCCTTCCCAAGCACAACTGGGCCGCCTTCCTCGATCACGAGCCTGACTGTTCTACGCTGATTTACACAGTTCCTCGAACCGACTTGCCCTCGACGGCCTGATGACTCCAATGATGACGTCGACCCACCGCCAGATTCTCGCACCGATCCAGGCGTGATGCTACGAACCCCCCTTTGTCGTCCCCTGTCCACACCCTCCTTTGGACCGCTCCGTGTCCCGTCTCGCTTTTCCCCCTACCTCAACGATCGCCGTACCGGTACGGCCATTTGCCGGCCTATTTCCCGCCTCCTTCACCGCAACTCAACTACCGAGCCCCCACGTGCCCATGAAATGTGCAGAAATGGCGCGGCCATGGCACACGGAGCCGCTCAATGGTGTAACGCCGCCTAGTTCAGCTCGTCTTACCTGCAGACGGCGCAGCGACTGGGCGTTCGAGTGAAACACCGAGAGAAGGAGTTCGATCCTAAGCTGGCTGCGAGTGTGACCGAGCCAATGGAGAAAAATGCCGCATCATCTGGCTCGTCATACCTGCAGAGCGGCGCCCAGCTGTGAGCTCGCAGCTCGGTGAGCCCGAATCGCTCATAATTAAAAGTGGAGAGCCTATCAGAGCCGCTCCATTGACTCTTGAGCCCCCGCCGTAAGAACTCAACCGATACTCTGGGTCAGCTGAAAAGTGCGACAGGGCCAATGAGAGAAATGCCTCATGGTGACGATCACAAAGTCTGCCTCGATCAGAAACCGTCGGACTGCGACTGCAAGGGGATAGGGGCTTTTTAGTCTCTCGCTCTATCTGGAGTGCCGGCCGGCACGAAGGAGAGGACGGGTTTTCCGCAGCTGTGCCGCAGGAGTGACAGGGGCAAAAGCGAGCGCACCGGCAAAAGCAATACCTCCAGCGGCACCGCCAATGTTAAAGCAGGCAGGCCAGGGCCGAGACGGGCTTTAAGAGGGGCTGACTCATACGAAGGGGAGCGGGTTATGCATGAAGTGGAGCCGTCGAGTACCGTGCTACGCGAGGATAAAGCGAGAGCGAAGCTAAGGACCACAAGCGAGAACCACAGGCAAGAACCGCAAGCAAGGGCTGGGGCCAAGGCATGGGAAAGAGCGTCGAGATAGCCAGAGTGAGAGCCACTAATTTATAAAGATTTCGACGTTTCCCTCATCTTCTTCGACTCGATTCTCTCGGCATCTGACACTGCAATCTCGCCTTTGCCTAAGTATCGTTTATTCGAGTCTTGCAATTTCACAATCATGACCAGCGTCATCTGCTATACGACGTCATCCACTCTAAGCGACCGCCACAGCGATCTTGTTGCAATCGACGACGTGAGATCCCTTTCGCTCAAACAGCCAGAGCCTCGAGAGATTCTGATGAACGAACGTGACGACAAGAGCTCTGACGATGAGTTCTGTGACGACGAAAGCTCCGGCGACGAGTTACTCTCAGTCAAGGACATTCTCGAGGACGTTCTTACCAGCAAACCGGACGTGATCGACCTCATTTTTGACTTTGAATTCAGGTAAGCCATTTTTAACTCTGAATTAAAGCTGCAAGTTCTTACGAGGATTGGATGACTGACTGTTCGGCTGCGTAACGTATAGATTCCGTCCTCATGCTCTGATCACGTACCTCCCCCGAACTCGGACATGCAACCCGCTCTTCGGCGGTGACGCCTCAGCTCCGAAAGTCTCCCTTCAAAAATCGCCCGGTCTGGGCGTGGCGTTCCGCCCCGTGAAGCGCCGACGCCAAGCTCCATGTCATTTCGTCACAGAGCTGACAGTTCCCGCTAGTCTGCCCTAGACCCATCCCTACCGCCTGAGGCCCAGACATACTGTGAGCAGCGCCTGCACGCTCAGTCCCTTGGCCGCAACAGATTCGGCCACTGTGACTACCGGTCCACAGGAGACAGACGAGCTGCGGCGCTCAACAGAGATATCACAAGTGGTGGGAACAGAACCCCTCTCCGCAGAAATCGCCGATAGTTAGGGCGAGGTCGAGAACCACGTCAGCGGTGGGACCAGTAAAACCTCTTCCTATCTTTTATCCAGCGTCTTCGCTGACGGCACTGAGGACGCGGACAAGAGAGAGGACGAAGAAGAGGACAGGGGCCATGACCATGGATCACGCAAGCGGCGAGCTCACACGTTTGCCTCATCAGAAGCCGACGACAATACCCAGTCTGCCTGCTTGTTCACCGCCCAGTCTTCTTCTCTGACACTCGCTTCAGACGTCGATGTCGGTCAAACTCTCGCATTTCACCCTGATGGAGGTCCTCGATAAACGCCGAGGGTCTTCCGGAGATGAGTACGTCATTATATTGAAATCTTCTTGGCCTGCCGACTAGGTGGAAAGGGTGAAGAGGCGCCCTAGCATTCGGCGTTATGAGAACTTCATCTCTCGATCTGGGCGGCTTGAGAGGTTGAGAAAGCGAAAGCGTCCGTTAATGTAAGCGCGTATGGATCAACTGTCTTTACTGCCTTCTTATTCCCTATACATATGCTTCCTCAACATATCTACGTGGTACGATTAGCTTTCCTTCGTCTCCAAAATAGTAACTGACCCTGCATCAGACGAGGAATGTCGAAAAACGCGAGATTTCGCGCTAAAATCGCGCCATGATTGTGCCAAGACCTTAGCGTCAACGGAGGTGCTGCCCCGCTTCTCAGCGCTTCATCTCGTCAAACATGGGCCATCCCAGTCAAACACCTTTTCGCTATATACTTCACATACAGCTGCGACGAGTATGCAGTCCACAACTATGATGCTTGATTTCGTTTTTGTTTTCGTTTTCTCAATTGTGGTGGCCAGCTCTGAGGGCGACTGGTTCATGACAACTGATTCCACAGAAGCGAGCCTAGCAGTCCGGAATTCGGGATATGTTCTCGACGCAATAAACTATACTGGCTATATATTTCTGACTTATCAGGAATATACAGTACCTCTTTTCCGTATGTACAATGCAAGGGAAGGGCGTCATTTTTACACGACCAACTCGAGCGAAAATGACGCGGTGTTAGACAGCAACGTAGGCTGGGCTCCTGAGGGAGTTACTGGCTACTGCTTAGTCAAAGCAGAGGAGGAGTCGCTGCCTTTTTATCGTTTCCGCAACGATGAGCTACAGAACCATTTTTATACGACATCAAATAGTGAGGCATTGGCGAAAGAGCAAAACGAGGGATATGTGTATGAAGGAACAATATGCTTCCTGCTGGCTCAAGACACTGGCACTGAACTTCCTCTGCTGCGCTTATTTGGAACCTGCCCCTCCGGCGGGGATGCGAACGGTGCGTACTTTCTCCACGTTATGCTACTGTAATGATGAGACGGTGGCTGCGTCCTCCCTGCAGACGGGACCGATACTAATAATGAAAAGATGGCTGTCAAGCTTTTCCTGACGATGCAACAACGTCATCGTTGGTTATCGCCATAGCTACAAGCAATTCTATGTCGCCGCAAGACGTGGCCACCACGACGTTAACGACTCTTCCTGCACTGGCTCTTTCCTCGAGCGTTATGACGATGACGACGACAAATTTTTACTCAACAAGTACAACCACCATCTTCAGCTCCAGCTCGACAAATCAATCTCCATCTGCCTCACCGGAACCCAGGGCCCAGCGAAATCACACCGGCGCGATTATCGCCGGAGGAGTCATCGGCGGTGTGGCTGGCTTAACGGTAATATGCCTGGCCCTGTGGCTGTTTGTCGTGAAACAAAAGAAGCGACAGATCAAAGATCCATCGTCGCGCAGCCCAGACTTGCCTAGCGTGAAGGTAACACAAGATAGAGATCTACCATCAGAGATCCAATCGGCACCAGGGGCAATTTCTGTTTCTTTGCGGCATGCGACCGCCGCTGAGCTTCCAGCTCCTAACATAAACGCAGATGAGAAGCAGAGCTCCGAACTTATGGGCACGGAAATAGCTAGGAGTTAAAATATCTCCTGTTAAGGCGCACAGTGGACCGAATTGCCAAGCGCCTCACCAGGACCGTACCCTACTGTGGTGGAAAAGATATGCTGGGCTGGGAGTAGGTAGTCACGTGGAGTAGCTTAAGCTTTAAGGAAAGCTGAAGCCGGAGGTTCAGTCCTTTAGGCAAGAAGGCATCATCCACAGCACTCAGACAGATTGAACAGAGCTGGTTTCACGCATTGTTTTCCTTCCCTCTACTTAAACTTGAACTGAGACTTGATCTGGTGTCTTTTGTTTATACGGCTTGATCTACAGGATGCTTCGCATCCTCCTGGCCCTTCTCGTCCTCTCTCTGGTCTGACTGTGCTTCCGCACAGCGACCCGACCTCGCTCGTCGACCATTTCCCCAAAATGCCCCGTTTCAGGCCTAGGAGACATTTCTGCGTGCAGTAACTCGACGATCGATGGTGCCTACTCGAACCACGAGTTGAGCTCCAATCGTGCCCAGATGTGCGTTTCCGCTTCATGCCGCCTAAACGGCGACTGGGGGTGTCCACGATCGACACGCGGTCACGCGATTCGCTAAATGATCCCTCTGAGGAGCTCTCAGAGACATGAGAGTCTGAAGGGCCGGCATCATTAGTCAGAACAAACGGTCGAGATCGTAACAGATAGGGGGAACAGGACTAATTGGATAGGCTGGAGCTGTGTACACGGAGGCAGGTGGTGTGGCCCGTCGCTCGTCGGCTGGAATTTCATGGATGATGTCTTCGAACCCTTGATTCCACCGACAGAGCAACTGTGCCGGCCCATCTCGCCATGCTTGATTCCGAACGGGGGACTGAAGTGCCACGAGACAAAAACTCAACACGCGGCTGATCGCAGTGAATGGAGCGGCGGCCCTCAGGGCAGATTCTCCATAATCCAGCTTTTAAACACGCAAGCATACATCTCCTCCCAGTCCTTTATAAAGTCTTCTGCTTGTTTCTCCATCACGAAGATCAGATGCGCGGTGCCTCAGGCTAGCCTATCGAAAGGACAGTCGCCGAGCCGCTGCGCGAATGCAACTATCCCTCCGTTGCAGAGCACCTGGGCGCAGCCTAGCCAGCCCCAAAATGAAGTCATTGGTCGTTGAGAGTCTTGGACCCTTCATAGAACCAGATGTGTCCCATGGTTGGTGTTCATGTCGCGACCTGCTGGTTTGCGGGCACAGAAGCCTTCGTCTGGTATTTCCAGGTCGTCCGTAGAAGTGGGAGCCTGGCAACTCGGCGACTTGCACGCCGTCGGCTGCACTGGCCAGAGGTCTTCGTCTCCCACCTTCTTGCAACTTCTGTAGATTCACACATGCCCAAATTCTTCCGCTCCCACATTCAAGGCATTCCCTATCACGACTGCAGATTCAACTGAGACACGGGACGGGGCCAGGGACTCGCGGATGGTCGCTTGACAAATCATTCTGGCTTGACCCACCTAGCCAATGCACTCGTCACCGGCAGGTGCAGATCGACCTCGACTTATGCGACCTGTGCGGCATTTTTCTGGTTCATCGGCTGATGGAGCCGGCCAATGCAGGAGGAGGTCGACAAGGCGCACTGTTCCGGGGCCGCGAAAAGGACGTAGGATCGTAGGGTCGACGGTAGAAGGAGGTGTAGCGAGGGATGAGCGCAGATAAGACTCAATCTGCTGGGACCGTCATTCGAGGTCGGCTCAGCGCTGAAGAACAGGCAACACTGAGGTTGGAGCCGGGAGGCGGCTACTTTCGTTCTGTGGCCAGTCATGCTGCACGCTACCTGTTTCATCCAGCTTTCCTTGGCGGACGTCTCCTGTCTCTCCACATTTATTCCAGACCGCTACCAGCCGAATACTACGAGCTTTACCGTTGAAAAAGCCCACGAGAACCTAACTCTTCCCTAGGAAGAGAACGATTTAGAAGACGTGGTCGATTCAGTCTTACCTACCCCAGATTGGAGCTCTGGCTTGAGCTTCTAAACATCCTAGTTCACTATCCTTGCGGCGAGATCGGTGAAAGGCTTAGGTCAAGCGTTTCTAGCCTAGTAATGGGTGCATATTCCTTCGTCGGAGCTAAGAGCTGGGCTCTAGCGTGTAGATTAGATATTGGAGTGGATTAAATATACCAGATAGAGACCAGCTTTCTCATCTAGTTTGCAAAAAATATCACGGGTGCGGTGGAAACGGACCCGAAAACAGCTCCCAAAGTCGCCCTTTTCTGCCACCTTTTCACAGGAACGTAGCTTCATGTGGGATCTGCGTTGATGAAGCTGTTGATTTCGTCCTTCGCGATGGAGACGACTTCTAGATCTCTCATCAATAGATCGTACTATCAGGCTTTCTATGAGGACCAGTAGCAGCTGGCGTTGTAGTTTGGATCTCTCAATTCTTGTACCCATCTCTATACAGCATTGCAGTTTCTTTAAAGGTTTCCTTCCGCCAGCTCTGAAGAAATGCTTGACCGTTTAGCGACCGCGCTCGACCGTGACCGACAAATCAACGACCACCGTCTGGAACTGTGGTAATCGACGGCGGCCGAGTGACCGACAGGTGACTGAATACAACCCTGCCGGTGCAGTATGAAGATGACGTGGTACTAAGCGACGAAACCATAACCGTAAGAGACAGGATCGGTGCAGCGGCTGATGGAAGCGGTGCAGCGGATGAGACATACGTCAGTTTGACAGTTGGGGTGGGGACAAACATTGAGAAGCATATCAGCTATGCTCTGAGTAGTCTTGAGGTGCCCATGACAGATGCACCGCTAGAGAGGAAATTCATCGACCAGTGTCTTCCAATATGGGGCTCTAGTGGTGTACAGCAAGCCAGCAAGTCCCGTTGGGAGCTAGAAGAGTCAAGCGATGAGGCAGATTGTAGGGAGCATATGAAGCATCGATGTGGGTTTCGTCCAGAGTGCGCCGTTGCCATCTTTTAGTCTGGTTACAACATCTCATTCGTTCCACCAGTTGAGACACAGCTGCGCCAAATGCTTCACATGCCGAATTTACCTCCGGTGGCTACATCTGGAACCTCCCTTACTGGTGAGTACCTTAATACCGTCACTGTTACTTCACTCCCATTCGCCACTTAACCCGTCACAGGTTGGTCGGAACTCAATCTCTATTCCTCCATATACAGTCCCTCTACAGTTTCTGAAGCTTCCGATCTCAGCTCAGATGAAGCAATTATCTCCGTCCACAAAGTCGCATAGGCATCCGTCAGTCCCGCGATAGGTTACCACTGCACCGTCACCTGTGGCAACTTGAATCCTCTAGGTCTTCTGGTCGATCCTAATTCTCTCCAATCTTCGCCCTTGGCACGTCGTTTGCCATCCTGCCCTCCTGAAAGTCCAGAAACGCAGGCAAGAAATGTCTACACGGCCGGCCAAGTGCTTGCGCCTCGTCATTGAATCAGCTCCGCTACCTGCCGAGAAGAAAGAGAACAACGAACCCCACAATCGAAATCCATGCCACCGGCGATGTTATCCTACTCGTTGGCAGTGGCGAAAGAGGCAAAGTCCATACGAGTAGCCAGCTAGGTGCTCACAGCTGCCAGTAATTTCTTCGTTGACCCCTTTGCTGCTAATATCCTCGAAAACAAGTTGACATTCGGTCCCATAATGGATGATGACTCTCAGGCCATGCTTGACCTATGCAGCATCCTCCACCATCCTAGCGAAAATGTGAAGGTCTCGAGTAGGAAAGCTTCGCTAGATCCCGCTTTCATATGTGCCAAGTACGATTGCATTGCAGCTGCACGCCTCTTGATGTCTACTCAACTAGACGAGCAACCTCGAATTCTCAAAGATTCAGCCTCTCCTACAGAGTCTGCAACTGCTCCGCCCGCTGTGCTAGACATTATGGGTCTTGCGTATTTCTTCGATCTCCCAGAGCATTCTGACATGCTTCACAACCTCTGGCTGCTACTGGACATCTGTCCATATAACTCCTCACACACCTACCCCAGGAATTGACTGGTAAGCGCAAACTCTGCTGGAAGACTTCTGTTTCAATGGGGCGATGGCTAGCCAAGAGGCTCAAGATGTCTGTCGACCTACTACTTGCTGATTATGATATGGTAGGCCGTCTTGACTCTGGAAGAAATGACACCATTGCCGCAATTTGTTGCGACGCGGAGATGGCAGTGACTGGAATTCCTAGCAAAGCTACGTCCCACGCCAGATTCTCGTTAACTGGCTTGGACGAACACGGCGACAAAAATTGTCTTTGTCATCAAGCCGTGCGCAAGATTGGCTTCTACATGGGACGCTTGGGTAGCGTCGGACCTTGGCCAGTACGAGATTATGATGGAATACCATCTGTTGGGGAGACGCTGGAGACCCTCGATACAGTATCGCGGGAAATCCCACCTAAAAGTTGCGACAATCTTAGTGCAAGGCTTATAGGGACGGTATTGAAGAGGACTTAATGAAAGTGGTTGAGAAGCACAAGGAGCTGACGGATCTGCGTCTTGGGTGCATCAAAGAGGGCAACTACAGTCGCGATGCCTGCTAAGAGTCGAGCATGGGCTGGACGTGGATAGATAAAGTGAACGTGGCTAAAGCAACCAGGAGAGCTCGCAGAGGGTAAAGGCATGAGCACTGCAGTGACTCAGGGAAATGAGGTTGCCAGGAGGGCACGGCACTATTGAAGTCCCTATGGTCTCACGCCTTCTCTTCCGGCAAGCGGGTTGCTGAGCACTAAGCCCTCGAAATACGTACGGCATAAATACGTGGCTTCAATGCCCCTTGGGGCTTTCTCTCAGCCTTTTCACCAGCTTAACTGTAAACTTTGACTGTCGTACGTTTCTCTACCTATGCATGCTCCCCTTTCGGAATCTTTTCATACGCAGCCTTCACCTCCGACCCATTCCCTGCCCTCTCCAGCCATCTCTTCATCAGCTGGTACTTTCCGATATCTAGCCCGGCATACTCATGCTGAAACACCCAAGGGCCGAAATGCATATCCACAACGCTATAACCCGTCTCCAGCATACTCTTGACACTACGCTTCTTCAGTTGCCCCTCCAACACATCTTACGTCCGATATGTCTGCGCCACGTATCTCTTCAACGCGTCCTCGTTCTTCACCTCGTTGTAGTGTCGGTACCAGTTCGTCTGCCCGGGAGTCGAGACGAGAAAGATGATCCATTTGTCGAAGTCGACTTTCTCTTGCTTTGTGGAGCCGGGCCCGAAGGCGTTGGACTTGTCGTAGTTTCGAAGCACGTAGTTGATCACGGCGCCAGATTCCCAGGATGCGATGCCGATGTTGGGGTCTTCGAGGGCCGGGACTCGGCTAGAGGCGAATAGGTGCGTTAGTTCTTGTGGGCATTTACGAAGTTTGAAGGGATGTCATGCGGTGACGGACTCACCCATTCTCATTGACCTGTAGAAAGATAGGGCCCTAGACCCCGTTGCAAGTGTCGCCGAAATTCCATAGTCGGACGCTTTAGGGCAGCTTGAGCGTTTCGAGCAGGATGGCAACTTTGTACGGGTTTGGGCCTGTGCCGTGGGCGTGTAGGGTAAGGGGTTGAATGTTACTGGTCATTTCGGACGGTGTGAGATAAGCCCCTACATTGGGGTGTGCTGTATCCACGCTACATGGTTAGCATCGCAGGTCCTTCTGTTAGTTAGAGCCTTTCGGCCACTAGGTCTTTGTCGTCATATTTTGGTAGACGATCTTGCTCTTCCGCAGGGCTTGAACTCTGCTACCGCACTGGAGGCCCTTGAGCATCACGAGGACTATTCCAATTGCTGGCCATTGAAGCTGCGGAGGAAGGACTAGGTGTATTGAGATGTTCTCAAAGATGCAGGTCTTGGAGTGGATTCCGCTATTACCAATGTGCCGAAGCTTGTTCGCTGCTTTGTCGTGGCTGCGCGATATGACGTAAAGTCACGTGAGAGATGTGGCCAGTTACAAAAGAGAACAACTTTTTGCGTCGGACTTCCAGGTTTCCCAGACGAACTAGGCGGTAGTTCGACTCGCTCCGGACAACGTGGCGTCCTAAAGTCGCGCAACATCTGTCTGCTGCAGGGCGAGTTCGAGATGAAGTCTTCCTCGCTTCTGGTCGATGGTAAAATAACCCGAGGTCGCAATCATTCACGCGCTTAGTAGAACATGGAGGAAAGCCCCTTAATTCGCGGGAAATTAGTCGGACCGAAAGGAGAGGAAGGGTACCATCGTCTTGGTTCTTGGGCTTGAACTCTAATATTGGAACTACCCTTTGACGCTTGGGGGAGGGGTCTGAGAAACGACAGCCCAAAGGGTAAAGCCATGCGGAAGGGCGTCCTGAGGATTGAGGAGATCCTATTGGGCTACATACTCGGCCCGATTAGAGCTTCTGCACGTTCTGAGGAAGATGCTTCGAGGATGCGGCTGACGAATGCGGCATGCTGGTCACATGCCGCAGCTACCTGGGGTTAATCTGGCATCGACAAAGCGTCTTGGCGAGACCGTTTTCCTTTCGCAGCCATGCAAGGAGAAATCGCCATCCAATCACCCACCCAGCCACTACCCTCGTCAATTTTTGCTGGCTACCCCGCCTACATTTGTGCCGGAAGATCCAACCGTTGGCCATCCTGCTCATCCACTAACACAGCTCCAGTGGAACCGCTTCTCCTCTTTCAAGCCTCCTCATTCGTGCAAGCTGTCAGCCCCTAGTGCAAAGACGCTCGTATCACGATGCCTCCGCACCGCCAGAGTTCACAGAACATGGGGACATCAACAACTCCGTCATCAACCCCTCTCCACCCTGGCCCAATCTTCCCCCATGGGGTCCGCTTAGATTCGCCCTGTTCTGCTGCGGGGATTGTGCTTTAGGTCTAATCAGTGCACTGACTTTTCGTCATTCCAACGACTAGGAGATCTGGATCGGCCTGGTTGAACCTGGTCGCTCCACATCAACACAGGATGCTGGTCAAGTTAAGCGATACAGCTTCAGAAAAAGGCCGAGGGGAAGTGGTTAGAACTGAGAAAGGTTGTTCACATGATATATGGCCCTGTCCCCCGCCTGTCCGTTGAGCTTTCTCTCATTCCACTACTTGGTCTTTTGGCAGCTTGTGGGTCACCTTGAAGTGCTCTGCTTATCTTAGAAAGCTCCACAGTATTTGCTCCCATTGAGCCAGTCCACTTTGATCGCCGTTCATCTTCGCCATGGCTGAGGGCGGCTTCCGCGAGCGCCATATGAGCGTCGCCAACTATGAAGCAAACACAAAGTTGGGGAGCTTCGCTGCAAATACTGGCGCTGGCCTAGCAACTGGAGGGCGTCGCCGCTCCTCCGTGGCTTTCGCGGGCAGTGTTTCCGGCGCTGCTGGCCAGCAGGGGGAAAATGTCTTGAACATGCAGGATGAGACTCTTCGCAAGATGTCCGTTGCCGTTCCCAATCTCGCTGAGCTCTCTACCGACGCCAGAGCCGGAGCGGCGTCTGAACGCAAAATGACTTTCCGCGAAGGCGTTCGTCTCTACCCGAAAGCCATGTTCTTCTCCTTCGGCCTGTCCCTAGCCGTCATCATGGAAGGATATGACACTTGGCTTCTCGGTAACTTCTTTGGCATGGAAGCCTTTGCCAAGAAGTATGGTGCACCAGCAGCCATCGTCGACGGCGTCCAGACATATCAAATCTCTGCTACCTGGCAAACGGCAATTTCAAACTCCACCGCAGCCGCACAAATCCTCGGTCTCTTCTTCAACGGCATCATCTCTGAGCGAATTGGATATCGGAAGACGATGATGGGAGCTCTGTTTGCCATCACATGCTTCATCTTTGTCACTTTCTTTTCCATCAACATCCACATGCTTCTGGCCGGCTACGTTCTGTCTGGTCTTCCATGGTAAGTGACAACCCTTTGTTTCTTGAATTCCAAACGCTAACTCCTTGTTTCAAGGGGCATCTTCCAGACTCTGACCACCACGTACGCTGCCGAGGTTACCCCTGTCACGCTTCGACCATACTTGACAACCTATGTCAACTTGTGCTGGGTCATTGGCCAGCTGATTGCATCTGGTATTCTCAAAGCGTTTGTTAGTGGCAAGTCACAATGGTCATATCGTGTTCCATACGCCATCCAATGGATCTGGCCTGTTCCGATTTTCATCGTAGCCTTCTTCGCACCAGAATCACCATGGTTAGTCTTTTTCTTGATTCCCACTCGGGATCTGCAACATTAACAGTTCTTGAACAACAGGTGGCTCGTTCGTCACGGTAAAATTGATGCAGCTCGTGCAGCGCTCCTGCGGTTGACTTCGAAGAATAACAAGGACTTTAACGTCGAAGACACCCTGGCAATGATGATACACACCAATGAGCTCGAGATTCAGCAGACCTCAGGCACCACCTACTGGGACTGTTTCAAAGGCGTCGACCTTCGCCGCACCGAGCTCACGGTCGGTACTTGGCTTATTCAACAAACATCTGGCAGCCCAATGATTGGGTGGGGCACATACTTCATGCTTCAAGCCGGTCTTTCTTCACCTAACGCCTACTCCCTCGGTGTTGGCCAGAGCGCTATGGGTTTCGTCGGCACTGTTGGCTCATGGTTCCTCATGCCTCACTTTGGGCGTCGTACTCTCTACCTGTGTGGCCAGATTGCTATGTTTATCATCCTGATGGTTATCGGAGCTCTGGGTATCCCCGCTCAAACCTCCTCTACTGCATGGGCAACTGGTGCACTCATTCTTATTCTCACATTCACGTACGACTTTACGGTCGGACCAGTCTGCTACTCCCTTGTTGCCGAACTGCCATCAACCCGCCTGCGAATCAAGACGGTAGTGCTTTCACGTAACGTGTACAATGTCGCCGGTATTGTCATCGGCACCTTACAACCACGATTCATGAACCCTACTGCGTGGAATTGGAAAGGCAAGACTGCCTTTTTCTGGGGAGGTCTCAATCTTCTTGGTGTCATCTGGACTTACTTCCGACTTCCCGAGCCCAAGGGTCTTACTTATGCCGATCTCGATGTCTTGTTTGAGAACCACATCTCTGCACGCAAATTCAGGAAGGTTGAAGTCGATCCTTTCCGCTCCGACAATCTCGTTGTTGTCGAAGAGGAGGCCGATGAGTATAGTGACCATGCTGTTGAGAAGAAGACCAATGAGTATAGCGATCAGGGTATCGAGAAGCGTGTATAAAAATGTCGGACTCGTCTCCTAAGTATCCCAAACTGTCGCAGTTGCGGAAATTTTGGAGCGACCAAGGCCGCCTTCTGAAATGCCAGGCTAGCTTGCAGGTTGAAGTTGATGACTGTGTCAAGCGCTTGCGCCGATAATAATTCTCAGATAGTGTACAACCTTACCCATTGATAAAACTGGTCAATCTCCTGCCTATCGGAAATACAATCGTACGGAAGAACGAAATTTAGACTTTGTCCTACAACGAGGTTTCCCTCAAGAACAACCTCAGGGCGTTGCTAATTCAACGAGCAATTGAGCGATTTGGCCTTGCCTTCCATCCCCTACGATGCACTTGAGTTGCACTAACGGCACGGACATCAAACAATCCACAGTGGCTGATTGGAAATCTTCCGCAAGTTCCACCAGCAACGCCATTCGAACTTCGTTTGTGGCTTGCCAAGAGTTCACAGAATGTACACAGCCATTAACTGGTATCGGCCCGAGTCTATTGAACCTCTTTTTGCCCCAGACGTCGCTTGGTGATGAAACTGTTTAGACACACTGCAATGTATTTACTACTGGCTACAGATACCTAACGTACCCCACGTGCGGACATGGGACAACCTCTTTGCACACATAGGTTTGACGCTCACTTGCCTTGCGTAGCTATTTGATGCTGGGAAATGTCCACATCAATCTGGCGCTGTTGTTTGCATTTTGGCCATAGAACTGTGTTCATCCGAGTAGCTGTCTTTCTGCCACGAATCTTCAACTTAGTAGTGCGGAAAGGCTTCAGGTACTAGGAGTCGTGCCCATTCCTGCAATGTTAGCTCCATGACTTCTTTGCCGCCTTGCTGGCGACCGTCCACCCTATCGAGCAGATACTGGATCCGCTTCTTACAAACGATCCAAGGAATAGCTGATGATATGTTGTGCTGCGGATTTTGGAGAACTAGACCGCGGAGTCATGCCGGAACTTAACGGAACTGATGAGCGATAATTGTCTTGTCGCATGAGCCAGAGGAGTATTCGTAGACCTTGCACGTGGAGTATAAGATCGAGCCGTGCTTTAAAGTCCATTTTCATGGCCTTCCGGTCGTCGATGGGTATTAGCTCGGATATAATTCTCCCATTTTCCTCGTTAGTTCAGAATGCCAGGCTTGATCAACCGCATCGGAATTTCTTCAATCTTAGCTTCTCCTTCAGGAAGTTGTGTCACAGACATTCCGGGAGTCGCCTTGCGAGGTTGCATCGATTCCGCAAGCCGATTTTCGAGCAGAGTTAATCGTGCATCCATCAAAGCAAGATCTCCTGGAGTCATCCTGGCGTCCGTCGTTCGTTCTGTTGTCAACTGATCAACCTTGCGAGACGGCGACGAAAACACTAATCTCTCTTCAGATCTAGCATCAGCTATATCTGCCCTGATGTCGTTACTTTTGATCAGCAACGTATGTGAAGTTACTGCTTGGCGCCCCTTAACTTCGTCGAGCGCGATTGTGGCATTATTCGCCTGCTCGCAGAGTAAGCCGGTGGTGCTAAACCAACGTCAGTATCCAACCAGACAGGGCACATTGACCGGAAAACATGTGCTTACCTTTGCAACAAAATCAGATGTAGACTAACATCAGCTCGACAGAGGTGGATCTGATGAGAAATGGTGGAGAAATATTCCACATCGGCAGCGGCTTTGACTTTCTTTAGAAGCTTCTCGAAGAAGCCAGCTGACGTTGCTTCCAGAGGCAGCATCTGTATTTCCGGCTTTTCCAGTACCGGTCCACATTTGAGAACACTCCTGTGCAGACTGGCCAAGTCGGATCTCGTCGAGTTCGGGCACGGAGAATTCAACCTCGCCACAACCTGCAAGACTCCCTGCAATCGTGAGATCTCTTCTTAGATTTCTAAGATTCTCGGGTGCACCCTCTGATACGCTTTCAAAAAGCTATAGACCGAAGATGCTGCTTGAAGGGTCTAGCCTGCAAGCCCGATAATGCCCGCGATGCTGGCAACTTCGCCGATGACGGACATCCTGTCGAAATGCACGACCAGCGAGGAACAAGCACGATGAGATATTCACTATGAGCGCTAACAACGGATGGAAAGAGGCCGACTAGAACAAAATATTTTTGCCCAGTGAGTCTTTTGAAGATGGGAAAATGAGGCGCAGTTGGGGTCGACTCTAAATCAAAGTAAAGCCACTCACGGCTGTGGCGCCGCCCGCATCCCAGTGACATTTTCTTTGCATTCACTGCCTTCACTCACCACGACTGAGTTGGACGCAAAATTCATGCGAGTTTGGCGATTCTCTATATAGTAGTGCTCGCTTTGATCTGGCACAGCTGGCCGATGACATCTTCCCTCCTCAGATGAATTAAAGCTGGCAGTCAACACAGGAGGAGATGCATGCATTCTTGGTCCATTGTGCAGCGCAGGCTCAACCCCGCGCTAAATTACCATTCTTTTCTGGGCGGACCGACGAAGAGCAGTCATATCTGCAAGGTCTTTGGAAGCAAGAAATGTGCACTTTTATTTTGAACACAATGTGACAACGAGAACCATCCCACATGGCCCTCACCGGGTTAAGCCCGGGGAAACGCCGGCTTTGTGGGGTTGTTTCTCCCACCGGCGGTGGAGACCCGCTGGACACTTGCACTTGCAAGCGACCTGCCCGATGTTCTCATTCAACTGCTCATTCGCTCGCCGGTATGATGTTACAGCGAACTGTGGTAGATCTATGGTCAATATACCGGGATAGAATCGAGAATGGCTTGCTTTGTGTCCACTCCTTTGATGCGGGGGTGGGCCACACGGCAATTGAACATGAGGATAAGAAGGTGGCCGACAATCCCTTCCTGACGAGTGCCAAAACCTTGTTGCTACCCTTCCTATTCTCTACGTTGGAGCTGTTCCAGTTGACCTCCCATCTGTAGCCAAGATGGCTCCCTCAAATTTCTTCAAGAACTACCGAGTCTACATGCTCACATGCGTGGCATACATGGGCTCGCTGCTTTTTGGTACGCATTATCACAGCAAAGCGCCCAACGGAACAGAACATGTGCTGATATAATGTCCGTTCTCAACAGGATATGACACTGGTGTTATGGGCAGCGTGCTCGCCCTCAAGAGCTTCAAGGAAGACTTCGGCCTTCCCACAGACAAGTCTGGATTCGCCAGCAGCAGGAACGCAAAGATCTCGTCGAATGTCGTTTCCCTGCTAACTGCGGGTTGTTTCTTTGGCGCAATTGCTGCTGCATTCTTGAACGAGCGCCTCGGCCGACGTTACGCGCTCATGCTCTTTTGCACCATCTTCCTCATCGGCGCCGCCGTGCAGACTGGTGCGCATCATGCCATTGGACAAATCTACGCCGGCCGTGTCATTGCTGGCTTGGGTATTGGAGGCATGTCAAGTATCACTCCCGTGTTCGTGTCTGAGAACAGCCCACCTGCCGTCAGAGGGCGCATTGCGGGCCTCTTCCAAGAGTTCTTGGTCATCGGCTCGACATTTGCCTATTGGCTTGATTATGGAGTTGCGCTACGCATCCCTACATCTACGAAGCAATGGCGGGTTCCTGTTGGGATACAACTAATCCCTGGCGGGTGCATGCTGCTTGGCCTCTTCTTCTTGAATGAATCTCCACGCTGGCTGACGAAGCGAGGTCGTCACGAAGAGGCATTGAAATCTTTGGCTCACATCCGCAACGAAGACCCTTCGAGTCCAGATGTTTTGCATGAATTAGCTGAGATCCGAGCTGCTGTTGATGAAGAGCTTCACCTTACCGAGGGGGTCACCTGGAAAGAGTGCTTACAGCCTGGAGTCCGCTACCGCTTCATCATTGGCTTCGTTATCATGCTTTGCCAACAATTCAGTGGCACCAACAGCATCGGTTATTACGCACCGGAAATCTTCCAGACGGTCGGCGTGTCGAAAACCAACGCCTCTCTATTCGCCACCGGTGTCTACGGTACCGTCAAAGTCGTCACTACCGGCCTCTTTCTCATCCTCGGCATCGACAGATTTGGCCGACGTAAATCCTTGCTCGTTGGAGCATTCTGGATGATGAGCATGATGATCATTCTCGGATCAGTCCTAGCCACTCACCCACCTACCAATACCAATGTTGTCTCGTCTGCCTCCATCGCTATGGTCGTCATGATCTATCTCTACGTCATCGGCTACTCTGCTTCCTGGGGACCAATTCCGTGGGTCTATCTATCCGAGATCTTCCCCACGCGGTTGCGCGGCTACGGAGTGGGTATGGGTGCAGCGACACAGTGGCTCTTCAACTTCGTCATCACGGAGATTACGCCTGCGGCTGTGAACCATATCGGCTGGCGTACGTTCCTAATGTTTGGTATCTTCTGCCTTGCAAACGGGGTATTTGTCTTCTTCTTCATCAAGGAGACCAAGGGCCGGACATTGGAGAGCATGGATGTCTTGTTCGGCACTGTAGATGCTGAAAAGAGAGCGACGGATGTCGAGCGGATGCTGGAAGAGAAGAGTGCAGTTCAGCATCAAGAGAATACGGCCGGGACTATCATGGAGATGAAGTGATTCTTACTTCCACCTTGCATTAGGCTTCCTGCCCGCCACGATAATGCAATTCACACGCTAGTTGAAAGCAGGGGAGTGTTAGGTGTCAGATTGTGCTTTGAACTAGATCTACCTCCTTTTGTTTAAGGACCTTAAGAATCTTCGGGGGTATAAGTCCATCTATTCTCAGCCACATGGACTGTGCAGCGACTGCATCGAAATCCAATACTAGCTTTCATAACTTAGACCATGCGAAATGATAATGAAGGCCAAATGGCCGTCCCTACTGCGTGCTGAAGGCTCGAAGGATGATGACGACTCTAGGATGACGTAATGCAAGCTGGACTCCAACCAACTGCTTTCCTCCCGCATCTACCAACTGTCATCCACATACATCAACCTCGAGCCTCTGCGAATCTCAACTCCTCTACTCATAAATCCTTGTCACACAAAACCCACTAAAATCAAAGCCTGCGAAACCAACGTACAGTCCGCCATGTCAGGTGTCCGCGGCTCAGAAGGCGACACGGGCTCCCAACCATCGAGAGGAATTGCGTCAAGGTGAGCCATCTCCTAAACCAAACAGGCAATCAAAAACTGAACCAATGGACTAACGGCCACCGTCCTCATCAGCGATGCATTCACAAAGCGCGAAGCTGCGTTGGAGAATCAGTATATCCGCCAAAAGGAAATGGACAAGTAAGCTCGTATAATCCGTGTGATGCATTGGTTAGTTAAGGTGCTCGCGGAGCTAACACTGGGTGTGGTAGGTTCAAGGCGCAGAAGGACAAGCTCGCTAGTCAGGGCGAATCAGCGCAGGGCGAGAAGAAGTGAGATTGCGTTGACGTTGTTTTGACACGGGCCTAGAGCATGCCAGTAACGGAGCAACCTGGTGCTCGTCTCAGAAAACAGAATACTGCCTTTTAGTGCTTTTACATCCCATATCGACTCGTGACGGCCTCTACGACCCTTTGCCTACTGTTCTACTCACCATGGCTTCGACTGCAGTCTTACTGTTTCCCTTCTAATGGCTCGACCTCCACTCGTTGATTTCATTTTCGCTAATCTCCCTCAGCTTTCCAACAGCTGGCACGTCACCCGTCACAACACCCTGCACCATCTCCACAGCTCGTCCTATCATAGTATTTCGTGCAATCTGGTATGTAGCGGTCTTGGCCTCGACTCTGATGACGCCGATTCTTGGGTCATCCTCGCCACCATCATGTGTGCCGTCACCAAGATCGCCGAGCCAGGCTTTCAGGGTAGGGGAGTAGTATTTCTTGACAGTGGCGCGGTCGGTGATGACGCTTGCTCTGCCGGAGATGGAAGCCCACTCGCCGGTTCCGTTGAGGAATGCAATGTTGGTAGCATTGTCGGAGGATATATCGTCAGTCTTGCCCGATTCGGTGTTGGTGTGGAATATGAGGTCGATGCCACCAGATTCCTGCAAGAGCTTATTGTTAGTGGAGGAGCGAAGAGATTACGGTAACAGGGCGGACGAACCTTGGCAGCCAGAGCCATGCACCTTGAGACGAGGAGGTTGGAATCTTTGGTATGGGTTGTCATCATGCCGAATTTGCAGGTGGAGATGAAGCTAGAGAGATCTTCGACCTTTTCTGAGAGTGAAGGCTCATCTTTGTTCTTTGCTGTGTAGGGGTCGGCGAGTTTGCCGCCCGTGTTGGCGTTGGAGAAGTTGCTGGACGACATGGTGAAGGGCCGGTATTGGATTATTTGGAGGATTCGTGTGGAATGTGCAAGCTTTATTGGTTTCAGGTATCGAGGTTGATCTGGTGCAAGTATGAGAAAGGGTGATGCAGGATTGAGAACAGGGGTGCGACAGCCGAAAAAGAGGCAGGTTGGAATTACGAGACTGGATCTTTTTCGGAGATGAAGGATATGGGATATTTTGGTATCGAGTCTTCTCTTTGACTTTCTCTTCCACGAAAATCGATTTTAATGGACGTCCCGTTCGTAGGATAGATGGAAGGTCCAGCAGTGTCCACGAAAATTCAATTTGTGGTAGAGCAAGTAGTTGTTGATCCTTGTTGTCACAGAATCTCAATGATGACGTTAATGCGGAGGTTGAAATTCCCATTGGCAGGACGGCTTTCCCATCCTGTCACAAACTGCATTTCCCCAACGCCTTGTCACCACCATGTCATTTCAATGACATGTGACGAACAGGGTTGGAAGAGAGAGCTTCAGGCCACGGATCGATCATCCCCGAAATATCGCTCATACCTCGTGTCCAAGGATGGTGTGAGCCCTATTTTGTGCCTCTTCTGTTAAGGACAAATTAGGCCCTCGCTTTCAATTTCGCAGAGCCCCTTTTCTCCTTCTGATCGACTCCAATTATGGTTGACTGCTCTTCCGAGTTGTCATGGATGACTAAACGGGATAGTTTTGGGGCTCGAATATATTCGTATTGCATGACTACTCCCCTAGTGAGTTGGGGGAGACATGGCGTATCGCTAGCTGATGCCTTAGGCTCCACATTGCAAATGCCACGGGTATCAACGCCACCACTGTGAACGCGAGCATCAAATCCAAGGCTTTATTTCTCTTCTGAGGTCCTCCGTGAGGCTTGTTCCGCTCGAAAACAATGTCTGCCACGAGAGCGCCATGCCACCTTCCCACACTTCGCACGTTGATGCGGAAGCAATCCTTGCCCTCGACCACAAGACACCCACCTCCAGGCTTCTCTCCTGGACAGTCAAGGTGCCGCCGCCTCCGCTCCATGAACTCCCTGATCTCTTCACTTCGACAAAAATCTGCGTCGGTATTCCATCTGCACGTCCTTTGCGGAAGCGGAAGACGCTGTTCGGCACGCTCAGTGAGCCATGCGGTGCGTTGGTGCTTGGTTGTGACCACAATGCGGTAGAAGTGCGGGTGGGTGTGCTTCAATGCGAGCAGATCGGGGTATGGGAGGAAAGAGATGATCGAATCTTGGATTTCAGTTGGGAGGAGGAGCAGGGTAGTTTTGGAGGGTTGGAAATCGTTCTGAAGATGATTGGTTGATGTCGTGGAGTGCATTGCCAAACAAGAGGTCATGGCTGAGGTATTCTCTTCGATGTAGTATCCCTTTTGAAGCGTCGACGTTTTCCTGCAAAGTTGTAAGACCACACACACTTTACATCCATTCTTATATCCAATGGAAATGTTGCTGCCTGGACGACTAGACCAGCAAGGACAGCGTGTCCGGCCGAAATCCTGAGGCTGCCTTGACTCTCGTACTGCGCCACTTACTCCATACTCCAGGTAGGAAATACCAATTCTTTGAGACCAATTTAGAGTAAGGAATTGCGCCGTAGCTTGTGGCCGATGGCATTGTTTTGGCCTTCTCCAATTCAACTAATTTAAAGTCCAACGCGCCAAGCCCTGATTACTCATCAAGACCAGCCTCAACTCACTCTTTTTACAACCAAGTATTCGAATAAATGCGACAGCTGAGCTGCTTTTGGCCTGGAGGGCCTGCCTCGAGGTTCAGAACGCAAAGCGAGAGCATTTGAGTGAATCTTACCGGTAACGATGAACGGAGAAGAAAAATACTGGCCCTGTGATAGGTCAGAGGCATCAGACCACACCGCATGCCACACAACACCTCTGTCTGGCAAGTGGTTTGGATATGCCCTAGAACCCACACAAAACGAGCCACGCCGCTTATTGTTCACCGCATAGTAGAGAGCACATGACCATACCTCCACGTGATAGTAGACCAAATGTCTACGCCTCGAGTGCTGGCTTACTGGGATAGATCTTATGTCGTTGGCTGGATTCTATGGCTGTACCTTCATCTTTCTTAATAAGTGTTAAGAGACTCTCGAGGACTCTGGTAGTATGAAGAGGACACGCGGGAAGACCCCCAGACTTGGTGCGACCACATACGTGCATCAAGCAAGAAAGGAAAGCCCTGAGGACTACCCTGGGCGTGTCTACATGCCGTATTTGTCATTACTATAGCTATGTCTATAGCCCGATGTAACCCAATGGAGTGGCATCTCCATATGTAGACACGTGGCTTTCGTGTAATACTTTCTGCATACATTCTAAGCTACTCGGGTACCCTACGTCGTGCTTGGCTGTTGTGGGATATGGAGGGAGGTGACCAAGTGCCCTTGGTTGTTTCCAGGTCAGGCCAGAGCCTAGCGCGACCCTTAGGAACTTACATGTGGTGGATGGTTCGAGAGGTTTGCCGCTTTTTTGCAATTTCTTCTTCTTTCATTCCTTTATGCCACTAGGATGGACCGTCAAGCTGCCATCATCAACCTGGCTAAGGCTCCAGTGCCGAAGGTTTTTACCATTTCCCACCTGATCCCCATCCTTGTCATGCTCGCGGACCGCTTGCTCCATCCAACCAACAAGCCCGTTGGGAGTGTTCTCTTTGATACATTTTACATGGTGACTCGATAACCTTCTTTTCTCAAGCCGGTGTAGCTGAAACATCAGGTAGGTCCAGTAGATGAGCATCAGGAATCCACCGACGCTCGCCAGGACCAGAAGTGTGAACACTGGCCACGGAATTTCCGCCTGAGCAATCAAGCATCCTTGTGTGGTGTCTCCCGCAAAGGGCAGTGAGCTTGTGTTAACCGAATGACCATATCCTATCATGACCATACTTTCCAGCACAGATTCAATGATAGAAGAAATGTTGCTCGCTCGAGGACCACCAGTACCGCCAACTAGTTTGTACAAACCCATACACCACCCCTGGAAAGTAGACTCTGCGCGAATCTGGCCGAGGATCCATTCAAAAGAGGGCGCGTTCATCACGCAGTGGTAGTTACGCATAGTCTGTGGCTTGTCGTATGCGGGAGCAAAATTACTGATATCGATAGACGCTTTAACGTCCCATGCTTCTCCAACCTCATCAGGAACCGACGCACTCCAGATAACGAAGCTGTCCCAGCTGCCATCGGGGAATGTTTCGCCGCACGACGATTGAAAGGCGTCATACAGGTATCCCTTGTTAACTAGGTCGTTCGTCGCCTCTGATATATTGAATTCTGGGGTCTCGTACACAATGTCGTGCTGGACGTCAACGCAATTCCAGTGGCCGAGAACATCTTGAGGATCAGCGCGAAAGTTGGGAGCCCCGTTGGCTTTCCGGTATATGCCTGACAAGCCGCCATTTTCTCGACTAGTGATCTGCGCCTGACTGACTATGTCATGTGCTGTTTGTTCAAAGTCGGGGATGGACCGCCATGGTACCGGCTTGTCGGGTGTGACAACTCCAGTGCCGAATGCACATCGTCCGGGTATTTGGATCGTTTTGACCGTTCCGCTCACCAGCAGATCACTTCCGAACGCCATGATCTCCGCAGCGATCATAACGATGCCCAACCAACCAGCAGGTAACCGTTTCTGAGCGATCCACGTCCTGACCGCAGAGATACCACCGAGCCACCCAGTCAGCAGGGGAATTCTTACAGGACGCTGTTTCATCAAGCGGAGTTTGACGCGATTGTTGCAGCATTGGTCTCCTGCAAATGCCAATAGTAGAAATAATGCTGTGAAGTAAACCCGAAGGCCAATACGAAGATAGCCGGCATCAACATCGAAGACAAGTGAAGACCCGTGGAGAGGCATGATTGTAAGTACTATAGCAGGTTGTGAGGGAGCACGTGTGCAGATCCGTTGAGGCAAAAAGGGGCAGATGGGAACAGATAACAAAGTGTAAACCGAAGAGTTCCTCCTTCGTACCTAAACAGATTTATGACTGTCGACGCGCATGGCCTTGTGACAGCCAAAGGTTGAGGCGAGGTACAGCACGATTCATGGTGGCTTGCTTAGACTTCGGCTACAGATGTTAATTCTCTTCATCGGCCTCGTCCTCAACTTGAAGATATTTCCGCATTAGACCAGGTTTTGATGCAGCCTTGCTTGATTTCAGTCCATGCGCGTAATCTCTGACAGCACGATTCATAATGGCTTGCACAGCCTCCTACCATAGTTTGTCGCTTCTCTTCGTTAGCCTCACCTTCAACTTGAAGCCTTTCTCTTGTTGGGCTAGTTCCTAATGCAGTCCTGCTTGATTTTAGGTTACTATGCATGGTCTTCGACAGTAAGAGATGGAGGTCTGTATAGCGCGATTCATTGTGGCTTGCACAGCCTCCGCCTACAGTTATCGCTTCCTTTAGCAACCCCGTATTCAAATGGGGGCCATTTTCATGCTGGGCCCCTGTTCCGGGTGCAGCCACCAGGTACAGTTATTGCCTCATTTCGTTAGTCTCCTCTCAAAATTGGGGCCATTTTCACTCTGGCCGGCTCCGGTTCTGCAGCCTGATTTCTGTTGATGCACCTTTCGAACAACGTATCTACAGAACAGCCTGAAACAGCTGGAAGCTTTTATGACAAATCATTATGTCGCCTGAATGGATTCTGTTTTCTCATTTCTTGATATTTCTCTCGTTGTCTGTCTTGTTCTAATGAAATTGATGTTACGATGAGATGATTTCAACAGGTCCGCTCTCACGCCCGACTTCTTGCCCTCCTCGACTCCGCAGAAAACTCCTTACTATTCCACGTCATTATTGGCATAGTTGTTGGCTATCTGGTGAAATGTCACCGCGCTGACTGAATGTGAGTGACCGCCGAGCGTGCCGCGCGGCGCTCCTGTGGTTGTGTACCAGAGCCCTACCGCGCGGTCCCCAGAACCAGACGCCAGCCCTGTCTAGGTACATATAGCTATTCCTAGTCAAGTTATGCGAAATACCTATCCACGCAAAGAAGTGCGCTCGTTCATATCAGGGCCTGAGGGCGTTGTGGCGGCCCCGGTTCTCCCTCATGTATGATCTATGAGCATAAACGAGAAACAAAAAGCCTTGTCCCACCCCTTAAATGATCTTGTTCATATATGGATAGGTGACAAGAAGTACCAAGTGTACGGACGGTAGATTGGAGAACAAGTGTTGAAGCCAGTGCCTCGCGGATCAATTCGCACAATCCAAATCACCTCAAGGAGGATGAACGCAATCACTTGAATAGCAGTGCTCGCAACCGTCAGCCAGTCAGAGCTGCGGAAGCCTCTGAACATGGCTGGCTATAGTCTGGGAGTATCGGGGTACACAATTGGACGGCTTAGGGCTTCTGGCATAGCTTTTCATAGGCAATCGCACTGTAGAAGATGCATACTCTATGAAACGCACGCTCATGAGATATATGTCCTGTGAGATACACATCTCGGCATTGGCGGCGGCAAGGTTGATGGAACGGCCGATAAGCCGTCCAATTGTGTACCCTGATACAAGCTGGTAAAAGTGATCCGAGTAGGCTCTTTGGCCAACTGAGGGCCATGCCAGTCTCCTGCATGATCGGATCAGGCGACTCGTCGACGAGGCCTCCTCTTCTCGGAGCTATAATTCGATACACAGCTCTTGTGCGTCTCATATCCAATGCAAACTGTAAAGCGCTGCCACGAAGTACCATTTCTTGCTTGCACTCATTCTAAGGTCTGTGGCGGTTGTCAGTCCACGTGAGGACAGGAAGGAAAGTGTTTCATAGACTGCTTTCCAAGAGGCTGGTGCTCAGAAAGTTGGGAAGGACAGTGAGTCTCGGGAGGCACGAAGCGGCTGCACTTGCGCCTTTGCCATATCATGACCTCCTCTCGGTATACCACTACTCACCAGTTATAATGTAATAGCTGGACATAGCACCTCACTCACCTTTTTTTCCTCCATGACCCTTTCAAGTTCCACCAGACCGTTTTCCATACGCACTTCAAGGTCAAACAATGGATCCGCGAAGAATTCGTCGCGAAAGCTTCTGAAAGATGAGCGACCGTACCCGATGAGAGCGATGCTTTGGCGAGAATTCATCCCAGCCAGTCCAACGCTGCTCTTATCGCTCTTGGTGGTCTCGCGTTTCGTCTTCATACAAGCCTGCCAGAGGTATTAATAGCTGAATGATGGGTGATGTGTAATGGCTTCAGGTGATGACATTGGTAGTATGGAGTAGGCGTCGTTAACCTTGCATTAGCTTTTGCTCATCGAGTACTTATCTAGCTGGCGACGTTCGAGAACGGTAGAGTTCAATCTCGCTACCTCGATCCTGCTCTTTGCCAGTCTCCACTCCAATCGTCGGATCAATTGTTGGCCTTTGTCTCTGGTAGTGAGAGTGGATGCAAGGCCATCTCTTCCATGCAGGTCAGCGGTGCAATGCTCGCCAAATTGTGGTCTTGGATTTGTCAAGGAACTCTGACTTGTGGCAGCTTCTATGCGTCAGCAAGAGTCATCCCTCTGCAAGTCAAGATGGCCTTGGAGTTGCATCAATCGTTCATCCACGTACCCAACAAGTTGTTTGCTAGTACTCGGCATCAATAATTGCATCCTTTCCATCAAGTCGCTGTTCAGCCAGACATAATGCCACGATGGTCTCATGGGCGTCTAGCTACGACTTCCTCCGGCAGTCGAACTCTCATTTTCCAGAGGGATTCTTTCCGTAACAAGGTAGGGACGATCACACACACTTGTTGCTTTGAAATCGTTCATACCTTACGGCCGGATCAGGAGGCCATCCATTGGCTCCTTCACCCCAGACGTCTCTCCTCCACTCAACGTCCCTCAAGTGTCTCCCTTTTTCCTTCAACTCGAGCCGTGGCAAAGCCTGTCACTTCCACTAAAATCAGGCAGCAATCCCGAAATGGCAAGGTTCCTCACGTGATCTCGTATTGCAGACGTGTTGAGAGCGGGGTCTTGACGCGAGTGGCTTCACGTCCCATACAGACGCAGTATATTGCCCTGGCAATCAGATGTAGGTTGCACCGTGTCCGAACATACGGTATGATTAAGAGACCGATCTAAAGACTGTTGAGAGTATAAGTATTGAGATTCCTGCTCCATCTTTTCCTGATCCCTCAGTTCCCAAGTTCTCAAGCAATCCAAATAGTATCTGCAAGCCCAATTATCGCCTTACCAAGAATTCTCTTTACCAGCTAAAAGTTCACCAGACATGGCTACTGCAAAGGTACCCCTCCCCTTCTTGTGCAACGCGCGCGTGTGGCCCTTCCTTTCCTCTACCCCCCTCTTTCTCCAGAGTCCCACCAGCTGAACCTCTCTTTCACAGATTGCCACCCCCTCCGAGCACCGCTCTGCTCGCATTGCCCTCCTCGAAAAGGAAAAGAATCTCACCCGGGCCCGCGACGCCCTTGCCGCCGAGCGCCGCAACCTGCCCATCGTCGAAGTGACCAAGCCTTATACCTTCACTGCGCTCGATGCTTCTGGGAAAGAAACGAGTGTCACCCTGTCCGACCTCTTCGGCCCCCATCGCCAGCTCATCGTCTACCACTTCATGTTTGATCCCGCCTGGGACGCCGGTTGTTCTTCGTGCTCCTTCTTCGCAGACCACATCCCGCCCCTCGAGCACCTCGCTTCGCGCGACACGGCGTTTGTCTGTATCTCTCGTGCGCCAATTGCCAAGATCGATGCGTACAAGAAACGCATGGGTTGGGTGTTTCCGTGGGTGAGTTCGTATGGGAATGACTTCAACTTTGACTTCCACGTCTCGCAGGATGCGAATATCGCGACGGTTGAGTATAACTACAGAAGCGAGGATGAGATCAAGGCCAAAGGGCTAGAGTTCCAAATCAAGGGGGAGATGCCAGGTCATAGCTGCTTTATCAAGGGCGGAAATGGGATTGGGGAGGAAGGAAAGGTGTACCATACGTACTCCACCTATGCTAGGGGTGGAGATGGCATGCTCGGGACGTACGGCTGGTTGGACATGACATTTCTGGGAAGACAGGATGGAAAAGCGTCAGCTGGCCTCGGGTTTCCGAGGAAGGACGAGTATGAGAAATGAGACTGAATGGATGGGGCTAAGTAGCAGTGTAACTCTGCTGGGCTGCTTTGTGCCGCACTGACTGTACCGGCAGCGTCATTGAATATCCCTTAGGGCCTGAGGTCTATAGCTTGTCAATGGCACAAAGAGTTCTGAGAGGTAAAGTTTTGATTACTACTTGATGCTAAGGCTGTGTCGCGTAAACAAAGACAGTACACACTAGAATCCTTAGAGCATAGCATTGGGGCATTGCAGAGCTGTACCTCCACGTCTGACAAGTTGCTCGGACTCCTGGTGCCTCGAGTCCGTCGTTCATGGCTCCTACCGGTTGTCCAGAGACTCCTTGCTATAAAATCACTCGCATATTGGCAGCAGAAATCCACGTGTGATTGAAGTTAAGTGGATAGTGCGGCCGTCTGATCGAAACTTGCGTTGGGGAGGTATGGGCAGAGGGTGTGATGCGAGATAAGTTGCGCGAATTGCTCGTTAAGAGAAGGGGCAGGCAGTGGTCTTAAAAATCGAATCCTCGAATCAGATTTAGAATCGCCTAAGTAGCACCCATCAGGTGGTCACTCGCTGTGCCTTGAACTGATCAATT
>Ga0335072_10000764_pt1 | contig 57696 bp, 45 predicted proteins | sample Lox_Sample_21_FD_206725 | JGI IMG/M metagenome (GOLD analysis project Ga0335072, IMG submission 206725) | Soil microbial communities from Loxahatchee National Wildlife Refuge, Florida, United States - Lox_Sample_2.1 | ecosystem: Environmental > Terrestrial > Soil > Wetlands | place: USA...
TGTCTCCGCATGCAAACACTCTGGCATCTGCAGGGGCACTGCCTACATGCTCGAATCTTCTTCGTTTGTGCGCATCCGTCACTCGAGTTAACGGCGTAGATGAATCACTCCTCGAACCATCATTCAATGTGTCCAGACTCACTGCAACAACGACCCGTGGCTTCATCAAATGCCAAGTACTCCGTATTCTGTACCCTTTCCTGCAAAATACATGTAGAGAAATCCATCTCGGGCTTGGGCAGTTCCCTTTCCTAGTGTAGTGTGTCGTTTTTAGTCCTTATGATAGTCCCGATTAACCCATGTCCACTTCCTGAACTTCTGTGTAAAATGGCATGCGCTTCTCATGTGCTCTTTTTTCATACAATCCTCCTCCCGCTCGTCTTCTCGTTGAGTCAGTCCACCAGATAATGGCGCCACTCCTGGTATGATTGGGAAGGTTCATGGACGCCTTATGTCTTAGACGGCTCCTTCTGGTGAGCAGGATAAACCAAGCATTCACTGTCAGGGTCGGGTAACATGTATTCGAACTTGCTCCCTGGTTCCTGCGAGACCCGAATGGCCTGTGGGCAGTTCTTCGGATATGTCGTAGCGCTCACACTCGCCCTTGGAGCCAGTGAGGAGTAGTCCAAACGTGTACGGGAACTATTAGCCAATGTGGTGGTGACATTAGTCTATGCGGTCAATAGGCGCAGGCTTGCTAGCATCTCATCGCCACTTCGCATTGGTCCTAGGCATTACGGCGTAACCAAAACCATGCCATCATCACTTCGGTATGTCTTGCACGCACATTATTGACATGTACAGAGAGATCAATCGGATTAGCAAAGACGTAAGAATCCGGGAGCCTCTCGCTTGCATCAAGAGTACTGTCTACCGTGAGGATGGATCGATCGTCGATCTGAGATTGGAAGAGAGGCCACGTTGACTCTGGAAGATGTGTCCCACTTGATCCGAAGAGAGATGATACCTACGGCAACTTGAGCGTAGCAGGTTTGGGACCAGGAAAGAAGGCCGCCGAATTCTTGTCGTAAAGCTCTAATTTACTCGCCTTGCCGATCTCGGTGAAGGTGTCGAATTTAATGGGAATATCGCCGTACCCTATTTCCTCGAGGTGTTCTTTCAAGTCAGGCCAGACAGTACGCAGATCAACGAGGCCAACGGCCTTACACACACCCTTGAGCTCGTTCCGATAATTGCGAGCGGCTCGCCTGCATCGGATAAAATGAATCGTGGGTCTGCAGGCCCACCATTGACAAGATTCAAACAAGAACGAGGATACTGTCTCCAGATAGGGAGGTTAAGAACATATGGCTCGGGTCCTACTCTCTCCCACCCTCCTTTTTGCGGATTGAAATTGGTAAAAAAGCTGCTCAGCGAAAGACATATGCTGGTCAGCGAGTCCTACTCATAGTAGCATTGTCAATTACTTACCCAACAACTGTGAGGTTGATATATGGGATCTGCTCCGTTGGATCCATATACTTGTCATTCCGTCCTCCTGCTACAACCAATACATTGTATGGGCTTCCTGCCGGCATCCTCCCCATCGCGTTGTTGTTCATGCCATTTGTATACATGATCTCTGCAAAGGGCTGTCTTGAGTACGGGTCGATCCATTGGTAGTTATCTGGGTAATTGCTGGAGAGCAAGTGATGCTCGCCAACAATGAAGGCTGTTTCATTGTCGATATTATTGAACTCGTGACCTGTGAGGGGCACGGCTAGAGAGTCTAAATGAATCTGCTCCGAATGATCAGGTGAAGCTTGCAGTTATGACAATGATCCTGGCGCCATGATGCCCGGGAATGAGAATAACTTGTATTTGAATGAGCTGTACAACTATGCACACCGTTATTGCTTACGGGGGTATCCTACCAACCAAAGTTAATGCCATGAGCAGACTCTACTGCGCTAATCATAATCCAATTTCAGTACCACTGTACGGCCATACCAGCAGGGCTCCAGCTCTTCATGAACTCAAAGTGGTGCTCAACCCGCTTAACTCTACGCCGACGTTCACTCCTGTACTCACGAGCCAGATGATAATCAATATCCAACCCAGCGTCCTGTCCATCCTCCACTTCTTGATCGGTATTAGCACCAACAGCACCAAAAGCGTAACCAGTAAGGTCGCTCCGCTAATCAGTAATGTTCTAGACACGTCGATATGATACGGCTTGATTTTCCACTTCTTGTCCGGATGTTTGTCGACCCTGTCTTCGGCCGCCGTGAGAATGAGGTACATACCGCTGAGGCCGATGCCCAGCAGAATATTCAGCATGGGGCCACCAAAGCACGCGCTCAGTGCCATGACGGGGTAGCCCAACTTCGCAACAGTGATGTTAGCGACGAGGTCGCCGCACGAGTTACCAACCGCAAAAATAGTAAGACCGAGGATGGCGTCGCTGATGTTGAGGATGACGCCGAGGGCCTTGAGGACGCCGACGACCTCGTTCGCGATGCTGGAGATCCACGCAATGGACACCGCAAAGCCCAACAGGCATAGCACAAGGCGCCAGCGGGGCGGGCGCGCCGCCGTCGTCGTCCACAGCACCACCAGCAGCCCCGCGTTCGACACCACCAGCGCGATCAGCAGCGGCCGGATCAGCGCGGCCGGGTGCTCCTGGTCGGTGTTCGCCCACACGATCACCACCATGAACATCGGCGCCATGAACATCTGGATCACCACTAGCCAGCGGTGCCAGTCATCGTCGCACTTTTCGCTCTCTTCCTTGTCGGCCGGTATCTGCTCCGGCGAGTCGACGATGTCGCGGTCCGAGAACTGCTGCACGCGCTCCTCCGGGTGCGCGCGCTCATGCCGCCGTTCCGCCGCCACTGCCACATCTGCCACGTCGGGGTGCCCGCTGACGCCATGCTCTCCGGAAGCTGAGGCGTGGCTGCTGTGCTGCGCTCCAAACAGAAGTGGAGTTCTTGAGTCGGTACGCTCATGGACGGCGATGGAGCTTTTACCGTGCGCGTTGGCGTCTTGCGAGGACGTTGTGCCTGGTAGGCTGAGCTCTGGTATGTCTTCATTGCGGTTGTCGTCATCATGGGATGATTCAACTACTGGCAAGGTGATGGTGAGAAGAAAGACGCTTGGAGCCGACACCACGCCAACGATCCTTTGCAATATTGTCTGCTCTTTCCATCGATACAATGTTGGGAAAAGTGTGGAGCAAAGTTCCTCTGGAGGTGGAAGGAATGCATAAGGCCACCATTTCACTGGCCTGACTGGTTCTTCGAGTAAGTACTCACCACGCAAAGGAGATTCTAGAGCAGGTAGCCGGATACTGGCGGGCCTTGTAAATGGCTCATCCGAATAGGGAGGAAAGGGAGACTTTGGAGAAGATAAAACGCTGCTTGACCGCTGAAATGCTACAGCATCAGTTTGTATTCCGTGTGGTGACCGGCCTCGACGTGAGGAGACTGAGGAGCTCGACAATGAACTTCCTCCTGGAATGGATTGATGGAATGGGTCTGGTGGAGCCAAAAATGTTGGCGAAGTTGGTACCCTCCGCGGCGGAGCAGGACTCGTTTCGCGAGAATGATCGGATGGTGGTGGTGACACAGATATAGAAAGTGAAGGCGGTCGCAAAGAGGATTCCCCCGCTTCTGCCGGCTTCGACCGCTCTCCTGACGGACTTTTACTCGTTTCATTTTCAGCAACAGAAGCTAGGTCCAGCTTAGGAACGGTGGATGTGTCCTGTTTCAATGCCTCCATATCATTTACAGATACAGCTCGTATTCGACTTCCGGTCGCTGTTCTCCCTTGCGTTTCGTTTCTTGTGCGCGCATCATCCGTGCTTGATTGCCCAAGTTGTGGATCTGAGATTGTTGTTTCTTGCGGACCTGATGGTCTTCCGTCGTCTGAATATCGTCGGAGATGAATATTGGTTGATTGCATGTTGCTTGACCTTTGTAAGTCTGCGAGAAGTGCTCGATATTCCAAGGCACCAACAAGACTGGGCCGAATCGAATAATGTGTATGACGCCGTTGACCTGGACCTGGACGACTTAATCTCATCCTCCTATTTATTTCAACGGCAGCATGTTCAGCCTCTTCCTCCGCGGCTTCGTCATCAGACTCGTTGTTGCGCTCCAGTGCTGCGAGATCGTCTGCAGAGACACCTCGTAACGTGCTGTGCATGCTTCTTCGGCTCACCGTTCCTTCTTCTTCTTCATCGACATACTGCCGGCTTGCATCGACGTCTTCGCTGCCAGGAACAATGAAATGCTCTCTTGCAGCCGCTTCTTTCTGTCGTCTGCGTCGATGCCGATGGAGCCACCAGTGCCAGATCAGGACGAATACTACGTAAAAGATGTACAGAGCGACCAAGACGCATGCCTCCCATAGTGACAACTTTCCATCGGCGAGGAATACCAGGCTGAAGCTAGCCGCAATAATGAAGAAGCAGACGTCACGAACGAAGCTCTTGCGTCCAACTTTGAATGGCCTAACGAATGCGATGGAGCCCGCTATTACAGCAGTAATGAAGCTTGCCGCACCGATCAGCTCTCCGACAGCAAGACTTCCGCTGTTGGTACTCATGGCAGCAAAAGTCGAAAAGATGTCTGGACTGCCATTGCCAAAAGCTAAGAACGTCACACCGGCAAGATTGTCGCTCATACCAAGTAGCTTCGCGATTGTACTCAGATTGACCGAGAAGAAGTCGCTGGCAGCGATACCAATGGTGCTGAAGAGTAATCCAAGCCATAACGCGATTATACCGAAAGCAACTGGCTGTGCACCAGACAGGGCACAGTAGTATAGGGAAAGGTAGGAGAAAATGCCGGCCTCTTCATCCGGGCAGTTCCGTCTGACGAAGGCGCACTTGTCATCGGCTTGGTGGACTCGTCGGCACTACAACAAGATGGCAAGTTAGCAAACAAGATCCACGTCATTCGATCTTGCAGTGGCCTTCGTACATCTAGGTCATCAAGAGGAGAGAGGTCCCTCCTTGACAACGGCTGCGAGGTTCTAGCACGGTCGTTGACATTGTGGTAGAGCAAGCTGAGGATCGTAACGCCAAAAACTGTAGCAATAACCAAGAAGAAGGTATAGCGTAACCCATTCTGTCCTCGCCGTAAGCGGGCGGTAGCATACGTTGTCATCTCTTAGCTAGCGATAGGGACGCTGGGTGGACTGATATCGACAAATGGCGCATTGTTTAGAGAATGGGCAAAGAAATTGAATGCAACCGCGCGCAACCGGTCGAGATTAAGGTGTCATAGGGAAGAGACAAAGAGACAGGATTTCAGGATATGGTAGTCGCGTGGGGAAATGCTACGAATCCATGGCAACTCATCCGTCTCCTTTGCTTGCACTTTTGCCGTTCGAACTGCTTGGCGCGACTTGGCAACAGTTCTGCCGAGCTTTAAAGCCTAAGGCACTCAACATTCCGACCTGCTCAGCCTTGTCACGTGTTGCCCTGCCTCGTCTCTATTATTTGGCTCGTCTCCTATCTCACGTCAGGACTTACCACATGAAGAAGACCTCATTCCAATGTCAGAGAAAAGGAGATCGTGGAGTGGATAATCTACTACTTTGAATTCTGCAGTGATGTCTCCACTCGTAGAACAGCTCTTCGTTTGACGTTCCTCGAAGTATGAAAATAATCAACCTGGCTTTGAGTATCATCTATAATCTGATCATTGAGCGGCGCACACTCGCCGTGAACTATGCGTGCTATGTGTGGCTACGTAGGCAATCTCAGCGTTCCGTCCATCGTCCACCAAACAACAACTCATCAGGAGTATCACCGTTTACGTTATGTTCCTCGCAATGCAGCTCATGAGAAACAAAAAGCGAAGCCACCAACTCCTCCATGCGCGCATTCCCATGAAGAGCAACCAGAGTAGTACACTTACACCGTCCCATCTTTCTTTTCACCGCACTGGCCATCCCGCGCAGCCCTCCGTCACGCAACCTCACCCCTACTTCCCTCGACATAGCGAAGGGTGTCTTTCTTGGCGAAGCTAAACGGCGACTTGGTCATGTCCGGCGAGCGGGGGCTCAGCGGCAGCGCAAAGAGGCCACTCTCATCGCCGTCGTCATCCGCGCCCGACGAGTCCTCGCCGCCGGAGATGACGCCATCCAGCGAGCCGGAGGAGTCCTGCTGGGGGGCGCGCACGGCCGCTCTCGGCAGCGGCGGCTGGCGCGGCGGCCGCTGCGCCGGCACCGCGCGCAGCGCCTTCGCGCTCTCCCGGAACGCCGAGTACGGCGCCACCGCGATGTCTGCGGCGTCGGGCGACAGCGGCCGCGCTTCGGCGCCGCCGCCGCCGCCGCCGCGCCGCCGCAGCTCCGCCTCCGCCGTCTGCAGCTTCAGCCCGCGCAGCTTCTCGGAGAGCCGGCCGCCGGGCGACATCGGGGTGGTGGGCGAGCGCGGCGGGTCGGCGGCGAGCGCGCGGCGCGCGTCCGCCGTGGTGGTGGTGGGATTGCTGCTGGTCACGCCGAACGTCGACTCGATCCAGCGCTGCTCACGCACCGCCATTTCGAGTGCTACGCCTTCGACATTCAGCTCGGCTTCGCGCTCGATCTCGCGCGACAGCGTCTGCAGCCGCTTCTTCGCCCACAGCGTGTGCAGCACGCCTTTGCTGCGGGTGGGCTGGCCGTCCACGGCGGTGTCTGCTAGTCCTGGTGGGAAAATGGCGGGCAGCGGGTTCGTTTTCCATACTACTTTCCGGCCGTCGTGGTCGGGCTCCAGCGTGAGGGTGACGATGGCCGGCACGTTGACGCCCGGCGGCAGCAGGAAGAAAAGCCGATGCTCGGTGCCGGACTCGTCTTCTTTGCTTCGCTCTTCGGCCGGCACGATGTGCGACTTGCCCTCCCAGCTCACCGTCCACTTGCCGTGGATCTTCCGCGTCGCGCTGTCGTCCTCCCACTCCACCATCAGGATTTTCGTGCCGTCGTTCCCTCGCTCGTGCTCGAATTCGAAGCGGGCACGCGCGGATGGCGTCGAGATGGAGGGTGATTCGACTGGTGGAGGATCTGAATACGCCTCATCTTGAGCTATGGAGTTTGTGGAGGAACCTGCGCGTCTCTGCGGCGTGCGGGAGGACTTTGGTGAGGTGGCTTGCGCCATTCTTTGACAAGTCCAACGCTGGCGGGTGGTAGCGATGGCGTGCAGGTCTGGTGCGAAGGGCGGGTTCTGACTGCGAAGGAGCGGGAAGGAATATCCTGCAGCGCCGCGGTGGAAAGTCTATTGAGGAGACGGGATCGCACAAGCTTGAGCTCGGGAGCTTAGCATGTACGCACGTAGTAGCTGTGAACAAAGGCGGGGAGTTGCAGTGGGATGGCGCTTCGCGACTGAGCGTGGTAGACGATGCTGCAGGAGTTGCTATTTTAACGCGTGAACGTGGGCGCGGGGTTTTGTAAGTCAGAGGGGCGAGCGAGCCAACGAGCCAAAGGGGGCAAAAATCTCTGCGGCAAGAAAAAAAAGAACCTGATCAGCGCGGATGATCCGAGGACCAAAGGAAAGCTGCAATAAGGTTGTCGATCGCCGGAGACCGTATGCAGCTGTTTTGCCACACAGCGTCGTTTTGGTCGGATGGTGGACTGGTGCTATCTTTTAAAGACCAAGAGGGCTCTTCGAGAAAGCAAATGGAAGGAGGAACATGTCTTGTAGGGCCGGAGATCAAAGACCCACTCTGGTACAAGAGTACTAGGTACTTACCTGGCACGCAAAGTATTCCAAAGAGCCAGAAGCGAAAGATGATTCGGAGCCGGGGCCGAACAGCGACATGCTGGCGGGCGTGCTTAGGGCGGGTTTGTAGGGGTTGTAGGGGCTGTAGGGTGGTGTCGTCTACCGAGTGCCTACTGCCTAGTGGTAATACGGTAGTGGGCAAGCGACGCGCCACGATGCGCGCAAAGCAAGGGCGACTGTCAGCTTGCGTGCCTCGTCCGGCCCCTCCGCCGAGATGAAGGCTGCCTCACCATTCAACGACTCAGATGCGACGACGGCCAAGCTCAGTAGACGCCGTTCTCAGCCAGGAACAGCGGTGGCGGTGGAAATTACGCGCCTGGCAATTGGTTCCGCGCTGGAAACACATCAGAACAGGACGCAGCTGAACGTGCCACTCCTGCTTTTAGGCTGTTGCACATCCTTCCAGCTGACGACGCAGGATTCTTGGAGAAGATAATACTCGTCCCGTCATGTTCGTTTCTAGCTCGTGACTACAGCTACAGCACATCGCCTAGATATCTGGGTGACGCATTGTCATCAAAACGCCCGCTCTCTGTTCCTTCGCCTGTCATGTCCCACTGCGATAAGAGCCACCCGCTATCCAGCTGACCCTCTCCCGCCAGTCCCCTTCACGAGCCGGTCCCTCGCCGAGCCTTCGACTTATGCCTCCAAAAGTCCCAAAAAGAAACCGCGAACAAGTTGTTATTAGCGAATGACGAGAGTAGAAGTATGGCCGTAACGTCGTCCTACGCTCGATTGCCCTTTCCCGCCTCTTGTTTCCCCCATAACCCGATGATGGCCTGGCCAAGACCATCATTTGTCCCTCAGCCCCTGATGCTCGCTCTATGCCGGTTTGAATGATAGAAACTAGAATTACAATAGGGGGTATAAGGCTTCAAATATGTCCAATGAATGAATAAAGCCGAGCGAAAAAACAAAAGCTGAAGGCCTTCCTTTGGAGTCCAGTAAGCCGCGCTATGCATGGTTGCTGTCAAAAATGGTTGGTTGCTGTTGTACAGTAGAGTCCCGTTGTCGATCCGTCGAAATATCCATCGGGAGCAAAGACAGGCCAGGATGCGGCAGCCCTCTCCTGGAGGTCAATGCTTCGAAAGGAAATGAGATTTCATATCAGCAAGAAATCCCATCCTCGCTGCCGCATCACGTCCCGCCAGTGGACGCTCTGTCTTTCTCCTCGCAATGAACCTTCGTCGCTCAGTCTCCAGACGTCCTTCAGTATCTCCCTGACTCGCCCGAATGACCCAAACTCAGCCAGTTCACCCATCTGCGCCACCCGTTCCGTGAACGTTTGCCGGAATGGAGATCCTGGCAAAGAGACGGAACCGGCGACGAGAAGAGGCCATACAAGAGACCGGTCGAATCCATCCGGGCCAGCAGGAATAAAGTTCATGAGGTCCGCTAGGGACGACACCAAATTGGTGATGTGATGCTGATGAGGGTCGAAGTCGGGCAATAAGCCGCACAAGTAGATCCGCGCTGCGATTCTGAAGAGGGCGGTGATGTTCTTACTGAGCTGCTTCGGGCGGATGGCACCGGTCGCCGAGTAGGCGTTGCCAACCTCGCCCGGCCCGGCTTCCGTCAGGCTGATGTGATCGCCGAGCATCCTGACGTGGTTGCAAAGCTGCACCGTGTCCATACCTTCGCCTTTCAGTGCCTCCAGACACGCTATCTCCGAGATCAGGAACATGATGCGGTCCTCGCAGCCCATGAGCTCTGCGAGTCCGGCCACCGAATTGGCCACGTTCTTTTCCCGGTACGTATCGGCAAACGCGGGTGCTCGCCCAAGCATCGTCGCGCCGAGAATGTCTATCCACGCTGCAACCGTCATGTTGAATGGTGGGTGCGCATGGGTGTTGTTGATCAACTGCACCGGCAATTCCAGCTTGTTGATGAGACTAGTGGCGGCTTGAAAGTGTGAATGCCACGGAATATCCGGTAAGCAGTCATCCGGTCGACCGACAGAGCACTGGAAGAAGATCATACCCAGAGTCGCCTCCAAGATCTGTGCGTGGTCCGTATCGCGATTTAGAGCTTCGCAAAGCTCGTTGATGGTCGCGAACTTGTGGCGCATGATGTCGTTGTCGATCTGTTCGCTTTGAATGCCCTGCGTGGTTTTGAGGTGCAGTGCGGAGATACTCAAACAGCAGTGCAAATAGCACTTGTTTGCTTCCAAAGCGGGCAGAATAACATCAGTCCTCGCTGAACCATGCTGATTGACTTCCAAGATGGGGAAAATTAGCCGTAGCACATTATCGATGAAGTGATTCAGCAGATGCTGGTCGCATTCGTCAACTTGTATCAGCGCTTGATGCGAAGGCGTGATTGGCCCATGCGGAAAGTCGAAGAAATTGAAGTCAAGCGGTTCTTCAGTAAATGACTCCTGGCGATGCTCAAAGTAATCCTGCTGGATCCAGCTTTCGGTTGAGAATGGCTGGCCCGGAACAGGTGGCGCTTGGTAGGTACTGAAAGTAGAAATTGTCGAATCTCGCCGAGTTGGAATGTCATTGACAAACATTTGACGCTCGGTCTTGATGTCAATTTCATAAGGCGAAAATTGCGGATACGGAGGGAATGTATGGGCGTGTGGCGGAGGCATCATGATTCCCTGGGCAAATGGGTCCTGCGATGGAAGCGCATTGAAATCTGCCGAGTACTGCGAATCCATGGAGCCGCCGCGGGTGCGCGCCAGACCTTCAGAGTAATTATCTGAAGTCGGCACTGAATGACACAGGCTCGGCGGGGTTGGCACTGCAGTATTAATCGGAGCTGTTTGGTGAGTGGCTTTTTCGGTGAGCTTTGTTCGCTTGATGATGTTCTTAATCATTTCTTTCTGTTGGCGACGCTGCTCGTTGTTGCTCCACCACATCGGGCGTTTGTATTCGCATTTCAGGCCCAGATGTCTGCAGGCTTTGCAGCTTGGTTTGCCCTCGTCGCATTTCTTTCGTCTCAATCTGCACGTGAAGCAGCCTAAGCGCTCAATTGTTAGCTTCTGGTGATCTGAAATCCCTGGCCGACCGCATACCTGTGCGCGAACGTCTATGCATCTTGGAAGGCGTCTGTTTGGAGACGGCGGAAGTGGTGGGTGCCGCCATATTTGCTCCCGGCTTGTTGGAGGATGGTGTTTTCGACGAGGCCATAGGGACAGTACAGGTACATATAAATCTGGAATACAGTCAACCAAACACTGAGCGGCGCGAACCAACGGGGACCACCAAAAGGAAAGGCAGCGCGAGTCGCGAGACTAGGGCCAGTATTAAACTCGAAGCTCGTCCCGCAAGCTTCTGATGGGAAAGACAAAAGAAGGAAATTATGCGGCGACAGCAAAAGCCGGGTCCAAAAGGCGAGTTGACGGTCAATAGCAAGACCATCATGTACCTTATATGACCCAAAACGGGGCCCGAATCACCGCAAAACTAACCGATCTGGTTTCTATTTTGGGGCACAGCAAGCCAAGCGGTATATGCAGGGAACATGGGTGATGTGGAGGATGGGCAGGCTTGCATGGCGATTGGCGCGTCCGGAGGGATTGACCAACGACGAGTGCAGTTCTGGACGGAGGCTATTTTTGCCTGCCGCCGGTCGCTCAAGTCTCTTTGGCTGCTGTGAGAGGGGCTTTCTTTCCCAGAGAACCGGCGAGCTCTTCCTGCGACCAGGTCGATGCAATAGAGTCGTCGCGGATGCATGAAGTTGCAGCCGTTTGGGACCACTTTTCCTTGTCCCCACGTCTAAGAAGCAACCGGAGGGTCACAATCGACAGGATCAAAAGTGGCCGGGCCTGAAATCCACAAAATTGATTGACGGCAAACTCCATGAATTGATACGGAGTGATCGGACGGAATATTGGCCCAGCCCTGAGCACGGTCGACCGGCAGAAGGAAAGGTCCGTGAGTGCCCAACGGCCTTACAATTACGTGCAATCTCGTCGCTCTCCCGAGGAGGCTGCTTCTGGCTGTTGGCTTACTGCTGGCCACATCCGGTCATCGCTGTTGGCGTGTTGGCGGGGGTGGAGGCCACGTTCACAGGTGCATTAGCCCTCGGCCATCTCTGCTCAAAGTCTGCGCGGGACCGTTGTCCAGGCCGCAGAGAGCCCGACGAGCACGTACTCGGTACTCTGCAAGCTGATGGAGACTCCAGTGAATCGCAGACAGCTCACAATTCAACACGGACTCGAAGGCAGAACCCCACACAGCGCCAGCCACCGTCCGGCCTGGTCGGCACAGTCCATTTTCAGCAAGCATTTCTTTTCGGGATGCCAGTCGTGGTGGCCAATCCCTGCGGCTCAGGATTTGCGTATATCGACTGCTCTCTCCTTTTGGGGCTGAGACCAACAAAACGGACTTTGTTGCGAAGGAGTTTGGCGAGCAAAGGCCAACGGTGAAAGACAAAGTGACCTGACCCGATGGTTGGTCGAGTGGGATGTGACGAGGGGTGGGCGGTTGCATGACAGTGGCGTTGTTCAGCGGATGATTCCCTGTATTCCCGCATCGATTGGCTTTTGCAGGGAGCGGCACGCTCCGAAGAGCTGTCTAGCTGCAGGATGCAAGCAACAGAATTGATGGCAAATTAGCGTGTGACGTCTCTTGCAAAAGCGACTAAATCGTTGGAAATGTCCCATAATTAGCATCCCACGAGCGCGAGCTTGTTTTCGTGACCCAACCTTCCCGAAGGCCCATTCCCATCTCACGAATTAGCGACCACTCCGGCTATGCCGCCCGCCCATTGGTTACCAACAAATATATTTCAAATATCTTGCGACTCCTCCAAACTGGGAGAACTCGGATTCCGTCGTTGGAGAGCGATCCACCTGACCTCGACCACGGCAGGCGACCTGTTCCGACCGGACAGTACACACCGACCATCATTCCATTTGCCATGTCAATCCGCAGTCCGCACAACGCTGCTTGTAACCGACTGTTACCGCGGTGAGACATTGACAGAGCTAGAGAGCTGAGCTCTCTGGATCATGCCCAATGCTATGCTATTATATGGCCATATCCGTCTCTTTTAGGTCTTTCTTACTAAATATTGACTCGCTTCCCTTTGCGGATCGAGCTGACAGCAGACCGCCTAGCACGGAAGGTTACTTTGTTGGCACAAGTCTATGGGCCTGATGTGATTTGTAGCGAGTAAAATTTAACTTCTGCTGAACACGAAACCGACAAATGGGTCGATATCAATCGTATCATGTACGCTCGTGACGGAATTGAAAGAGCTTGTCATCCGGTAGCTTGTGAGATTGTGACCTTCGACGAGAATCCAGAGTGCTGGGAGAATGCTGGGATGGTTTTATGAAGCTAGTGGAAAAAGCGGCACCGCAGAAAATGGGTCATGGATGTACTGTATTCCCTTGCGCCTTTAGCGATGGGATAACTGTGCAAAATGCCCTCTTTCGTCACTTCTAGCCATTCAAGCCATGACAGCCATCGACAGCCACCGATCAAAAAGCACAAGCATTTTCGTGATTAGTGTATTATCGGGAGTTTGAGTTTAACGATGCATGACCGACAACGTGAAAGGAAATTGCCGTACCACATGGATGAAAAAAAGCGACGGCATGGCTTGAGTTTTGGTGACGAATGTTTCGAAACCACCCCGCGCATGGCTTTTGCTCCTCTCCAGATACCAATCCTAAGTCGCGAAAGAATTTGCAATACCTTAATGAACAGCTGACGTCCTGAATATACTGCGATCCGATCAATTGGTCCCCGACTTGTCACAAATGAAGCCAAAAGGCACGAGAATGATGATCAGGTGGAGTGAAAGTTACTCAAATCATGATGTTGGAAGTGGCGAGTACCATCTGAGAAGGTAAATGGTAGCTGCATGGCGTCTCTTGCAAACTGGTGGGAATAGAGATGCACTCAGACCGATCGCTGATCACTGCAGCCTCGCATTATGAAGGCATCTGGACTTTCCAAATGGACGGACCTATTGGAACGTGAGGTAGACGTGGGTTACACGAGTCAAGGGGGATTATCGACCACATACGCCTCCATGGTAAGTACTGTACATGGGATCGGGTGGAAGCTCATGGGTGCCAACTTCAACCGACTGCTGCACGCTGCCATCCAACGGTTGCCATCATGCAGCACCACGAGAATTGCTTCGCATACACACAATTCCGAAAAGTTGGAAGCCGGCTATTCGTTCGTATGCTCAAGGCCTGGGCCTTATCAAATCGGATCTATGGTATGCCGTTCGATTTCCATAGCCTTCGAGTCGAGTGCACCGTTGGTCACCGCCCCAACAACAGCCACCAACAGGAGGCAAAATCGACCCATGCCGGCACGAAATGTTGTGGCTATCCGGTTTCAAAATCATTTTTTGCTCATGCGGAATGCAACGGCATTGGAAAATGAAGATACACAGCCACCGAAGGTTTGCGTATACTTTCTCGAAGTCCATCTCGGTGTTACTTTCGGTGATACGTTGAACAACAGAGAGTTCTGCAAGCATGTTTAAGCATCGCACGCACAATCGAATCGCAGCCCGTCCACCAGCTGTCACCGTGCAGGAACAGGCAGAGATGTTCGTGCGTTCCCCTCCTTGAAGAAAAATACATCACTGGCCGTCCTCTCCGTGCCACGGTTGCCCACCCCCGCAGCGGGCCTTCGATTCGACCCGAGTGCTGCACCAGGGCTAGATGGCGACCCTTGCAATGACGACGGGATAGATGCTGGCCAACGAACGGGCATGTTGAGCAGAAGGGCTACGATGGTTGAAGTATAGCGCTGGCGGTGAGAAGTGAGCGGCTATTTAGGGCCCAAGTCCGTTGCCGACACCACCAACGATGGCCTGATTGGCGGCCCGGCCTGGTGATCACAGCGCCCAAAGCTGCACCTCTCCAGGCCTTCCACCAACCCAGCGACGCGCGAGACCCGTTTGGCGGCCGGCACCTGCAGGCCCATCGCAACTGCTGGCATGGCTCATGCGTGAGATATTTCGTAGGCAACTTGTACTAAAGTCACTATCACCCGGTCCCGAAAGGGCTTTTACTTCCTCTGATTTTGCGCCTATTCCAGCATTCAGCTCGCATGCCGATAGACCATTTCACAACAGGTTAACAGCACCGATTTCCGCATGAGAGTGTCACCGTATTAGTTTGTTTGCATAGCGTTCGGTCTTTCCTATATCTCTCCCCGCCATTCCACATGGTAAGCGCCCGTCCGGCCAGATTACTGCCATCGCAATTTAACACTTATGCCATTGAATAGGACTGTTTAACGCCCATTACGCCGCTCGAACCCGGCGTTGAGATGTTCGAGAGAGGTAGAGCGTCGGCTCTTTTTCCAATTAAGACGGACTTGGCCAATAGGAAGCATCTGTCCGTCGTTCCAGAGGTCGATACTCCGGCCAGCGTTCTCAGCACGCCAAAGCAAGTTCCAAGAAGCGATAGGCCACGGCCGGTCTCCGAAGTCACTGAGATTCTGGAAACCGACGAAGATGATTTCAGTCAGTTCGAGGAAGACTTTGACGAGGCACCTTCGGTGAGTCGCTCAAAATGACAGGTGCAAAGCATGGAAGCTCATAGATCTACAGAACGAAGGAAGGCGAAGTCAAACGACCATTTCCACAATCGAAGAAATCGCAACTCCACAGTCGTCTAATCGTGAGCAATTCGATGTGAATGTAGGCATCAGAAAGGCTGTCGAAGGACCTCGAGGACCCCACCTCTTCCGATCGTCGTACTCTTCTTCAGAGTTTTCTTTTGATTTCGCATTGCAACTCTCTCCTCTGGCACCGAAGAGAGAAGCATTACGCATCGATACTGCCTTCAATACCGCTCCCGATGGAACTCCAACGTCGATCAACGAAACGCCAGCCGCCGTGCCAAATGCGGGCGAGGAGTGGAATCAGGACGAGCCGAGAACATGGACGTCTGCGCAAGTGGCCCTTTGGATGTACAACTCGAGCATCGACGCCGCAATAGTGGAGAAGTTTGAGTTCCACGACATCACCGGCACTGTGTTGCTAGACCTTCAATTTCAAGATCTCAAGGAGCTTGGAATCCAGTCATTTGGTAAGCGACACCAAGTCTGGAACCAAATATGCTCCCTTCGCGGCGGCGATGGTCGCGTGAGTCCCGTTCCAACTCCATTCCAAGATACAGATCGCCCAGTTTCCACCGTTTCGCGAACGCGCAGCAAGTCACGAAGCAAGAGCCAAGACAAGACAGAAGACGAATGCGTGACACCTGTTACTCCGGGTGCCGGTAAGCGAAGAAGGCGCAAGCACAGGAGGAACGGTGACGAACCAGTCACGCCTGCGGATTCGGTCTCGATTGTCGCAATCGAACAACTGATTCCAAAGCCACACAAGTGCGCCAAAGGCGAGAACTGTTCCAAGTGGAAGAAGCAACAGAAGCTGCTGCGCCGCCTGAACGAAGAGCATGGCTTTCCCGTCTCCCCAGAGGATGGTGGTCGCATTGTCATCTCTGGTGATCCAGGTAACCCCGCAACCGCACCAAACATCGTCGAGACCAGTTTTCTGCACTCAGAAACAGAGCAGTCTACCATTGGTCCGTCGGTTATCGCATCCTCCGACCTATTGGGCCCAGGAGAGATGCCTGCAGTCGCTCTGCATGAAGATGCGCTTAAGTGCGTCGAGGAGCGCGACCCGCAGGAGAATGTCAAGAACTTCTTGACGCTCCAACACGTGGAGCCACCCGCGGTACCTTCTCCGGTTGAAGATGTTCAACCTTCACCGGACAGGCTCGAGATGTTCCCGAACTATCAAGCGCCACCAACAGCACAGCAACCACTGCCTACCCTGCAAAGTTTGCCACGCTTAACGATTCCTCATGCAAACACCTATCCACCACTGAATCCATACTCGGCGGACTTCTCCGCCTATCAGACCGCCTTCCACGGCGGCTTCTCGCCATGCAGGTCTGGCATTCCATCGCCGCCTACCATCCATCGCTTCGCGACGCCAGCGTCTGACATGGATGTACCGGTGACCGCAATCCCATTGGACCCGTATTCTCGAGAATACACCAGCCAGTCAGTGCCACCCAACATGCACTTCCGGGATCCTGTGCCGCGCTCCCGCGTAACGTCGCGACGACCCTCGATTCCGCTACCTCACATCCACGAAGGAGAGGTGTTCAGCCCGACGACGCGGCAGCAGCAACCGGAACCGACGCTGCACCGAAGCTCAAGCATGTACAGCGACGAGCTGACGCTGTCGCCGAAAGCGGCGTCGGACGGCGACCGCACGCCGAACCCGCGCGACTACCGCTACCCGAACGTCAACCACTACGGGTGGATGAAGAAGCGCAAGACGCGGCTGCTGCGGCATGAGTGGCACGAGCAGCACTTCCGGCTGGCGGGCGCGCAGCTCGCGATGCACGCGTCCGACGCGCCTTCGTCGTCAGCCCTCGACACCCTCAACATCGACGAGTACGCCGTCGCCTGCTCGTCGTTGGCCTCCAACAAGCTCGCCGCGAAGCTCAAGGCCCTCAAGCTGTCGTCCGACAAGGACGGCAGGGGCCGCGACGACGCGAAGTTCCTCTTTCAGCTCGTGCCCACCACTGAGGATGGCTCGGAGAAGGGCGCGCTCCGCAGAGCCGTCGATGGCACCAAGACCCATCACTTTGCTGTCCGCAGCAGGGACGAGCGCATCGATTGGATGAGAGAGTTGATGCTCGCCAAGGCTCTGCGAGCGAAGAAGGATGGCTATGCAGTTGAAGTTAACGGTGCGCAGATGTGATTTTATTGATTGGATGTAGGAAGCCAAGTTAGATATTCGAAGAGGAGGAAAGGTGGAAACCAGAGTGGGAGATTCACTACGCTCACTCATTTGATTTTGCCATGATTGGCTTGAATTCGCGTTTGGCGGCTGCTATGATACCCTCTGCTTTCCAAAACTACCCAAGCACCTGGATTTTATCCGCAGGTCAAAGCATTTAGCTGTAGAATCAAAATGATCACACACATCCGACCTAACCTTTTCCTCTGTCGTTAACAACCCTCAAGAAAGTCATGGTACTCTCTTGGTGTCTCTTGTGAATGTAATCTCCTTTGAGCGTTCTACGATTGTCCACCAAAACGCATGGCGTGACTCGAGGCCATGAAGTGATTACTATTTTTAGGCGGATGCCAACCGTTTTTCCAGCCCTACTTGCACACATACTGATCGAGAACTCTTTCAAACGTTATACTGCGCTAGAATGTACACCATCGCCTGAGAGAATGCATACTCCAGATTCAGCTCGCCAGGTTCATGGGTCGAAGATGAGACACGCTTAAGCATTACCAGAGTTTTGATGCTCCTGAAGGTATGCAGTTAAGCGCTGCCGTGGCGTCTAGCTGCATATGTGATTCTCCAAGCGAGATGTCACTGTCTACTAGACTGACGTACAATTAGAATACCGGCTGCCCCATTCTAGAAAAATCCACATCGAACCAGAAGACCTAGGTATTACTACTTAGTGCGATCCATAGCATGATACTTTAGGTATTCATAGAATATCAAGGGGTTGTCTAAGTGCGTTGAAACACAAATCGTACTCTGTTCAGTCTATAGCATTTTCTCTGCCTCAACGTTTGTTTGCTTTGCGTAAATGAAAAGACTCTTCGAACTAGCGAATAACCTTCCTTTCTCATCTTCGATAGCTGCTTTCACCCAGATTTTCCGTCCGCTCATCTCACATGCCCACGCTCGGCACAGAATGACAGATGGTGTTGATATTGGCGCTTTGTAGTCAATGGTAATAGTCGAGGTTGCCGGAGGTACCCGAACTTGTCGTGCATGACGTGTTACAGCTCCACTGACCTGGTCCAGTATCAAGGCATTGAAACCTCCATGGGCTCTTCCAGCTTTGCCATCTAGACCATCGCCGATGGAGAGCAGTGTACAATATTCTGTCGAAAGAATTGAATCAGGCTCTGAACATGGCCGCCGAAGAAGAAGATGCGCTCGGATCCCTCGTTCAGTATACAGCGTGTATTCGAACATGGTGTTTGTAAATGTTTTTCCATCGGAGCCTTGAGGCAATATCGTCACAGCAGGGTCTCGTAAAATGTTAAGACACCATTCTTGCCGGAGGTCAGGATGAATTTCGTTGTCCCCAATTGAATGGCTAGACATTTATAAAGAGTGCTGTCGCAGAATTAATTATGATCTTTCAAAGAAATGTTGTTCGCTTCGTGTCGGCGTCGTTCTTGCACTATCTCGCTTTCAGAGTCGCTTAAAAGTCTTGCCTTATAGAAATCAGGATATTTTGTCCCTTGATCTCAGCGGCTATTACTTCTGTCTACAGTAGATGCTGAGCGGGGATAGAGGTTCTCTCGGTAATGTCGTGATAAAGCCTTCACGTAACGACAGTTCGTCTTCAGAGATGACAGCTTCAAGCTTTGGACAGCCGAGGTGATAAGAATTGGCTTTCGGGATAATCATTAAAGCCTTTTCGCTATGCAGATACGAAGGCCCGAATGCAAGATCTTCTGTCGAAAGTCGAGGTTCAGCATTCGCAAACATTGATTGTGAAGTAAACGACCTGATGGCAGGTGAAGCCCCGTTTCCAGCAGTTACTCTCTTAGGCAACCCCCACGCTTTCTCATTGGCGTATCCCAAATCCGATTGTTTTTCCGCTCCCGCTCATTCACATCATATAAGACCTGCTGACCTTTCCTCACTTCTGCATTTTATTTCGCACCTCTCTTTTCACACAACCCTCTCACACGGTGCAGAGTAGCTAGATTCGAGGCCGTTTGCTTATCATCCGGCATGCATCCTCATCAGTCCAAATTAGCTTCCAAGCAAGAGACAAGATAATTCTGTGGGTGTCCTTGGTTAAGTTATTGAAGAGGGTGGTGTTGGCAAGCGAGGCACAATTCAATAGGGAGCTTAAAGGTGAAACATGGTGTGCTAAGACTTTATGCGTTGGCATTGTTGGTACCGTGGAATCAACTCCGCCGTGACGCGCACTTGTCTTTTTCAAAATAATATGATTGGAAGTAAGAGGCTAATCCAAAGAAAAAGCCTCAAATCATATCACACTGGTTCAGGCGCTGCTGTGTTCGAAGAGCATTGGACAGCACTTGTTGACTCGAAGGTTCCATGCACGAGACTGCATATAGTTGGTGCAGCCAGCTGAGGAGCTGAACAGGTTCAGACAATACAGTATATTTGAGCGAGGCCGCTTTCTTTTAAATAGAGCGTTCGTTTAAAGTTTATAGAATTTCTACCACGGTTATTAGACTGCATTCTAACTGGTTTCATTAGAGCTGTTAATAGTCATTCCATACCTTCGTCAATGCGGTCGACATTTCTTAACCAGAGACTTGCCATTCTAGCAGCCGCCACGATTCTCCTTCTAACGGCAGCCCAAACAATCGGCGTAGCTGGCAACCCAATCCCCCATGGCCCACCGAGCAGCAAAATTCCTCGCCGGGATGGCACTGGAAATCCAGACGCAGCGACAGACTTGTATGGGCTCGGGGTCAGAATAGGATTTTACCTTCAAGGCTTCACACAATTGCTTCATGTCATACCACGAAGGATCGATAGCGGTCGCGGCGTCAAACTAGCATGTGCGGGCGTTGCATTGTCGATCTTGTCGTCGTGGGCCTTTTTTGCACGGGAGAAACTCTTTAGTCCGTGCGAGGCATATCTTCTCACTTTCATCTTGAATAGTGTGAGCCTTCCGGCAGGAATGACCATGGGTAATCCAGATGCCATAGTCGGAGAAGGATTCGCATTATTCCTTTCTTTGGCAACACTAATATGGACAAACGTAACGACAACGTGGACATATGCGACACTGTGGCGAACTCTACCGGTCTTGGACACGAAGAACATGGCGTACTTTTTTGGAGCTGTTTCTGTGACTGGATGGTTTCGGGTACTCATGTTGGCTCTTTCGTCGATCTCCTGGGTCTTTCAATTACCCCAGATTGTTCTTTTCTTTCGGATTGGGCGCATTGCATTAAAATGTTATCTCAAAGGCATTGGTGAGCTTCCAGAAGAAGACCGGAAGAAGCTAGAGGACTCGGGAAGGAAATTCGTCACAGGGTTGTTCACCAGGGCACCTGAGCAGCGACACGTATTGCGCCGACATTCAGAACATGATGGACTTTTCCTTCCATTCGATAAATCAGGACGAAAGCGAAGAGCTAGGATATTAGAAGTCATCTTACCGGTCTCTCGTTTAATTGCACTCATCCTTGCTTGGGCTTTCTGCATCCTCTTCGCGGAGAAGACGATTACACTCAACGGTCTCTCGCCAGCAACAGATTTAAGCGCCCCCGCACAGTTGATTCCGCTGGTCACTGGAATTATCGTCGCCATCGATGGCGTTTTATTTATGTGCCGTCCTTTGGGAGGAAAACCAGCTGAGCAATGGAAAGAAAATCGTACCAAGTAGGTTCATGAGTCGAATCTCCTAATTTGAATTAGCTCATAAGAGAAAAGATTCGACAGCATGATGAATTTCACAAAAGAGTACTTCGAATCACTCCGCTCAAAGGTCGACGACGCGCATCGCATAGGACTCGGAGAGATCATGATGCGTGACAACTTGAGTTTGGAGGAGCGAACAAAGAAGCTGCTGTATAACATTGAAAGTCGCGCAGAGAGATTTAGACGTGTTTTGAAGGAGTACCAAATATTGGATGCAGATAGAGATGAAGATTCGTATGGTTCTGGCTGGCAGAGAAGACTTGAAAGGGCGTTCAAAAAAGCAACCTGGAACGAAGACAGGCTGAAGAAAGACTTGGACTTCTTGGCTACCAATGTTGAAGAATTTGGAGAGGTATCGAAGATGATTGTCTCGATTTTTGACAAACGAATCAGGGAACGAGAAGAGTACGAAAGGATGAGGGAAAGAGATGCGCAAGAGAGAATTAAGGAACGAGAGGAATTCGAAAAGTATGCGCAACGAGAGGAATTGGAAAGGTTCATGGAACGAGAGGAGCTCGAAAGAATGAAGCAGCGAGATGAACAAGCTAGGTGTCAAGTCGAGATCCCTCTGCGATCTCTTTCTATTTGAACGGGGTTAATTGAAGAATTTTTCGAGGCGCGCACACCTTTGAAGGACTCCATCTCATACAAGAAGGCTCACAATGACAGTGTCATGTTATGATTATCCAATGTAATCATTTTTATATCTCAGTTGCTTACATGGGTCTATGGTACGCGGAGAAACTTCATTTCGGTCAGTTGCCCATTGTTGATGCTGACGAAAGCAAAAATTGTCCGGCGTCACAAACCGCCGAATACGGGGGTCAATCTGCCATCAGGTCGTTTATAGAGGTACATGCGAACGAGTCATTCACGCTTAAAGCTGCTTTCAGCCTGTTAGGAATTCCAGGCTGTGAAAACACAGGTTCGGTCGCCGTAAATCCAGCTAGTTGCATAAACAATTGAATCTCCATACGGAGCCGACCATGCGAGCAGCGCTTCTTATTACTTGTATGTATGTTTGTCCGCAGCACTTCCTTGAGATCTTCAACGTACATGCATGGCTTTTCTCTACCTTCGTCCTTCAGGTGGTGCTTTTTTACGAGTTTCCGGAGTACCTAGCAAAGAACATCGGTTAGGATCTATTTCGTCCAAGGCTGTTTGAGGGGTACCTACCCTATGCATGACGGGGTTGATCTGACCGTTGAGCTTCTCGCCAGTAGCCCTCTCGTATACAAGGCGATAGAGTTTCCAGTATGTGCCCAATGAGCTCTTATGTTTGGTACCACGCCTTCTCCTTCCGCCCTTGCCTCTTTTCTGACTCAGTAGCCAGTCGGAAAAGCTGTACAATCGACCAGCGTATATGGTCCGATACATCTCCTGAGGGTCTTTGCTAATATACCGGCAATATCTATAAAGTCAGAATCTTCGACAATGAAAAGGACTCGATGGAGTGATGCGGATAAATCTACTTACTGGCACCACTGCTCTTCAATCCGGTCGAGGAGGAGCGTTGTGCCAGCACTATAGTCCTCCTTCGCGTCTTCCGTCTCATCAAAGTCTTCCGCCAACCGAAGGTAGTATTCTGGTGGGTGGTCGTCATCTTCGAGGAGCCAGGCCGATTCAGCAACATCTGTCGGATCGGTGAAGTCTGTTTCGTAGCCTGCGTCATCATCGGACCAGACGTCGTCCTTCTCTGAGCCTCGAGAAGAGGAGTCTTCTGATAGACCGAAGCCCATCCTGATTCAAGCCTTGTGAAGTATGTCGAAGAGAACAGAGAGTTGGGAGGAGGTAAGGACAGGAGACGAGGATAGTGGAAGGATTGAGGGTGGAAGGAGGAAGAGGAAGCCTCCTAAGGAGATGAGAGAGGGAGAGAGGCGCCATGAGGGAGACGCTGGGCGACAGCAGCATTGGGGACAGTTTTCGGCACCCTTCGAATTTGGAGGGTTGAAAAGTTGGAATTCGGGAACTGCAAAAATCGCGAAACTAAAAAGCAGGGTTGGCAACGATTCAAAACAATAGTAAATACGACAATCAAATGACTTGGAGATGCATTTGAATCGAAATATCACGAAGAAGGTGGCAATTCAAACCTATTAGAGGCGAAGGAGAGCTCATATCTTGGATCTATCTCACTTTCAGTCGTGTCGTATCTTCCCTATGATCTACCTGGCACTCGAAGTTCAGTCGCTTGCAGTACTACTTAAGATTGGCTTTCAGTTTAACCTCGTCAGTGAGCGATTTGTGGCGAATCATAACGTACCTGTTTGATGTATTGCAACTTAAGAAGCCACTCCAGGTTCAACCATACAGTAATCCAGGGTACTATTCGCTGCCATGCCGATACAACTTGATGGCTATAGCAAACTAGACACCACGCGGATCCTTGCCTTACACCTTGTAACGCTTCTTTCACACGCTAGGGGCTCAATAAATGACTAGACCTTCAGACGAATTAATGCGCTTGCGCCTGAAGACCTCCAACCCCCGCAAACGGCCGGCCCGGTCGCGCGGGAAGCACGTTGCTATGCATGTCGAGATGATACCGCTCTAGGCTGTTTTCCCATACATATCCATCACCTTTCCCATAGCCGCGGCCCAGTTGCATTCTGATTGCCGATGCTGTGACATTCTTGGGTTTGTCGAGATGGTGAACGAGACGACCGAGAATTTGTCCACACGTGCGTTCCCCTAGTATCGTACTGTTGGTTCAAATAAGGAATGAAGTCAAAGCCGCGAGCGACTGGATTTCATCGTGGCAAGCATTCGAGCACCCTTTTCTCTGTGCCAGAATGCTCTCCTAAGCTTGATAGCCAGGGCTTCGACCGGAATGTGCATTGCTCGCTTCTGCAGTATGATGGTATCTCGTTCTCCTTCGTGATCTCTTGATTGAAGAGCAAAGTCTATCTTCTGGGATGTCTTCCCGAGTTGAGAATCAAGTAGCGACGTAGCGACAATCTCTTTGCTAGCTGTGTTGGCATGGTTGATAATTTTATGAGCTACGATCGGAAGTCCATTGCGATAAAGAGATTCGTATTTTCTGAACATAATCAACTACTAGGTATAGGCTATTTAAGGATTAAAATTACATGCTCACCTTATCAACACTCTGGTTTTAATGATTTCTCGAAGAAGACTGGCCAGCTGAAGCCGTTTCCGTGCTGCTGCGGCCATCGAAGCGACTTGCGGATCACAATGAGACCTTCTATTGAGGCCTTGTGATCGTATATCGGCTTACAAGCGACGTCATCGGAATTCGCGATGCCATGAGATGGAAATGTAAGGGACGAAGGAGTTATGAAAAGTTAGTAGTTGAGCCGTGTCAGGAAGAATGATTAGACTCCAGATACGCAGATATTTCATCGAAGGCAACGAGGTGTCGAATGAAGCAATGGCACGCAATGTAGATGTAGATTTTAAACCACGATGGTGTTCAGAAACGAAAGCATAATCACATTTTGTAATCGAGGTCTATATACGTGACTAGTCGCCTTATAGCATAAATTCCATCCTCTCCGCAATATCTTGAAGAGCGCAAGCGAAGGCATTGCCACTACCTGGACTTATCGACGCTCAGCAACGGTGATCTCACCTTCCTTCGCCGCAATCTCCTCTTCGCTGCCTCTTGTCAGATTGCTGTTTATTGTGACAATTTCTCCGTCTCTTCCGCTTCCCTTGGTACTCCACCTGATGAGCGCTCCAACATACAATAGCGCAATCAACATGACGACAATGACATAAATGACGTTCTGATTAGTCGAAGTGTTCTGTGCCAGCTGAAATCCTAAGCCTCCGTTGATAATGCCGAGAATGAGCAGAGCACGCCCAAACCACACATGGGTCTTGTTGGCCCAGCCTTTCTTCTGCGTCTTGACAAATTGTTTGTGATGAATGACGCCAAAGATCGGCTGAGCGCAAAAGCCAAGGACAATGAAGGTGCCGAACCATTCGTGGAATTCATTGTACACCTTGGAGATGTCTATTTAGCATGGAGTCTAACAGGTGAGAGAGATTAGAATGCAGCACGAACCTCATTGTGCAGGTAAGATAGCCAAAGACCCAAAGCAAAACCTAGCAGCATTACGCCCAAGCTTACAAGTTGCCAGACTCGATGAATCATTGCGGCATGCGGTGAGTTGAATCCTCGAAGGAGAATGGCACCAATTGGAAGGAATAGCGCGAATGCTAGACCAGCAACGACACCGTGGGCAATGTGAGCATTTGTTCGCTCCATAGGAGAGCCTTTGAGGCCAGGCTCGTCGTCATCGTCATCGGCCAAAACGATAGGCAAAGCGCTGAGGAAGCAGAGTAATCTAATTGTAACACTCTTCATTTTTTAAATAAAAGAGTCTGCACACTGAAATGGACCAAGATTTGAAACGAGAATTTTGGAAGGAGAAAAAGATGACAATGAACGAAGCTGACCAACATATACAGTCGAGGGGTTTGATGCCACGAGTAGCTATACTGACTAGGTTTAGCAAAGAGTTAATTCATGCGAGTTAAAAGAACATCCGAACTGTCCATAACATGCTCACTGTCGTTGTGTGACATGAAGCGTTGCGGCGCTGAGTGTTCCAGGGAAAGTCTTGTTTCGTATCCCAGTTTCTTCGAGGTCTCTTAAATGTGCTCACTGAAGCACTGATCAGGGTTAAAAGGTGCTCTGCAGAGATTTACGTATTTAGTTACGCTCGGAAAGCATCTGAAGCCTTTACATTTGATGCTGAGGGGTTTCATCACAGCGCTTACGTCGGAGATATCACAAAGCTGACGGATTGTGAAGTTTCGTCGCGGGTAGCGAGTTATGACAATCCTTGCAATTTGATAATATTGATTTCCAATCAATTGGAAATACCTTGAAGCTGTGAGTCTTCGCTTTCATTTGGAGCCGATTCCGGGGGTTGGAGGTTGAGTGAAGCTGCCCGAAGGAAGACCCGTTGTCCGCATTTAGAACTCGCACCCACCATCGCTTGCGTCAATGATCATGTTGAAAGCATAAACATATGCAAGGCAGCTTTTACCTCCGAGGTTCATTCTCTTGGACGAACAGCAAAGAAGACTAAGCCAGTCTGTCGAACGAAGTTGTCCATGTTCGTGACTAAGGTATGGTTGCAGTTGAATGCTTCGCGTAATTAAGATCCGATTTGCACCTCCAATCAACCTTCCAAATACGAAGTGATTACGCCTTGACTGACCTACCCTAGGCATAGCATCTCACGATTGACTTTTGTTATTCAACTTCTATCCTGTCTGGCATGTCTACCTCGTCTATAGCAACCAGGAAGATTTCCATTTGTTCCATTACAGCCAAGTGACTTCCCCAAGGTGGCCTGATAGTTTTGTGAAAGCGTGGCGGTTTCACCCGGGGTACATCTCTATTCCATACATCAGCCTAGGCTGAATATCAATAGTATATCCACGTCGACCACAGGTCATCCTACGTCTCCACGACGGATTGAACGCCTTGTGTTGGTGAAAGTCGTAATTACTTCGCATTTGCACTTTAGTGCATATGTCGCCTTCCGATTCCTCTCGAACACCACCATGTCTTGATAAAACCGAGTCTGGCCCGTCCGAAGCGCCATCTTCGTCCGGTAAAAACCTTTTCTCATTCGGAAGAAGACAGAGACATTTTAAAGTCATGGCTACTTCTTCATTCCTCCTTTTCTTCTTACTGGCCGTCGTTGCCACTGCGTCCGATTTCTTCGGCAATGTCTTGAACGAATTCGGTACACGCTCAGGCCTGGAACAGTTATCAGTCAATCCAAATGTGATGAACTATACGGCCACTCATTTCACGCAATACGGCGCGCAGGGAGTACAAATCAAGTACGGCCCCTTCCTCACTTATTCGGCGACCAACAACAGCGGAATGATCGACTACACTCAAGCCGCAATCCTTATGCCATGCAACGACTGCTTGATCACCTTTATGCAAGCCGGCCTCGAGTATCCGAACGGCACATACGCGAATACAGATACGGGGATGATGCTACATCACGTTGTATTGACTGAGAACGGTGGTAGAGACAGTACATGCCCCAAGTTGCCAAGCAGGATGTTTGCATCAGGAAACGAGCGTACGCCAATCGATCTTACAGTGAACGGGTCATCAAAGACAGGCTACTATGTGTCGGCCAACGCATCGATGGGGATTGTCGCCGAGCTCATGAATGAAAATGATGACAATCGCTACGTAACCGTCACCATCAATTTCGAGTACATTCCAGGGATACCGAACGGTTTTACGCAGCTTTACTCCTGGTGGCTCGACGTCACTGGCCCTTGCGGAGACTCAGATGAACCGGTGCCTACAAATGAGGCCGTGTTCAACTACACGACGCCGTCGCCGTACACCGCGGTTTATAACGGGTCAGTCCTAGGTATGAGCGGACACCTTCACGACGGTGGGGTACTGCTCACGGTGAGCGAAAACAACAGAGTAATCTGCAATGTCAAACCGACGTATGGCGCAACAGCTGGATATATCGATGGCTCTCCGATGATGAACATGCCGATGGGAAACATGCCTATGGACATGACCCATCTGAGCAATATGAGCACCTGCGTCTACCCGGGTAATTTCGTCATTGGTGATAGCTTCAGCATCTCCGCCTACTACAATTCATCTGAATATCCGTTGATGCTTGATGCGAGTGGTCAACCCGAACCTGTCATGGGCATCAGCATCATGTACGTCACCAATGGGACGCACGTTCCTAGTGGTTCCACCACGAGCGGCTCGGGCTCGACTTCGACCAGCAGTTCTTCACCGAATGGTGCAAGTGTTCCACATGTAAATGCGCTGACTCTTGTCATTGCGGGTCTATGCGCTTTGGTCTTGATGGCCTGTTAAGAATGATGAAAGCTAAGGCGAGCAGTGAAGAGTCTACAAGACGGAGATATGCAAGGACATGATCAAAACTCATGATGTTATGGACTTCAATGTACTGGCTAAATGCAATGTATCACTTAGCAGAACATCCAAATAGGAGTCAACAGGAGCTGTCTCACCGATTTAAGTTAGAAGTCGTATGAAAATCACAAACATACTTGAACTCACGAAGATACAGTAGTCCTTTAGTTCATTGACTTACAGCAACTGAGAATATGGATTAGACAGACAAAGGAATGCAGTATTTACATTGCATTAATCGTCCCAACCGAAGGGAGTCATCTATGCTAAAGAAACAGTACCCATACCACCCATTTCCACCCAATGAATACCAGCTCAGTTTACATGTGGCCACAAACGCCAGAACCCAATCGTCCGTCCGGAGCCATCGCACATTCATTCTGGCTCCCAACATCCGCGAACAGAAACCTAGATTAATGCATGCAGTCGGACTTCTTCTTCACCAGACACCACCACACCACTCTCTTTTCCGCACGATATCACATCACCGAAATTGCTCACAGCTAGTCAAAGCAGATGGAATGCACCCAACGCCGCATATGCCTGTCATCTCTTCCTCTAAGCTCTGTCACCCGCACAGCGTCCGCAAGCGCTCAATACCTCGGCAAAGGCCCCCGATGATCAAACAGATCCTCGAGGTTCGCGCTAGGCGCCCTCGCACCCGGCGGCGCGCCACCAGGAACATGCAAGTTGAGCGACGAGGAGCCCGGGCGGGGCGGGGCGGGCGCGCGGGTGCCGATGGTGCCGACGGTGGACGAGGCGTCGCCGCCGCCGCCGTACCGCCGCATGTCGTCGCCGGAGCGCCGCGTCGCCGGCAGCACTGGGCTGGCCGGCGGCGACGGCCCGAAGTTGCGCTGCGCGGTGTAGCCGGCGCGGGCGGCGCCGCTGCTCAGCGGGTTGAGGTGCGAGAGGCGCGAGGGCGCGTCCGTGGGCAGCGGCGGCGGCCCGCTGCCGAGTACGGTGGTGGCAGCGCCGCCTGCCGGCGAGGACGCGCTCGGCGACGAGTAGTACCCGGCCGGCAGGAAGGTCGAGCTGCGGTTTGTGGACAGCGGCGACGACGACGGCATGCTGTGGGTGCCGGCGCCGGCGGTCGGCGAGAAGAACAGGTTGGAGTTGCGGGCGGCGGCGGGGTTCGCGCCTGCTGGGGGGCGGCCATGCGAGGAGCGCGAGAGGCGTGGCGGCTCGGAGGTGCGGTGCGAGGGGTTGAGGCGGTCGAGGGAGACGGTCGAGAGCGGGTCGCCGCCTTTGCCGTAGACGCCCTTGCGGTTGGGCTTCTCTTTGAGGTCCGTGTAGTCGCGTTTCGCGGCGCGCTGCACCGACCGGTCTGCCTGATTGTTAACATCCGACGCTTGTTCCATCTCCAATTCCTCCAGTTCTTGCGCTCTCTGGTACAACTTACGCAATGACCATGCAATGATGAGGCGCCAGGCAAGGATGGCCATGCCCATGAAGCCTAATATCGCACCAACAATGATGAAGACTGAGCCTTCGGGCAGGTTGCTCTTCTGCATGAACGGTGCTCCAGCAGTGTCTGGCACGATTTGTGTGACGGGACCGACGCCGGCGATTGTGGGAACGGAGCCGGTGAGGGAGAATTGGATACCGCTGGTTGTGATTGACGGTGCGTCAGTGATAGAGAGGCTGCTTCCGGCAGCACCTGAATCGGACGACGTTGCAGCCGAGCCGTCCGAGCTAAGATTTGGGAGTGATGTGACTGTGACTTGAGATGCGGAACCGGCCTGGGTTGCCGTCTCCTGTGCTGTGGAATCGGTGTTGGTTGTCTGCTGTGTCTTGGCACTAGCGGCGTTTGCAGTCGCTGCCAGAAGCAACAGCAGTGCCGACGAGGTTATTGGAGCGGTCATTGCTGACCGTCGCTGTGAGGGAGCCATTTGTGTGAAGTCGCGTCCTGGTCTCGCTCAACGAGGCGGAGAGACTCAGGAATGTGAGGTGGTACGAGGTGATGCGGCTGAGCCGACTCTGTTGCCGTTTCAAAGGCAAGGAATTGACGCCGAAAACGAGAGACAGCAATGGATGTGAGTTATGAGTTGGCGTGGAGGTGCAAGCTTGGTTATTGCTCGAACCGTGGGACAGCGAAAGGCCAGGATAAATATGCAGGTTTTTGGCGATGTGGATTGCCGCACTCCTGAGAGGAAACGTCGGCGTTGAGTGAGACGGTGGAGGCGGGAGTGGAAAGGGATAATGAAATGAGACAAGAATGGATGTTGAAGCAGAAGAATAAGCGTCGAGAGCGATCTCGCGCTGAGAGGCACGAGACGCACAGGACTAGCGATGGATGAGGTACAACGAGAGGAGATGGATGAGGTAAAGGAAGCAGTGGTAGAAAGCAGGACCTGCAATATGTCGCGATTGAGGCACAGCCCGAAAGGATGCGTCAGTTACGAAGTGGCAATACAAGCCAATACCTTACACCAGGGGGGATCCATTGGCTGTTATGGCAACAAAATTTAGTAACGCCGCTATCCCTCATTCTGCTTGGCGCCACCCATCAGACACGTACCAATAATGTAAGGTATGTTCATTCGTTTAACATCTCCATCTAGGTGCCATGCTTGGTGTTTTCTTGCGATGATATCTCCCAATGAACTTCACCACTGCCATGTTGTTCGACCAACCAGACGTATGCAGGTGGCACAGAAATGTTACGTAGAAAACTCTCTATTAAACTCCACGTCTATCAGTCCATTATTTAAATCAAATCTACAGCTCCCCGGGAAACCAAACAAACTAGAACGCCATTTCGCCCGCCCTCGCTATGCTTGAAACCGCTGTACTTCCAAAGACCTAAGAGCATCGACCAGTAACAGTTGCCGTTTCAGTTATGGTAGTGGTCGTGTGTTTCTTGGTGGTTATGGTGGAGAATACAATGCTAGTCGTCGTCGAGCCAGCTACCGTGACCGTGTTACTTGCCGCTGAAATTGTAGTGGTGATGGGAGTAGCTGTCCGAGTATCCGTTATCGTTGTAAGAGCAGTTGTTGTAACTTCGGCCGTGGCGATGACTGAACTTGTAACGGTGTTTGTAAGAGTGATACTCACCGTCACTGTTGCGTCACGTCTGTTAAGCCGGCCTCGTCGAGCAGCGACGGTTGGGACACAGCTTGTAGCGCTGATGGTTTTGGTTTTGGTTTCCAAAACGGTTTTAGTGACTGTGGAGGTTGAGGTGATTGTATCGACTGGTTTAGTGACGGTGATTTGCGAGCCTCCTATATTTTGCGTGATAGTCTGGCCTGGGACGAGCGAAGTTGTGGTCACTGTCTGAGATACGGTAGTTGTGCTTCCTTGGGTTACAGTTACAGGAACTGTGACCGTCGCATATGCTGCAACTAGCGTCACTTCCGTATGAGTTATCGTAAATGGAACGCTCGCTTCACCACCATCTCCAAGGAAGATATTGAGGTTGTATACACCAGCAGGCATTGTGCCCACAGAAACCGGGCTAGACGAAATGGTTAGACGCAAGTATAATGGGACATGCAACAATTGCTATCATATACCAGGTCATAGTCTGGGTGCCTTCCGGTCCCTCGAAGTCTGCAGCATAATTGACGGGAATTGTACAGCCTATTGATTGTCCATCGGGATATTGAACCTCGGCGACAACAGTCTCCAATTCACAGCCGTCTAAGGTTGCCTGGTAAGCATCCGGCTATAGCAAAAGAGAAGGATAGTAACGTACTGAACTCAAAGGTGTAAGCAAACTCTGTGGTGTTTGCGGGATCGAAAAAAAGAACGGTATTCGCGATAGCTGACAAGTTAATACTGCATTGAGCTAAAGCAGAAGGAACAATGGCAGAAGCAAGCAAGAAAATCCAAGTTCGAGGAGCCCACATTTTGAATTTAGCGACGAGAAAGACAGAATAGACTTGTGAGTTCAAAAGTGTAAGTGAAAGATTTGTTTCGGTCTGGTTTGAAGTTGCATTCGCTCTACGAGAATGAAAAGGACTTATATACTCCGTACCTTAGCCTTCAGTTACTGTAACTCCCATGATCCGTCATCAGAATAGGGACGCAAATGCCAATACGGTGTACCCAGAATAGATGACCATAGCGGATTCAAATTCAACTGATGCGTCAACAGAATACGGAAGCAAATGCCAATACGGTGCGCCCAGAATAGATGACAGATGCTCAGCCTACTCTTCTCGTTCGATTATACGAGAGATGCAACAAAACCCGCGGCTGTCCATTGGCTGTGGTGCGCCAGCTGAAAGATCAGCCACCAGCTCAGCTTGAGTAGTTGTACGAAAGCCGTAAGACAACGTCGGAGGTGCTCGATTCCGATTTAAATCTTACCAGACATGCCAAGGATAGTGCATTATTAATTCGGCCGTCCCTATTCGTACACGGCCTTGAGAATCACGTTTGAAAAGGGATCCGTCGTAAAGAGTCGGCAGGTGATTGTAGCCAAGTCTGCGCACAGCCTCAAGCCAAATGAGCCAGTGATGTCGCATTGCTGCACCGTTGTCATTCCCCTTTCTCATCGCTACATAGCTTTGTGTGAAGTTGCTACGTGAAGACGGTGTTTGCATAGTACAGGTAAGCAAAAATACACCTGGCTCGACTTCGGGCTCAGTTACTGAGTCGGTCTCACTCTCGCTCAAGCATGCTCAGCAAAAAAGATTAGCCCGAAGTGGGGGTCGAACCCACAACCTTGGGATTGATATTTTAAGAGTCCCACGCTCTACCTACGGACGAATTAGTCGAATTTCGGAGATAACGAAGGTGGGAACTTACCGATTGAGCTATCCGGGCCCGCTATTGTGTCTTTTGGACATTTAATTGATCTTATATACCTGTTAATCCACTCGGTATCTCACTTTCTCTAAGGACAAACAGTCCACAAAGTGGGCTTCTCGATTACTACAGATAATACGCAAGCCTTAAGGAACGAAGGCAAACGATTTAGATAGAAAACAATAGTAAAATTATCACAAAAATTATGAGTTACCTTACGGTAACTATTTAACTTGGTCGAAACAAGTATTGCCGTAACTTGTGCCACTAGTCCTTGAGAAATGAAGACTGCTTCTCTCCAGGGCTTTGTTTACTCCAGCGCTACTCCGTACATTGCGCCGTCGATGCCAAGCTGCAAATATTCGGCTCACCTCACCGACCTCAAAACATGACTTTGCAATCGTGGACCGTCACGAATCAAGTGCTCGCCTTCTTGAGTTGTGCATACTCCGGCCGTTGGCCGCGTAAACCGTCTTTACGCGTCGTCACCTCGCAGCCACAGTGGGGGACCATCAGCCTAACAGACGCATCCAGTGCATTTTTTTTCTTCGCAACATCAGCACTTTCTGGTAGCAAATTCGTAATCGCGGCAAGGTAACATGCCTATTCACTCGGTTCGCCTCCGTCGTGAGAGAGAAGCAAGATTATTATCGCCGAAATTAAATATGGTGCTGAAATCCCCCACTTCGCGCAAGCACCATAATTCGTGAATGTGCTGGTCTCTTTGTAGGAAGTGACATGGCAACCTCATGGGCAGCGTGCGAAAATGGAAAATATCACGCAGGTAGATACTATCCCTCGAACAGAGTACAATACAAAGAACTAATTGCTCTTTCCATAGCCTGGTGGACGAACCCGCCATCGCAAGTGCAGGGAAGAATCCATCGTGGACGACTTTCTTGGAACTGAGACATCAGAGAACGCGGAGAGAACTTATTTGAGCCCGGATGTTTTACCACAATATATTGAAATATTGAGCTTGGAGAGCCATTTCAAGACGGGCACCTCGAACTCTGAAAATTTAGATGAACACAATCCCGACTTCCCGACCTGGTATCCTGAGACGACATCTACAGCCGATACGGAATCCAGCCATTTTCAAGTTGAGACATGGCGTGAAGCCCTGTATCATGGGAGCATTGAGAATATCAGATATTGGCTTGAAAAGCACTTCGCTACTAAACCCGCTCGTCTCAACCGCCCCATTGCAGAGGAGGACCAGTGCCTCCCTCTACATGTCGTAGCACTTCGCGGTTCAGACTATACCAAACTCCTCCTCGATGCCGGAGCAGATGTTAATTGCACCAGCTCATCTCACGGCACGGCACTACAATGGGCGGCATCGACAGGAGATCTTAAAACAGTCAAGCTACTTCTCGATCATGGCGCCGCCGTCAATGCTAAAGCCGGCTGGAAAGGAACAGCTTTGATCGCAGCCGTACGGGCTCGCAAGCCTTCGATTGTCGAGCTTCTATTACAGCATCACGCCGATCCAGAGCAGTTAGACCTGTATAGGTTCACATCTGCTTTGTCAGCTGCAACGGACTTCAATTCAATTCGGCTGCTGCTGGAGAACGGCGCTGATGTACATAATAAGACGCGTGACACGCATGTCTTGGCTAAAGCAGTGGCTGCAAATGATACTGCAATTGTACAACTATTACTCGACTATGGAGTTGATCCCAACATGCGATTGAAGTACAAATCACTCTTAGATTGGGCAGTGTCTCGAGCCAATGCTGCAATCGCAGAAAGCCTACTTGAACATGGAGCGACAGCTCCTTCCAACGATTCTGGGGAATTGCTTGCCGTCGGTGCTATGGATGGACGTTTGAGTCCGGCAAAACAGCTTATCGTTCGCGGCATTAAGTCAAATTCGCAAGGTGAGAAATATGGCTCACCTCTAACCGCTGCAGCTTCGAAAGGCGACATAGATATGATTACTCGGTTGTTAGAAGCTGGAGCCGATATAAATCTGTTCCACAAAGTAGATGGCTCCCCTCTACTCGCAGCTCTACTTGCTAGCCACTGGGATGCGGTTCTTTTTCTTCTGCAAAGAGGAGCGGAAATACCAGATCCTCACTACTGGAAAAATAGCAACGAGGTTCCCCAATTTCTGAGGCTCTGGAGGAATGCTGTTTTGGAATATACATACGGTGAATTTGGAGAATTCATGCGAGACTTCAACGACGCCAACAATTCTATTCGTATCGCCAATGTAATGTTTCCATGGAAAATTCCCAGCATGTTGGAATTGGCACCAAGCGTACGAATGAACTCGGAAGACTTCATAGCGAAGAGTTTAGAGAACCATCTCGTTCTAGTTAGATGGTCGGCAACGGACGACGACGGCAACGAAATTCTTAGGACAGAGGCTACTACATGTTCTGAATACGTACAGCGGCGCTGGGGCTCCTTGGGACGACAGCTGCTCCGGGATATCACTCGTGTAGCTTTCTATGACACCTACGAACTTGTCAAATGTGGTGAGTTCAAGAAATCATGCATTCGTGATTAGCGACTAATATGCTGTAGCGTACCAGGAAGACGGCAAATACGATCTATTCTATGCCTTCAACATTGATCCTGCTAGTCGTAATGTCTGTCTCTCTTTCGACTACAACAAATCCAGCAAAGACGCACCTATACTTGACTTGATTTCTGCGATTGATTGGATATGTCGAGCTCTCCGAACACCACTTTCTAATGACGTTATGGTTTCCTCGACGGTGTGCCAGATTTCCAGAATGTCTCAGATCCAGCAGATTCAAGAAGCCAACCACACGTCAACCGATGGACCCATCCTTGGGATTCAACTGACAATTCGTCTTTCGAAGAGGCCCCTTGTCAAAACAGATCATGATTGCTGGCATCAGCTCTTCAAATCTATCTTTGTAATTGAGGTTGATGCTCCTGCGGTACATGACGATGATCCAAAGCTGAAAGACGACAATCCTGAAAGAAGTTCAATACCATTTGGTAAAGGCCTAGAACTGTCTTTTGATCTTATGGCCGCCCTGGCTGCAGTTGAGTTCCCCGTGATCGTCGAAAAAGGGGTCGTTTTGGTTGGATACCATACGGTTCTTATCCCTACGGAGATCAAAAAGAACTACGTCCAATTCCATCTTGAAGTGAGCCAAGAAGCACAGATCAATCCTCACACTCTCAGTTACGGCTCGAGGAGTCTTATCTCTGACTATCGCCAATTCAAGTCGAAACGCTGTTTCGTCGGTTGGTGCGAAAGGGCACATATCATGTTAGGGACGAGACTTCTGTCTGCAGGCACCGTTCGGTACACAAACAGCCAGGAAAAACGAAAGACCCTCCACCTTGTTGGCCTTTCTGCAGGAGTCCAAGCTATGTCTTGCAGTCCCATTCAAGCAGGCATAACTGGTCAAGCCAACTTTTCGTTTGTTACTAATAAAGTGAGCTTTACTCCTTCCACGGTGTATACCAAAATGCTCCGCAATACAGCAAAAGAGGTCGCTTTGATCTACGATGCCACTGCAAAACGATCATGGCTTGTCCCAAAACTGAGTATGCTACTACATATGGTGCACGTATGGGTGAAGGAGAATATACCACCGGGCAAAAGCTATGAAATCGACGTGAAGGACCCAGTGCCATTTGCTGATCCACATTATGATGGACTCGAGATTGTGGAAGCATTTGAAGATGCAGGAGACATTGTACTCTGTGGCGAAGGTGAAGATGCCTTTAGACTGCGGTCTCTCCTCCTGGGTCTCAACATCAACCTCCTCCAAGTCAGGACTGCAACTGAAACCGGCGACAGCAGGACGTTGTATGGCTATGAGATGATGGATGTGATTATTGAGCCCGGAAAAGGCAGCGTTATGAAGAAGATCTCCCTCTTGGGTGATGGCCGGTCATCTAACTGGGCTAGACTCGCGAACATCGTGGATTCGGTGATTGTTTGCTCAGACATAGGCTCGGCCATTATGCCAGTGGAATCAGCTCAGCGAAGAAGTGCGTTATGCAATTGTCTGCCTTGTGGCTTCGACTTTCTAGCGGCACATATCAGCTGCATCGCGCAATTGACGAAACGCGCTGGTGGACAGCTTGCGCCGACGACCACTTGGATTTCTGAAATCAATTTGGACCACAGCAGATGTTGGAATTTTACTGGTGATCCCTTCAAAAGCTGCAACCATGACAACAAGAGCAGGGATACATGCTGGGAGACGCCTAATCTCTTTCAGAAAATTGGAAGGATCGGACAATCTCGTAACTGCAGCCAACAATTAGAACCAAAACGGATGTGTCTTCCTGGAGCAGTCGTTTTTGGCGAACGTTTTCGCAGATGAAATCCTTTTCTTCAAGCCGGAGTCAGACCAACCTTGACGCCATTGAGTGAGCACACTGTCAAAGTCAAGTTTTCTATCCATGGGTTCGGATCCCTCGATTCAATCTTGCTGAACTCCTGCAGTAGCCTCACAGTGACATAACCCGTTTCTGTTAGGGAATACTGCTGACCAAGGCCTGGATTGGTCAGTCGAAGCCCAACAACTCATCACGGCATTTCAGAAAACGTACAGATCCTTGGCCCGCCATTGAAAGGGAGATATTCCCAACCAGGCCTCAAATGCTCCCACCGTTCCGGCTTAAACTCATCCGCATCTTCGCCAAAGAAGTCCTTCCGGCGGTGCATGACATACGGCACGTACGAGATGATGGTCCCCTTGCGCACCAGCAGCGGCGCGGTGCCATCGGGCCCACCCCCCAGCGGCAGCACGGTATCCGCCACAGCAAGGCGCTCGTTGCCGGGGACAGGCGGGTGCAAGCGCAGCGACTCGCTAACGCAGAAGCGGAGGAAGCGCATGCCGCGGAGCTGGGCGTACGTCGGGCGCTGACGGCGCGGCAGCACGTCGGCGACCTCGGCGCGCAACCGCGCGAAGACGGCGGGCCGCCGCGCGATCTCGAACCACAGGTTGCTGAGCAGCGACGCGGTGGTGTCGCGGCCTGCCAGTAGCACGTTCAGCAGCTCGTCGCGCAGCCGCCGCTTGTCCGTCGTCGCGTTGGCGATCTCCCGCAGGAACACGTACTTCTCCGGACCGGCGGCGGCGGCGTCGTCCGCGCCGGCTTTCTCGCGGTAGCGCACCGCCTCGTCCACGAATTGGTCCACGAACTCGTGGCAGACGCGGATGGCGGCGTCGCCCTCTTTGCGGCTGGAGAAGTAGCGCAGGGGCCCGAGGCGGCTGCGGTGAATGAGGAAGTTCTGGGCCTTGGTGAATGCTTCCGCGAAGGTGATTTCAGAGGACTCTGAAGTCGTGGCGCGCAGGCTGTTGACGCTCCTGCCGAAGAGGAATTCTGTCGCAGAGTCGATCGTAAGCCGGAAGAACAGCTGTTGCAGGTCGACGGTACTACCATCGCGAGGCAGCAGCTTAAACATATCCTGAATATGCCTTTCGAAAGCGTCGAGGTCGGCGACTTGCTCCCGAGTAAAGTTTGGCCGTAGCAAAGCCCGTGACTGCACCCAGGCCTCGCCGTCACTGGTGAAAATTCCGTGACCCAGTAGAGCACCTAGGCTGTCGTTTCGATTGCCTATACCATAGTCTTTAAATTTAAGAGAAAGAACCGTCTTTAAATTTTGCGGTTCGCATGTGGCAATGATCTTCTGGCCTAATATCTGGTTCTCATATGTAGTGCCCAACCTCTCCTTGTCCTTTAGGACTTCGTCCAGGAGCCGGTGCTCATTGCTAGCCTTAAGGATAGCAATCAAGCCGTCGATGCCGAAAGGGTCTCTGTGCGGATAGCGCTTGGCGATTGGCTGGCAGCCATGTTCTAGCTTGAATCGTCGGTGGACGAGCCAAAGAGAGATTTTGATATAGGCGACGTAGGCGGTTACAAGGACAAGCGAAACAAGAAGAATGGTGTAGACACTCAATTGAGAAAGGTTAAATAGTGCCATTGTGCTTTGGGACACAGTTGAAAAGCTGATCAAGCAGGATATTGAGAACGCTCAAAGGATCACGAGGTTTAGGCACCCAAGCCGAAGTGGGTTAGATACTACGCAAAGCGACGCGGGACGATGGTGATCCGACTGCTTGAAACTGAACTTAATAGTGGACGTAGATGGTGATAGATAAGCTTGTAATGTTTCGCCGTCTGTGATAGATGAAGTCGACTATGAATATGGTTGTCGTTATTGTTTCGTTCCGCTTCACACGACAATCAAAGGCAGATGTTACATTACAAAGACGTAACTGGCTCAATGGCTTTATGTTTGATATTCTAATGCAGCTGACTCAAAGACTAGGAGAAAGATTCAGGCGTATGTTTCAGAGTGAACGGGTTGAAGTAGTTGCAACGAGGAGAGGAGTTACCTCTAGGGTTCACAGTGTACTTCATCCCTGTCGTACGATAAAATGGCCAGGATATCTGAAACTGGCTCTAAACCACGAGGATAATTGTTAACAATATTAAGCCTCGAGAAACGTCAACGATAAGTAGATGGCTTCAGTTCAACTTGAAGATGCTGAAGCCGTTGTATTTCCGAATGTGCTTCCTAACGAACGTATCGCCCTCGACAAGTATATGGCATCGTCAACCAGATGTTAAGGGTTCGTAGTGACGGCTAGCAGCTTAACGGCATCAATTGTCCTTGAAACAAACAGCTTCAATATTGTTACCGTCTAGATCGAAGACATATGCAGCTTCGAGTCGCATATCAGTTACAGAGCTGGTTTGGATGGCTTCTGAATGCGTACAATAATAATTGTCCATGTACGGCCTCTTTCCTGGGGCTCCATTCGACTTCCCGCCAGCCTCGATAGCACGAGCATAGAAATCATCAACTTGCTGGCGTTTATCAACGTAGAAGGAGATATGAATGGGACCGGATTTCTCTCGCTCCTGAAGGTCGTGCTGGTGAAGCCAGAGGCAGGGAATTGGGACAGAGGAGTCAGAAGGACCAATTCCGGTAACTTTGGGAAACTCGGTGGACTTGTAGGATAGTGGAGCAAGGGATTCTAGATAGAATTTGGTGGAAGCGTTCCGGTCTGCAACATGAATTGAGACGTGGCCAAGCATTTCGGAAATGCAGAATGCTGTGAGGTTATGCCGTTGTCCGGTGTGACCGGAATCAAACGGATGAAGTACCTGCCTTTAACGCTGAATTGCTTTTTACTTTTTGCTTTGAGTCATAATTCTAGCCTTTAGACGAGGATACCTGGCGTATTGATGCAAGATGAAAAGATGGAGCCTGCATTGCATCTCTTCACCACTATCTAGTGTCCTGGAATACGACGCGTGGCGCGGTTCCGCGAAGCAGCCGCGATAGCACGTGCGTCTTCCAATTGGACGCCACGACCTTGCTATTACATTGCAGATTTCAAACCGGAGCGAATTGGAATTGATCTGACCGGCTTCCGAGATTTCGGATAAGAACACAAAGGTGGCGTGAGAGTGAGGAGGGGATATACGCCCGGCTATTGACAAAGGGAACTAGTGAGCGCTCATCATGTTGAATTGCGGTGTTCATGACAAAATGATTAGTATCTCGACGTTTAGGGAAGACCGGTGAGGTATGGGGCAAGCAAAAATAGTCTGACCGGTTTCGATAGGATGAATTCTTAGTGCTAAATCGGTGAGAAGGAAAGAAGACGATGAGCGGAATCAGAATGACAAAATGGGTGTGTGTAAGGCTACAAGGCAAAAGCTGGGGCTAAATTGGTAGAATTTTGATCGACGACGATATTCTGTTGCTGTCGACATATATTCATTTCAACCCACATACAGACAAGCTGTCGTAGCAATATGTCTCGCGCAAAGAAGACACGCAAGTTCGCACAGGTAAAATCCACTTGCAAGTCTCTGTAAATCCCAGAAGCAGTTCTGACTCTTCCAACACTAGGTCAAGCGTGTGATCGGACAGCGGGATGCACGCCTCAAGAAGAACCAGATTCTACAGCAAGAAAAGCAGAAGAAAGCAGCAGAGTCAAAAACAGAAGTCATCCGTGAAATTCCTCAAGTCTCGTCCTCGCTCTTCTTTCAGTACAACACAGCTCTACGCCCGCCATACTCTATTCTCGTCGACACCAACTTCCTTTCTCACACCGTCCAGCATAAGCTCGATCTTCTCGACTCTATGATGACCTGCCTCTATGCCGAATGTCGACCAATAATCACATCTTGTGTTATGGCTGAGCTGGAGAAACTCGGTCCGAAGTATCGCATAGCTTTGCGAATTGCCCGGGACGAGCGCTGGGAACGACTTCAATGCGACCACAAAGGAGTTTACGCCGATGACTGCATTGTGGATCGCGTCATGAGGCACAAAGTCTACATTGTTGCCACGAACGATAGAGACTTGAAGAGGCGTATACGCAAGGTGCCTGGTGTACCCATCATGAGTGTTGCTCGTGGAAAATATGTCATAGAGAGGCTGCCGGATGCTCCTGAGAAGTGAGAGTAGACGGCAAGAGGAATGAAGTTATGAAATATGTAGGAATAACTACACCAGGCTGAAGACGGTACATTTGCAAATGCACACCATGCTTAACAGGCTCTTCGTGGGATCATGCCGAATCGTTGAGTAGCATGGCGTAGCGGACTCTGAGTCATGACCAGTATCAGGAGGACCTAGACGAACTGAAATTCGGTATCGGCATGCTTAAGGGCCAAACTACGACAAGTTGAGTGCGCAGCGGACTGATAGTTTGCGTAACGAACGGCAATCCGCAGATATCAGAACTGCTTTGTCATAGTAATAGGTAACTTTCATGTAAGGGGAAGGTCTGATGAATCTTCACCGAATATTTACTACGCAATGCTTTCGGCTTGATGAGCCAATAAGAAGTCTACTGGTAGTTGAGCTTCGAGGATGGCATTACTTGATGGAGTGGCTCTATCGCAGGACGATGTAAAATCGCTTTGCGTATTACAACTTTGCACTCGAAGTTGAAGAGTCAAAGGAGAAGTTACTTCAGCGTCATAGACGATGCACATTTTATTTTTAGTTCACACATTATTTAAGTACAATTTGCGAATCTCAGAGAGCCGCCCTTCCAGTCTGCCCCTAGGATATCACAGTCACTTGTCAAACAGTTACAGCCTTCACCGATCTTTGGCCAGCGCCAACGTTCAGAACCAACACTAAAGCGCACCGCTCAGGCCCTCCGCCAACTCCGAAATGATAGCGGCCACGCCGCCGGCAGCAACCATCTTTTTCCCGACGCCGGCTATGCCACTCCCACTCCCCTTACTCGAATTCCGCCGCGTGCTCCTCCTCCTGCTAGACGACCTCCTCCGATCATCAAGACTCTCGTCGCTGCCCTCGCCGCCACTCCGCCACCCATGCCTCGACCCGCCCACCAACGCCTGCCCATTCGGCGCCGAAATCGAGCGATCTAGCGGCGGCGGCTGCGTCTGGACGTAGAGCGGGCCACCACCGCGCCTGGCGCGGCGCCCCTCCCACTCCTTCTCGCGGCGGCGCAGCGCCTCGGTAAGCCGCACGAGGTCGAGCACGTCGGGCCACGCGAGCGGGCGATAGACGACAAAGCACGTATCGAAGCGGGTGCAACGTCCATCACCAACATCTTTATGCACGGCCTGAAACGCGAGTCCCCGCTCCGCCAGCGCCTCGCGGCTCACGTGCGCGGCCATGATCTCGGTGACGGTGCTCCGGTCCGCGAGAGCGCCCATGTGCGACGCCGCCGTGTTCGCGTCCGTGATGCTGCCGCCGTGGAAGTCCCACGTCGCGCTGTTCAGCTTCAGCCGCCAGGGGATTGCGGGGCCGGGCGGCGAGGCGGGTGGGGCCTGCTGCTGCGAGGGCTCGCCGTGGAGGGAGCCGCCGCTGTCGCGCGGGGTGGGCGGCGCGTCGGCGGAGAGGCTGAGCCGCGGCGATGTGAGCGGTGATGGGCCGGGTGAGTAGCGCGAGCGTTGCGGCATGGATGGCGATGTCGACGGCGGGAAGTACGGATTGGTTGGCGACGGCGTGTAGTTGGCGGCGCTCAAGGACCGCGGCATCGGCGCCGTGACGGGAGCGGATGTGCGGCGGACGTTGACGGCCGGGGAGACGGGAACGCCGGTCTTTGGCGAGGGCGTGTTGCGCTCGAAACTCAGGTCTTCGTTCACCGGCATCAGTACCGGTCCGGCTGAACTCATCGAGTGTCTTGGTGGGCCTTCGCGGCGATACACGAAGTCGTCTTCGGAATCGGATTCGACAAATGGCTGCTCCCATCGACCACGCTCGTGACCTGGGTGCGTTGGACTACCTTCCTCAATCATTCGCTGCTCGATCTCATCCAATCGAGTCCATCGACGGAGAAGTTGTTCCACATATGGTCGCGCAATTCTCTTCACGCGCTTTAGATCCTCAGTCTCTGTCGTTGCAGGCCATACTTTGGAGAGAGATGGTTCCTGGTATAGCGCCAGAGCCATTGGATTGGCTTCCCGTTCGTCATACTGAATGAGCTCCATGCCTTGGTTAGGGAGAGCTTCTGGGAATGCGGCTTTGCTGAGGCTGTATTCCTGATATAATCGATAGACTCTGATGAGTGACATCTGTTGTTCGATGATGAGAGATTGCATTTGTAGTCGTTCGGTGCTGACGGCTTCGATGGCGAGTTGTGACTTTTGCCGATGTGACCATGTCGTAATTTTCGCTACATATAAACATTGTAGCAATACACTTAGCGTTAGCTTCAGGCTTTCAAGATGTCCGAGTAAGTAGTAAGCCTTCAGCCTAGGGTTCTCGCCCCATGCCCAGTCGTGAGTGGGAGGGAGAGCATCACCATCCACACTTGATTCGTCTTCTTGCTGACGTACACGCTTGAACGGGACGATATGCTCGACTTCACGAAAGACCATTTGAGACTGTTGAAGGATTTCCTTGACCACTTGCGTTGCATCGAAACTCGGAAAGCCGCCATTCTCTTTCAGATTTGCTCCTACCTGCCTCAATACCAAACTGAACAAGTTGACCTCTTTGGCAAGCTTAACCACATCGTTCGTTGCGCTTGGAACCACCGCACTGAAATCGTACAGTCCCAAGGACAGCCGTGTTCCCCAAGCTACCATCTGAAGAATACTGTGAATTTCGGCTTTAGCCATGTTGCCATTGGTTGCCACTGATGCGTAGTTATCGCGGTGGTTTCTAACTTCTGGCACAGGAACCATTCTCGCGAACTTGAGAACAGAAAGAATGAAGAAGGAGAGAAGAAGAAGTAAAAGAATACCTGCTGGGAGGCCTCCAAGTACTTGAGACACTTCGAGATGATGGAAACGGCACTTCGGATCAAACACAAACGCTCTCGGGACTTAGTGAGTTGAAATGCGACGAGAGTACGCCCGGAATGATAGAATGGAATAATAGGGCGTCAGTTTGGCCATGGCGGGTGATCGGGTCGCACAAACAGCTTGCATGCAGGAAGAGTAACAGGCCATCAATGGAACAGTTGACCGGAGCTCGGTCGAGATTGACGGTAATTGGGTAGATGCGTAGGCTATGCAACGGAAGGTAGTCTGGTGATGCAGCAGTCACCAATGCGGCAAGGAGCTGGCATGTTTTGACGCGAGCATGCAGCCTGCCTGGGCTGAGCGTTAGGTTTCTAGAATCCCTTCACAGATCGTCCCAGCGGGTACTCTAACAGATTTTCCATGCGACTGCGGTCCAGCACCGGAACGTGTTGCAGTAGTGTCATTGGGATTGGAAGTCCTTGCTCTTTGCCATGGTCGATTGTTAGCAGGAAGAAAGCGCAGTGGGCGGAGTGGAGAAATAAAGGGCCAAGCACACCCTATAGCAGAGGCGCATGGGTGTCGTTATCGTTGACCAACCCAAGCCCAAGGTACGTTCACCGGAGAAGCCGCAATGGGTTCACCCCACACCATCGCTAATACCCACTGGCCCGCGTGCGGAGACGTCGCTGATCGTCTTGATTTGGTGCCTTCTAGAACGATTGAAACACAGCAGGTCAATGCTGTGCATTCTGTTACCATGTGTCCGTTACCTCGTATCGTGAGTTGGTTCGCGCGTTGGTATTTGCAAGGCTGAGAACTGCGCCTCGATCGATCCGCAGTTTTTGGCTGGAACACCATCGTGGCATTAAGTTGCATCCGATTCAAGCCATCGAATGAGCGTTCACCGGCGACCTGATGGCAACGTACTGCTTACTCTGTGGAGCCTCATCAGAATTTCCGGTCCGCAGTTCTCGAAACACTCGATTCTATCATGTGCAGGATTGGGCCTCAAACAATGTAGCAACATTTATGAGACACAACGGCAAAAAGCATCCTCGAGGCTGACATCTTTCATGTCGGCCAACAAAGCCTTGCATCACTCACACATGTCAGTGACATGCTGGAGATGGGAACGTCAATCATGATGACACGATAGCCGGAGGCGGAAGGTCGAGATGGGATACGATCGGAAAATCTCACTACTGACATGCCAAGTTTTGCGAACCCAAAAACGTCACGATAGGTGATTTGAAAGACACTACATACACCGGACGCAGGCATTGCTTAATTGAGAAAAATAATAATGGTACGAGCAAGGATCTTCGAAAGCCACGAAGATAGCGGTCTGCACTAAACAACGAAATACATTACATTCACTTGCCTTTAACTACCGCTTACTGCGCCATATCACGTACATATACATAAAGCTAAGCCAAAGATATTGACCAATCCAGAGCCCGTCCCAAACTTGATGCACGCTTGAGACTCAGCGTGGCGGGGATATCAAAAAACATCAAACAAGGAAAAAACGAAATGATGACCGGTGAGGTATTGATAGGCTTCACCAACCCAAGACACGACCGACGGCACGACATCAAAAGCTGCCGGAAAACCCGAAAACACTATGCCAGAAACCCTCCCATTGTGAAAAAAAAAGCCGCAAAAGCCGCGCTCGCCCGCGCCATGGACCCAGCCAGCCGTTCGCCGTAGGCAACGACTCAGTCACAGGCTCTGGCGCAACGCGGCACGCAGCGGCCCGTCCGTGCATGAACGTCCGTCGGGCGACGAAGGCAAGGCAGAGAGCCGGGCTTCGCGCGTGGACCGCCAGGCAAACTCGTGCGCAAGGTACAGTACACACCGAGCGCGCCCTAACCGGGCACCGTCTCACGAGCGAGCCTGGCGTCTTACCATCGGGCCTGGCTCCTCACACCACGTCTCTCGGTGCTCGCCAGTGCGCCTGGCTCCGCACACCGGCCGCTCAGAGCGCACCGCCGCCGCTACCACAGGCCCACACCCCGCTCCTCGCTGGCGTCGCGCTCCGGCGCAAACCCCTCCTCCAGGCCGCCGGGGTACCCGCCGTTCATCATCTCGGCGGCGCGGCGCTCCTGCTCGCGCTGGAAGGAGACCCAGGCGTGGTCGGGGATATGGGAGGAATTAGTGCTGGCGAGGGTCTGGCGCGAGGGCTTGCGCGGGCCCGACGATGACAGCGGTGCGGATGGAGGGAACGTCGACGCCGACAGCAGGTTCGTGCCTAGCATCGAGCTCTCGCGCCGCGCTTTCTTCGAAGCCGGCGGCGCCGGCGACCCGTTCGTGCTGCTGCTGGCCGCTGGCGGCGCGAGCGACGAGAGTGCGTATGAGGTCGTTGTGGATACGGATGTCGTGGAGCCGTTGGCTTGCGGGTGCGCGAAGATCTGCTGCGGCGGCGTGGTGCTCCGGTACGTGGGGTCGTAGGCATTCATTGCCGCCATGGTGCTGCGCTGTTGGTGCTGGTGCTGGTGCTGGTGGGCTTGGTGGGAGCTCGGGACGCCGGATTGGGAGAGCGGTTGGTACTGCTGTGGTATGCTTGGTTGGTAGGATTGCACGTTTTGCATTGGTGCGGGGAGATCTTGGAATGTTTGATAGCGTGGTGAACGGGTGGATTCGGATTCTTGTTGTCGTGAGTCGTTGAAAGCCTGTATGCGGCTTTCTTCAGGAGACTCGCCGAAGATATTGGCGTAGTCGCTGAGGAACATGGAAATAAGCGGAGCTGGAATGTTGAGTGTTGGCGCGAAGACGATACCGACTAGTCAAATAGTTAGGATCAACTATTACAGACATATTCAGAGATAAGCCTTTACCATTGCGGACGTTCATCTTGTTCCTATCGGCATTCTCCACGATGTCGATGAGGAACGAGCACAATGCTTGCAAAAGGGCATAATTCGCTGGCGGTAGCTTCTGAACAAGCCCATTGAAAGCAGCGATCTTTTGTCCTTTGGTATCCATATCTACAGAAGTTAGATCGTGAAGATTGCATGCAGGTAATCTCAATCGTACCGAGAACTTTCAAGAACTCCAAATGAAGTTCTCTAGTCAGTATCGACACTGGTAGCTCACGCAAGTAAAGTTTCAGCAGTGAAGCAACAGCGTGGACATCGTAGTAATCGCCATCAAGGAGTCTAACGTCGCCTTCGGTGTTGAAACGATCCCGCAGACCCTTGATGACAATGTTGGATCCGCTCAATCTGAAGATGCCCTCTTCTTGCACGGCACCTCTTGTCTGGAGATACTCAATGCATCGGTATACAGCAGCAGGAAGAGGAATATCGACACCCATAGGTTGAGTGAGTTCGACCGCTTCACTCAATGGGATGCCAAATACCGGCCGGCTGAGAGGAGCTCGACTCTTAACTTCAGGCATCGAGTTGGGGTTCAGCTTCTGTTCCGAATTCAGATCGGAACTTGACCTGCCTCTAAAGCCGGCGAAAATGCTCCGCTTCTTCTCCTTGGCAGGAGTCTTGTTGCCCCACAGGCCAAGATCTTGTATTACGCTACCATTGGTAGGTCCAGAAATGGTGATCTTGTCGGCGGATATCTTCTGAGCCGTATGACCGAAACCATTGTTCACCAGGGTTGGAGACGGAAGTGGTTGCTGTTGCGGTTGTTGTTGCTGCTGCTGTTTGGGATATTCCTTATAGCTCGGACCAACGACTGGTGCCTCGGCGGCTACTGCGTTTTCGTAGCTGAAGGCCTGCAGGACATTTGGATCAACCTGCTCTTGAATCAGTGGTGCGTTATTTCTCTGCTGTTGTGGTGGTGGCTGTTGCAACGGCAGTTGAAGATTAGTTGCCGGGTTGGTCGGTTCAGTCCTCATCGGCGGAGCAATGCCCTGCGATGTTGATGGACGTTTTGCAAGATCAGAGTAGTTTTCTTGTGGCTTCTCCTCCACATCAACATACTTCATAAGCGCTTCAACCCATGCATCACGCTCCTCATCACTCTCGGCGCACAGCACATGGCGCACGTGACTGGAGGAGTCTTTCTTCTTCGGCTCCAGAATCAAGAAGGCGTGACGATACTGGTTGTCTACATCTTCTTCCCTTCCTGCAGGACTCTGGTTCATCGCTTGTTGCTGACTCTGTTTACCAATTTGAGCATTTGAAAGCTTGATGATACCGATCTGAGGACCACTTGGGCTGTCGTAGTATCTTAGCTCAGGGGATTCGAGGACAAAGAATCGAGCTTTCCAGCCACCAAAGTTCTTCCCACGCTTGGTGAGATAGCCTTCTCTCTTGGGTTTGGCTTTTGGTCCTTCTTTAACCGGAATGGGGTCATTCGGGGACAATTGTCGCGTGGCTGGAGCTTCCTCTGGTTCTGCACCGATCACATCGCGAGAGAAAAACTGGCACAGTGTAAGAGCAGCTTTCTCCGTGAGCGGTGTGTCTAGCAGGATGTCAAAGTATGCATTCAATGCGGCTCTTCTCGCATCAATCTTTGCCGGTGCGTGGCCAGAGAACAAGCTTCGATCCGGCAATTTACCATCGAATGAACAAAGAGACTTGATTTCCTGGTGCAACGCCGGTAAGGACAGTATTGTCTTCTCCAAGCGCCATAACTGCTTGCCATCTGCTCGAGAATAGATTCCAAGTAAGAATACCGGATCTTCCTCGTTTGGACGCGCAATTAAAATACTGTGCCGGGACGGTCGCATCCTACTAGAAAATACTCTCACATCAATCAGAGGAAGAGCATTCGGAGGAAGTAGAAGACCAGGATACTGATCGGAAACGAATCCACGGAAGATCGTCTCTGAGCCAGGTGAATCTGCTGGCAATACCAAGGTCGGAGTCGAGCGACCAGCGTCCTGAATCATTTGAGGCGGTTGTAGCTTCTCCTGAGGTGCCTGAGGTGGTTGTTGCTTCTCCTGAGGTGCTTGAAGCGGTCGTAGCTGCTCCTGAGGTATCTGAAGTGGTTGTTGCTTCTCCTGAGGTGCCTGAGACGGTTGTGACTTCGTAGGTGACTGCTGTTCAGGTGTTGGTGGAATAGGAAAAGATGGCGGTGGTTGACTGGGAGGTTTACTGAAGAGAGGCGCAGGATAGGCAGAAGGTGAGGACAATTGATAGGCTGGGTTATTGAGACGGGAATGAGCCGTAAGGTTTGGCATAGAGGGAACATGGCGAGGTGACATTGGAGGAGATGCCAGGCTTGCCTTTGGCAATCGAGGAGATGGCTGGTTCAACGGTCTGTCTATCGGTCGCGGACTTGTAGGCAAGCCAGGACTTAGAAGTGGAGCAACGATGGTTTTGCCGAAGGAGGCTGAAGATGAAGTATCCGAGCTTGTAGGGCTTAACATGTTGGCGGGTTTGAGAGTTTGAGTTTGCGAAGTCGGTACGGTTGGAGAGGAGCCATAATCCGCATTGGTTGGGAAATAGATTTCTTGCGAGACAGCCGGTGGCTCGATCGGTGCTGGTGGCTTGCTCTTGCTCTTCGACTTGGTCGACTTTTTAGATAAACTACGAGCTTCTTCCTCCTGAATGGCGATTACCTCTCTGGCTTTGTCGTCGTCTTCTCTAGTTCTTCTTCGTCCGCGGTCTACAGCCGTTGGCAATTGCATTACAGGTTCATCCTCTTGACCCAACGGAGACACTAAGACTTCCTCTACTTTTGTTGCAAGCACAATTGGCTGGGAAATGTTCGATTGCGATAGATTCAAAGGCGCCGGAATGGGTTTCTTAAACGTTCTAGTTGGGGGACTCGGGAAACTGCCGGAGTCCGCCAGAGGTGTTGCTTCGATTACTGCAAGAGTAGGCGGCTGTAGTCTGGTGATTAATGAAGGAGTTGCACGCTCGCGTGGAGATGGAGGTTTGGCAATTGCGGGAGGCAAAACCACAATTGGTGAAGATTTCTGCTGTTCAGCTGGCGATTTATGCGCGTGGGTTGAAACATCAACCGATTGAGACCGCTCTTGTGGCCGTTCCACTTGTGGACTTGTGGTGATCGGAGAGGCCTCGATGCTCGTGTGATCGCCGACGGACTCAGTAATGAAATTGGAGTCTTGAGGGGACTGGGTAGCCACGGTAGAAGTGGTGTCGGTCCTGATAATGGTGCGAATCTCTTCGACCGAAGGCGCCACAGGTGGTCGAACCGCTGATAACGAATGACCTGGAACTTGCGGGAACTCGTCAACCGTAGGCTGTCTTTCTTCAGGTTGAGGTGCGGGTGATTCACTATCTTCTCTGTCGAGAGCCGAGTCCGTACGATTCAACGGATTCGCTTTCTTCGAATCCTGAGCCGTAAGCTCCTTGAGTTTCTTTCGGTATCGCTCTTTATCCTTCAGCGCTCGCTCAAGATCCTTATTCAAGCCGAGGATCATCGTGCGCTGTTTCTCCACGACTCGCCAAAGCTGCGAGTTGTGAGACAGCGTGCTCTGCCTGTCCTTCCATAGCGACTGAAGCGCCGCTTCGGCCGAACCGGCGGCAGCGATGAGACCCGCAATGTCAGGAACGCCAGAGTTCCCGTCCATGGAGGTTTTGCCAGCATTCACGGAGTTTGATCGAGAGGACTGGGCTACGCTTGAGGAGGCTGCCGACACGGTCGACTCAATCGAGGGATTACGAGCCATCACGGGTCGAGGTTGTGTGTTATTTGGTAGCATGCTCGTGGGAGAGGCGGGAGGAGAAGGACCGAGCGGAGGGATGGTAGGAGCGGATGGTTTCTGTTGCTGAGCATGTGTGGGAGCGGAGATGCTGGCACTCCTCGCGGAGTCTGGAGTGGTGGAAGATGAAGAGCCCTGAGGAGCGAGGAAGGCTTCAAGCCGTTCCCTGGGCGATCGTGGAGCGTCGTTGGAGGAGCGAGATGTGGTGGAAGTAGGAGATAACGGGTCTTTGCCGTAGAGTTTTGGAGCAGGCGTTGAGAATTGCTGAAGCGGGCTGGGTTTCTTTTTTCGTCGCTGACCTGCGTCAGCTTGCTGCGGCGCTGGATTGAGCTTGGGAGTGTGGTGAGAGGCGTCACGCAGGGCCTGAATGCTGGCGGCGAGCGTCGACGGCGAATTGGGAACAGACCAGGCCGACTTTTGCGGCTGTTGGATGTTCTTCTTCAAATCGTCGGACGGGGCCGTGTGCTGGTGGTGATGGTGGTGGTGTTGTTGGTGCAGGCGAGCGACATCACCGCCGCTTTCCAGCGTGGCCTGCATTCGGCCTTGTCCCTGCACGCTGGATGCGGCCGAATCTTGAGACGCAACCCGTTTGACAGTTGCAAAGCGAGAGGCCACAAACTGTTTAGACGCCGGAAGTGCGCTTGGCGAAATGCTGCATTTCACACGGCGTCGTCGCCCATGGCCTTTTGAGGAGATTCGACAGCGCTCCTGGGAGTGCGCTTGCGGCTGCTGCTGACGCTGTTTGACGACGGAGAGATCGAAAGAAAAAAGAACTTGAAGTCACAAGGGGACGGAGATGCAGCTGATACGGAGCCACCTTTGCACGCAGTACGGACGCGCACGGCATGCAGGTCCGCAATGAATGATGAATGCGAGTTGCCGCCGATTGAGTGATGAGCGACCGGCTGTCTGTCCATCGTACCGGGATAAGGGCCGGAGCAGCAACCTCAACGCAACTCGTCACTAATACCAAAGGGCCACAGGCTTACGCACAGGCACCGCCAGGCTCTCCGGCACTGGCAGGGCGCTGAACGATCCACCGGGGATGAGAGGGGAACGGACGCAAACCGCTACCTTCCGATACAAGCCTACAAGTGCATTAGGGAGCGACAGACGCAGGAACATGGAAAAGCCAGCCTGCGCTCCGCTCCCGTAGATTTCGCTTGCAGCCAGTTCCTGTCTTCGTCTTCCGTCTTTCCACGACATCTCTCATTTAAACGGCCACCCCACCGCCCACCGCCCACCATCCACCATCCACCAGCATCTACGTGCGAGAGAGAGAGCGCGCCCGTGTGAGATTGATCAATAGCCTACTCTTTCTCTGACGCTGCATGCGCTCCTGCTCATCAGATGCTACTCATCACGCACACTGATAATAATTATTACTCTGCATTGCTGACCAAGTGACGGCCGTTATTAGCCTCTGCCTTTGTCTTTGATCCTGAAACGACCCAGCAGACGGCCCTTCACAGCAAATGGTTGCCCGGCGGCAGCTGGCTGTTGTCATTGGAGGTGGTAGGCTGCTTGCTCGGCCTGCCCTGTCACAACCTCTCTACGTTGCTGGCTCCCGTCCCCATGCCAAGAGCATTGGCGCAACGCCACATCTCCACCGTTCAATTGCGATGCGCTCGTGGCCTCTGTTCCCTGCGGCCCTTTTTGCTCGTCGACACCGTCGAACACCGTACTTCACTCGCCGCATTTCGCTTCTCATTGGAGCCGACGCTTGTCATCTCCTACCAGCATCAGCCGCTTGCAACGAAAGACTTGCTTCAGCATGGGGCCGAGATGAAGGGAAGGCCGGTCAGTCTGCATCCGACTAAGGTCCAAGGTCGTCCTCCCCCACGGATCAAAGAGAAAAAGGCCGTCCCGCCTCGACCGTATTGCCATTTCCGTCGCTGGCCATTTCGGCTTGCTGCACTCCCGGAGAGGCGTTGCATTGGAGAGCGGCCGCGGCAGCTGACGTTTCGCTGGAAACTCTGTTTTATCAAGTGGAAGGAACATCAAGCCCCTGGCCCTCGCATGGCCATTCCGTGGCCTCATCCACCTCAAGCTGCACTCCTTGCCCTGGTCGCATTGCCGGCCCCGGACTCTCTCTCCACGATCAAAAGAAACATTGCCAAAATGTGCTTGCTTGTATGGCGGCTGCAGCGCCATTTCGCCAGTGCCTCACTCTCCGCATTCAAAAGAAAAATGTTTCCGCTGCAATGCTCTCGTGACAATGTCAAATACTGCTGAACGGTGTAGCTACCGGGACGGCTTCGAGTCCATAGACTTGGGCGCTTCACACCTCTCTCTCACCGCCATCGAAGATCGTGCCATTTTCAGGGGAGAGATCCGATAGACAAACCATTGAGCGTTGCTGCAGGGCACGTCCAAATTTCTCCTCGGTAGGCTTAATACTCGTCTGCCATCATTGAGAATCCGGCTCGTTCGGATGCGTTCCTGCAGGAGTTCGCCTCACATCAGATGCATGTTCATGCTTTCCCCTTTATGATCATCTCTTGAAGTGTGGATGGAAGTCATCTTCGACCAGCTCAGATACCCAGACATCACAAATGAAGAGATACCGGCTACACTGTATAAATTTCAGAAAACCATTGCTCAACAACCACACATTCAATGAACGAATTTTGAAGTAGAGATTATGGTTTTTACTATCCTGTGTGCAAATCTCAGCCAAAGATCATTTAGAGTGGAGAGCTGCGGAAGAGAGAGCATTTGACAGGGCATATTAGAGCTCTATTGACTGCGAAATTCGCTCGAAAATGGACTCTTTGAACTTCACGAAGAATTCTTCAAGCCGCTATTTCTCATTTAGAAGGCGCCTGTATTTTCTCTCATCCTCACAGTACTGTCGTAGCAAGACGAGTACCGTCGAGGTACATTGCGATTTGGTGTTTAAAAGTTCTCCCAGTACTGAGAAATGCGCAGTTTGTGACCAGAAATACGCTACTCGTTTGGGGAGGTTGTTCGACTACCCACTAAGGTTGTACGAGAACTCAATGGAGGACATACGAATACCAGCGGCTCAAAATCTGCGCATAGTTTTATGAGCCAAAAATCGGTTTATCACTGAATTAACGTGTATATATAGGCCTCATTCAGTACCTTACAGAATTCAATCCAACCTTCTCGTGTAATGACTGTTTTGCACGTGACGGTTGCTCATGGATAGTCCGTACAATGCTTTCGGATAGCGACATAAGACTTTATAATCTTCATCCCACATCAATCAATCGTTCCCATGCTCTCTAACATGTTGTGTTTCACAAAATCAGTAGTGATAGCCAGAGCTGCGCCCGATGTTCCGTGACGCCTAAAAACTGGGAATGGATTGGGGCTTTGCTGCTGTTTTGCGCATCTGCGTGCAGCAGCCAGCACATCCTCTGCCAACTCATGCATCCAGCGACCAGTAATCTCGAAGGTGAGAAAATGCGTGTACCTCAAGCCAGCTATTAGTAAAGCATATACCGCGGCGTCAAGCCAGATTTAATTTCTTATCAGTGCTTCAATTCTGACCTTCATACTTCATATATGGTTTCATGCCTTTCTAGCTCTCCGTAATGGCACAACCAATTTCAGGGCTTGAGCGTACTCTAAAGCCAACAGATTTGAAACCCTTTGATGATGCCACCGAACGGCTACGTTACTCTAGGAAGTCCGGCCACAAGTCAAAACGATCTTCGAAGCGAGAATCATCTTCAAAACAATCAGCTGAGCCGGTGGCGACAAAATATGGTGTGGATGGCGCTCTTGGGGGATTCTCTCTTAAGAAGACACCAAACACGAGCAAGCCTATGTGTCTAACCTGCAAGAGCAAGAAACTCAGAGTTCGTCTCACTCTACAACACCATAGCCTTAATTTACCCGTTTCTTAGTGCCAAGGAGGCATTCCTAATACCATGCGCTGCGAAAAGTGTAATGTTCAGAATTTAGAGTGCAAATGGCGCCCATCAGTGGAAGGGAAACAGCCAAATCAACTAGTTTCCTCCAAACCTATGGAAAAAGAGATCGAGGAGAGCTCAAAACAGTGCATAGAACGATTGGGAAACGAAAATCGCGGGTTAAAACAATTCCTTTTCCATCTCGGAACCAACGTTTCGCATTTGACGACAGAAATATCGACACATGGATTTGATAGTATATCATCTGAACAAGCTCTGCTAGCGCTTGGTAGCAGCCAAACAGACGCTACCTCTAAACCAGACACGCCTGTTGCGGCCTCTACTGAACAAGTCAAATTACCTTATACACCATTCGCCGCTGAAGATACGAATATGGATGGCGCCACGGAACAAGGTAGCCAAAGCACCTGGAAAAAGAAAGTGAAGTGGGACTTGAACCACTTCAAGAGCCGGCAAAAACGGACTGATCCGCCAACGCGATCTGATATGGCTACTAACGACTTTTCTCCAGAGAAGAGTGATAGTCCGGGCTACGGCCCATCCAGCAACGTCCAAGGTAATCCAGTAAGAGCGAGTGTATTTGGCCTCTCTCAAGTGCCACAAAATGTACGACTTCAGCCTCAGCAAGCACATCCTAAGACAGCTACGGTATATGAGAGCCTTGAAGCCAAAATTATACCTCTCAGTTCAACATCATCCTCTGCATCTTGTGATACACCGAGTGATAGTGACGTGGAATCATTAGCCTCGAATACCACAGACGGTTTAGATTACGAGACTGACCCAGCAGACATCGACCCGAGCCCCGAGGTTGTACCGGAGCAGAAGGTGACCGAGTTGAAGCAAAGCATAGTAGATCGCATCATGAAAGACTTCTGTTCAACATTTTACTGCTCCCAAGGGATTCGAGTATGCCCAGAAGATCGTGGCAACGGTTGTGATGGGAATCGAAGCTCGCGATACGCATGTGATCATGTGCCTTCCACACAACGGCACACCGTCCAGGCATTACTTCGAGGCACTGAAGGGCAGAGAGGCAAATTTGGCGACGGCGAAGACAACGACAGAAATCGGGATCCACGTTCCAATTCCGATACCCCCGCGGAAGCTTCTGATGCACCAGGACTCGCGTGTCCATTCTATAAGAGGGATCCATTCATCCACTCAAATAGTAGATCGTGTCGTGGACCCGGGTGGCAAACCGTTGCTCGAGTAAAGTAGGTGCATATGATGAAGTAGTTCATGCTCATAGGTCATTCAGTCATGGCTAACGACACTTAAAGGGAGCATATCTATCGCGTGCATCGGTTGCCACCACAGTGTCAACGATGTTTCTTATCTTTTGAATCGAGAGATGGATTGGAAGATCATGTCCGAAGTGCAGATATCTGTCCGTTACGGCCTCCGCCAACCAATCCGCCTGTGGGCATGAATGAAAATCAAGAACGACAGTTGAGAAGGAGAAATTTGTTTGCCGGATTGACTGAGACTGAGAGATGGAAAAAGATGTATCAAATACTGTTCCCAGATGAGGACGAGTTGATGATACCAACCCCTCGTGAGTACCTCATCTATTAAATGAGTATGCGAGAGGTTGACTGTTAGAAGACTATGAGGGGACTACCAATCCAACAATTATAGAGGCGAGCTTACGACAGGGACTGTCTATTATCCGCGAGATTCCTCGGTCGATGAGAGTAAGGGTCGAGAACTTGGTATCGGAGAGGTTCAGCCAGATTGAAAATGATGTTCGATTTCGTCTAGGAATGGACAATATTGTCCACCAAGTGCAAGCGGAGGCAACCGAAGCTTTCGTTGCTTCGGTAGCAAGAAGCACAACAACTTCTCTATCGGCTTCAAATACACAAAGAACTACAGCATCCAGTTTAACGCCTCGAGATCCCCTCATGAACAGCTCTCGCCAAGTTGATAACCGCATTGCAGCCGCGACTGACGCAACGGGCACCGCAAATGGAAATCCATTCAGGAGAGACACGGTGCCTCCCCAGCAGACTTCACTCTTGTTCCAACCTCCTGCGACCGTCTTAAATAACCAACCCTGACCCCAACTACAAGAAATGGCAGTTCCGAGCCCTTTTAATGCAGGGCCCGTGGCATCTGAGTGGGATGGGATAGCGGCCCAGGCTAATCCATTTGGCGGAGTCAGCATGAACACACCTATGCAAGTTGAAAATTCGGATGGAGCTCAAGAGCTTTACTTCGGCGGTGGTAGAAATTCGGAATCATACTATGTAGATCAGGATATCTTTTTTGCTCGCAGGCATTAGACGGTTAGGGAGCTGTACCAGCCGCACCGAGTCCACCATTGAGAAAATACATCATCTGCCATCGGGATCAGATTCCTTACCCTCAAAAACTCGAGAATCCGCACTAACTATGCGCCCGCATAGATGGCAACGCATGGTTCCTGGAACGCAGGCCTCCTACACCAGGAACCGAAAGGTTACGACCAGCATTTGGCTCCTGTCATCCTTGCTAAGGTACATTATGCAGGGCTCCCATCAGGGCAACTCCACCTTGCGAGGCACCAAACATGCAAACCCAACGTTGGTGATATGCACGGCCAATTATCCCTGGCCTCCTGGACTTCGAAAAGACAGGTTTCTTCAAGCTACCTACATTGCACTTTCATTTGAACATCACCACCATCCCGGCCCTAGACTACCATCGCCGAGGACAATCTGACTCATTGCATCAGATAGACGTGCAATATTAGAAAGTGACCGATATAGATCATCTCACTCACCGTGGCTGCTTCATTGTGAGCTGTAATCGCTCGCTTTGGTAAGGCTGATAACGACAGTCAGCCTCCTTAGGGCAGCACGCATGCCGTCTCAGCACAAAGCCGTTAAAATAGGGAGAAATCAACGAAAGCCAATCTTGTGAAAGACCTCCTCGGCAGTGCACACCGACATTCGAGCGGGCCTGTCCCTGCCCAACGTTGATCGCCCATCACGAGCTCCCTGCCTGTCACTTTTTTCCCTAATCCTACCCTTTTTACCCGCGATAGCCCAGCAAAGAGCGCCGCAGATGGGGGCCCACCCACGCGGCCGAACGCCGCCCACACACGCAACGCCCGGCCCAACCCGCAAAGAACACAACCACGTGCCCTCGCGAGGGCGGATCCGCAACCCCAGATTTCTAGCCGGGCGACCGCAGCGCGACA
>Ga0335072_10000765_pt1 | contig 57682 bp, 47 predicted proteins | sample Lox_Sample_21_FD_206725 | JGI IMG/M metagenome (GOLD analysis project Ga0335072, IMG submission 206725) | Soil microbial communities from Loxahatchee National Wildlife Refuge, Florida, United States - Lox_Sample_2.1 | ecosystem: Environmental > Terrestrial > Soil > Wetlands | place: USA...
TCTTTTTGTCGCGCTTGCCGAAGGCGGCCGGGACGGTGCCCGGGCCGCGACCGCCGCCGAAGGCGGGCGGCAGGGCCGACGGCCCGCGACCGAGGCCGGGGAAGCCCTCGCCCTCCTCGCCGAAGCCACCGGGGCCGCCGGCCGCCTGCGCGTCGCGCAGCATCTCGGCCAGCTCTTCCATCGACTGGGGGGCGGCCTGCGCGGCGGCGGCCGGCTCGGCCGGGCCGTTCGCGGGAGCCTGGGTAATCCCGGCCTTGCGCGGGTCGCCGCTGCGGCGCTTGCCCTTGGCGTTCCTCGCCGCCTTGGCCTTCGCGGCCGCCTTGCGCCCGCCGCCCATCATGCCCGGGATCCCTGGCATGCCCGGCATCCCGCCGCTCATCACGGCCTTCATCTGCCGCTGGGCCTCAAAGAAGTTCGTGACAAGCTGCGATACCTCGCCGACGGTGACACCGGAGCCGTTGGCGATCCGCAGCCGGCGCGAGCCGTTGATGATCTTGGGGTTGCGGCGCTCCCCCGGGGTCATCGACCGGACGATCGCCTCGGCCCGGTCCAGGTCCTTGTCGTTGACCTGGTCGAACAGCTCCTTGTTCTTGGCCGCGCCGGGCATCATGCCGAGGATGTTCTTCAGCGGCCCTAGCTTGCGCAGCATGCCGAGCTGCTCGATGAAGTCCTCGAGGGTGATCCCCTCGCCGCCGATCAGCCGCTCGGCCATCGAGGCGGCCTGCTCGGCGTCGAACGCCTTCTCCGCCTGCTCGATGAGCGTCAGGACGTCGCCCATGTCCAGGATCCGGGTGGCCATCCGGTCCGGGTGGAAGACGTCGAAATCCGCCTGCTTCTCGCCGGTGGAGGCGAACATCACCGGCTTGCCGGTCAGCGCCGCGATGGACAGCGCGGCACCACCGCGCGCGTCGCCGTCGAGCTTGGTCAGCACCACGCCGTCGTAGCCGACGCCGTCGAGGAACGCCTGCGCGGTCGCCACCGCGTCCTGGCCGATCATCGCGTCGACCACGAACAGCACCTCGTCCGGGTCGGTCGCGTCGCGGATCGCGGCGGCCTGCGCCATCATCTCCTGGTCGATGCCGAGGCGGCCCGCGGTGTCGATGATGACGATGTTGTGCATCGACCGGCGGGCCTCGTCGATGCTCGCCCGCGCCACCGCCACCGGGTCGCCGACCCCGTTGCCCGGCTCCGGCGCGAACACCCGGACTCCGGCGCGCTCGCCGACCACCTGAAGCTGCGTCACCGCGTTCGGCCGCTGCAGGTCGGCGGCGACGAGCATCGGCGTGTTGCCCTGCTCCCTGAGCCACAGCGCCAGCTTGCCGGCCAGGGTGGTCTTACCAGAACCCTGAAGCCCGGCCAGCATGATCACCGTCGGCGGGTTCTTGGCGAACCGCAGCCGCCGCGTCTCGCCACCGAGGATCGTGATCAGCTCGTCGTGCACGATCTTGATGACCTGCTGCGCGGGGTTAAGCGCCTGCGATACCTCTTCGCCCGCGGCACGTTCCTTGACCTGCGCGATGAACTGCCGCACGACGGGCAGCGCGACATCCGCCTCAAGCAGCGCGATGCGGATCTCGCGCGCGGTCGCGTCAATGTCGGCCTGCGACAGCCGCCCCTTGCCGCGCAGCGAGGAGAAGACCTGAGTCAGCCGATCGGAGAGCGTCTCAAACACACCTCAAGGCTACCGGCCCGCGCGGGCTAAGGCGTTTCCTCGGCCCGACCGTTCGCGGCCGGCGGAGCGTGAGGATCACGAGGAACGGATGCGGCTGCCCCCGCCAGACCCGTTACTCCCTGGTCAGGCCGGTGTAAGGGCGGCGAGGATCGCTTTTACCGTGCGCTTGCGAAGACCGGGATCGGTGACGAGCGCGCCGGAGGAATCGGTGACGTAGAAGACGTCGACCGCTTCGGCCCCGAGGGTCTCGACCCGCGCGGCCTGGACGTTCAGTTCGCACTCGCCGAGGGCACGGCCGATGCGCCACAGCAGTCCCGGCTCGTCGTGGGCCCGGACCTCGACCACGGTGGCGCTGCTCGACGCGTTGTCCACCAGCGTGACCTTGGGCGGCGGCGCGGCCGCGCCGTGCGGGCGCGAGGCGCGGGCCCGGCGCTCAAGCCGGTCCTCGACGTCGAGCCTGCCCTCGAGCATCCGGCGCAGGTCCGCCGAGACGAGGGCGGCGTCCGGCGGCTCGCCGAACTCGGGCACCACGCTGAATACGGTGACCGCCGTGTCGCCGACCGAGGAAGCGTTGGCGCCGCGGACCACCAGCCGGTGCGATGCGAGCACCCCGGCGGCCCGCCAGAGCAGGCCCGGCCGGTCAAGCGCGACCACGGTGACCTCGTTTCCCTTGACGATCGCGGCGGGGCCGCCGTCGGAAACGAGCGCGAGCTGGTCCTCGCGCAGCGCAGCGGGACCAGGCATGGGCTCGCCGTCAAGCACGGCGCTGACCCTGCGAACGAGGTCCGCGACCAGGCCCGCCTTCCAGTCGTTCCACGCGGCCGGGCCGGTAGCGAGCCCGTCCGCCTGGGCGAGCGCGTGCAGGATCTCGAGCAGGGTCCGCGAGCCGACCGTCGTCGCGACCTGCTGCACGGTCACCGGGTCGTCCAGGTCTCGCCGGGTGGCGACCACGGGGAGCAGCAGGTGGTGGCGGACCGCGTCGGCGACCAGCGCCGCGTCCGCTTCGCTGAGGCCGACCCGCCGGCACACGTCGCGCGCCACAACCTGGCCGGAGACGCTGTGATCGCCCGGCCAGCCCTTGCCGATGTCGTGCAGCAGCGCGGCGAGCAGCAGCAGGTCGGGCCGTGACACGTCGCGGGCAAGCGCGGCGGCGTTGGCCGCGCACTCGACGAGGTGCCTGTCTACGGTGAAGCGGTGCAGCGGGTTGCGCTGCGGGCGGTTGCGCACCCGGTCCCAGTCGGGGATGAGCGCGGCGAGCAGGCCCTCCTGGTCGAGGGCCTCCCAGACGGGGATCGCGCCGGATCCGGCGCCGAGCAGCGCGAGCAGGGCATTGCGGGCCTCGTCCGGCCAGGGGACGGGCAGCGGCGGACATTCCGAGAGCCTGGCCAGGGCGCGGGGCGCGAGCGGCAGGCCTGCCTGGGCGGCCGCCGCGGCGGCCCGCAGCACGAGATCCGCGTCGGTGCCCGGGGCCGCGGCCCGGGCGAGGACCACCTCGCCGTCCTGCTCGACCACGCCGTCGGCGAGCGGCCTGCGGTCAGGCTTGCCCCGCCGCATCCGGACACCGAGGCCCCTGCGGCCGCCGCTTACCCGGTCCGCCTGGCGGAAGGCGTGGTCGACGGCGTAGGCGACGGTGCGGCCAGCGCCCGCGAGCTGCCGCAGCAGCGCGTCACCGTCGAGGAGGCCGAGTACGCGGGCCACCTCGTCCTGCTCCTCGAGCACGAGCCGGTCAACCCGCCGTCCCGTCACGTCGTGCAGGGCGTGGCGCGCGTCCATGATCTGCTCGTAGGCGGCCCTGACCTTGGGGCCGGGAGCCGGGGCGACCCAGGCCGCGGCGATGGCCTGGATGGCGTGCACGTCCCGCTGCCCGCCGCGGGACTCCTTGAGGTCCGGCTCGAGCAGGAAGGCGAGTTCGCCGAACAGCCTGGTCCGCTCCTCGTGCAGTTCCCTGAGCTCGGCGAGCCTGGTGCGGGCGTTGGACCGCCAGTCCTCGAGCGCGCCCTCGCGCAACTGGTTGGTCAGATCGGGATCGCCCGCCACGTGCCTGGCGTAGAGCAGCCCGAGCGCGACCTTGAGGTCGCTGCGGGCCACTCTCCGCGCTTGCGGAACGGTCCTGACCGCGTGATCGAGGTGGGCACCGGAATCCCAGACCGGATACCAGATCCGGTCGGCGACCGCGGCGATGCCGTCCCTGCCGTTGTGCAGCAGCAGCACATCGAGGTCGCTGCCCGGCAGCAGTTCCTTGCGGCCGTAGCCGCCGACCGCGACCAGCGCGACGCCAGGTTCCGCGCCGAGCATCCCGGCCAGCCAGTAGTCGGTCTCTGTAGTCCTCCGGCTACGATCAGCCGCGAAAGAAGTCATCACGCTCACCAGGTCCCCCGAATGATCCGTGCGCGGACTGAAACCAGCATGCCAGGCTCAGTCCGTACGTCCCACCGGGGGCTGGTGGCGTCGCGGCCGGGCACCGGTTAGGAGCTCGCTGAATTAGACCGTTTCTGGAGTATTGCAGCCTGAGTCTTACCTGGTCAGCGCCGAGATGACCGCTCCAGGCGTCGCTGATTCTGCAAGCTCCTAGATCGCGTCGGGGCCGCGCTCCCCGGTGCGCACCCGGACAACCGTATCGACTGGCATGGCCCATACCTTGCCGTCGCCGATCCGGCCGGTCTGGGCTGCCTTGCTGATGACTCCGACGAGGTCCTCGACGTCCTGGTCCTCGCATATGACTTCGACCCGTACCTTCGGCACGAGGTCTACCTGGTACTCCGCGCCCCGGTAGACCTCGGTGTGCCCGCGCTGCCTGCCGTATCCGCTCGCCTCGCTGACGGTCATGCCGTGCACGCCGAACGCCTGCAACGCCGCCTTGACATCGTCGAGCTTGAAGGGCTTGATGACCGCCGTGATGAGCTTCATGTGACCACCCTCTCGTTCACCACACTCGACAATTCCCTACGCGCGTTTCCAGCGCCGTGTCCGAATGTGTCAGAACGATGAAACACCATAGCCAAGCGTTACGCCAGGGTTTCCAAACCGGACGACGCCAGGCCAGGCCAGCGTTCTCTGGGAGTTTGCTGCATTAGCGGCGCCCGGGCGTAACGGTCTCGCGGCTGACCGGGCACCCCCCGGAATGCAGTACCCCAGAAGCGGTCTGCTTCAGCGAACTGCTAGCCGATGATCGCGTCGACGAATGTCACCGGGTCGAACGGCGCCAGGTCATCGGGTCCCTCGCCCAGCCCGACCAGCTTCACCGGGACGCCGAGTTCGCGCTGTACGGCGATCACGATGCCGCCCTTGGCGGTCCCGTCGAGCTTGGTCAGCACGATCCCCGTGACGTCCACAACTTCGGCGAACACCCGCGCCTGGCGGAGCCCGTTCTGGCCGGTGGTGGCGTCGAGCACAAGCAGCACCTCGTCTACGGAGGTGCGCTTCTCGATCACCCGCTTGACCTTGCCGAGCTCGTCCATGAGGTCGTTCTTCGTGTGCAGGCGGCCGGCGGTGTCGATGAGCACCACGTCCGCTTCCTGCTCGATCCCGACCGATACCGCGTCGAACGCGACGCTCGCCGGGTCGGCCTGCTCCTTGTCGGAGCGGACGGTCTGCGCCCCGACCCGCTCGCCCCAGGTCTGGAGCTGATCGGCCGCGGCCGCGCGGAAGGTGTCGGCCGCGCCGAGCACCACCGTCTGCCCGTCACCGATCAGCGCCCGGGCGAGCTTGCCGCAGGTGGTCGTCTTGCCCGTCCCGTTGACGCCGACCATGAGCAGGACGGCCGGGCGCCCTTCGTGCCGCTGCGTCCGCAGCGAGCGGCTCGCCTCGGTCTCCACCTCCGACAGCAGTTCTGCGCGGAGCATCGAGCGGACCTCGTCCGGGGTCCTCGCTCCCTCGACCTTGACCTGGGTCCGCAGGTCGGACGTGATCTGCCTGGCCGGCGACACTCCGACGTCGGCGGTGATCAGGACCTCTTCGATCTCGTCCCAGGTGTCATCGTCGAGCCGGTCCCGTGACAGCAGGGCGAGCAGCGCGCCGCCGAAGCCGGTCTGCGACCGGGCCAGCCGCGCCCGGAGCCGGACCATCCGTCCGGCCGAGGGCGGCGGCTTCTCCAGGGGCGGCCGGGGCGGGGCTTCTGGTTCAGCCGGAAGCTGGGCCGGCGGCGGTATTGTCGGCTGCGGCGCCGTCGGCGCCTCGGGGCGCTCCAGGGTCGTCGTGCCGGCCTTGGTGCCCTCCTCGGCCTTCGGTATCGCGCCGGTCAGGTCGAGTTCGCGAGCCCGGCTGCGGCGAATCCCGTGCATGCCCCGCGGGCGCAGCAGCATGGTGCCGCCCACGCCGAGCAGCAGCACGGCGACCACCACGATGGCGATGATGTAATCAATCATGTAAGCCCACAGTCTCCCAGAACGTCTTCTCCCCGACGCGGCCCGCGCACCATCCGTCCGCGTTTAACGCCCCTGAGCACGCTACAACATGCCCAGCCTCGCGCTCCGCATGCTTGGGCGCACTGACTCATTTCGAAGGCCGATCTAAGGCCGGTTCTGACTCCCGGACGCGCTGGCTGATCACCTGGGAGACGCCGTCGCCGCGCATCGAGACCCCGTACAGGGCGTCGGCCGCCTCCATGCTGCGCCGCTGGTGCGTAATCACAATGAGCTGCGAATTCTCTCGCAATTCCGCGAAGACCCGGAGCAGGCGCTGCAGGTTGGTGTCGTCAAGTGCCGCCTCGACCTCGTCCAGCACGTAGAACGGCGACGGCCGGGCCTTGAAGATCGCGAACAGGTAGGCGATCGCGGTCAGCGACCGCTCGCCGCCGGACAGCAGGGACAGCCGCTTCACCTTCTTGCCCGGCGGCCTGGCCTCGATCTCGATGCCGGTGGTGAGCATGTCGTCCGGCTCGGTCAGGATCAACCGTCCGGAGCCGCCAGGGAAGAGCCGGGAGAACAGCCCCTCGAACTCGCGCGCGGTGTCGGCGTAGGCGGAGGCGAACACTTCCTGTACCCGGTCGTCGACCTCCTTGACGACCACGAGCAGGTCGCGGCGGGTCTTGCGCAGATCGTCGAGCTGCGTGGCGAGGAACTGGTGCCGCTCCTGCAGGGCCGCGTACTCCTCGAGCGCGAGCGGGTTGACCTTGCCGAGCCTGGCGAGCTGCCTGTCGGCCTCGGCGGCCCGCGCCTCCTGGTCCTCGCGCACGTACGGCACCCCGACGGTCTCCGGCTCGGCCGGCTCCGCTGCTGCCTTCCGCGGCTTGCGGGTCTGCCTCGGCTCCTGACCCGCGGCCGGTGCCGCGTCCGGCCCTGGGACCGCCGCCCCGGCCTCGGCCCGCACCGCCCGGAGCGCGTCCGCGAGGGAGAGAGGTTCAGAGCTCAGAGACCCGTCGGGAGCTATTGACCCGGACTCCTGCTTGCCGGATCCGCTCGGCAGCGCCGGCCCGTCAGATCCCGTCGGCGCCGCCGACCCGTTAGAAGCCCCGGTCAAAGCCGCCGGCTTAGAGTCATTGGACGGCGCCGCGGACGCTCCGTGCCCGTCATGCGCCGCGGACGTTCCGTAGCCGTCATGCGCCGCGGACGTTCCGTAGCCGTCATGCGCGGCGGACGTTTCGTAGCCGTCATGCGCGGCGGACGCGCCAAACCCGTTATGCGCGGCGGACGCCCCGTTTGCGCCCGGCCGGGCCGAGGCCGCTCCGGCCGCCGCCTCAGCCGCGGACGGGTCCGGCGGGTCGAACAGGACCTGCTGGTCAGCTACGGCGGCAGCGGGCGGCGCCGCTTCCGGCGCGGACGCCGGCACGGAGACAGCGGAGCCGCGTCTCCTCGCTGCCGCGGCGAGCGGGGAATCGCCAGGGACCAGGATCAGCGTGTCCGGTCCGTACTCGGTGACCAGCGTGTCCGGCTCTATGCCGTACTCGTCCGCCGCGTGCGTGGCCAGTTGCTCAAGGCGGAGCCGGTGCTCGTTGCGGGAGATCTCGGTGCCGTGCGCGGTGTTCACGACCTTGTCGAGCTCGCCCGACACCGAGGTCACCAGGGTGCGGACGGCCTTGAGCGCCTCGGTTCCGCTGGCGCTCGCGGCCTCGGCCTCGGCCCGCCCCTCCGCCGCTAGCGCCAGCGACGACTCGGCGGCGGACACCGCCTGCGCCGCGCCGCTGGCGACCGCGCGGGCGACAGACGCCTGGGCGGTACGTTGCCTGCGCCGGATCGCGGCACGCTCCCTGGCGGCCCGCTCGGCGGCGGCCGAGGCGGCGAGCGAGTCGGCCCGGCCGCTGATCGCGCGCAGCCGCTCCTCGACGGTGCGCACCTCCAGCCGCGCCTCCATCTCGGCGTTGCGCGCCGTCGCAGCCCGCTCGGTGAGCTCCTCGCGCTCGTCGTCGGCCTGCTGGTTCTCGAATTCCGGGTCGCTGGCCCGCAGTTCGTCCGCCTCGGCCTCGGCGAGCTCGCGCTTCAGCTGCTGGTGCTTGGCCTGGTCCTTCTCCGCACTGCGCAGGGCCGCGCCCACGGAGGCGTCGAGCCGCTTGGCCTCGTCGGCGGCGGCCCGCGCGGCGCCGGCCAGCCGGCCGAGCCGGCCGGAGATCTCCGCCGCGGCCGCGTCAACGGCCCGCATCCGGCCGCGGATCTCCTCAAGCTCCTGCCTCGCGGCTTCGGCCGCCTCGGCCGCCGCGGCGAGCGCCTCGGCCGCCGCCTCGGCGGCGTACTCGGCCTCGGCTAGCTTGGCCGCCGCCTCGTCGGCCGCCGCCCGCACGTCGAGCAGCGACTGTCCGCCCGCTGAGCCGCCGCGCGCCCAGTGGGCGCCGATCAGGTCACCGTCCGCGGTCACCGCGCGCAGCTCCGGGTGATCCCTGACGATCTCCGCGGCCTGCTCAAGCCCGCCAGTGACCACGACGTCGCCAAGCAGTCCGGCGACCGCGGCGGACAGCTCGGCGGGCCCGCGCACCAGGTCAGCGGCCCACCGCGCGCCGTCTGGCAGGGGGTCACGCACGACGACGGCCGCATTCCCGGCGGGAGCGGGCGCGGCCGCGATGACGAGGCCGACGGTGCCGGCGTTGGCGGCGCGGACGCCGGCCAGGACCTCGGTCGCGGCGTCGAGGCCGGTTACCGTAAGGGCCTCGGCGGCGGCGCCGAGGGCGGCGGCGACGGCCTTCTGGTAGCCGTCGGACACGGCGAGCTGCGCGGCGAAGGAGCCGAGGACGCCGCGGAAGCGTTCCCGGTCCGCGAGGACCGCCGCGGTCGCGTCGACGCCCTGCCTCAGGGTCTCGCTGAGCGCGCCGGCGCGGGCACGCAGGGCGGCCACGTCGCTGTTGGCAGCGCGTTCGGTTTTGCGCGCAGCCACGACACGTTCGGAGTGCTGGTTGTGCTCCGTTTGCGCCTTGTCGAGTTCGGCGGCGAGGTCGCTGCGGTCGGAGTTCCCGTCGTCGGCGACGTCCTGGACCTCGCTGTACTCGTGCCGCGCGCGCTCGGCGCGGGCACGGGCCGCCTCTGCGGCGGCGGTCAGCCGGTCGATCTCCTCGCCGGTCGCGGCGGCGCGGCTGGCGGCGGCGTCGACCATGCCGCGCAGCCGCGCGAGACGCTCGGCCCGGCCCGCGGCGGCCCTGGCGGCGTCGGCGAGCCTGCGCTCGGCGGCGGCGAGCGCGTTCTCGGCCATCGTCCGCTCGGCGACGACCTCGGCGAGCGCCTCACGGCCGTCGGCCAGGCGCTCGGTCAGCCCGGTCTCCTCGGCGCGCAGTTCGGCGGCCTGCCGCTCAAGCTCGTCCGGGTCACGGCCGGGCCGCTCCGGCTCCGGGTCGGCGGCGAGCAGCCGCACCCGCTCGGCGGCCAGGCCCTGGACCCCGCGGAGCTTCTCGGTCAGCGACGAGAGCGCGAACCACGTCTCCTGGGAGCGGGCCAGCTCGGCCGCCTGCGCCTGGACGGCCACGTCGAACGCGGCCTCCCGCCGCCTGGCGTCGGCGAGGGCCGCCTCTAGCTCGGCCCGGCGGGCGCGGATCGCGGCCTCGTCCGCCTCCTCGCGTTCGAGCTTGTCCCGCAGCCGCACGTAGTCGTCGGCGAGCAGCCGCAGCCTGGCATCGCGCAGTTCCGCCTGGATGGTGGCGGCCTTCCTGGCTACCTCGGCCTGCCTGCCCAGGGGCTTGAGCCGCCGGCCGAGCTCGCCGGTCAGGTCGACGAGCCTGGTCAGGTTGGCCTGCATCGCGTCGAGCTTGCGCAGCGCCTTTTCCTTGCGCTTGCGGTGCTTGAGTACGCCGGCCGCTTCCTCGATGATCGCCCTGCGTGCTTCGGGGCCCGCGTGCAGGATCTGGTCAAGCTGGCCCTGGCCGACGATCACGTGCATCTCGCGCCCGAGTCCGCTGTCGGACAACAGGTCCTGCACGTCGAGCAGGCGGCAGCTGTCCCCGTTGATCGCGTACTCGCTCTGCCCGGAACGGAACATCAGGCGGCTGATCGTCACCTCGGCGTAGTCGATCGGCAGGGCGCCGTCGGTGTTGTCGATGGTGAGCGCGACCTCGGCGCGGCCCAGGGGGGCCCGGTTCGTGGTCCCGGCGAAGATGACATCTTCCATCTTGCCGCCGCGGAGGCTTTTCGCTCCCTGCTCCCCCATCACCCAGGAGAGGGCGTCGACGACGTTGGACTTGCCCGAACCGTTCGGGCCGACGACACAGGTGATGCCGGGCTCAAGGCGCAGCGTGGTGGCGGAGGCGAACGACTTGAAGCCGCGCAGCGTGAGGGACTTCAGGTACACGCGCCCTCTCCTCCCCCGGAACTGCTACGCGATGCGGCTACCGTCCCGAACATTACCGCCCCAAGCGGCCAACCGCCGGAAACGGCACGGAACCGGGGAAATCCCTTGAACAAGAGGTGGCCCGCTAATGACCGCTAGGGTAAATCGGACAGACGTGGGAGCAACTCACTAATCCGCTCATGTGTTTCTTGCCACACCCGGTCCGTGAACGAATGAATGATCCCCTTTACGCTTACGCGAATGCACATAGCGTAACCCATGACTCCGCATAACAGTCAAACCGGACAGCGAAACCGCCGCGGACTACTGCCAGCCACCGGTGGAGTCGCAAATGCGGCGCGACGCGGCGGACCTCGGTCTGGCGGTGAAACTGCCGCTCCGCGCGGTCGTCTGACGTCGGGTGCGCCAGCTACCGCTTCCGCGGCGGGGCTCGTCGGCCGAGGTTCGCAAGCCGCTCGGGTGTCAGGTTTGCGCCGTCGGGGGAACGGTGCGAGTGCGCTGACGCGGCCTCGTTCGCCGGCCTTGACCGGCCTGGCCCTGGTCTGGCCCGGCGCGGCCGTTCCGCCGGACCGGCCCGGCCTGCGGAGTGCCCGGAAGAACAGCGGTTCCGGGCGGGCCGCGAAGCGGGAAGCCCGGCAGCGCCCGCGGTGTGCGGGCTGTGAAGCGCCCGCTTTCTGGATAGCGAGCGGACCGAGACAACGATAAGGGACGCCGGAAAGGGCGTCCCTTGTTCGTTCTTTACTTTGTGCCTAACCGGGCCCGCGGGTCGCGGGCTGAGCAGCGCTACCTGAGATCGTCAGGTGAGCGCGGGCTCACGGTCGAGCGCGAGCACGTCTTCGTCGTGCGCCACGGCAGCGAGGGCGTCGTTCTCTTCCTGGAGCCGCACTAGCTCGGCTTCCAGGTCGCGAACGCGCTGCTGCAAGCGACGCATTTCGGAGACCATGCGCGGATCGGGGCCGCCGACGTGGCCGAATAGAGCCTTCGACATGGTGAAAGGTCCTCCACACTGAGTGACCAGAGTGGGCACAATGTGAACCGCACGCCCATGCGTGCGGGCAACAGTTACAGGGTCTCACCATGGCCTATCGCGGTCAAGTTGAGTACAGCCTGTCACCCGTTATGTTGCTTATCTTACCAAAGATGCGGCCATGAAACAAACCATCACGCGCACATAACCCCTACATCTAGGGCCCTTTCGCTTGTGGGATGCTACCAGTGGACGTCCTCGGGTGACGGACCTCACCTCTCATCAGGCCACAAATCACCCGGAACCGCTAGCGCGATCCGGCAGCCTGTGCTGCCCCCGCAACGCGTTGCGGGGTGCGCTCCGTCGACCCGCGGGGAGGCCGCTGGCAGTGCGGGCAACTGTAGGACGACCGGTTCATGAACGTCTCGCGACGGACGGGCGTGCCGCAGCGCGGGCACGGCTCCCCTTCCCGGCCGTAGGCGTTCAGCGACCGGTCGAAGTAGCCGCTTTCCCCGTTCACGTTCACGTAGAGCGCGTCGAACGACGTGCCGCCGGACTTGAGTGCTTCGGTCAGCACCTCGCGGACGGCGTCAAGCAGCCGCGACACCTCGCCCCGCTTGAGCGTCTGCGTCGGCCGGGCCCAGTGCAGCTTCGCCCGCCACAGCGCCTCGTCCGCGTAGATGTTGCCAATTCCGCTGATCAGCGACTGGTCAAGCAGCGCCCGCTTGACCTCTGTCCGCTTGCGCGTCAGCCGCGCCGCGAAATCCTTGGCGTCGAAGGCAGCCTCGAGCGGGTCAGGCGCGATGTGCGCGATCGGCGCGGGCACCAGCCGCCTGACCTCAGCCCCGTCTGCCGCCGGCGCCGCGGTCACGAGCATCAGGTGGCCGAAGGTGCGCTGGTCGGTGAAACGGAGGTCGGGGCCGCCGTCGGTGAACGTGAAGCGGGCGCGGACGTGCGGTGAGAGCGGGCGGTCCGGGTCACCGACCAGCAGCTGACCGCTCATCCCCAGGTGCGCGAGGAGCGCCTCGGTGTCATCGAGGGCGAACCAGAGGTACTTGCCGCGGCGCTCGGCGCGCAGGAAGGTGCGGCCGGTCATCGCGTCGGCGAACCCCTCCGGTCCGGCCGGGTCACGGCGCACCGCGCGCGGGTTCAGCACCGTCGCGGTCGCCACCGTGCGTCCCACCACGTGCCGCTCTATCCCGGCACGAACCGTCTCCACCTCTGGCAACTCAGGCACGGTACCTCCAGCCCGCCGCGACGCGGCCACTTCCTATTAGTTCTAGCGTCCCGCTCGACTTCCTATCACTTCTGTGGCCATATTCCGGACATAACGGGCGGGAAAGTGACGGAAACTGATAGGAAGTCGAAAAAGTAGTCAAAACTAATAGGAGGTTGCCGGTCGACGCCGTTAACAAGTCGGATATTTGTGATGTGTAGTGGCTGCTGTTAAACAGAACGAAGGCGGACCCGAGGGGATCCGCCTCTATAGCGGCCTGAGCACCGTTTTTATGCCGAGGTCGAGGCGCTCGAGGCCGGCAGGCCCGGGCCGGGCTGGCGCGCGTCGACAGCACGTTCATGCCATGGAGCGGCTGCGTGCCAGGCCGGTTAGCAGGGACCGGATGAGTGGGCCGCATCTCGCACGGTGAAAGGGCCGGCTGACGCTGACTTGCTGGTGCCTGCTGTACGCGCATGGCGATAGCGCTACCGGACGAGACCCGGGCAAAGGCCCAGGGGCTAGCTAGGAGTCGGCTTGGTCCGAAGGTGGGTCCGGGACTGGCCGGGAGGGCACCGCGTCGCGTAGTGGCGAGGCAGGGCCTTCGGCCGGTGCTCCTCCGGGGCCGGCCACGTCTGCAGACCTGGCGTCAGCCGCATCGGGCGCCGTCGCACCGGAGTCCGGAGCGGACGCGCCTGGCGGCACCTGCGGAAAACCGGGAACGGTTGCGCCGGAGGCCGAGACGCCTGGCGAGGCCGGATTGACCGCGCTCGGGGCCGGAGCAGGTGGAGAGGCGGGGGGCGGGGGCTGGGAAAACCGGAACCGTTCGGGGGCCTGGGGGGTTTGATCTTTTTCTTGGTCTTTTTCCGCGGTGATCGAGCGGTAGGCGACCTCGGCGGCCAGTTGCTCGGCGGCCTTCTTTGAGCGGCCTTCGCCGGCGCCCAGTTCCCTGCTGCCCACCTTGACCACCGCGCGGAACAGCTTCTGGTGGTCGGGGCCGCTGTCCTTGACCTGGTACTCGGGCACGCCAAGGCCACGGTCGGCGGTCAGTTCCTGGAGCGACGTCTTCCAGTCGAGGCCGGCGCCGAGCAGCGACGAGCGCGCGATGACCGGGTCGAAGAGCCGGTGCACGAGGTCACTGGCCGCCGACAGGCCGCAGTCGATGTACGCCGCGCCGATCACCGCCTCGAGCGTGTCGGCGAGGATCGACGGCTTGTCCCTGCCGCCGGTCCCCTCCTCGCCCCGGCCGAGCCGGACGAACGAGCCGAGGCGCAGCTCGCGGGCGACTTCGGCGAGCGCGTTCATCTGCACGACCGCGGCGCGCAGCTTCGCGAGCTGGCCCTCGGGCAGGTCAGGGTGACCCTTGTACAAGGTGTCAGTGACCACAAGGCTCAGCACCGAGTCGCCTAGGAACTCAAGCCGCTCGTTGGTCGGCAGGCCGCCGTTCTCGTAGGCGTACGACCGGTGGGTAAGCGCACGCTCCATGATGTCCGAGGTAATGGGCACGCCGAGAGCGCAGAGGAGTTCAGCGGGGTTTCCCGCTTCGGTTCCGTCTCCGTCGTTACGTCTTCCGCTCACCGGCGCTCCCTGTTACATGTCAGGGTCAGGCCGGGTTCAGGACCTGCCGGCGGCGGTAAGTTCCGCACGTGGGGCAGGCGGCGTGCGGCAGCTTCTGGCTGTGGCACTGCGGGCACTCGACCAGCGTCACCGCGGCAGCCTTCCACTGCGCGCGGCGGGAGCGGGTGTTGCTGCGCGACATTCTCCGCTTGGGAACAGCCACTTCGGCTCTCCTGTCAGTCTGCTACTCAGTTGTGTCGTGAATATCTAGCTTTGCGAGCAGACCCCAGCGGGGGTCTACTTTGTCGCCGTGCCCGTGGTCAGGGCCGACGTCCGCGAGCTTCGCGCCGCACTCGGCGCACAGTCCCGGGCAGTCGTCACCGCAGAGCGGCGACAGCGGCAGGGCGAGCACCACAGCATCGCGAAATGCTGGCTCCAGGTCAAGGAGGTCGCCGTCGAGGAAGCGCTCCTCGCCGTCGTCCTCGTCCTCACCCGGGTCCGGCAGGTACCGGTAAAGCTCCTGGAAGCTGACCTCGATCTCTGAGGTCAGCGGGTCCAGGCAGCGCGCGCACTCGCCGGTTAGCGGGGCGACCGCCGAGCCAGTGACGAGCACACCCTCGGAGACCGCCGCAAACCGCAGGTTGAGAGCAACGTCCGCACCGGCAGGCACCAAGACTAGCCCAGAACCGAGACCGCCCGGCGCAACCGCCGCGCGCTTCTCGTCCCTGAACTCGCCCGGCCCCTTGCCGAGTACCCGCATGTCGAACACGAAGTCACCGCTGCCACGGGGGTGAGAGTGGGCTGGCTTGCCGCCCTTTTGCATCTGACTCGCCTGACCCGAACCCTCGCCGTGTGCACCGGGCACCCCGCGCTCGACCGATTTACCGTTTCCCTTGGACATCACAGTTTATCGTGTAGATGATTGCCTGACCGACGGATTAGCGTACCGCTGACCCCACGCTATTCCCAACTCCGTACGGAGTCACCCCGAAGCGCCGGCCCGTTGCGGACCGGCCTGACACGGATGGGGCCGCTGTGACCAGGCCCAGCCCCACCTACACCGGGGATGAAGCACGGACGGACGGACGCTCCGGGGAGCGTTCAGGTGTCCGGGCCAGTCGCAGCTTTTGTGCGCCCGCCCGGGCCTGTCATGGTCGCGGTCTTCGCGATCAGGCCCGGCCGGGCGCACACCGGGGGGTACGGGGGGTCGTCACCCCGGAGGACAACAGCTACGCCTCGGCGAGGCGGGCGTGCAGGCGGCCGAGGACGGGCTCGGGAACCAGGCCGCTGACGTCGCCGCCGTACTTGGCGATCTCCTTGACCAGGCTGGAGCTGAGGAACGAGTACAGCGGGTTGGTCGTCATGAAGAGCGTCTCGATCTGGGCGAGCCGGTAGTTCATCTGTGCCATCTGCATCTCGTACTCGAAGTCGCTGACCGCCCGCAGGCCCTTCACGATGATGTTGACGCCGTTCGCCACGCAGAAGTCCACGGTCAGGCCGTGAAAACGCTCCACCCGGACGTTGCCGTAGTCCTTGGTCACCTCGGTGAGCATCTCGACCCGCTCGTCCACGGTGAAAAGGGACTTCTTGGTGATGTTGATGAGAACGGCGACGATCACTTCTTCGTGCAGGCCGGCTGCCCGGCTGATGACGTCCAGGTGACCGTTTGTTACCGGGTCGAACGAACCAGGGCATACCACTCGCGCCACGCGGCATCACTCCTCATGCGCCCGGAGCGGGCGCGTCAAGCGACGGCCCCGGCACGGCTGCCCGCGGCTGACCCGCTTGACCCGCCTCCGTGCCGCTGCCGTACCAGCCGTACCAGAAGGTGGCCTCACCGTACCTTCGCGACTTTCCCTCGGCATATCCGGGGGGCCAGTCAAACGACCCCGACCTGGTCGCGCGCTCCACCACGACGAGCGCGCCGTCGGCCAGCCAGCCGCCGTCGCGCAGCAGGGCGAGCACTTTCGCCACCGCCTCGCCGGTGACCGCGTACGGCGGATCCGCGAACACGAGGTCGTAGCCGCCAGGGGGCTGCCGCCGGCGCTCGTCCCGCGGGCGGGCAAGCAGCCGTTCCACCCGGTCGGCCGCCACGGTCGCGCCGGGCAGGCCCACCGCCTTGGCGTTAGCCTTGACGACCGCCGCGGCGCGGGCGTCTGACTCGACGAGCAGCACGCTCGCCGCGCCGCGCGACAGCGCCTCAAGGCCGAGCGCGCCTGAACCCGCGTACAGGTCCATGACGTGCACGCCGTCGAGGTCGCCGAACTCCGACACGACCGAGGCGAACAGGCCCTCCCTGGCCCGGTCGCTCGTCGGCCGGGTCGCCGTCCCCGGCGGCACGCCGAGCCTCCGGCCTCCCGCTGTGCCTGCGATGACGCGTGTCACGGCGTGACCCCTCAGGCCTTGTCAAGGAACTCGGCGCGGCGGTCGCCGAGGAAGTCGTCGATCGCTTCCTTGAGTGCCGGATGGGCGGCGAGGCCCGGGTCGGGCGCGACCAGCGCGGACGCTTCCTCGCGGGCCGACGCGATCAGATCCTCGTCGGCGAGCAGGCGCAGCAGCTTGAGGCTGCTGCGGCGGCCCGCCTGAGCCGAGCCGAGCACATCGCCCTCGCGGCGCTGCTGCAGGTCGAGCCGGGACAGCTGGAAGCCGTCCAGGGTCGCCGCCACCGCGTCAAGCCGCTCCCGGGCCGGGCTGGCCGACGCTGCCTCGCTAACCAGCAGGCACAGGCCCGCGTTGCGGCCCCGGCCGACCCTGCCGCGCAACTGGTGCAGCTGGGAGACACCGAACCGCTCCGCGTCCATGATCACCATGACGGTCGCGTTGGGCACGTCCACACCGACCTCGATCACCGTGGTCGAGACGAGAACGTCGATGTCCCCGGCCGCGAACGCGGACATCACCCGGTCCTTCTCGTCCGGGGTGAGGCGTCCGTGCATGATGGCGACGCGCAGCCCGGACAGGGCCCCCTCGGCGAGTTCCGGTGCCACGTCAAGGACGGCGAGCGGCGGGCGGCGCGCCTCCTGGGTCTCCCCCGGCGCATCCTCTCCGGCCAGTCCGGCCGCGAACGTATCCGCGTCGGCTCCGGCCGCCGGCTCGGGGGTATCGGCGCCGTCGTCGTCATCGTCGGCGTCGCCGATGCGCGGGCACACCACGTACGCCTGACGGCCCGCGGCGACCTCCTCGCGGACGCGCTGCCACGCCCGCTCGAGGTAGTGCGGGCGTTCCAGGGCGGGCACGACGTGCGTCGCGATCGGCGAGCGGCCGGCCGGCAGCTCGGACAGCGTCGAGACCTCAAGGTCGCCGAACACGGTCATCGCCACGGTGCGCGGGATCGGCGTCGCGGTCATCACCAGGACGTGCGGCCGCGACCCGGTGGTCTTCTCGCGGAGGGCGTCGCGCTGCTCGACGCCGAACCGGTGCTGCTCGTCGATGACGACCAGGCCAAGGTCGGCGAACTGAACCTGGTCCTCGAGCAGCGCGTGGGTGCCGATGAGGATGCCGGCGTCGCCGGTGAACACGTCGCTCAGCGCGCTGCGCCGGGCCCGGACGCCCGTCGAGCCGGTGAGCAGGGCGACCCTCGTCGCCTGGTCGCCGCCGGGCCGGCCGGCCTCCAGCTGACCAGCGCTGGCAAGCGGGCCGAGCAGGGCGGTGACCGAGCGGTAGTGCTGCTGCGCCAGAACCTCGGTGGGTGCGAGCAGGACAGCCTGCCCGCCCGCGTCGACAACCTGAAGCATCGCCCGCACCGCGACGACCGTCTTGCCCGACCCGACCTCGCCCTGGAGCAGGCGGTTCATCGGGTAGGCGCATGCCAGGTCGCGGGCGACGACCTCACCGACGGACCGCTGGCCGTCGGTGAGCGTGAACGGCAGGCGCCGGTCGAAGGCGGCGGCGATCCCGTCGTCGATCGGAGGCCGGGGCACCGCCGGCATCGCCGCGGCAGCGTGCCGCCGCTGAGCCAGCGCGGCCTGCATGGTGAACGCCTCGTCCCACTTGAGCCGCTTGCGCGCGCGCCGCAGGTCGTCGCGGTCCGTCGGCCGGTGTATCGCCCGGAGCGCCAGTTCCCGCGGCCAGAGGTCGTGCTTCGCGCGGGTCTCCGGCGGTATCGGGTCCTCGCTGGGATCGAGGGTTTCCAGGACGGCGCCGATGTGCCGGGAGATCGTCCACGAGGTCAGCTTGGCGCTCGCCGGGTAGACCGGGATCAGCTCGCTGGCGAACTCCTCGGCCAGTTCTGTGGTCATGCGGTCGTCGGCGGACGAGACCGGCAGCAGCTCGTACTCGGGGTGGACGAGCTGGCGGCGGCCCCGGAAGCTGGACACCGTGCCGGCGAACAGCGCGAGCGCGCCCTGCTGCAGCTGCTTGGCGTGGAACCCGACGCCCGCGAAGAAGGTGAGCTGCAGCTTGCCCGTGCCGTCCGTGACAATGACCTCAAGCCGCTGCTTGTACGGGCCCCGGCCGCGGGGCGCGTGCGGCTTCTGCCCCGGGACGGTGCCGCCGATGACGCTGGACATGGCAACCCGGGCAAGAACGGTGACGTGGTCGCCTTCGCTCAGCGAGTCCAGCGGGGTTAGCTCGCCCCTGGTGTAATAGCGGCGGGGGTAGTGGCGCAGCAGGTCACCGACCGTCCGCAGGCCGAAGACCTTCTCGAACGTGTCGCTCGCTCTTTTGCCCAGCACCTGGACCAGTGGATCGCGGAGCGTGGTCACGTGGCCCAGCATAGGAGCGCACACTGACATTCCGGGTCACCCGGGTGGCGAGGTACTCCGCACGAGGTACTCGCAGCGGTCTGGCAGCGCGGTCTGGCAGCGCAGTCGGTAGCCAGCATAGGAGCGGCCGCCGACATTCGGGCGGCGGACGCCCTCGCGTGCCCGGTTCGCGCGGGGGGCGCGACGTCGGGTATGCTTCGCGGGCTGCCTCTGTTCCGTGCTGGTGTCGTAATCGCCGCCGGGCGAGGCGCTGACAGACTCTACCAATCCGACTAATGGAGGCAGCCGTGGCTTCCGTCTGCGACGTTTGCGGCAAGGGGCCGGGCTTCGGCAACAACGTGTCGCACTCGCATGTCCGCACCCGCCGTCGCTGGAACCCGAACATCCAGACTGTTCGGGCGATCGTGTCCGGCACGCCCAAGCGCCTGAACGTGTGCACCTCCTGCATCAAGGCCGGCAAGGTCACCCGCTAGGCTAGGAGCCCGCTAAATTAGCCCGATTCCGGTCCTACTTGCCGGATCTTGCCTGGTCACTGGCATGACCGCACGCCCGGGCGGCGCTAATTCAGACTCCTGGGCACCGTTCTTCCACGAGCCGGGCCGTCCTCGGGGCGGCCCGGCTCGTGTCATGCCCGCCGTCAGGTGTGCGGCGCGCCGGAAGTGCTAGCGGAAGTGCTGCCAGCCGCCTGGGCCCGGGTGCGGGGTGCCGTCTACCGTGACGCCGGCGCCTGCGAGGACCGCTCCGATAACGCGCCAGCGGTCTGGCAGCACCGTGCCCGGCGAGAACGTGGCGACCAGGGCGTGATCCTCGCCACCGGTCAGCACCCACTCCAGGGCCATCGCCGCGACGGGATCTTGCCCCGCTATACGGGCGGGAGGGTCCGGGTGCCTGGCGGCCGGAGAGTCCCGCTGGGCCGTCGCCGCCAGGCTCGGGGACGGGGCCGTCGCGGACAGGAACGCCGCCGCTTCGCGGAGGGCGGCACCGACGGCGAGCGCGGAGCTGCTGATGTCGATGTGGACTCCGCTCCCGGCGGCCACGTGGCCGAGGTCGGCGAGGAGCCCGTCGCTCACGTCGATCATCGCTGTCGCGCCGAGGAGTGCCGCCTCGGGGCCCGCGTCGTAGGGCGGCGCGGGGCGCCGGTGGGCGGCCGCGAGTTCCGCCAGCGCACCCGGGAACCCGGCGGCGCGTGCGCCGCCCGGCGGCGGGGCCGGGAGGTCAGCAGCGTGTCCTGGGGACAGCGGCGCGGGCGGGGAAGGGTCGGCGGGTTCCCGCGCGGTGTCCGCTCCGCCGTCGGGCGCAAGGCCGGCGGAGAGCAGGGCGAAGCCGGCGGCGGAGCGGCCGAGCGGGCCGGCCACGGCCACCAGGTCGCCAGGCCGGGCACCGGAGCGAAGAACCGGAGGGCGGCCCTGCAGGTCGCCGAGGGCGGTCACGGACAGGGTCACAGACTCCGCGCGGGCGGTGTCGCCGCCGACGATTCCGGCTCCGGCGCGGACGGCCTCGGACGCTAGCCCGGCGGCCAGGTCCGTCGCCCAGCGGGCCGGGAGCGTGCCCGGCGTGGCCAGGGCGACGAGCAGTGCCGTGTTCACCGCGCCCATCGCCGCGATGTCAGCCAGGCTGCGCGCGGCGGCCTTCACGCCGATGTCGTATGCCGGCGACCAGTCCCGGCGGAAGTGCCTGCCCTCGATCAGCAGGTCGACGGCCGCGACCACGCTGCCGGACGGGGCGGCGACCACCGCGGCGTCGTCCCCGATGCCGACCGAGGTCAGCGGGCCCGCGGGCATCCGCGCCTTCAGGGCCGCGATAACCCCCCACTCGCCCAGGTCCGCGACGGACCCGTCATCACCTGCGATCTCGCCGCCTCCACGCACCGCGCCAAATCCGGACGCCTAAGCCTAGCCAGGGCATCACGGGCGGCAGGGCGGCGCGTCACCGGTAACGCACCTGCACCGGGAGCTCCCGTCCGGGCAAGCGCGCGTGCAGAGAATCAGGCAAGGGCCCGCAGCACGCGAATTCCGGACCCTTAAGCCCAGCCACGGCATTACCGTGCTGCGGCGCGTTACCTGTAACGCCCCGTACCGCGAATGCCTGTCCGACCAGGCGCGCGTGGCCGCGGAAGGCCGTCTGAGCCAGCGCCCGTGCAGGTGGGCTGTGCAGAAGATTGTTGCAAGCGCACGTTGCGGGGCACTCGCGCAGAAGAACCCCTAATTAAGCAGAAAAACTGCCGACCGGTATGAAACAGGTCTGGACCATTGCTGTACCGTGACAGTTCAGGGCGGCAACGTACGCTGCCCCCCGGGAGGACGCCATGGTGGAGGCATACATCCTCGTCCAGACGGAGGTCGGCAAAGCCGCCGACGTGGCACGGCAGATCGCGGAGATCGCCGGAGTCATGCAGGCGGAGGATGTCACCGGCCCCTATGACGTCATCGTGCGCGCCCGCGCCGAGAACGTGGACGAGCTCGGCAAGCTGGTCGCGGCCCAGATCCAAGCGGTCGACGGCATCACGCGGACACTGACCTGCCCGGTGGTGCGGATCTAGGAGTCCGCTGAATCCATAGCTCGGGGCAGTGGTTCGCCGGCCGGCAGACTGGCTCTGCCGGCGGTTGTCCCGTGAGACGGTGTAATTCAGCGGGCTCCCGGCTAGACGTCGGCGAGGAGCTCACCCGCGAGCGCCGTGGTCTTCGGGCCTGCCCCGAGAGCAAGGGCCGCGCGCAGGTCGTCTGGCGTGTCCACGTCCCTGCGCAGGCCCGCCGTGTCATCAACCTCGAGTTCGGCGGCCCCCGACGCGGCGTGCCGCGCCCTGGACGCTCCGCCGAATAGCGGGCGGAACTCACCGCCAGGCGGAACCGCGTACATCGTCGTGCCGACGCCTGCAGCGTCCGGCACGAATGCCGCCCGGCCCGGGATAGCGCCCGCGGCGCGCAGCGCCGCGGCAAGTTCGGCCGGGCTGAGCGCGGGCAGGTCGGCGGTAAGCGCCGCAAGCCCGGTCCCTGGCCAGCGCCGTGCCGCCACCGCGGCGCCGTGCCGCAGCGCCGCGTTCAGCTGGTCCTGCACGCCCATGGCGACCGGGCCGTCAGCGCTGCCGTTGAGTACGAAGCCATTGAGGTCAGGGAGACCGGGCTGCCGGTCGGCCGGCTCTTCGGGAACGACGATCGCGCCGAGTCCAGCGAGCAGCGATGCTGCCTCCCGGTCGGACGTGACCACCACCACGCGCGTCACCTCAGGGCAGTCAAGCACGGCGGCCACAGTGTCCGATGCCAGGGCGAGCGCCAGTTCGCGACGGCGATCCCCGGCTAGGACGGCGAGCCGCGACTTGGCGCGGGCGAGTACCTTGACTGGCAGCAGAACTGTCCAGCTAAAGCGGGCAGACTGAGTCATCTAGACGGAACCTTGTACTTTTTGATCATGCCGGCCGAGTGGGAACCTTGGGGCAGGGCAAGAACGACAAGGTTCCGGATGGCCGGCAAACTTGGAAGTATGACGTGCGGTACCGGACCACGGGAAGGCCTCTCGGATGAGCAAGTCTTACTCGCCTGCGTGGCGGTTGTTCACCGTCATCGTGTTTCGACCCCTCCTGCATGTGCTGGTCAGAAACAAGTGGGCGGGCCGGGAGAACATTCCCAAGACCGGCCCGGTGATCATCGCGCCGAACCACATGTCCTACGCGGACTGGGGTACCGACTCCCTGTTCTTCTATGAGTCCGGACGCTACCCGACGTTCATGATCAAGGCGTCGGCGTTCAAGGTGCCCTTCATCGGGAAGCTCCTCTACGGCTGCGGCCAGATCCCGGTCAACCGCGGCGCGAAGGACGCGGCTCAGGCACTCAAGCAGGCCGAGCAGGAGCTGGCCGAGGGCGCGGCGGTGATCATCTACCCCGAGGGGACGGCGACCCGCGACCCGGAGCTGTGGCCCATGGTGGCCAAGACCGGGGTCGCCCGGCTGGCCCTGGCGACCGGCGTGCCGGTGATCCCCGTCGCCCGCTGGGGTACCCAAGACGTCCTCCCTTACGGCAGCAAGAAGGCCAAGCTATGGCCACGTCAAACCGTGCGTACGGTAGCCGGCAAGCCAGTCGACCTATCGGAATGGGCCGGCAAGGCGAACTCGGCGAGGGCCCTGCGCGCCGCCACCGACGCGATCATGAGCGAGGTGACGGCCCTGGTGGCGTCGCTGCGGGGCGAGGAACCGCCCGCCGTCGCGTACGACCCCGCGAAATCAAGCCAGCCGAAGCAGCTTGCGGACCCCGGATCACCGGCAGCTGGAGCGGCGCAGTGAACGAGGCGGGGTACCGGGGCTCGTCCCGCCGAAGGACGAGAGTCCTCTCATGAAGGCGGCCGTGCTCGGCGCGGGGTCCTGGGGGACCACGTTCGCCCAGGTGCTCTGCGACGCGGGGACGCCGGTGACGCTGTGGGCGCGGCGGGCGGACGTCGCCTCGGCGGTCAACGGCGCCCACGAGAACCCCCGCTACCTGCCGGGCATCCGGCTGCCTTCGACGCTGACCGCGACAACGGACGCCCCCCGCGCCCTTGACGGCGCGGACCTGGTGGTGCTCGCGATCCCGGCGCAGACGGTCAGGGACGGCCTGACGGCGTGGGCGCCGCACATCCCCGACGGGGCGCTGCTCGTGTCCCTCATGAAGGGGATCGAGCTTGGCTCCCGCAAACGGATGAGCGAGGTCGTGCTCGAGGTACTGGGTGTCCCGCAAGCACGGGTGGCCGTGGTCTCGGGGCCGAACCTTGCGCGCGAGATCGCTGAACGGCAGTTCGCCGCGTCAGTCGTGGCCTGCTCCGACGAGGAGTCGGCCCGCGTGCTCCAGCACGCGTGCCACACCGGGTACTTCCGGCCGTACTGGAACACCGATGTCATCGGCTGCGAGCTCGGCGGGGTGGTGAAGAACATCATCGCGCTCGCGGTCGGCATCGGGGTCGCGCTCGGCCTCGGAGACAACACCAAGGCGACGCTGATTACCCGCGGGCTCGCCGAGATGGCCAGGCTCGGCGAGGCGATGGGCGCCGACCCGCGGACGTTCGCCGGCCTCGCCGGGATGGGTGACCTGGTGGCGACCTGCTCATCGCCGCTGTCACGGAACCGGCACTTCGGCGAGTACCTCGGACAGGGCCTGAACGTGGCCCAGGCGAAGGAGCTGACCACGCAGACCGCCGAAGGCGTGACCTCGTATGCGCCCGTACTCGAACTCGCCCACAAGTACGGCGCGGAGATGCCGATCACCGAAGTGGTCGGGGCGGTGATCACCGGCCGGGTCTCGGTCAGAGACGCGGCGGCGGTGCTCATGTCGCGTTCGGCCAAACCGGAGTGGTACGGCACCGAGGGGCCACTAGGGTCGTGACCGGGGGATCGTGCTTGACCTTTATGGAGCCTGAGACGTGGAGATAGCTCGAAGGCAGCTCGGGGAGAACACCAGGGCGGTGCACCTGCCACCGCCGCCAGATACCGCGCAGCGACCGCTCGGCACGCCGGTCTACCGGACGGCGGCGTGGGCGTTCTCGTCCGCGCAGGAGTACGCGGCGGTGCTCAACGACCAGGTGCCCGGCTACAGCTACAGCCGGATCGATAACCCGACCGTCGACGCCTTCGCCCGCGCGGTGGCCGCGCTCGAGGGGGCCAACCTGCCGCGCTGGCCAGCCGCCCAGGCGTTCGCGTCGGGCATGGCGGCCATCTCCGGGGTGCTGTGGACGTTCGCCAGGGCGGGCGCGCACGTGGTGGCCTCCACGGCGGTCTACGGCGGCACGTACAGCCTGCTGCGCAACGTGCTGAGCAGGTTCGGGGTGGAGACGGACTTCGTGGACATCACCGACCTCGACGCGGTTCGCGCCGCGATGCGGCCCGCGACGCGGATCATCTACGCGGAGACGATCGCCAACCCGACGACCGCGGTGGCGGACCTGCGCCAGCTCGCGGAGATCGCGCACGAGCACGGGGCGCTGCTCGTCGTCGACTCCACGCTCGCACCGCCCGTGATCTGCCGGCCGCTTGAGCACGGAGCCGACCTGGTCGTGCACTCCGCGACCAAGTACATCGGCGGTCACTCCGACGTCACCGGCGGTGTCGTCACCGGTTCGCTTGACCTCATCACCCAGGTCCGGGCGACGCGGATCGACACCGGCGGCTCGCTGTCGCCGGACGACGCGTTCCAGCTGCGCCGCGGGCTTGAGACGCTGCCCGTGCGGGTGCGCCGCCAGTGCGCCACCGCCTCGGTCTTCGCCGCCACGCTGGTCAAGCACCCCGCTGTCGCGTTCGTCGACTACCCGGGGCTTGCGGCGCACAGGGGTCATGAGCTGGCCCGGCGGATGTTCGACGCCGGCCCGGAGGGTGTCAGGTTCGGCGCGATCGTTACCGTCACGCCCTACGGTGGCCGCGAGGCGGCGCTCGCGTTCGCCAGCGCACTCCGGCTGTCGGCCGCGGCTTCGTCGCTCGGCGGGACGCACACGGTGGTGTCGCACGCCGCGTCCACCACGCACCGCCAGCTGGACGACCGCGCACTTAGCGCCGCCGGCATCGACCCCGGAGCGGTCCGCTTCTCCATCGGACTCGAAGACTCGGAAGACCTGATCAGCGATGCCTTCATGGCCCTGGAGAGGCTCGGCCGCAGCCGCCTGGATGAAAGCGGATAGACATCTGCCGTGCCCCGCCGGAGGGCATGAGATTAACAACGGAGGGTTATAGGATGCACTGGTTCCGCTGGTTCTAGCGCGGGCTCCAAGCGTCCTGTTGCCGGGCCTGGGAAAAGAGGACGTCATCACCCATCGGTACCTCCGCAACGCGGGGGAACCTACCTACGATGTCGAGGAGCGCAGGTACATCAACGTCTCGTCGGACCTGCGCGATGATGTCGATATCGACGCCCTTTTCACGAGGTTTTATCAAACCAACCGATGGGGGTCGGAGGAGACCCGGTCCGGGACCGGATCAGAGCGGTCCAGGATGCAGCAGGTCGTCCGTGACCTCAGCCGGCTTATCCGCGACCTGAACATCCGGTCCGTACTCGACGCCCCGTGCGGGGATTTCAACTGGATGCAAGACGTCGGTCTGGCGGGCGTCGACTACACGGGCTGCGACATCGTCGAAGAGCTGATCGAAATCAACTGTGCCAGGTACCGCAGGCAGGGCACAACTTTTCAGAAGCTGGACTTCACCGTTGACCCGCTGCCGCGGGCTGACCTGATCCTGTGCCGCGACGCTTTCGTCCACTTTTCATACCAGCGCGTGTCGGCGGCGCTGGAGAAATTCTGTGCTAGCGGCTCGAAGTACCTGCTCACCACGAGCTTCGTGAAGACAGAGACGAACATTGATATCCACACGGGATGGTGGCGGCCGATCAACCTGCAACGCCCCCCGTTCTGCCTTCCCGAGCCGCTCGACATGCTTTCTGACGGGGACTCCGACGACCTCTACAAGGACAAGGTTCTCGCCTTGTGGGATCTTGAAGCTCTCCCCTGCTAAACCACACAAGCAGGAACGTGCCTACCGCGTGACCATGTCCAGAGCCTGACGGGCCGCGATGCTGTCTGGGTGCCGGGCGCCGAGCACTGCGCGGCGGCCCTGGTACACCGCACGGAACTCAGCCTCCGCCTCCTGTCGGGACCCGCGCTCGACCAGCAGGTCAGCGAGCCCGTGGCGGACGGCAAGAGTGCCAGGATGACGAGCGCCGAGCACCTCAACGCAATCGGCCAGCACGGCGCGGTACTCAGCCTCAGCCTGCTCCGGCATGCCCCGCATCCGGAGCATGAGAGCGGCACCGTGACGGACAGAAAGGGTAAGCAGGTGCTGCTCACCAAGCACCGCACGGCGCGCCTGGTACACCGCACGGAACTCAGCCTCCGCCTCCTCCAGCAACCCGCGCTCCATCAGCAGGTCAGCAAGCCCGTGGCGGACAGCCAGAGTGCTCGGGTGTCCGTCGCCAAGAAGCTTGCGCCGGATCTCCAGCACTTCACGGAACTCATGCTCGGCGTCGCCCGGCCAGCCACGGTCCCGCAGCACGGTGGCCAGGCCGTACCGGGCGGCCACGGTGTCGGGATGATCCTCGCCGTAGGCGATTCGCCGCAGGTCGAGTACCGCGCGGAACTCGGCCTCCGCCTCTGGCAGCAAGCCCCGGTCGCGGAGCACGTCAGCGAGTTCGTGCCGCACGGCGAGGGTGCTCGGGTGCCGCGGTCCCAGTGCGCCGCGGCAAGTGACCAGTGTCTCGCGGAGTTCCTCCTCCGCCTGACGGAACAGGCCTCTGTCGTGCAGTATCCGGGCGAGGTCAAGCCGTGTGGCCAGGGTGTCGAGGTGGCGTTGCCCGAGCGAGGCCCGGTAGGCCGCAAGCACCACGCGGTACTCCTTCTCCGCCGCCCGCAGCCGCCCTCCCTGATGCGACATGCGGGCAATGCCCTTACGTGCGGCCAGCGTCTGCGGGTGACGCGGTCCGAGAGAGGACCTGCGGGCGGCGAAGACCGCACGGTACTCCTTGCCTGCCTCCGCTATCCGGCCGCGGTAGTCGAGCAGCTCCGCCAGAGCGTAACGGGCGCCGGCCGACTCCATGCTCTCGTCGCCGAAGATGACCTGGGTGTCCGCCATAACGGCCCGCAGGAGCGTCTCAGCGTCCGCGAGCCGGCCGCGCAACTGGAGCAGACGAGCTGTGCAGGAGCGAACGGCGAGCACGTCGGGATTAAGCGGACCGGAGCCGGCCGCGGCGGTCTGGCAGGTGTCCAGGATGGCCTCGGCCTGGTCGAGCCAGCCAACCCGGAAAAGGTGCCGCACGCCCGCTACAGCGGCCCGCAAGGCATGAGCCACCAGGTCAGGCCCTGGGTCACCCGAGTCGGCGACGAGTTCAAGCGGGCTGTCACAGTGCGCGATGAGCAGACGCCACAGGGGCCAGTCGGCGGGATCGTCGGTGCCAAGGTCGGAGCTGGCGGTCAGCAGAAGGTCTGCCACCAGCGACGCGTACGCCTCCCGGTGCTTCGCCATATCGTCCTGACGGCGGTTGGCGTCCCGCACCAGGGGATGCACAAGCAAGGTGCGGGCCGTCATCTCGTCACGGGCATCCGGGACCGTATGGAACTCGATGAGGCCCAGGTCACCGAGGGCGAACAGGGTGGCCGACAGGCGGTCGCCGGTCAGTCCGGTGAAGAGCGCGGACGAGGCGAGGCGCTCTGGCCGCAGCAGGCAGAGGAACGGTACGGGCGCCTCTCCGAGGCAGGAGAGCAGCCGCATGAGTCGTCGTGCCTTGTCAAACCCTCGCCGCTCAAGCAGGCCAAGCGACAATTCCCACGTCTCCCCCAGTGGAACGGCGGGGCCGGGGACGGTGCGGCCGCTCAGCGGATTCTCGTCGAGCAGTTCCGTGAAGCGGTCAGTCAGGGCTGCCTGATAGTCAGCGTAGGTACGGACAACCCTGGTACCGGGCCATTCAGGATAGGAGGACGAGGACGTCGCGCTCAGGTAAGCGCCCGCGAAGCGCAGCGCGAGCGGCAGTCCGCCTAGCCGCCGGGCGAGCTGGATGGCGTCGGAACGCGCCCCGGCCCGGTCACCGGCAAGATCCAGCAAGACCTGGGCCGCATCGTCCTCGTCAAGCGTGTCCACATGATGCAGGTCGCACCAGGTACCCCAGCGAGCCTGGTTACCGTCCCTGCTGGTGACCAGCACCATTCCTGGAAGGCCCGTACATGGCCGGATCCAGCCCGTTCCCTCGGCCAGGTAGCCCGCCGCCGGAGCGAGGTTCTCCGGCTCGTCGGCATTGTCAACCACGAGCAGCCACGCGCTGTCCGTGCCCGCCAGTAGTCGCCACAACAGGTCAATGGCGCTGCTACGGCCCGACCAGGCGCGTTCTATCAGGTCCACCGGAGCGCCAAGGCAGGCCGCCACCTCGCGCATGCCCGCACTCAGTGCAGGCCTGTCCGCCCCGCTTACCCACCAGACGTCGATACCGTGTGCGGCGGCGTGCGCGGCTATCTCCAGGGCAACCGTCGTCTTGCCGCAGCCTCCCATGCCGTGCAGGACGTGTACGCCAGAATCCGGCCTGCCCACCAGCTGCTTGAGCGAGCCGAGCAGGGACTCCCGTCCGCGCACCGGACGATCGAGACGGCCGACCGGAGGAGCCACGGTCAAGATCCCGGGCAGGTGCACGTCTCCCGCGCTCCCGCTGTTCCCCTCCGGGGGATACGGGTCGTCAGGCCGGCAAATCCAGGCGGCCTCCCGGGTTTCCTTGACCGAGATCTCTACCTGCCGGTAGCCCGCTGGATCGCTGGCCGGGTCGTGCCGGATGACCTCTTCGAAAAACCACTGCGATGCGATTACCGCCAGCGTTCCACCGGAATCGACCAGCGCCCGCCGCAGCGCCTGGGCATCGATCAGCCGAAACGCGACGTTGATGGCGGTGCCGACCACTCCGTGGTCGTCGAGGTGGATTTCCCCGGCATGCACGGCCAGCCGCAGCCGAATCCGCGCCTGGCGGTCATTTGCCTGATTGTGCCCGGCCAGCGCCACGGCGAGTTCCCTGGGGATGCTCGCGGAGAGGACATTCTTTGGCACGTCGGGCGGGACAAGGATCAGCACTCCGTCGCCGCGATCCTCGTGATAGCAGTCCTCCCAGGACACCCCGGAGCGGGCGAACGCCGTGCGCAGCGCAGCGTACAAGCCGTTGCGTACCGCGATCTGATGCAGACGGGTCCGGCTCCGATCCCCAAACCGTTCCACGTCGGCACAAAGAATCGCCCTATGCACTGCGGGCGACAACTTGCTCATTTCCCCCGGATCTTTCCTTGCCGGACGGAACATGGCTGCCCGGCCTGGCTGCCCCAAAGCAGACGAAGAAATCCTTTCATGACAAATCGTGTCAGGAAAGAGACAACTAGTGAAGTCTTGCTTCCGAGCCGTGCGGCATGCTGGCCAGAATCAGGGGCAGAGCGCCGCGGACACCCGGCGTGCTTTCCCGCCCACGACGGGTACCGCCGGCCGGCCGCGCCGTAGCCTCAGTCGCTGCGCATCCCGAACACTTCTCACGGTGGGGAGCCACAGGTTCGCGCACCGGGACGTATTGGCGAGGCAATCGTCCTCATGCTGGTCAGCGGCTACCATCGTCGGGTTGACTGAACTTCTCTACTGCCTTCGTCCTTAGAACCTGGCCGACCGGGGGCATCAGGAAGAGAGAGTTCGCCGGAGCAGCGGAGGTGGTGCATGGGTTCAGCGCGCAAGATGCGGGTCGCCGTGGTCTTCGGGGGGCGCAGCGCTGAGCACGCGGTGTCGTGCGCGAGCGCGGGGCTGGTGCTCGGGGCCATCGACCGTGACCGCTACGACATCGTGCCGATCGGCATCGCCCGCGACGGGCGCTGGGTGCTGACCTCGGGCGATCCCGCCCGGCTGGCGCTGTCTTCAGGGTCCGAGCCGTCGGTCGAGGCGGTCGCCACGCCCGGGGTGTCGGTCACCCCGGCCGCGGGCGGCGGGCTTGTTTTCAGCGGGCCTGCCTCCGTACCGTCGGAACTCGGCGAGGTCGACCTGGTGCTCCCGCTGCTGCACGGGACCCACGGCGAGGACGGCACCATCCAGGGGCTGCTTGAGATGGCCGGGATCCGGTACGCCGGAGCCGGGGTGCTCGCCAGCGCGGCGGGCATGGACAAGGAGTACATGAAGCTGCTGTTCGCGGCCCGCGGGCTGCCCATCGGGCGGTACGTGGTGGTACGGGACAGGGACTGGGGCGCCTCGCCGTCGTCGCTTGAGCGCAAGCGGGTGCTCGATGAGATCGCCGAGCTCGGCCTGCCCGTCTTCGTCAAGCCGGCCAGGGGCGGGTCGTCGATCGGGACGTCCCGGGTTGACTCGTTCGACGGGCTTGAGGCCGCCATCGAGGAGGCGCGGCAGTACGACAGGAAGGTGCTCGTCGAGGCCCTCATCACCGGCGCGGAAGTCGAGTGCGCCGTGCTTGAGGGGCTTGACGGCGGAGCGCCCGAGGCGTCGGTGCCCGGCATGATCGTGACGGACCCGCATTGCGCCTTCTACGACTTCGAGGCCAAGTACCTGAGCGCGGAGTCGCGGATGGAGATCCCGGCACCGATACCGGACGCGGCCGCCTCGCAGGTGCGCGCCCTGGCGTGCGCGGCTTTCGACGCGATCGGCTGCGAGGGACTGGCACGGGTCGACTTCTTCTACACGCCCGGCGGCGAGGTGCTGGTCAACGAGATCAACACCATGCCAGGCATGACGCCCTCGTCGGGGTTCCCGATGATGTGGGCGGCCTCCGGGCTCGCCCTGCCGGATCTAATTGACCGGATCATTAAGAGCGCACTGGCGAAGCGGTTATCCCCCGGCTTGACCACGTGCGAGGAGCGGTGCGGCGCGCGCTCCTGCCTCGTTAAGTGATAACGCACGGCGGCACAGGGGAGGCCCCCGTGCCGGCGTGCGCTGCTGACCGCGGCGTCGCTGCCGGGCTTCCGCCTACGTTCCTGCCGTGCCCGCGAGGCGGGTTACTTCTTCTTCGCCGCCCTGGCCGGAGCCTTCTTCTCCTCCTCGGCCTTGTCCCCGTTGACGAGTGCCTTGAAGTCGGCGCCCGGGCGGAACTTGGGCACCGACTGGGCCGGTACCTGAATCTCGGCTCCGGTCGCGGGGTTCCGGGCCGTACGGGCCGGGCGGTCGCTCTTCTCGAATACGCCGAAGCCGGTGATGGCGACCTTGTCCCCGTCCGCCACCGCCGACTGGATGGTCTCGAGCACCGCGTTGAGCGCCTCGGTCGCGGACTTCTTGTCCCCCAGGCGACCCGAGAGCGCGTCGATCAGATCACGCTTGTTCATGTTCACTCCTGCGTTCCCCCACGGGAGGCCGCGCTTGTTGGCTGCTTGCCTGGGCCGCGACCCCTGACCAGCCCGAAATTAGGCGATCGGGCTCGGCTACACAATAACCTTGCCGAATATTGCCCTGCGTGTCGGGCATTTTCGCTGGAGTTTTTCGTTCTCCGTCCGACATTTCCGGAAATTTCCGCCAGCGAGACGGGGAGCACCAGGAGCGACGCATGGTTCTGACCGCCCGTCCCCGACCGGAGTTGAGGGTGACCGGAGTTTGCAGGCAGCCGGCACGCTAGTCCGCGGCACGGAGTGCACCAGGAGAAGAAATGTCAAGGCAACTGAGCGATCGGCAGTTTTGCGGTGATACCGGCGGGACCCGGCGCGATCGCCGTATCTGCGGGCGGCCGGGTGGGGGCCACATGCCGGGGTAACGTGGCCGCCCCGGGCGGTACCAGTGTCATCCGGGGGACGAAGGCACCTGAAGCCTTGGTCGGCGCGCGTCCTAACCGCAACCACAGCGCGAGGGCGTCCGGTCTTCGGACGCCCTGCCCACCGAACACGAGGCCCTAAGCGCGAGGACAGTGCGGGGGCGGCGCGATTTTGGCGCCGCCCCCGCCACAGGGGGAATGGGGGGTCGCGCAGGCTCCCCATGACCGGGGCTGCAGGGGGGTCGTCCCCCCGCGGGCTACACAGTGGCAGGCAGGAAGGACGGCCGGGTGGACTCGAAGGCGGAGATTGCGTCCTCGTGGCGGAGGGTCAGGCCGATGTCGTCCAGGCCCTCCATGAGGCGCCAGCGGGTGTAGTCGTCGATCTGGAACGGCTCCACCAGGTCCTCGGCGAGGCCGCCGCCCGCGACGCGCACCTCGCGCGCGTCAAGGTCGACGGTGACCTGGGCCGGGGGCTCGGCCTCCGCCGCATCCTGGATCAGCGCGACGGCCTTCTCCGGCAGTACCACGGGGAGCAGGCCCGCCTTGGTGGCATTGGAGGAGAAGATGTCGCCGAACCTGGGCGCGATCACCGCGCGGAAGCCGTAGTCGAGCAGTGCCCAGACGGCGTGCTCCCGTGACGACCCGGTGCCGAAGTCGGTGCCCGCGACGAGGATCGTCGCGCCCTGGTAGCGGGGCTGGTTCAGGACGAAGGACGGATCCTCGCGCCAGGCGGCGAACAGGCCGTCACCGAACCCCTCACGGCTGACCCGCTTGAGGTAGACCGCCGGGATGATCTGGTCGGTGTCGACGTTGGTGCGCCGCAGCGGCACGGCCCGCCCGGTGTGCGTAACGAACGGTTCCATGATGGCCTCGGTCTCCTTAAAGGTCGGCGGGAGCGGTCAGGCGGCCTGTGACGGCGGTGGCGGCGGCGACGGCCGGCGACACCAGGTGGGTGCGTCCGCCCTTGCCCTGGCGGCCCTCGAAGTTCCTGTTGGAGGTCGACGCGGAGCGCTCACCAGGCTTGAGCGTGTCCGGGTTCATGCCCAGGCACATCGAGCAGCCCGCCGAACGCCATTCGGCGCCTGCCGCGGCGAACACGTCGTTCAGCCCCTCGGCCTCGGCTTGCGCGCGGACCTGCATCGATCCGGGAACGACCAGCATGCGGACGCCGTCGGCGACCTTGCGGCCCCTGATGACATCGGCCGCGACCCGCAGGTCCTCGATCCGGCCGTTGGTGCAGGAGCCGACGAACACCGTGTCCACGGCGATCTCCCGCAGCGGGGTGCCGGCCGTCAGGCCCATGTAGGTGAGGGCGCGTTCGGTGCTGTTCGGGTCCTTGGTCTCCCCCGGCGCGGGCACCCGCGCGCCGAGCGGGAGCGCCTGGCCCGGGTTGGTGCCCCAGGTGACGTACGGGGACAGCGCGGTCGCGTCGATGGTGACCTCGTGGTCGAAAACCGCGCCCTCGTCGGTGGGCAGCGACTTCCAGTACGCGACGGCCGCGTCCCAGTCGGCGCCCTGCGGGGCGTGCGGGCGGCCCTTGAGGTACTCGAACGTAGTCTCGTCCGGCGCGATGAGCCCCGCCCGCGCGCCCGCCTCGATGGACATGTTGCACACGGTCAGGCGGCCCTCCATGGACAGCGACCTGATCGCCTCGCCGCGGTACTCCACGATGTGGCCCTGGCCGCCGCCGGTGCCGATCTGCGCGATGATCGCGAGGATCAGGTCCTTGGCCGTCACGCCCTCGGGCAGCGCGCCCTCGACGTTGATCGCCATGGTCTTCGGCTTCACCTGGGGCAGCGCCTGGGTCGCAAGGACGTGCTCGACCTCGCTGGTGCCGATGCCGAAGGCGATCGCGCCGAACGCTCCGTGCGTCGAAGTGTGCGAGTCGCCGCAGACGATCGTCATGCCCGGCTGGGTGAGGCCTAGCTGCGGCCCGATGACGTGCACGATGCCCTGGCCGGCGTCGCCCATCGGGTGCAGCCGGACGCCGAACTCCGCGGCGTTCTTCCGCAGCGTCTCGAGCTGCGTGCGGGAGACCGGGTCGGACACCGGCGTGCCCGGACCCTCGATCGGGGTGCCGGGGCCGATGCCGGGAGTCGTCGGGACGTTGTGGTCCTCGGTGGCGATGGTCAGGTCCGGGCGCCGTACCTTGCGGCCGGCCGCGCGCAGTCCGTCGAAGGCCTGGGCGCTGGTGACCTCGTGGACGAGGTGCAGGTCGATGAAGAGCAGGTCTGGCTCGCCCTGCTGGCTGCGCACCACATGGGCGTCCCAGATCTTCTCCGCGAGCGTGCGAGGCGCGCTGCTCATGCGGTCCATCTCCTTAGGTTGCTGATTCGCGGGCTGCTGAGTCTTGTCTCTATTGCGGTACCCAAAGGTTTCACCTGGTCACAACCACGAGAAACAACAAGGCTCACCCTGCCGGCCTCAACTTGCATCTCATGATTTGAGACGGCAGTATCAGTACATGAGCGATACTACCGTCCGTCACGCTGAGCCGCCGACCCGCTTGGCCGGTGATCTCAGAATCTGAGACGGTAGTATCAGAACATGGACAACTCTAGCGGCGTCGGCGTGCTGGACAAGGCCGCTTCCGTGCTCGCGGCCGTGGAGAGCGGCCCCGCCACGCTCGCCCAGCTCGTCGCGGCGACGGGGCTCGCGCGTCCCACCACGCACCGGATCGCGGTCGCCCTCGAGCATCACCGGCTGCTGGCGAGGGACGTGCAGGGCCGGTTCATCCTCGGACCGCGCGTCGCCGAGCTGGCCTCGGCGGCCGGCGAGGACCGGCTGCTCGCCGTTTCCCAGCCGATCCTGGCCCAGCTGCGTGACGTCACCGGGGAGAGCGCTCAGCTGTACCGCCTGGCCGGCGGAAAGGGTACCGACGTCCGGGTCTGCGTGGCCGCCGCCGAGCGGGCCAGCGGGCTGCGTGACACCGTGCCCGTCGGCGCCGCGCTGCCGATGACCGCCGGCTCGGCCGCGCAGATACTGCTCGCCTGGGAGGAAGGCGAGCGGATGCACCGGGGCCTGCGCGGCGCGAAGTTCACCGCCACCACGCTGGCCGGCGTGCGCCGCCGCGGCTGGGCAGCGAGCGCGGCGGAACGTGAACCCGGTGTCGCGTCGGTGTCCGCCCCGGTGCGCGGCACCGGCGGCAAGGTGCTCGCCGCCATCTCGGTATCTGGACCGATCGAGCGCCTCGGCCGCTCCCCCGGACGGCTGCACGCGGGCGCGGTCGTCGCCGCAGGCGACCGGATCGGCGAGCTCCTCCGGGCTGAGTCCGCCCGCCGCCCCTAGCGTTCCCCGGGCGGCCCTGCCCGCATGGTGAAGTTTCCGGCTTCCCGATTCCAGATGTCCGCATCGTCTGGCTGGCAGGCCGGCGATGCCTGCCTTCACCGCCTAGCGATATCCCGGCCACCGCGACTCTGGGCAGCTCGACCTGGACGGGGCAGCCGGGGAAGCAACCGGGGAATGGTGGCGGCCGGCGGCGCACTGTGTCTGACCACCCATGTCCCTGATGGTGACGGCTGGTGCTGTTGAAGAGTGATGGGGCTGGTGGGAGTAATCCGGATTCGTTCGGGATGGCGCTGGAGAGCAGGGGGCGCACTAGCCTCAGCCTTGGGGAAGCCGGTACCGGGGACAACATCTGACGGCAAAAGTTGGGAAATTTCACAAATGGGATAAAAGTCCTCGCGTCATAAGATCGTTAGTCCTACCGCTTTCCCGGCTCGCGGTTCTAGCCTCGGATGGAGGGCGCAGCCGCGCTAAGAAGCGAATAGGGGTGCCGCGATGACAAGGTCACGCCCATGAGGGTGGCTGTCGTGAAGGAGAGCGCGCCGGGAGAACGGCGCGTCGCCCTGGTGCCAGAGACCGTGCCGGGGCTGGTCAAGGCGGGTCTCGAGGTGCTGGTCGAGAAGGGTGCCGGGGACGGCGCCTGGTTTCCCGACGGCACCTACACGGCGGCCGGGGCGACAGTCACATCCACCGACAACTTGTACGCGACGGCAGACGTCATCCTCACGGTGACCCGCCCGGACGATGCGGCGCTGGCGCGGCTGAGATCCGGGCAGACGGTCATCGGCATGCTGTCACCGCTCATCGACCCGCACCTGGCCCGTGACCTCGCGGCCCGCGGCGTCACCGCGATCTCGCTCGACGGCCTGCCGCGCACGCTGTCGCGGGCCCAGGGCATGGACGCGCTGACCTCGCAGGCCAACGTGGCCGGGTACAAGGCCGCGCTGGTCGCCGCCGACGCGTACGGCCGGTTCTTCCCGCTACTGATCACCGCGGCGGGCACGGCGCGGCCCGCGAAGCTGCTCGTGCTCGGCACCGGCGTGGCCGGCCTGCAGGCGATCGGGACGGCGCGCAGGCTCGGCGCGCAGGTGAGCGGTTACGACGTGCGCCCGGCGAGCAAGGGCGAGGTCGAGTCGCTCGGCGCCACCTTCGTCGAGCTGACCTCGGTGGTCAGCGCGGCCGGCGAGGGCGGGTACGCCCGGGAGCTCACCGCCGGGGAGCGGGACGCGCAGCAGGCCGAGCTTGCCGCGCACATCGCACGGCACGACGTGGTCATCACGACCGCGCAGGTGCCCGGGCGGCGTCCGCCGCTGCTCGTCACCGCCGACGCGGTGGACGCGATGAGCGCCGGGTCGGTCATCGTCGACATGGGCTCCAGCCCGCTCGGCGGGAACGTCGCGGGGTCGCGGCCTGGCGAGACGGTCGTAACGCCGAACGGGGTGACGATTATCGGGGCGCAGAACCTGCCAGCTTCCTTGCCGACCGCCGCGTCCAATGCCTTTTCCCGTAACATCAGCGCGCTGCTGCTGCACCTGGTCAGCGCCAGTGCTCCAGACAACAGGGCGATCGTGATCGACCCCACCGACGAAATCCAGGCCGGGGTCGTCGTCGTGCACGCCGGCGAGGTCGTCCACCCCGCCGTGGCGAAGCTGCTGGCGGACGAGTCCGGGAGCGGCAAGGCGTCGGCCAACGGAGCCGCGCCAGGCAAAGATCCCGCAGGCGGACAGGCCGCGGGCGGGGACACCGCTGGCGGGCAGACCGCGAGCCAAGAGACCGCGAACCAAAGGAGCTAGCGATGTCGACCGCCCTGGTCACTGACCTCACCATCTTCGTGCTCGCGCTGCTCGTCGGCATCGAGGTCATCGGCAAGGTCCCCGCGACCCTGCACACGCCGCTGATGTCGGCGGCCAACTCGATCCACGGGATCGTGCTCGCCGGCGCGCTGCTGATCGGCGTCACCGCGCACAACGTCGTCGGGTACGTGCTGGCGTTCATCGCCGCGTTCTTCGCCGCGGCGAACGTGGTGGGCGGCTACGCGGTGACGGGCCGGATGCTGAAGATGTTCCGCCGCAAGGCCCAGCCTGCGCCGGCCCAGCCCGCGGGGGGAACGACGGCCCCGGTCGAGGTTCCCGCGCAGGCGCAGTCCCAGGTCCCGGCGCAGTCCGCGCCGCGCGCCCAGTAGCAGGGGGACGGCCATGGACACCTTCACCACGAACATCCAGCTTGTCTACGTGCTCGCGGCGGCCTGCTTCGTCGTCGGCCTGCACCTGATGAACTCCCCCGGGACCGCGCGCCGCGGCAACCAGGTCTCCACCGCCGGCATGGTCATCGCGGTGGTCATCACGCTCGTCCTGCTCATCCACGACGGCTCGGTCACCGGGATCGGCTGGACGGTACTGATCGTGGGGGCGCTGCTCGGCTCGGCGGCCGGGCTGTACTCGGCGCGCACGGTGCAGATGACCGCGATGCCGCAGCTCGTCTCCATGTTCAACGCGGTCGGCGGCGGCGCGGCCGCGCTGGTCGCGATCTACGAGTACATCCACGACGAGTCGGCGCGCGGCGGGGTGCTCGGCACCACGTCGGTCTTCACCGTGCTCGACGTGATCATCGGCTCGGTGACGTTCACCGGCTCGCTGATCGCGGCCGGCAAGCTCCAGGGGCTCCTCACCGGCAGCCCGGTCGTCTTCCGCGGCGGGCGGGCGCTCAACGCGGCACTGGCGGTGATCGCGATCGGGACCGGTGCGTTCATGCTCACCACGGCGTCGCTGCCGGCGCTGCTCATCGTCGTGCTCGCCTCACTGGCGTTCGGGGTCATGATGGTGCTGCCGATCGGCGGCGCCGACATGCCGGTGGTGATCTCGCTGCTGAACGCGTTCACCGGTACGGCGGTCGCGATGGCCGGCTTCGTCATCGGCAACTGGGCGCTGATCGTGGCCGGCGCGCTCGTCGGCGCGTCCGGCGGGATCCTCACCAAGCTGATGGCCGACGCGATGAACCGCTCCCTCGCCAACATCGTCATCGGCGGGTTCGGCACCGGGGATACCGCCGTCGCGGCGGCGGTGTCCGGGGACGTGCAGGTCCGCTCGATCGCGGCCGACGACGCCGCGATCCAGCTCGCCTACGCGTCCAAGGTGATCATCGTGCCCGGTTACGGCCTGGCCGCCGCTCAGGCGCAGCACGCCTGCGCCGAGCTCGGGTCCCTGCTCGAGTCGCGGGGCATCGAGGTGTCCTACGCGATCCATCCGGTCGCCGGCCGGATGCCCGGGCACATGAACGTGCTGCTCGCCGAGGCCAACGTGCCCTACCCGCTGCTGAAGGAGATGGACGAGATCAACCCGGAGTTCCCCAGGGCCGACGTGGCGCTGGTGATCGGCGCGAACGACGTGACAAACCCGGCCGCCCGCCGGGCGGGTACGGCGATCTCCGGCATGCCCATCCTCGACGTCGACCAGGCCAAGTCCATCATCGTGATCAAGCGGTCCATGGGCACCGGATACGCGGGCATCGACAACGAGCTCTACGTCAACCCCAAGACGAGCATGTACTTCGCCGACGCGAAAAAGGCGCTGACGGAAATGACCGCCGCGGTCAAGACGCTTGTCGCGTAAGGCAGCCAGAGTCATTCACAAGAACGGGCGCGGCTGACCCTCCCCCCCATTCCCGCAACGGGCGGCGGACTTCGGAGAGCGGCCCGCCCGTTCCTGATCATCCCGTTCCTCGTTGCCGGCTAAGGACGGGACTGGTGCCTGTCCGGCGGTGCCGCGCGACACGGGGTACGAACTGCCGGTACCGGGGTTTCCGTGCGAGCGTTCCGGGCAGATGACCGTCTGGCCGGCAACCGGCCGCTTCTGCCACTACGACGCCCGCCCTGACCAAACGGACCGACCACACCGCGGTTTCCACCCGGCGGCGAAGGCCTGCCGCCGCCGCCTCACGATGCCATGCCCTTCGTTTACACCACGAACTTGTCGGAGGTACGCAGCCTGGCGGAAAAGCACGCCAGGACCGCTGGCCTGCCCGGTGACCGCGTGGTCGACTTCGTGATCGCTGTCAGCGAGATCGCGGGGAACACCGTCCGGCATGCCAGGTCACCGGGCTCCATGGAGATCTGGTCCGCTGACCACGAGATCATCTGCGAGATCCGCGACGCCGGGGTGATCACCGACCCGCTGGCCGGCAGCCAGCCGCCGCCGCCCGAGGCCAACGGAGGACACGGCCTATGGCTCGTCTACCAGGTCTGCGACCGGGTGGAACTGCACTCAGACGAGAACGGCACCCGCATCAGGCTGCACATGTCGCTGCCACCAGACCACCGCTGAGCAAGGACTTCCCGGCGAACCTGGCCGGCAGTTCCTGCTCTCCCCCGGGACTTCCGCCTGCAGACGTGCGCGGGGACATGCCTTGCAGCCTTACGGCCGAACGTTACTTAACCAGAAACTAATGCGTAGGATGCACATCCATGGACGTAGCCGGTACCAACACGCGCATGGCGAACTACCTGCGCGAGCACCAGGACAAGGTCATCGGCCGGTGGAGTGAGCTGGTCGTCACGGGCGTCCGTGGCCGGACCTCGCTCGACGAGGTGCGCCGCGATCTCGCCGACCTCTACTCGCTCGTCATCCGGGTGCTGTCCGAGGCCGACGACCACGCCGCCGGCGAACTGCGAGCGGCCCTTGACGAATTGTCCCGCGCCCGGGCCAGGGACGGCTTCACGCCAAGCGAGACGGCGCTGGGCGTCTTCTCGCTCAAGGACGCCGTCTACGAACTCGTCGCTGACGCCGCGGAGATGGTGCCCGAGTACCTCACGTTCTCGCGCATGATCGACGATCTTGGCCTGCGCACCTTCGAGGCGTACTCGGCCGCGCGCGAGCAGATCATCTCCGACCAGAGCACCGCGATGATGGAGCTGTCCACGCCCGTCGTCCGGCTGTGGGACGGCGTCATCGCGGTGCCGCTCGTCGGCATGCTCGACTCGGCCCGCACCCAGCTGGTGATGGAGAAGCTGCTCGACACGCTGGTGGCGACGGGCGCCGACCACGCGGTGATCGACATCACCGGCGTGTCGACGGTGGACACCGAGGTGGCACAGCACCTGCTCAAGACCGTCAGCGCGGCACGCCTGCTCGGCGCTGAGTGCACGATCTCCGGCATCCGGCCGCAGGTCGCGCAGACGATCGTGTCGCTCGGCATCGAGTTCGGCGACATCGCCACCAAGGCGACGCTCGCCGACGCGCTGGCGCTCGCGCTGCACCAGGCCGGACTGAAGGTAGTGCCGCGGTAATGGAGCAGGTGCCGATCCTCAAGATCGGGCAGACGCTGTTCGTGTCCATCCAGATCGATCTTCTAGACGACAGCGTGATCCGCCTCCAGGAAGACCTGGCCGACGAGCTGGCCGCCACCGGGGCGCACGGGGTGATCATCGACATCACCGCTGTGGAGATCGTCGACTCCTTTATCGGCCGGATGCTGAGCACGATCGGGTCGATATCGCGGCTATTCGACGCCGAGACGGTCATCGTGGGCATGCGCCCGGCGGTGGCGATCACGCTGACCGAACTCGGGCTGTCCCTGAGCGGGGTCCGCACCGCGCTCAACGCCGAGAAGGGCCTGGAGATCCTGAACGGGAAATCCTGATGGACGAGCTTCCCATCCGGTCGGGAGATGACGTCGTCCGGGTGCGCCAGCAGGTGCGCGGCGCGGCGGCGGAGAACGGGCTGTCGCTGGTGGACCAGACCAAGCTCGTGACGGCCGCGAGCGAGCTCGCGCGGAACACGCTGGTGCACGGCGGCGGCGGCTCGGCCCGGGTGGAAGTGGTCAAGTCACCGAACGGGCGGACGGGCATCAAGCTGCACTTCACCGACGAGGGACCCGGCATCGCCGACATCGGCCTGGCGCTCACCGACGGCTGGAGTTCAGGTACCGGGCTCGGGCTCGGCCTGTCCGGCGCGCGGCGGCTGGTCGACGAGTTCGAGCTGAACTCCAAGCCCGGCACGGGCACCAGCGTCACGATCGTCAAGTGGTCGCGATGAACCGGTCGCTCGTCGCTCAGGCCCCGGGAGACCAGCGCTGGGTGCGGGTCGAGGACTCCAGCGCCGCCGCCGCCTGCCGCGGCGCCGCCCAGGCGCTGGCCGGACGGCTCCAGTTCCCGGAGGCGCGTACCGACCAGCTGATGCTCGCGGTGACCGAGGCGGCGACCAACCTGCACAAACACGCCAGCCAGGGCTCGATGCTGCTGCGCATCGCGCGTTACGAGGGCAAGCCCGGGATCGAGATGGTGACCATCGATGCCGGGCCCGGTTTCCGTGATGCCAGCGAGGTACTGCGCGACGGCCACTCCACGAGCGGCTCCCTGGGCATCGGGCTCGGCGCCATCCGCCGCCTCGCCGACTTCTGCGACCTTTACTCGGTGCCAGGACACGGCACGGCGCTCGTAGCCAGGTTCTGGACGGCGCCGCACCCGGGCGCGGTCCGCTCCGCCGGCCTGGTCAGGCCGATTACCGGGGAGACCGATTGCGGTGACGTCTTCGGTGCGGTCGAGGCGGACGGCTCAGTGACGGGGGTGCTGTGCGACGGCCTCGGGCACGGCCCGCTCGCCGCGCACGCGGCCATGAAGGCGGTCGCGTTGGTACTCGACGATCCTGCGGGCGAGCCCGCCGCCCTCGTGGAGCGCGCGCACCGCGGGCTGGCGCGCACCCGCGGCGGTGCCATCGGCGTGGTCCGGGCGGCCGGCCCGGTCGTCCTGTACGCCGGCCTCGGCAACATTGCGGCAGTCATCCTTGGGGACGGCACCCGCCGGAGCATGGTCTCGGTGCCGGGAATCGCCGGTCACCAGGCCCGTGCCATCAGGCAGTTCGAGTACGCCGCCCCGTCCGGCGCGGCGATCATCCTGCACTCAGACGGCATCAGCGGACGCTGGGAGGCCTCCGCCCTCCCCCGCCTGAACGCAAGGGACCCGCTTGTCGTCGCCGCTGCGCTGCTGGCCGAGGCCGGAACCCGGCGCGATGACGCGGGAGTGCTGGTGCTCAAGCCGTGATCGAGAAGCTCGCCAGCCTGCGCGTCCGGGACCTGTCCGGCGTCTTCGCCGCGCGCAGGCTCGGCCGCGAGCTGGCCCTGGCGCTCGGCCTTGACCACCAGGACCAGGTGCGGGCCGCCACCGCCATCAGCGAGATCAGCCGCAGCGCGGTCACCGCCGGGCAGACCGCCGTGATCGCGTTCGGAGCGGACAGGGTTGACCTCGTGCTCACCATCACGGTCAACGGCGAGCCGCCCGAGGACGGAATCACCGCGGCCTCCCGCCTGATGGACACGGTCACGGTCGACGGCGAGGTCGTCCGGATGACGAAGCGGCGGCCGCTGGGCCCCGCGCCAGACCTACGTGCCGTCCGCGAGCGGCTGACGGCCCTGCTTCCGGAGTCCACGCTGGCCGAACTGCGACGTAACAACGAGGACCTCATCGCGGCGCTCGAGGACGTCACCCGGCAGAAGGAGCAGCTAGTGCTGCTCAACGCGGAGCTTCAGGAGACCAACCGGGGTGTGATGGCGCTCTACAGCGAGCTGTCGGACGAGCTTGAGCAGACCAACCGCGGCGTGGTCGCGCTGTACCGGGAACTTGACGAGAAGTCCGAGCAGCTGCGGGCAGCGTCGCAGTCCAAGGACCGGTTCTGGGCCAATGTCAGCCACGAGCTGCGGACACCGCTGAACTCGGTCATCGGGCTGACCCGGCTGCTCGCCGACCCGGACGGCGGTCTCGGCGCCGAGCAGCTCTACCAGGTAAGCCTCATCAGGAAGGCCACGAGCACCCTGCTCACCCTGGTCAACGACCTCCTCGACGTGGCCAAGGCCGAATCCGGGCAGCTGGTCATCGACCCGGCGGAGATCAGCCTGCCCGGGCTGCTCGCCACGCTGCGCGGGCTCACCCGGCCGATGGCCGAGGGCAAGCCGGTGGACGTGGTGGTCAGCGCCGAGGACGCGCCCGCCACGGTGCTGACCGACGAGGCGGCGCTGACCGCGATCCTGCGCAACCTGCTGTCCAACGCCATCAAGTACACCGACAGCGGCGAGGTGCGGCTGACCGTGCGTGCCGCCGGTGACAGGGTCGAGATTCAGGTCGCGGACACCGGCGTCGGCATACCCGACGGCCAGCTCGAGCGCGTGTTCGAAGAGTTCTACCAGGTACCTGGTACCAGGCGCGGCGGCACGGGCCTGGGGCTGCCCTATGCCAGGCGGCTGGCTAAGCTGCTCGGCGGCGAGCTGACGCTGGCCAGCGAGGCCGGGCGGGGAACCACCGCCACGCTCAGCCTGCCGCACGGGACTCCGTCCATCGGCACCGTTGTCGTCGCCGACGACGACGCGGGATTCCGTCAGGTGGTGAAGTCGATGCTGGCCGGGATAGCCGACCATCTCATCGAGGCCGAGGACGGCGCTCAGGCGCTTTCCGCCGTCGCGTCCGGCCCCGTCGACCTGGTGCTCGCCGACCTTGGGATGCCGGGCGTGGACGGCAACACGCTCCTTGACCGGCTGCCGGCCGCGCTGCCCGCGATCATCATCACCGGGCTCGACGTGGCCAGACCGCTGCGCGCCGCCGCGCTGCTGCGCAAAAAAGACCTCACCAGGGAACGGCTGGCGTTCGCCATCCGCCGGGTCAGCCAGGTAGCGCGATGAGTGACCCCGGTGCCGACCTGCTGCTGGTAGACGACAACGAGGCCAAGCGCTACGTGATCGCGACCTGGCTGCGGCGCGCCGGGCACACCGTCACCGAGGTGGGTACCGGGCAGGAAGCCCTCGACAAGGTCGCCGCCGCCGATCTGGTGCTGCTTGACGTGAACCTGCCCGACATGAGCGGGTTCGAGGTCTGCCAGGTGATCAAGTCGGATCCGCGGACGGCCGCGATCCCGGTGATCCAGGTGTCGGCCACCGCCGTCGAGGTCGCCGACCGCGCTCATGGCCTGACCCAGGGAGCCGACGCCTACCTGGTCGAGCCCACCGAGCCGGCGGAACTGCTCGCCACGGTGACGGCGGCGCTTCGCTACTACCGTGCCAGGCAGCGCGCCGAGCGGACCGCGGCCATGCTGGCCGAACTGGCCGGCGTGAGCCTGAACATCAACGCGGCGGAAACCTTCGACGGGCTGGCAGCGGCGGCGGCGGCCGGCGCGGCCCAGATCTTCTCCGTGCACGCGGTGCTGACCGTGGAGATGCCCGACGGCCAGACCCGCAGGACATCCGCCAGCGCCGGCATCCCGGGTACGGTGCGGCGCGGCGGCCCTTCCGGGCTGGCGGACCGGGTCGCGGGCCACGTGCTCGGTCCTGGGCAGACCAGCGGGAGCGCGAGCGTCGGCCGCGATCAGTGGCTGCGCATCGTGCCCGACAGCACGCTGCGCACGGATGTCTGCCTGGCCGCCGCGCGGACCAAGCTCGGCAAGCCGCCGGTTTCCGTCGCGGTGGACTGCGCGGGCCTTTCCGGTGACGAGGACATGCAGATCCTCCGCCAGCTGGCGCAGTCGGTCGCGCTCGGCATCGAGGTGCTGCGCTCCTCGGCGGAAGAGCACCTGGTGGCGCTGACCCTGCAGCGAAGCTTCCTGCCGACCGAGCTTCCCGCGATACCCGGCCTGCTGACCGCGGTCCGCTACCTGCCCGCGAGCGACCATGCCGAGGTCGGCGGTGACTTCTACGAGGCGCTGCCCTGGCAGGACGGCGTGCTTGTCGCCATCGGCGACGTCCAGGGGCACTCGCTGCACGCCGCGACCATTATGGGGGAAGTGCGGCACGCGCTGCGCGCCTTCGCCAGCGAAGGACACCCGCCGCTGGCGATCACCGGCCTGGTCAACCAGGTGCTGCGCCGCTTCCACCCGGGCATCATCGCCACCTTGTGCCTGGTGACCGCCGACCCGGCGACCGGTGAGCTGACGATCGTCAACTGCGGGCACATGCCGCTGCTGCTCGTTGACGGCACCGGCGCCAGGTACGTCGGCGAGGGAGGGGTCATGCTCGGGGTGACGCGCCATGAGCCGCACGTCGAGACCGCCGTCCTGCCGGTCGGCGGCACGGTCCTGCTGTTCACCGACGGCCTGGTCGAGGACCGCACGATCCTGCTCGACACCAACCTGGAAAACCTGCGCGCCACCGCGGCCGAGGCCGTCGGCGATGACGTCGAGGCATTCGCCAACCACATCATGGCGCTCTTCGGCCCCTCGGAGGACGACGTGGCGATGATCGCTGTCCGCAGGACTTAAGAGCCTGTTACCGTGGCGGCGCGCAGCGGTTTCCCGCTCACCATGCAGACACGCAGACCCGGTAGGCAGTGCTTCACGAAACGGTGTAATTCAGCGGGCTCTTAGCCGCCGTTAGCGGGCACCGCCAGGGCTTCCTTAAGGCTCGGGTACACCGGCATGAGCTGGCTGACGCCGATCAGCTGGAGCACGCGGCGTACCGAGGTGGCCGGCGACACCGCCAGCCGCATCGCGACGTCGCGCGCGGCCGTGGTCTCGTAGGCGTGCATGATCGCGTGCACGCCAGAGGAGTCACAGAAGATCGTTCCGGTCATGTCCGCGATCACGGTGTCCACGCCGGGCGCCAGGGCCGCGATCAGTTGCTCGTAGACCTGCTCGGCGTTGGTGACGTCGATCTCGACGGGCAGCTCCACCACGGCCGGGCTGCTCTGCGCCGAATCACTCATGACTTGGATACTCCTGCCGCAGCCCACTCTCGCCTTGCCCAGCCAGGCTACCGCGCCGGCGGCTCGCCTGGCACGGCACGGGCACGCTGCTCCGGCCGGACGCCTCAGCGGTGGCCGCACTGGGCGCCGGGGGCTAGCGGTACTGGCGGGGGTGGCGGGCGGACCAGGCGGCGGCTATCTGGGCGGCCAGCGCGATGTTGCCACGGGCGACGTCGAGGTTGACCGTGACGCTCTTGCCGCCGGTCGCCTGCTGCATGTGGGCGAGCAGGAAGGGGGTGACCTCCTTGCCGCGGATGCCCGCGGACCCGGCGGCCCCGAGGGCGTCGGCGAGGGCCCGGTCGTGCAGCGCCGGGTCGAGCTGCTTGTCCGCGGGAAGCGGGTTGGCTACGAGCAGGGCCGACTGGTCGCCGAGCTGGTCCCTGGCCGCCATGACCGCCGCGATCTCCTGCGCCGAGTCCAGGCGCCAGTCCAGGTCCTGGCCGGAGTCGGTGAGGTAGAAGGCGGGAAAGCGGCTGGTCCGGTAGCCGACGACGGCGACCCCGAGGGTTTCAAGTCGCTCCAGCGTCGCCGGGATGTCCAGGATCGACTTGACGCCCGCGCTGACCACCGTGACCGGGGTGCGGGACAGCACGGTGAGGTCGGCGGACTCGTCGGGGATCTCGGCGAAGCCACGGTGCACGCCGCCGAGCCCGCCGGTGGCGAACACCCGGATCCCGGCGCGCGCCGCGAGCACCGACGTAGCCGCTACCGTGGTCCCCGCAGTCCGTTTCGCTGCCACGGCGAGCGCAAGGTCGCGGGTGCTGACCTTGATCACGCTGTCGTCCAGGGCGATGCGCTCGAGGTCGGCTTCGCCGAGGCCTGCCTTCGGCACTCCGTCGATGACCGCGATCGTGGCGGGGGTGACCCCGGCCTCGGTCAGCAGCGCCTCGAACGACCTGGCCGCGTCGAGGTTGCCCGGTCTCGGCAGGCCGTGGGAGATGATCGTCGACTCAAGCGCCACCACCGGTCGCCCGGCGGCCAGCGCGTCGCTGACCGCCGGCGACAGCTCGGGAAGAACAGACATGATCTGGACCCTACCCGGGGAAACCACACCCGTTCTTCGGAGATAGGCACCGCCCGACATTCCGGAACCGCAGGCGGGCGGCGTAAGGTGCGGATCAATATGCCGGCCGGCCGGCGGCATGCGATCTTCATACTGACTCCCCGGAGGACCCTCATGAGCGAGCGGACCAAGTTCATCCTCGACGAGTCCCGGATCCCGGCGCAGTGGTACAACATCATCCCCGACCTGCCCGCGCCGCCGCCACCGCCGCTGCACCCGGGCACCGGGCAGCCGGTCGGGCCGGACGACCTCGCGCCGCTGTTTCCGATGGAGCTCATCCGCCAGGAGGTCACCGGCGACCCGTACGTCGACATCCCCGGAGAGGTCATCGACGTCTACAAGCTGTGGCGGCCGACGCCCCTGTTCCGCGCGCGGCGGCTGGAGAGGCTGCTGAACACGCCCGCCAGGATCTACTACAAGTACGAGGGCGTCTCCCCCGCCGGGTCGCACAAGCCGAACACCGCGGTGCCGCAGGCGTACTACAACTCGATCGAGGGCACCAAGCGGCTCACCACCGAGACCGGGGCCGGCCAGTGGGGCAGCGCGCTGGCATTCGCGTCCGCGCAGTACGCGCTCGACTGCGAGATCTGGATGGTCCGTGCCTCCTACGACCAGAAGCCGCACCGGCGCACGATGATGCAGACCTGGGGCGCGACCGTGCACCCGTCGCCGTCGCGGGCCACCCAGGCGGGGCTGAAGGTGCTCGCCGACGACCCGGAATCGCCGGGGTCGCTCGGCATCGCGATCAGCGAGGCCGTCGAGGCCGCCGCCGGGTCCGCCGAGACGCGGTACGCCCTCGGCTCGGTGCTCAACCACGTGCTCATGCACCAGACGGTCATCGGCCAGGAGGCCCTCGAGCAGTTCGCGATGGCCGGCGAGGAGTCCGGGCCTGACCTGATCGTCGGGTGCACCGGCGGCGGGTCGAACTTCGCCGGGCTGTTCTTCCCGTTCCTGCGGGAGAAGCTGGCCGGGCGGATGAACCCGGTGATCCGTGCCGTCGAGCCTGCCGCATGCCCGTCGTTCACCCGCGGGATCTACGCGTATGACTTCGGCGACACGGCGGGGTTCACTCCGCTGCTGAAGATGCACACCCTCGGGCACGGGTTCATCCCCGACCCGGTGCACGCGGGCGGGCTGCGGTACCACGGCATGTCGCCGCTGCTTTCGCACATGTACGAGCTCGGGATGTTCGAGGCGGTCGCCAAGCACCAGCGGGAGTGCTTCGCCGCCGCGATCACGTTCGCGCGGGCCGAGGGCATCATCCCCGCGCCCGAGCCTTCGCACGCCATCGCCGCCGTGGTCGACGAGGCCAAACGGTGCGCGGAAACCGGACAGGAGAAGGTCATCCTGACCGCGCTGTGCGGGCACGGGCACTTCGACATGCTGGCGTACGAGCGGTACCTGTCCGGTGAGATGACCGACTTCGAGCTGCCGCAGGACCGGATCGACGCGGCGCTGGAGAACCTGCCGGCGATACCCGGCGCGTAGCGCCACCCGGCGGCTGGGCGTGCGGGATCAGCGTTCATCGCCGTCCCGCTGCGGCTGCACGTCCGGGGCGGCCTGCTGTCTTGCGGACTGCACGGCGCTCGTGAATGCCCGCACGACCAGGCCAAGGGCCAGCAGGTCAAGCAGCATCTGCACGATTACCACCAGCCTGGCGGACTGGCTGACCGCGGTGATGTCGCCGAACCCCACGGTGCTGAAAACGGTTACCGTGAAATACAGCGCATCGGTGCGGGTCAGCGAGTGCGTGCTGAAGTTCGCCGGGCTGGTGCCCGCCATGATGAAGTACGCCGAGGCGAACAGCAGCAGGAACAACGGCAGCGTCGTGGCCAGCGCCTCGATAGCCCGCAGCCCCGGGCGGGCGGCCCGGCTTATCACCCGCAACTGCAAGACGGTGACGGCAGCCAGGATCACCAGCCCCACTGCCAGCGTCACCGGCACGTTCTTCACGTGATCCAGCGGCAGCACGTAGTACAGCACGACCAGCACGACCAGCGTCACCAGCGAGCGGAGGACCGCCAGCCCCGCGAACCGCCGGCGCCTGGCCGAGGGCAATCCGTTCCGGCCCGCCTGGACGCTCACGCCAGAGCCCCCGAGGCGGCCGTCAAACCAGTCGTCTCCACAGCGCCTCCCCCTGACGAGCGGGGCCGCTCGCCCGGCGCAGCCTGGGCAAGCTGCAGGTATCGCCGGTCTACGCCGAAGCGCGTCAGAAGCATCGCCGTGGCCGCGGGACGGACCAACCGGCGGCGAGGAAAGCCGCTGGCGGCGACTAGGCCGCTGGCGGCGGCTTGGCCGGAACGGAACACGTTCAGGCTGGTTGTGCGGCTGGTTGCGGCGGCGCTTTGGCGGTGCGCCTGGCGAGCAGGCCGGCGAGGAGCATGACGAGGACGCCGATCGCTACGCCGCACAGTGTCCACAGCACCCGGTAGCCTTCGGCGCCGTAGCTGGAGGGCTGGGGAAGGTCTACCAGGATCAGTACTCCGGCGGCGATGGCCGCGGTGTAGATCGCGTAGTTCCAGAAGCGGACCGCCGCGCCGTGCATGAACAGGACGAGCGCGACCACTTCGAGTCCGAGCGTGATCGCGAACAGTCTCAGTCCGTGTTCGCTGGCGGGTATCAGCAGCAGCAGCGCGGCCGCGGCGGCGCCGGCCAGCGCGCCGGCCAGGCGCTGGGCGGCTACCAGCGTGGCCTGCTCCAGGCTCGGCTTCATCGCCACCATGGCCGCGATCGGCAGCCAGTAGCCGTGCGACAGGTCCAGCCCGAACGCGAGCGCGACAGTACCGGCCATGACCAGGGCACGGATCACCGCGAACAGGACCAGCGGCGTTGTCAGCTTGCGCCGCGAGGTATCCCCGGGCAGCTCCGCGACGGGCTGGGGCCGGTCCCGGCGCCCGCCGGCCAGCCACACGGCGAACGTCACCGCGATCCACAGCGCGGCTCCCCCGGCCCAGGCCAGCACCTGAGCCCAGGTGTAGCTGGTGATGCGGACGTGGTGATGGAAGCTGAACGCGACCCCGAGGGTGACGATGAACCACAGGTTGAGTAGCAGGGCCGTCACGAACCTGCGCACCCCGAACGCGGCCGCCAGGCCGGCCGCCAGCGTGACCGCGAACGCGGCGAGCACCAGCCAGCCCCAGGCGTCCCCGCCGATCCCGAACCCCAGGGCGGTCAGCCCCGCGCCAGCCAGCGCGAAGACGGCGATGCGCGACGCGCGCCGCCCGTAGCCGCCTCCCGGGTCGGCCAGCCACGCGAACAGCAGACCGAACAGCGCGCTGAGAAGATACTGCTGGTACCCGATCGCCCAGAAGACGACCAGCGGCACCAGCGCCACATCCAGGAACAGCACCGCCCGCGGCCAGTTCAGCCCCGCCGGGTTCAGCTCGAACACCTTCGACAGCCAGCTCATGACCCTCCGCTGATGAACGGGCTGTCCTGCTCGTCCGCTCGCACTGGCCATGGTCGCCCCCACCCGCCTTAATCGCCGGGCCGTCGCGAAGTGCCCCGCAGCTCCCGCCCGATCTCGCTGATATCCCCCGCGGGCGAACCGCCGGACGCCCCCAGCAGGCGCTCACGCCACTGCTGTCCGGCGGCTGTGCACCGCCCCTGTTGCGCATACCGCTTGCCCCGGTCCTACCCCGGCAACCCGCCGGCATCACGACCTGCTCGCTGCGAGTTCAACCTGGTTAACTCGCGTGGATGCAGCCGAGGGGCGGACGGCGGCCACTGGGGCTGGGATCAGCGGCGGTGATGGTGCAGGCCAGAAAGGGGGTCTGGCGCTGGATGATCGCCGGCATGCGGGGCGAGGACGAGGCCGCGGGGCGGCTGGCGCAGTGCGCGGAGACGCTGGTACTGCCCATGCGGATCAGCGCGGTGCTGTGCGGCATCCAGTTCGCCCGCGGGGTCACCGCGATCGCCGCCGGGCGTTACGACGAGGCCTTCGATCACCTCAGACGAGTGTTCGACCGCGGCGACCCGTCGTACCAGGCGGTGCAGAGCAGCTGGGCGCCCGGCGACCTGGCTGAGGCCGCCGTACGCGCCGGCCGGGCCGAGCCGGCGCGCCGCATCATCGATGTGTTCCGTCCCGGCGAGCAGGACAGCGTGACTCCGTGGACCCGCGTCGCGCTGCTGTACGCGGCGCCCCTGCTCGCCAGCGGCGACGAGGCCGCCGAGCTATTCTTCGTCGTGGATCAAAACGCGGGTGAACTCGCCACTCTGGCGGATATGACCGCCGCCGGGCGGCTGCGGGTGTGGTCAGCCAGACCTTCCCGCTTGCACAGGGACGGCATGCCTTCGAGTGCGGCGGGCACCCGCGGCCGCCGGGTAAAACCGTCCTTATGGCCGGCTGACCTGCTTCACAGGTCGCGCACTTGCGTGAGCGGCGGCTGGTGTGCCTTAGTGACAGGCCGCACAGCGCGCGCATTTGCATATGCAAAGGCACGGCGTAATCGGGAGGGGGTGGTGATCGTGGGCAGCAGGGCCGGGATGCGCCGGGCCCGGGTCGCCTGCTCGAAGGCATAGGCAAGGGCCAGGAGGCGGGGCTCGCTCCAGCGCGGGCCGAGGAACGAGACGCCGACGGGGAGTCCGCAGACGAAGCCGAACGGGACGCTGATCGTCGGCCAGCCGGAAACGGCCCCCGGCCTGGAGGTGCCGAAGACCGAGTGATCGCCGAGGACGTAGTCGGTCAGCCAGGCCGGGTTGGCGGTGAGCGAGAAGATCGCGTCCAGCTTGTGCTCCACCGTCGGCGTTTCCACCGCCGTCATGGCCATCCGGTTCGCGGCGCCGCGCAGCTCCAGGTAGACCGGATCGGCCAGGTCCCCGCTGGTCGCCTCCGCGGCCAGGAAGATCTCCTGCCCGAACCGCGACAGGACCCAGGGGGCGTTCCGCTCGTTGAACTTGACCAGGTCGGCCAGCGACCCTGGCAGTTCCATGTCGGAGTTTCCGCCGTACTTTCCCAGGTAGCCCAGGTAGGCGTTGATCCCGTGCTTGAACTCGTAGTTCAGGGCGTCGAACTCGGGCTCGGTGACCTTGTCGATGTCTGGCAGGTCCACCGGGTCGATCACGGTGGCGCCCCGCACTCGGAGCAGGTCCACCGCCGCGTCGAGCAGCGCTTCCGTGCCGGCGTCCGCGCCCGCCGAGGCCATCCGCCAGATGCCGATCCGCGCACCTTCCAGGGCCGCCTGGTCGAGAAACGCGGGATAGTCGATAAAACCGGGATGGCCAGCCGTGCTCTCGTCGTCGGGATCGGCGGCAGCCAGCACCGACAGCAGCGTCGCCGCATCCGTGACCGACGTGGCCATGGGGCCGGCGGTGTCCTGCGCCAGGGACAGCGGCACGATGCCCGCCCGGCTGACGAGGCCGAGGGTTGGCTTCAGGCCGACCACGCCGCAGGCGCTCGACGGGGAGACGATCGACCCGTCCGTCTCCGTGCCGACGGCCAGCGGCGCGAAGCCCGCGGACAGGCCGGCCGCCGAGCCAGAGCTGGACCCCGACGGGTTGCGGTCGAGTGCGTACGGGTTCGCGGTCTGGCCGCCGAGCGTGGACCACCCGCTTGTCGAACGGGTCGACCGGAAGTTGGCCCACTCTGACAGGTTCGCCTTCGCCAGGATGATCGCGCCGGCCGCGCGCAGCCGGGACACCAGGAACGCGTCCGGCGGACGGGCGGCGAGCAGCGCGGGCGAGCCCGCCGTGGTCGGCATCCCGGCCACCTGCACGTTGTCCTTGACGAGAACGGGGATTCCCTCAAGTGCGCCGCGCGGCGTGCCTGCCCGCCAGACGGCATCGCTCGCGGCCGCCTGGTCGCGAGCGTCGGGGCTGACCTCGATCACGGCGCGCAGCGCCGGGTTCACTTCCGTGATGCGGTCCAGGTAGTGCCCGGTGAGGGCGGTCGGGGTCAGGCTCCCGTCCGCCATCGCCTGCCGCAGCCCTGCCACCGACGACGACGCGATAGCGATGGTCGTCCTGGCAATGTCGTGGGCCCGATGGGACAAACTCTGGAAATCCGGCATGCGGGAAGGATAACGGTTTAGTAGCGGTTGCGTAACCGGGCGAGACCTCTGTTAGACGTCTGGAAAACGTTAAAGCCCGCTGAGACTCCTCGATGAGCCCGCTCAGCCTGGCCGCCGCCGCCCGCACCTGGCCAAGCAGTCGTTCCTGCAGCGCAGACGGTGCACGCACCAGCGGTGACGGCACGGTGAGCGCCGCAACCGTGTTCCGCCCGTCGGTCACCGCCGCCGACGCGGCCCAGACGCCACGGTCGATCTCTTCCTCGCTGGTCGCCCAGCCGCGCGTGGCCACCTTGGCGATGGCTTCTTCAAGCTGGGCGGCGGCAGCGGGGTCGGCCTGCGCGAGCGGCGACAGGTACTCGCGACGCGTGCGCTCGGGCAGGCCCGCGAGCAGGACGCGTCCGCTCGCGCCGCGCAGCAAGGGGAGCGTCTGGCCCGGTTCGAAGGTGGCGCGCAGGTGGTGCTCCGACTCGACCCGGTGCACGCACACGGGAACCCGCGAGATCAGCCGGACGAAGATCACCGTCTCGCCGCAGTCGCCGACCAGTTCGCGCATGACCGGGTCCGCGACCTCGATGAGCGTCTCGGCAGCCTCGGCGGCACGGGCCATCCCGATGACGCGCGCCGACAGGTGGTATGCGCCCCGGTCATCGCCGACCAGCAGGCCGGTGTCGCGCAGCAGCGCGATGTAGCGGTACATGCTGGGCAACGGGATGGCCGTCAGCTCGGCCAGTTCCCTGGCGGTCAGCGTGTGCTGGCGCGGCGAGAAGGCCAGCAGCACGGCGAGCACCCGGCGGGCACCTTCGGCACCAGAAGCTGATGCTGTCGGCGCGTGCTCCCCTTCTGCCTGGGGCGGCGTTTGGGCGGAGGGAGCGACCACTGGACTCTTTCTCAGTATCCACAATGAGACTGTCGCGACACGATAACGATACCTTCTGCGGAACGTCAAGGCGTCTTCTGATACCGACGTGAAATGTGGGACAGTGACGCTTTTAAGCCCATCGAAAACCGAAGGGCAATTCACCTAAGGCAGCCAGCTCACATGGCCGGCGAGCACGGCGTAGCCGATGAAGGCCACCGCGTCGATCAGCGTGTGGGCGATGATCATCGGGGTCGCGCGGCGCCAGCGGAGGAAGAGCGTGCCGAAGATGACGCCCATGATCGCGTTGCCGATAAAGCCGCCGAAGCCCTGGTACAGGTGATACGAGCCGCGCAGCGTCGCGCTGATCGCGATGGCCGCCGCGGGGTTCACGCCGAGCTTGCGCAGCCGGGTCAGCAGGTAGCCGGTGACCAGGACCTCTTCGAGCAGGCCGTTCTGGAACGCGGAAAGCAGCAGGATCGGGTACCGCCACCAGACGTCCGGCTCGTTCTCGGCGACGACGTTCAGCGCGATGCCCGACTTGTACGCGATGAAGTACAGGCCAAGGCCGCTGCCGCCGATCAGCGCGGCCAGGCCCGCGCCGCGCAGGAAGTCGCGCAGCGGCTGCGTACCGTCCACGCCGATCGACTTCGCGCCGTCGCCGGAGCGGGCGAGCAGGTAGAACGCGAGGATCACCGGGGCGGCGCCCGAGGCAAGCGAGACCAGCTGGAGGAACAGGTCGAGCAGCGGGCGGCCCGGCGCCTGCGAGCCGTTCAGGGTCACGGACTGCGACGCGAGCGAGTGGTGCGCGGTCAGCGAGCCGACGAGGGAGACGAACGCGTACACCCCGCTCGCGCCGAGCGAGACGGCGAAAACGGAAATGATCTCCCAGCGCAGCAGCACCCGCTCCCGGCGCGACAGCTCGGGGGCATCGTCGGGACGGGTGAGACGAAGCCACGAACCCGTTCGTCGAGACTGGACTTGTTCCGCGGCGGACAGCGTCACCGGGTCTTCATCCGGGGAGGGCGTCGCCTCGGTGTCAGGCGAGGAGACCGTCGAAATCGCCGTCCTGCGCGCCGCCGATCAGCGCCTCGATCTCGGCCCTCGTGTAGATCAGGGCCGGGCCCTCGGGGTCGGCCGCGTTGCGGACCGCGATCTGGCCGTCGGGCAGCCGGGCCATCTCGACGCCGCCCTCCTTGCCGCCAGCCAGCCGCCACTGCAGGTCCGGCAGGTCACCCGCGGGCATTCCGTTGTAGAGCCCGTCGGCCATGGGTCGTCAGATCTCCTTCAGCATCTGGCCCAGGATCTCCCTGGTCCGGTCCGGTGATGTGCCCGCGACAGAGAGGCGTTCCATCACCGCGGCGTAGCGCTCAACTTCTTCTGGCTTGTCAATGTAGTGCGCGCCGGTCAGGTACTCCATGTAGACCACGTCCGGGAGGTCTGTCTCCGGGAACCGCATGATGGTGAACGCGCCGGCTTCGGCCGCGTGCCCACCATACTTGAACGGCATCACCTGAAGCGTAATGTTCGGCTCGCCGACCAGGTCAATCAGCCGCTCGATCTGCTTGACGTGCACGTCGCGGCCGCCCATCGGGCGGCGCAGCGCGGCCTCATCCATGATCACCCAGTAGCGCGGCGGGTTATCCCGCGTCAGCAGCTTCTGCCGGCCCATGCGCAGTGCCACCCGGCGGTCGACCTCGTCCTTGTCCACGCCTGGCGCGCCCTGCGTGATGATCGCGCGCGCGTACTCCTCGGTCTGCAGCAGGCCCGGCACGAACTGGACCTCATAGACACGGATCAGCTGCGCGGCCTCTTCCAGACCCACGAAGACGTGGAACCAGTCGGGCACCACGTCCTGGAACTTCTGGTACCACGGGGTCGCGTTCGCTTCCCTGGTGAGCTGTACCAGCTTCTCTTTCTCGGCCGGGTCAGTGATTCCGTAGTACTCAAGAAGGTCGGTGACGTCGCGTTCCTTGAACGAGACCCGGCCGAGCTCCATCCTGCTGATCTTCGACCCCGAGGCGCGGATGTGATAGCCGGCATCGTCACGCGAGACGCCCGAGGTCTCGCGGAGCCGCCGAAGCTGGGCACCGAGCAGCATTCTGAGCACGGTCGGACCGCCTGCGGGAGCGGCGCCCCCAGGCGCACTAGCACTCAACGCGGTCCCCTCTCAGGCGTCCTTACTAGCTGGTGACCCCCATCACCAGCGGTTTCGCATCCTCGCCTTGCATCTGCACCGTCAGGTGCACGCATGATCCGCACATGCACGCAGCGATGACGACTGGAATGATATCGCGCCCAGTGTCGGTACACGAGTTTCTGCCAATACTGAGAAGACGGGGCATCGCGGGCACTGCCTCAGCTACCTGGCGGCGCAGCACTCCATGCAGATCAGCACTATGCTCTGTTCGTCAGCGCGTCACGTGTTAGGGCACCCAATGTCGAAGACAACACCTCAGGCGGCCAGGACGACCTCGGGCGGCCACACGGCCTTCGCCGACTTCGAGAAGAAGCTTACCGGCCGTGACCCGGACGACTCGGTCGTCCCCGGTCCAGTGCGGAAGGCCGTCAGGTTCATGCTCGCCGGCGGCGCCGCGACCGCGATCATCGGCGTGTTCCTGGTCATCGCCACGATCGCCGACAAGAGCGCGCTGACCGACTCCAGCGGCAAGAAGCTCACCAGCTCGGAGTTCACCAGCGGCATCGTCGGCACGCTCGTTCTCTACGTGATCCTCGTGGCGCTCTGGGTGCTGATGGCACGGATGAACCGCGCCGGGCACAACTGGGCGCGGATCGTCGCCTCGGTGCTTGCCGCCATCTCGACGTACGACGCCTACGGCATCATCAACTCGCTGACCGGCGGCGAGACGATCACGGTAGTGGGGGTCGTCTACATCGTCTTCGAGATCGGCATCTGGATCCTGGGCGTGCTCGCGGCCGCCATGCTCTGGCGGCAGGAGTCCAGCGCGTACTTCAGGGCCCGCTCCGCACGGTAACGGGCCTGCCGCCTGCTGCCGGGTGGCGCACGCTCCGGAGCCGGGCACGCTCTGGAGTCGCACACGCGCGGGTCAGGCGTGGCATCGGTTGTTTCATGGGGGCAGCCGTCTTCGTGATGTTCGATGTTAACGTGCGCTTAGGCCTTATTTCTGCGGACTGCGCGGCAAGCGGCTGCCGTGCTTGTTAATTCCTGGTGAATACCCGGCGTTGGCGACGGATTTCAAATCCCCCTCTGGACTAATGAGTGCTGCTGGCGTAAGCAGGGATAGAAGTCCGCGGACTTCTAGGTCTAGACCTTAGGGAGGGGTGCCAGACCGTGGCACACGCATGGATGCCGGAAGCACGGCGCATCCTGGCGGAGACTGACGGGGGCCCCCTGATCGGCGGTGCACCACGCGCTGTCTGGCTGACTCTCGGCACCGCCCCTGGCGCGGTGTCCGTGCAGTCGGCCGCACATCGGCTGATCAGCGAGCGACGTCCCTGCCATCTCATCTGGGACCCGCTGTCCGGCGACGTCGCCCAGCTCATCTCCGTCCTGCGGGCCGGGCGCGCGCTCGGCGCGGCCGACCACCTTGACTGGGCGCCGGGACGCATCCGGGTCAACCCGGAGAACGTAAACGCCGAGGGCCGGATATGCGTGCAGATCGGCGTGCTCGGTCATCCCGGCGAACCGTTTACCGACGGCCCGCTCCTCGGGGTCGAGGCGATCGTGAACTGGCTCGACTCCTGGGGCGTGCCGCGCCGCTGGCCCGCGGGCAGT
>Ga0335072_10000766_pt1 | contig 57667 bp, 70 predicted proteins | sample Lox_Sample_21_FD_206725 | JGI IMG/M metagenome (GOLD analysis project Ga0335072, IMG submission 206725) | Soil microbial communities from Loxahatchee National Wildlife Refuge, Florida, United States - Lox_Sample_2.1 | ecosystem: Environmental > Terrestrial > Soil > Wetlands | place: USA...
CTGTATCCCTGCCATATGGGAGGCCAGAGCGTCTCGCAAGATGCAGGTTGCAATGGGTACAGCCATCACCAAGTCAGGACTAGGCAAGCTCCAGAATGGAAGTGTCGACAATCTATTTCTAGTTTCGGAGCCTGAAGCTGCTGCTGCGTGTGTTCTTGCGAGCGAAAAGACACGGCTTAAGGTACTTACTCCCGAAGATCGATTTTGTCGGCGGTGTCCATTCCGCTGACTCGCACAGATTGGCGATACTTTCATCTTGCTGGATGCAGGCGGCGGGACCGTGGACGCTATTACCTATACGGTGGACAAAGACATCCCACTGCGGCTAAAGACTGAAGAAGTCGTGCCTGGAGGTAAGTCGGGCATCGTCTACTACCCAAGGGCTGGCTGACGTTACGACAGGTGCACTGTGTGGATCAAGTTTCATCAACGAGAGATTCGAGGACCTACTGATTGAGAGATTGAAAAACGAAGACTACCTCGAGCAGAACGGGGAGACGCTCTCGAAAATTATCAATGGGCTGGTCATCGATTTTGAGAGACGGGACAAAAAGAAAATAGACTCGATGTTTCCTGATCAGGTTGGCCGTTGCACATTCAAGATCCCGGGCCTCAGAGAAAACAAAAAGAAGTATTTCCAGAAGGGACGAATGAGTCTAAGGAGGTAAGTTTGCAACCAAATCTCACATGTGATAATTTCAGCAGATTTTGATGGGTGGACAGTAAAGAAATCAAGAGACTTTTTCAGCCCTCCCTGGATGGAGTTGCTCAAGTCATGAAGGACCAGCTTAGAATGGCACAACAGAAGGGGTGCGACGTAAAGGTAGCGAATATGCCACCCCTCTCGACTTGGCCCACCAAGCTCACTTGAGACATAGAAAGTTATTCTCATGGGCGGTTTTGGACAATCAGAATCCTTGTCCGCCTACTTAAGGGATACATTGGCAAACGAGCGCGGGCTTGGGGGTCAGAATATCGTGTTGGACTCGTCAAAATTACAGTGGGTAGAGACAGCTTCCCTTCGTTTCCATCCCTTTCACTAACAGATCTCTCCAACAGGTCGACCGCTGTTGCATGTGGTGCCGTCATTCGTGCACTACGGAAAGAAGACGGACCTGCACGCATCTTGCAGTCCAGCTACGGATTCTTGCGGACAGAGCCTTACGGCATGCACGAGGCCCATGCAAGTCAGAAACCGAAGCCAGATAAGATCGACGGTCTCGATTACATCGACAATACTATCGAATGGATGATCAACAAGGTAGCCGCTGCTTTCCTCTCTCGCACCATGCAATGAGCAGTCCGTTGGAGTTTAACGACTGACGCAGTTTGAAAGGGCGACACTCTGATTTCGGAGCAAGTTTTTGAGAGAAAAGTCGAATATACATTCGGTCTTCGCAAGAAGAGGTTGCTTTGTACGGAGTCTCTGTATGTCTCTGACCATCGCCACGAGTCGCACTACCGACTAGGGCATCCTAGGAACGACGGTAAGTGTTTATCAAGCTCAAGTAACTTTCTAACAGCCGAGGCTGACGTAGAAAAGGCGCAGAAAGGGCTGGATCCGTCGAAGTCGACATGACTTTTCTCAAGACCACTGGGCAGATTACGCCCCAGCCGCCTCCGAAGCCGGGAATGTTTCCTTTCTGGAAAATCTCTGCCATGCTCTTGATCTTCGTCAGTGGGCGCAATCTGCGCTTTGAAATTCGCTTGCCTGGTGGCAATGGTGAAGTTCACGGCGTAGGCCAGACGTGCCTAGCGGCGGCTTTTCGGCCGGGCACTGAATGAGGTCGAGACCTCCTCGAGAGGGTGACACATGCATTATAATCGCCTGTGATGATGATCAAATTCAGAGGCATTGCCAGCCTCCTGGTTTCACTAGAATGTACCGGAAATTTCATCGTACCTGGCTAGCTCATTCCCCTGGCCCTCTCTTTGAGATTGACAAACAATTCATTCAACCTTCTGCAACGATAGATATGTCTCTTCACTTGATCCTCTCTGACTTATTATCCCGATCCGAATGATAGGAGCTCTTCTTCTTTCTGAACATGTGTCACGGAACTGACAGACGTCGCCGGCGTGTACTGCAGCAAAGACTTTGCCGTACCACCTAGCTTAGTACGGCAAACCCCTCCCAAGCTACGGCCAGCGCCTCTATCTACCATGGCTGACCCAGACTCCACCAGCTCCACCATCCCGTGCCCCCACCTCCGGTACCACCATTGGGAACTATTAAATCGTTCCGCTCCACCTGAACCTATTCCAGCCGAGTTGGGTCGGAATCTGACATGTCCCCGAGACTATACTGTTTGTACGCAACGTCTCTGATCCCTTGCGCTACATACCTGAGTCGTACGTTCATAGAGTTCTCAATTGAATCACCATTTCCTACTACACCTACAGTTCCGTAACAGAACAAACCACTCGGCCTGCTGAGGTGTTGTGTAACATAAGGTGGGGTGTTCAGATATCCCCGAATAGACCAGTGCCTAGCGAGCTCCGATTATCGGGTGACGGGAGCGAAGGACAATGTCTCCAGAAACAGCAACAGTGAGGTCTTGGAACAGCGTGGTAGGTGTATTGCCTGGAGATGTCTCGAAATCATCAATTACTCCAATTTGGGTGAGGGTTTTGAGCACAGGCTCAACGACCTAGAGTTTCTAGAACAGATTATACCTCCAAAAGCTCTTCTTTAGTACCAAAGATCCTGGCCCTAACGGGGAACCAAACCGAGCCTCTTGGCTGCTCAGGCCCCGCTTAGGCCCCGCTTAGGCCCCGCTTAGGCCCCGCCTAGGCTTTTGCTCAGGGGCTGCATGGCCCCGGTTCAGGGTAAAGTAGTGACCGCTCAGGGTGGAGGCCCTAACAGGGGCTGGAAAGGAATTCGTATGTCAGACTTATTCAGGTATTAGGTCGGCAGGCGTCCACCAGGCTGTGCCCGCCGATTCTATTTCAACCGCACCTTTTCCATTACTTTCGCAAATCGCCAATCCATCGCTAGATCCTACCAGCTGGGATCGATAATCCTACACGCTCCAAAGTCCACTCTTACCCGGTGGTTTGGTAAAAAGGGCCAGCATTAGTACGAAAGACGCTCCACTTACGCCAGCACAGTGTGTGAAAGGCTAGTAGCTACCACTACAGGTGGCCCTTGCCTCAACTGTTGTCTAGGGAAACGTGTCAGCCAAACAAGGATTGGATGAATGAGGCACTTTCACAGAACGTATACCATCAGGGCCTGAACATGACGACCGCAGCTGCGAATGGGCTCTTTTTGGACACTGGATCTAACTTTATACTGACTTCAGGCTTCCAGCTGTGGAAACATATCGGTTAGTTCTCTCGCAATGATTTACAGGCAGACAACTTCATTCCCTTCAACGACTATTTCCTTTGTGCATTGGATTTCTATCTCATAGCAGTTCATTTCCTCTTCGTTGCCTTTCGAAGTCCTGCGTCCAGACTCTTCAGTTTCTTCCTCACTCATAATGCGCATCACGTCCTTTATGATGTGGCTTGGGCTGGCGTCCTTGGTGATGGCCATGCCACACAATTTAGACTGCTGCAAACCTGGCCACAGGTGCTCTGTAAGAGACTCCTCATACAACTTACAACGGAATTTGAAACTAATCGCATCAGACTCCGCAAATCAGCCCACCTTTCTCCTGTAGAGTTGCAGCAATCGCTGTCGCCACTACAAACGCCACAAGTACTGTCACTCCGGCTTCTGCTCATGGATCACCTCGTCCAACTCCGCCACACGGATCATGGACAGCGACATGGGGTGAAGGGATGGCCCCACACAACATGACAGCTTCTCCGCCGCATGCTTCATACGCACGGACGTCAGGTACTTGGACTAGAGCGCATAGTACGACGGTCTCCACGCCGCATGCCTCAGGTGCGCGCTCTTCTGGTACTTGGGTGGCACCAGACTTTGTGACCGTTTCCCCAACGAGACACCCAGGTGTACCAACATCGGTTTGGGAGATCGCCACCCACAATGGAACAGTTTTTCCTCCATCCGTTGTTTTCACGTTGCCGACATCGATCCCTCCGGCTTTTACTGATGGTGCACCTTTCTGATGGGGAAGCTGGAGATTGGGTGTCGAAAATTCGAAAAGGCATCGGCCTGCAATGTAGTGTCTAGACAACAAGGTGATCTCAACTATACTCGCAAATCAGAACAGATGTCAGGAAAGATGCTGTGAGAAGTTACCGGAATGAAAGTGTATTTGTTCATCTGCTTTTGAAGTATCGCGAAAGGTGTTTGCTGCACGGCGTTGGGCTGAGCATGCACGGCGTAGTCTCGGATGAGGATTGGTACATAGACGGCACGAGCAACGTTCACGTCACATCGAAATCCACCAGACCACCCTCTCCTCGTCGCGTACATATTTTCTCTGGCAGATGGAGTACGAGTCGACGTGCTGCTCGCAATTGCCATTGCAGCAGCAATAGGTCCCATCTCGATACGCAGTCATCGTGTGTTTGGAGCAAAAGCTATAGTTAGGTTTCAAGCAATAGGTGGACCTGTAGTACGGGTCACAAATTTGGCTTCCAACCAATCCTTGCAGTACACCACCGTAGGAGCAATTTAGAAATTCCGACAGCCAGATGCTCGTGTTATGTCTGAATCTGCAGTATTTTTGCCGCGGGTGGAGCCAATCTATAATCTTGGTATTGCCTTGAGGATGAGTAACACTGCTGCCGATTCTTAGAGTGCGCGATTCCCGGGGCGTTCGAATGTAAATTGTCTTTCGGGATTTCAGGGAGCGCTTATTCAGCGAAAAAGTAGTCGCAATGCTTCTCGTCCCATGGTGCCAGCGAATTAGAAAGGAAATGGCGGAAAGATCCGCAGGATAGCATCATACCATGCTTTGATACGACCCCGAGAGCGCTCTGCATAGGAAGTGAAATTGGGTACAGCGTGGAGAGGTTGCCAAAATGGTACATAAGGTAGGTACATTGAATTCAATCGAACCACCAACCCGAACTGGCAGCGGGCACCTAATCAGTCAGCGCTTATGGCTTCAAAAGCTGAACGAACCGTTTCTTGCAACATAGATTTAGTTTGCGCTGCACAGCCTGAGCATGTTCAAATGTCCACATTCACTTGTCACCGAGATCTGGTATATGGCAGCCTCGTTGGTGTCTCTAGGCCACAAAGTCGCTCCAGCCCTGATTTTGAACAATCTGCCTCAGAGGCTTGTGTGGGATGCAGAATCTGACACGGTGGGGCCGACCGTTCGGAAACTGGCTTCACAATTCCGCGGCCACAACTGTCCGTATTATGTGCAAGCATATTTTGAACAACAATATCGACGGGGTACAAGCTCAGAAAAGAGAAGTATTGTCGATGATCGGGATGAGAAAAGCTGGAAACGCAAATTAAGCTCTTGGCACGAACCCCAGCCTTGGCACCGTAATCACTTCGTGATCCTTTTTGCCAGCAAACGACAAGGAACGGCAGGGATACGTTCTATATCACATACTACTCTTTGATATCCACACTCAGTCAGTGTGGAGATGCGCTACTGCCCCCTTCATGTTCTGCGCCCTGTCCCATTGATGTGGCTAGCTACAACTCCACCTCGCATCATTCGCACATCCCTCTCTGGGCGAGGTCCATGACATCGCCGCACGATGGAGACCTGGTCCAGTCACCACCGCCCCTCTCCTCCACTACATCGCTCCACATCCCAAAGGTTAGGCTACCTGAAAGAGACGAATCACCCCAGACATCCACCGCAAGCCTCCCTCTCCGCGGCTCTAGCCCGGCGGCGTCGACTGCACGCTCGAGCTTCGCATCGCAGGAACTTTCCAGATCCAATTCTCCCAATGGCAGACTGTCCCACTCCACCTCCACTATAGGGCGAACGGCTTCCCCGTTGGGAATTTACTCGGGAAACAATGATGAGACGCGATCTTGTATCATACGCGCATTCTCACCAACAGTTGCTATTTACGCATCGCCAGATACCGACGACTTAGCCAAGCGCAAGGGATTCAAGAATGGCTTTCGAGAGATTGTCCGACCATTTGGAGAAAGAGTTATGGGCAAAGTGGTGGTTAGAGATAGCGGAGGTGCGAGCCGGGCTTGGGATGATTTTGGTGTGCGTTTCGTGGAGCTCGGAGAGCTCGCAGAGATTGACGCTCAGCGACAAGAGTCAGAACTTGCTAACTCCTCCGGCCAACTGCAAGAGCTGCTGGAGCAGTATCTTGAACAACCAGCAGATGGCTCCGGCATCGGCCCTTCGCAAACCTGCCTATTTCACAAATTGTTTTTGAGCAGGATGCTCTCTGCTCATTCACTCTCAACGCACGAGACTTTCCTCCACCCTGTGGCATGCGTTATCGCCATAAGCTCCAGCCTGCCCGCACCAATAGACTCGCTGCGTCACCTCTATGCGCAGACTGCACAAGGAAATAAAACACTTCCAGGGTTTGTGAATCCTGAATACTTGCGGTATTATGTTCTAGTTCATGATGAGGACAAAGATGACTTTGGCAAATCGTCTGCTCTTTTTGATCAGATGAAAAGACATTTTGGTCTGCACTGCCATCTGCTACGGTTACGGAGTCATGAATGCCTGCCAAGCGATGAGGATAGCGTTGAGCTGCCTCCAATCGAATGGCTGTCGCCATTGGAAGATCTTGGCAGGCTTCAAGACCGAGGTTTGTCTTATCCCATTCTGCCCGGGAAAGTCATCACTGACCTTTTTCTCAGATGACCTGATCGATATTGCTAGGCCTCCCTCTCACTTATTCGAATCAGACATTACCGCAATCAAAGGATTTGTGCGCGAATTAATTGCTCAGTCAATTGTGCCTCATATGGAGAACCGGGTCGCATTTTGGAACGAACAACTTGCCTCTCCTCGAAGAGGCATAAGTGGCCGCTTCATGTCTCTTTCCAAGAAGTGGACTGGGTTCGGCACTGGTTCTCGGAACACTTCAATGGCTTCTGGTCCAGGAGGTGGTGCTAGCGGCAACTACGATTCGCTGCAAGGCTCTTATCGCTGGGATACAGCAGAGGCAAAGCTACGGAAGCTAGCTGACTATGCATTTATGTTGCGCGATTACAAACTGGCATCAAGCATATATGAGCTGCTGCGATCAGATTACAGCAACGACAAAGCGTGGAAGTATCTTGCTGGCGCGAACGAGATGTGTGCTGTGAGCAGCCTTCTGAATCCACTCTCTACTATACCAAAGACGAGATTGGAGGGGTTGGATCAGATGCTGGAGACCGCTTCTTACTCGTACCTGGCACGCTGCTCTGATCGACAAAGTGCTCTTCGAACCATGACGCTCGGCGTCGAGTTGCTCAAAGTTCGCGGCCGGGTTGCTGCTGAGATGGCCTCCAAATGGGCGATCCGCATTCTTGAATTGGGCCTTGTGGGTTCTGTCGGCCATGTACTCATTTCTGAACGTGTAGCTTCCTGCTTTTCTGCTCAAGCTGGAAGGGGTTCCAGCGGATTGGGATCTCGGAAGCGCAAAGCAGCGTTGTGGAATGTTGTCTCGGCGGATGAATGGATGAAGCTTGGCAAAGCAGACTTTGCGGCAGAGAGACTCGACGACGCAGACGTCTTGTACAGCAGCGGAAGGTTTCCGGAGGGCTCGAGATCGTTCGGGGAAATGTCTTCCTTCTTGGAACAGCTCGAGCTTGCGGTAAGGATCAAGCTCGGTCAGGCACGCCAACGGGGTCTCAGCGATATCGACGGAAAACTGAACGATGTTGGAGAATCATTGGTGGAGGAGACAAGTGAGCAGCTGGACATTCGAAGTCACCGACGAAGTCTTATGGGCGCGACCAACCCGCTTGATACCAACCCCATTAGTCCTGTACGAATTAGGGCAGACCCATTTATACGCGACGAGGATGACGACTTTGGGAGCGCGCCTTTAAGTCCTTTTCAGGCGAGAAGGACAGACCTACTCCCACGAGATGATGATTTCGAGTAGGTGTGTCTAAGCATCGTGTAGCGTTATTCTATTTCTAGAGGATAGGCGGCGCCTGCCACGATCCAACAGTGGCCGATAATGAATCGTTCCAATTTTAAGCAATGCTGAATTATAGGGATGACTCCGGCCCTTCAATTTGAATATCTCAGATCGTATATTACATCAACGCACAGGAGTGCGGTAGAATGGAGCAAACAGTGGTCAGGGTCAGAGTAGCGTAAGTATGTCGTTGCTCATGGAAAGCGGATTTGTTTCGGTTAGCATGGGGTATGTCGTTCCATAGCTAAACCAATCTGACTTCCGCCTCCCTCTCTGAAGGTACCATTCACCAATGATGGGACGTGCGACAATGCGCGTCTGTAGCTACTCGTCCAGAATTATCTCCAGTGTCTCGTCCAAACTCGTATCACCACAACCAGACACAAAGTCGGGGTCTGTTAGTAACGCCTTCTTTGAAGCACGATCGAAATGTAGCAAGTATGGATTTAGTGACACATGATCGCTAGAAGGAAAATACCCATGATAAAATCCAAAAGAATTCTCCCTCAACTACCTCAACACTTTCCTCCCCTTCTTCGAAGATCTCGAAAGGTGTGCCAAAGGTTTCCGGAATTAGTTGGGTCCAGGCACGACAGTGTTCGCAGGCCAAGAGCTTATCCTCAGGTCGAACTGACGGCTCTTGGACAGCGTCGGCGAAGTCGAAAGTCGTGATATTGCCGCTCTTGATGGAAGCGTTACACCAGCGAATGAAGGTGCCCTGTGGTGTGAGACCAGAGTCCTGAACAGATTCAAGGTTCAAGATGGACAAATAGTCGTAGGAACCTTGATCGTGTCTAGTTCTCGTAGGTTTCGGTCAATCAATGGTAGCCGTATAGCATTAAGCCTTTGAAGAGAGGCCATTACTAGTCGAAGTAAGACCAAAAAATGCTCCTCTGTTGAAATGCAGGGCTGTAACTGTCCCGCTCGACTTTTGTGTCAATGATCTGACTACAGCGAACGCTCATGGCATGGGCAAGATTTCTTTCCACATGAGGACCACAGAGCTCAAGCTGCTGGTCAGGGAGTATCAGGTGCGCAGAACCGCTCCAGGAATGCTCCCAGATTGGAATGGCCATGTTTCGCTTCCAACCTGGTGCCCTGAAAGGATGTTGCTCGGCTCAGTTCTTTGCGCTGCGCCCTGTCCGCCTATAATGCGTCAGAATTCGCGGCACAAACTCCTTCAGAATCACCGAGGCCACTGCTCTTGTATGGTCTTCAGTCACTGACAAGGAGTAGTCGACCTCAAAGTAGAGCCAACGTCTACCAAATATTCCGAGAAGATCGAGGACCTTTTCTCTTAGCCCAGAATGTTCCTTTCTGTTCTATCGTAAGAATATTGCAAGTTCATTGATAGCGTGTCTCTGGAGCTTCGCCCTTCTCTCGCTGCCACTGTTATGTCCTGAACTATCGCCTTTTCCATTTGCACAGGAAAGATCCTTTGCTGCCATAAGACGGCGTTTCGCTCGACGTGATACCCCATCACCTCGGCTCGGCCATCGAGCGAATCGCGCCATTGGATCACCATATACTTCTCACTCGGGGAAGTGCACTTGTGGGCGCCGGTTGAGCGGAAGTGTGGTTGCGCTCTAGCGTGATTGAGCCTGAGCGAGATCATGGAGTGAAGGGCTCGTTGATTGGCGTCGCTGACGGGCTCAAAGCTTCTTGTTGCTTCGTGCGCGAATAAGGTAATGCTCACATTGTCCAGCCAGGCTTGAGGTTGGCCGGTGCCGGACCTATCAAGAAGAGAACTTATTCCAAACGAAGACACAGCGAGTGATCGCTTTCTAAGCGTACAAGATTGCCGGCCGACAAGAAGGAGAATCAGATGTAGACTCAAAGCACCATGCCTTCATAAGGCTAGCATGGAGCACTTAAATGGTTCTCGTCCAACTCGACCATTACACAATCGTAGGGAAATCCGTTCTTGCTTCAGTCCCGGCAGCCTATGAGAGAAATTGATAAGGCAGGGGCCACTAGCGCAAGCCGAATGTGTTTTGTCGTCATTGAAGGTCCGATCGATTGGAAGAGAGGTTTGACTTCATCTTCAGTCCGTCAACACGGATGGCCTCCAGCCACAGGAGCGGGAACATTCGCCAAATCCTAGATCTTGGTAAACGTCTAAGCGAAACCTGTCAGGATCCCACGGTAGCCCATCGCATTCGTCGCTTCCCGCAAGTAAAAACCGCAGAAACATTTCTTCTAGGCGTTGACGGAGAGGAAGCCCTAAGCGGTTCTGGATGCGAAGTATCCGGTTCAGGAGCCACATCATTTCCGGCCTTTCGATAGTCTGTGTAACCGGATCGATCACCAAAACACAGAGAAATGAATCCCTTGATCCATATTTATTCAGACCTTCCTGAGCCATCAATGCATGAAGCCGTTCGAAGTAGAGGTTCAGTGTTGCGGCTGGAGTATGGCGGTACTCCCACAAGATAATATTCAGGTAGATGGTTAGGGTAACAGAGTTAGCGGATAGTCCTGGTGTGGATGGCATCATGATGTACCGATGAAAGAGACTTCCTTTTTCGAAAAATCGAAAAATCGGTTTAAGCCTGGGACTGTGTGAAGACCCATTCCGTGACGCGTGTAGTCTCTTTTGAGCTTCCTGGTAAAAATTGGTATAGGCTCCCACTAGCTCTTTCGCGTATGACAAGAAATCGTTCGCAGCGGGGTACCTTAACGATTGTAAAGGCGAACACCCAGCCGAGAAGTCGACAGCATGCGTAGAAAGGGGTGTCATGCCAGCAGAGATCTCGCCAAACAGGAAAGTATCAAGCCTATTTCAGTTACCAGGTGAAAGGCTTTATCGGATCTTAAACATACCAAGCAATATTCCAAAGGAGAGCAGGTCTCTTCGCTAGTTCTTCAAGCCCGCCCTGGAGATACATTAATTTTCGGAACCCTTGTAGGTGGGCCTGCAGTTCTATATTTGCTGCAGGGCTCTTGGTCTAGAAAATGGGCAAATAAGGTCAGAATTAGTACCCAGAGAATCTCAAAGGTTGACCCAATATGAGCTACTTACCCTCACACACATGCCTCTGGTCGTTGTTAAAAGTATTGCCACACAATACATTGTAGAAGGAGAAAGCCGTTGAATTGGATCGGAAAAGCGATCATGGACAATTTGGAGAAGTTTGCTTTTGCAAAAGAGAGCTGCGTTGGCAAAAGAAAGGTTCGTAAGCCCGAGGTGCCGAAGTGCTGTAAAAATCGCGGCGTTTATAGCAGCTGGATCTTCCATGCATACGGAAAAAAAGAGCGGTCGGTGCAAGTTATATCTTGTGTTGAATCCCATGGAATAATACGCGGGTAGGAGAGCGTTGACATCTCAACGGAGTTATATCAGCAAGAAATCATCACAAACGGACCATGATGATCATAGGTCGTCACATACAGTGGTCGATACACATATCTTCTTTGTAAGTAGTAGGTTTAGCCAGGGTGTGAAAGGGGTCTACCCGACCCTGACCAAGAGGCATAATAGGTGTTGGGGGGCGGAATGGAGGCCAAGGCCCTGAGATGTCTGTTAGGTGGCTATACGTTGACGCTGCAGAGGGCAAAAGTGACAAACTTACTCGTTTGCCGTGAAACACTCATCCCTGCGTCGAGATGTTCTGCCGACTCTCTCAACGGCGGTGGTGTCGAGGTAGCCGACTTAAAAGTCTTTGCATGTCGTCGTCTATGGCTCATATATCCGCGTAACACATGAGCCCTGACTTTTCCGGCATAACTTCGGTCCGCTCCAGAAATAAAGAGGTAGTCAGTCTTCTCAGTTCCACCCTCGCTAGAATCCATTTTGGGTCTGCCAGAGGATTCCCCAATGAGAGGGCATCGAACGTATTTCGATTTTATCCCATGCAAACAGCTGGACCGCGCCTTCTTGGTGGGTCGATGTTTCAAGAAAAGTCCGGCAGGCTTGGGCTAATCCATATCCGGCAAGCTTTCTGGGCGCCCGATGATGTCTAGGTAGCGCCAAATTGGCACGACGTCTCAACCCTTCGATCATTCACGCGGTCCACTAATACTTTCGATTTCATGGTCGCCTTCTTCAATCAAGGCGTGGTAGAACATCCAACGCGTAGAGTAAGTATGAATCGCAAAACAGCTCCTGCCGAAGATCCACTGGAGCGAGTGCGTCGTCAAGAGAGATGCAGGGCTTAAAAAACAGGATGATTGCCTCATTGGTCAACGTAACACCAAACATTGCACCAGCGAAGGTTACGAGGCTTGAAGCCGTTGCTGGACCCAAAAGACGCATCCAGCGCGTTCGGCGTGTTCAAGTTAGCAGATTGCTCTGGTGAACCGCTCAAACAGTTCGTTGCCTAGTTTCTCAATGAAAACGGTGTCAATTCTGCCATGACGAGTTTGCACAGTCAGGCCCGGCCTGCCGTTGTGGCTTACAGACTGAACGCAGAGGAATTCAAGTCTGATCCTTCCAGCGCTTTAAGCATGCGCTCCCAGCGGCTCTCGCGTGCGCATGATTCCGTGTTGGCGTCTTGGCGGGTTAATGTGCTCACTTTTGGCCGCCTGCTTCACTAGAGTAGAATATAACTCAAGCCCTGCTGCTTTCAACAACCTCACATTTCCTATGTCTCACCCTCTGCAAGTGTCGCTCACATTTGACTCACCCAATATGACACCCAGCAGGTCTGCCTGCATTAGGGCTAGACGCCTTGATACCTCTCATTTAGCGGTCTGCAAAGCCGCATTGAAACCGTTGCCTGCGGTCGACATCTACAAAAGCTGATCCTGTCATACCGAGGTCTCACACTCATCACTCGAACGTCTTCCTCTAACTTTTCGCAGGAGAGGCTATGCGCCTACCACGAGAAGACGCAGGCCATCAACTGGAACAGTCAAAAATATGCTGCGCGCGACCAAGTAGCAAGTACGACTTCGTACAGACCAGAGGTCAAGGCTATCAGGATAATACCATTGCTCGTTACCTTTAGTACGTCTTTGCCATATTGAAAACCACTTTGAACGTGTACTGATACCTTCACCAGCTATCGATTATACGAAATTCCTCAAGTCGATCAAACTGAAGCGGCGGCTGAAGAAACGTTGCTTCACCGAGGCCAACAAGCAATTGACCATGTCACCATCAAAGCATTCTTGCAATTCTATGCCACAACGAGCAAGCCGACCATTAAAGATGTGCCTACAGTGAAGAGCATGTGCCGTATGGCCGAGGAGTTGTTTGCAGGCTCCAAACGGTGCACGGGTACTGAGATACGAGACGATGATCGCCAGGAGGGTTTCAATGTCAGCCTCTTGCATTTCCTTGCGTGAGTGGGAATGTACTAAACAGCCTGTTGACCGCGGCGAACTTGGCTACGGTGACTATACTAAACCTGACTACCACCGCGACTCCCCTCCCTCCAGCATCGAGAATACCCTTACAAGCACTACCCTGCAAGCCCTAGCCGCGCACGATGACCTACAGGGCTCAGCCTTCGATCAGGCGTTTATCTAGCATAACAGAGCGATCGTTAATACTACAGCATTAATGAAACAGAGCTAGAACGTGCCAACACAGATGATCGAGGTTGTGGTCAAGAAGCCCTTTCTAAAGCCTTCTAAAGCACACGGCAAGGCCAACGCGCGAGCACTGACCGGGACTGAGACTGCAGAACAAGAGGCGAATTTGGCTGAGGTTGCTGCTCAAAAAGCCTTGCGCCTAGCAGAGCGAGCCCCTGAAGGAAGCCCTTGAGATAGCTGCCAAGCCCCCGCCGGCCCCTGAACCCCAGGCATTGAATAAGCGATGATGACCTTATTATAGTGGTGGAGGAAGCTGATCCCTTTGTCCCTCCGCCGCCTTGGCCCAACTGTCAGAATCGGCTACCGCACAGCAATGACTCATATTCGGCCTTCACCCCCAAGCGTTGAGGCGGTATTGGCAGAGTTCGCCGCTGCAGTATCTATGGTGAGATCGTAACCCTAGAATTTCCCATGAAATCTCTAATTGTTGTCTAGCTATTACCTCGAATCGCCAAAAGCAATAGCATAGCTACTGGTGAGATTCAGGTGCATTGCGAAGTGGTCCATCATGGTCACGCAACCCTTAGCCCGACCCGCATCTGTCCTTTCCCTCCACGGTTCGCGCGGTAGAAATACGGGATAAATCGAAGTGTCTCCCGTCTTCCATTCTCGCCGTAAGCAAATGGATCATTATTAGCAGCGGCAAGCGTGCCGTTCCACGGCGAGAGATGAAGGAATCTTCCCCCATTCTCGACAACAATGGCAATATAGTCGTTGGTCTTTGCTGTGTTCGGTTCACTTGGTTGCATTTCACAGGTTACCTCCATGCGTGGGGCCTTTGTATCAAAAATAATGGACTGTTGAGAGATCAGATGGCATGATCCTAAGTGATTTTTGGAATGGGTGGAACGGGGAGTGAGACACACCTTGAAATGGTCTTGGACCCAAGGCTGGTCGACATCCTCGACACAGTATATAATCGGGCCTCTCGCGAGGGCTACGACACGCTGATTCGTATAGGGATGCGGAGAGACCGTCCGGATCGTCATCGGGAAGCGAATCTGAAATTCGTGGTGCTCCGCAAGCCAGGTGGATGGGAGATAGAGGTATCCCTTTTGCATTCTCGCGTCTGAACACTGAGGATAGAGCTAGAAAGCATTCAAAGCTTGCTCTTGGAGCTTGGAGAAATGGAAACTCACTTCGGCAGGCGGTGACCAGCCCGGTACGCGCAAGCGCATCTCCACCGCTATCGGTGGACCCTCGATAGAGATCGAAAAGGTGACACTATCCTTCCACGGCCAGTCCGTGGTCTGCACGATCTTTGCTACGGAATTTCCGACCTCGAATTGAAGCGCTGCTGCCGTGTACAGGTGAACGTTCACTGTGGTAGAGCTCGTTTCTGCATTCGCAGAGAAAGTCCATATATATCCGCCGAGAATTGCGAGCGTCCTCGTTACGTTCGGGGGGCAACATGCGCAATCGAACCATTCGTGTCGCTCCGAGAGGTCCGTGTCTGAGGAGGCATGCTGGTTGACATACGTGAAAGCTTTCCCGTCATTAGACATGCCCGTAAGGACGGCATTATAGAGGCAAAGCTCGAGGATGTCACCAAATCTTGAGTCTAGCTCGATCTGGATCAGGCAAATCGGAAGTCAGAACGAATGGGGAAGTCGAGGAGTTAGTGACGTGCCTGTAAAAGCCTCTCGCAAAGCATCATCACTCCAATTGCTGCGCAAGTCTCCGCATAACAGCCGCCTTCATCGGAGCTTTGCGGAAGGAAATAGTCAATCCCGAAGCCTTCCCATTGTTTCATAGCACCTATTCCTCCTGTGAGGTACATTTTCTTCTCGATCATGTTGTCCCATAAGCGGATCAAGGCAGGCCAGTATGTCTCTTCAAAGCCGTCGTGCGGCGATAGGCGGACCAGATCTGCCACGGCTGTGAGAAGGTACATGGCTCGTACGGCATGACCTTCGATGGTCGTCTGTTTAGCAATTGGTTGGTGCGCCTGGTGATACCTGAATCCAGTGTTAGGAGCGCCCAAAAGGATAATTGCCTATTTGAAGGGCCCCACCAATAGCTCCTTCGTTTGGGATAATAATCTGGGACCTCATTTCTCCCTTCACCACGACAATCTGCTTCGACATCGAAGTAGTGCCGTCCCTGCTCGCCTTTTGGATTTCCCCGCTCTTCTATGAAGAACTTGGACAACTCAAGGTGGCGTGGATCCTGAGTGACGTTGTACAACCGAAGAAGGGCAAGTTCGATCTCTGGGTGGCCGGGATAGCCTCGCTTTTGGTCGGGCCTGGGACCGAAGAGGCGATAAAGCAGGCTTACATATTTGATAATCGGGGCCAGCAGTAAATCGTTGTGGTAATGGGCGTGATGGGCCAACGCGGCTTCGATCAGATGCCCCGCGTTGTACCTAGAAGTTTCCGAGAGCTGAGTGAGCAACGGCTTGTCAACAGAAAAAGGAGGAGACGAAGAAGAAGCCGCCAATCTCCATCAAGGTTCATACATCTCATGGAGGTCTTTGAGGTTTGTAAACCTCTTGCCCAGCTCCACAACGGTGAAATGGATGTTGATATACCCGTCCGATTGTTGCGCTTTGCGAATCATATCCACCAGCTCCGAGATTGCGGCGTCAATCTCAGGATCTTGTTTATCTTCAAACAGGTAGCAAGCCCCTTCGATCCACTTGGCTACATCGGAGTCCCAGAAGAGGTGATTTGGCACCGGCCAGACATTGGGAGGATCCGAGTAGCAGGGATGCCATTCCAGCTTGAACGCGTCATAACGGCCGGTGCGCTTCAGCATGTGAAGCTGATGCCGGAGGGTGGTGGACCGGACCAACTCACGGCGACTAGCCCAGAAAGAAAAGGGAGAGAAGGTGGTATGGAGGAACGTTTCTTGAGGGTATGCCATCTTGACGGGGAGAAAACATGAAGAATTAGACAAAGCAGGTGTAGGAGCAGGTCTATACCGGAGGGCCGGATTATGGAAATGAGACAACATACAAATATGACGACAGGATAGTCATCAATACTTCAAGGGAGAATCAAATTGATTGCTTTTACGCAATGCAGGCCGGGGGCTAATTTGATTCTCCAACCGAAGCGGGGGAGGGCTTTCAGGCTTCTCCACGGTCAATGGGCGGAACGATCGTCGTCTCCCGGCCAATCACAGCGAATCCTACTCCGATCATGGCAAGGCCACTCAAAGAACGACATCATAGCTGTTGTCCAAATGGGGAAGGAGATCTGCGACCATCGGCACATTTCCAGGCGGCAAATATGCGTTCGGTTCGTGGAAGCTCGGACACATGCAGAAAGTCACTGGCAGATATGATGTATAAAGCCTAGGGGTCGTCGTCCACCCCTCCGCCTCTGATCATGGTCAGAATTTGCAACTGGCATTATGGCGGACACCACCACGGACCAGCGTGTCTCAAAAACTAGGACCAAGCAGCGAACATTCCTTGGCCAAACCAAGGCGTCATGGTACATCTACTGGATTTGCGCTGTTGCATCCATTGCCAATATGTAGGTTGACAACCCCCTCAACCGTCACTCTTCACACAAACTGATAGTTCTCCTTAGCTTCCAAGGCTTTGACTCTGGGATCTATTCCATCATCATCTCCGACAAGAGGTTCATCAATTATCTCAATGTCAGGGGGGCGAGAGCGGGTGTTATGGCCAGCATGGGTATGTCTCATCGACTCCGCGGCGACTCCGCGGCGATTCCGCCTTTTTGTGGTATTTCTAACCTATCGCAGTCAACTTGGGTAACGTGCTTGGCAATTTCTTTGTCGCTTGGTGGTTCATCTGGTTCTTGGGGCGCTGCCGTGCATTCGCTCTCGGTACTGTCATCCTCTTGATCGGAGTTGCGTTGCAAGCAGCCGCCGTCAGATTCGGGATGATCGTGGTTGGGAGGATTATCTCTGGGATTGGGACAGCAATGTGGGTACTGCGAGGCAAACTATATGTCATTTTACTGATGGACATCATAGCATCGGCACCAATTTGGCCGCATACCAAGCTGAGGTTTCCTCTCCTGAGATCCGAGGACGTGTTGTGTCCTTTGTCCAGCTCTCATATCAGGTCGGAGTTCTGGTTGCCTATTGCGTCGGCCTAGGAACCGTAAAGATTCCTGGAAATGGTTCCTGGCGCGTGGCGACCGCTTTACAAGTCGTCCCGGGGATCATTTTGATCGTTGCCTCTTTCACAATTCCTGAATCACCGCGTTGGTTGCTTGAGCGATATCCTGACAAGCCGGAGCGAGCGCTCAAGCAGCTGTCCAAGATACGCAAGTTGCCCGAAGACGACAGTGAGGTGCAGGAAGAGTACCTAGATCTGATTGCTGCGCGGGAGTACCGGGTCAAACATGAAGGTGAATATAGCTGGCGCCGATTTTTCTCGAGGTACGCTATCTGGAAACGAATTGCATACGGCATGGCCACGATGGCTCTAGGTCAGATTTCTGGCGTGGGAGCTTTGATGCTCTATGGCGTTTTGATCTTCGAGGGACTCGGATTTTCGGCCGGCACCATGTCGCTTTTGCTGAACGTCGTATCCGGACTTCTCTGCCTTGGGTAAGTCATGGAACAATGTTCCGGGTTAGTGTCGGTCATGGCTGATCAGATCCTTCTGTCAGGGCTACTTCTATCACCACTGGCGGTGTAGACAAATGGGGTCGAAGGATCACTTTAATTGTTGGGTCCTCGATTATGGTATGTGAAATGTCGGATTTTGAACTCTTCGTCCCCGTGGATGCGGCCAACTCACAAGTTTCAGGTAATCAGCTACATTATCATCGCCGCGCTGGCAGATGTGTACCCAACAGCGACGCATTTCAATCGAGCCGCCGCAATTTTGCAAGTCATCTTCATCTATGTTATTGAAATGGTTAGCGCACTCGTTATTCCCCACTTCCGGTTATATGTCACTGACGCCACCTTTCCAGGCCTATAGCGGCGCCCTCGGGCCATGCGCTTGGATTTACGCCAGCGAGATCTTCCCGACCCATCTCCGCGACAAAGGGGTCAACATTTCGCAAGCCGGGCAGCAGATGACGACGCTCTGGATCAACCAGGCGTGGCCTGTCATGTTCAGCAACGTCGGCCACGACGCCTACTGGATCCTTGTCGGTATCAATCTGATCGGGCTGATCGTGGTCGTGCTTTTCTGGCCGGAAACAAAGGGCATCAGCCTCGAGCACATGGATCGCATCTTCGGTGAGGTTGATAAGGTCGAAGCGTTCAAGGAAGAGGAGGAACGTCGTGCTTCGATGATGAGTGATGCGCACGGCGTGCTTGAGAGAGATGAGAAGTCGTATGTGTCTCATCAGGAGCAAGGGTCGATGAGAGTTTGAAATTGTGTATGCCTAGGATAGTAATGTAAGGCACAAATAAGAAGTTGGATCCAAACATCGAATTGCTCCAAGTCTCAATTTTCTCAAGTAATACTAGGGAATATTTCGGTCCGCGACGCCACTGTCTTACCGTCCGGCGAGAAGGCCACAGCGCCAACCCAGTGTGTATGGCCTTCGAGCGTCTGCTGTAACGAGCTCCACTGATTTTGTACTTCTCCTAACCTGGAGGTCTTAAAGCCTAGTCTTGTAAGCGCAGCAACTTTTAGAAGGGTTGTTAAGGCCCTCATTAAGCATCTCTTCAATATGGTGTTGGAATTCCGAATGTGGTAAAGCCATGCCATCAACTGCGGCCATCATAACTCGATGCGCACAAAACAAAACTAATACCGTTAGTGTCTGTGCATAGAACTCGGAAAGGCGCTCACCATGATGCCAATATCGTCTATATCTAACGTGGATTGGTGTTGTTGGAAGTGACTCGAAAATCGCAGTCGATTTGCAGGTCAGGTCTTGGCCGCACAATAGAGGTAGAATCCGCCCCGAGCTTACCTTCCCACTCACCCACGCCATGCCGCTTTAAACACTCGCACCTCACGAGCAGGGTGAGCCAAGGTGAGCGACGGGTGAGTAAAGAGTGAGCGCCTCACGGCTCGCGTGCACGCTCACCCTCAATCGATGGGTCCCAAAATGGACACCCTTTCTTTACGCTATTTTGGGCTCCCTCCTGCGCAACCGCTTCTTCTCGCCCTTGCGGATCCGACAGATAGATACTTGAGGGTGTGGAAGCCTGTTCCGGTATGCCTGCAGTTTGATCAGCAACGCGTACTTTCCCGCTTCTTCCTCCCTCCTTCTCCCTCCTTCTCCCTCTTCCAACGGCCGCCTTCACCATCATGGCGAAACAAAAAGCCACGACTGGGGAGCTGGAAGCTCGAGCCGAATCCAACGGTTATAAGAGAGGGGCGCACCGAGAGAAAGACAGCACTCGAGACCATTTGCGGGGCCGTCTTTGACTCTACGCTCACCTCAGACTGCCCCGATTTTGAATTCGCAGATCGTGCGACAATCCTGGAGCTCGAAGCGAATATTCAAAAGAGAGTGGCAACCGAACTCCCCGGACTCCTTTGTAGGGTCGTCGACCGACACATATATGGACGGTGACACTCTCTACTCTGACTACTTAAGCTCACGGTCATCTTCCATCCCGATTTCAGAGACGCAGGACTGCAATGCCGAACCCACTGTCGGTCTCTTGACAGAACTCCTGCCCTAACTTCATCCATGGCGCCTTGTCCTGCAGCGTTCATGGACAATGACCTCAATCGGCTTCATGAAGAGCGCCAAAATTTCGCAGCAGAGCCTCATGCGTACAGTGGCCGATAGGGACAGCAGGGCCAACACCAGGTCGGATGCCAAGCCGCGCCCCAAATACTCATAGCTTGCCCACTGCCACACAGCTCGCCAGCGACATACAGCGCGCCAGCGGTACACAGCTTGCCCACTGTCATACAGCTTACCCACTATCACACAGCTTGCCCCACTGCCACACAGCTTGCCAGCTGCCACAGAGCTTGCCAACGGCCACACAGCTCGCTAATGGTGTACAGATCGCTAACTGTCACAGTTTACAAACCTTATGGTCCCCCGGATCAGGAAGGACTCTGATGAGTTGAGCCTGAGTAGCTGGAGGTGGGCAGTGGCTGAGGAGAGCCTCCTTCCTGCGAGAAGTTTGTCCCAGGGTTTCAACAGTACCTATCGATCTCAGAGGTAGGGTCGGAGGAGATAGCTAAAGCCCCTGAGCCACCCAATCCTGCGGCCAAGGGCAGGGGCAAAGAGAAGGAAAAGGTAGCCCACAAGCGCCAGATCTCGGAGGCGATCCCCGGCAATGAACGTGATAACGGAGGGCTTTCTCGCCGAGGCGGTGCTAGCAAAGACTCAGGAAAGCAACTAGGAAGGCGCCCAGGCCGCTAGGCAAAGAGACAGGTCAGGAGGGCACCGAGGAGGGTGGTCGCAAGTCACGCCCCGCGCGCAAGCCTAAATCGCGCCATTAGAATAGCTGTCATAGCCGACTCACGCAAAAATGTAGTGCTCAATCCCAAGTTGTTACCATGCATCGCATTGTCCCCAAAATGCTAATAAATCGGGTGTTTGGGAGCGTTTTGGTGCCAGCGGAGATGTTGGCCCTGCTGTCCCCTATCGGCCACCGTACATGCGCAGTCTTGGCAGCTCAAGATGCGTCTTATGTGCGGTTTGCTCGCGTCGCCGCTTTACACCGCACCTCGTGCGAGCAGCACCCTTCGAGGCTCTGACGCGCATCTCCCTGCAGGCAATAGTGACCTATTATCGTGGTTCGGGCTACTAGCATGGTTCCTTAACTGGGATTTTGCGGTACATTTGGGAAAGACGCCTAAGAATTGGGTAGTTAAAAGCACGATAATAGGTCACCACCCCGTGCCCGCAAGAGGGACAGACACGCCTTGTCCCTCACTGCAGTTTGACCTCTATCCCGACTCTCTTTTCTCTGCTCGCGCTCGCTCTCATCGGTCCTACCGCTCCTCGCCAGGTTCTACCTCTCCCCAGCTCTCACCACCCCGCCTCTCGACGCGACTTGCCTATCTTCTTCGTTCACGATTGCCTTCCCGCCCATTCGGCTGATTGCATGTTTTGAAATATGTCTTCTGAATCGATCCCTTCAAATACGGACCCATATGAGTGGTATTCCGCATTTCCTCTCCTTCCCAACGTCTCGATACGGCTCATCAGACTACTACCATTGCAAGTGGGCGAAACGGACGATGCAGATTTAGCTTGCGAGCAACTTCTATACTGCCTAGAACCTCCGGAAAGAGTAGATTATGTCGCCCTTTCGTACACTTGGGGCAATCCTACGCGAGACAAGCCCATTGCCGACAAGGATGGCACTGAGCACTTGGAGAATGACGCGACGGGACCCAGGAAAACGCGTAAGATCTACTATAGAGGGCGTGGCTTGCCAATAACGCAAAATCTTTATGATCTGCTGGTCCTTATTCGTCATAGGGAGCATCATGGCTGGCTTTGGGCCGATGCAATATGTATCAACCAGGATGATATTATTGAGCGTGGCTGGCAGGTCTTGCTGATGAGTCAGATATACAGCAAAGCCACCACCGTCTTTATCTGGCTGGGAAAAGCTGATGAGCACACCGAACTTGCGTGGACTTCAATTAAGATCCTTGGCACGGCTTTGCAGTACTTTCTAACTGAGGAAGTCAAGGCGCTGATAAATTCCAATCCTATTAATGATTCTGCGGTTTGGGGTAGCCTAGGGATTACCGAATTTAAACCAGCGCAGTGGCGGGCATTGGGCATTCTCCTTACAAGGTGCTGGTTCACCAGGGTTTGGACTCTACAGGAAGCTGCACTTGGTCAATATAGTCTGGTGTGGTGTGGAGGATACTCGATGGATCATTCAATACTGAGAAGAGTCGCGCTTTTTCTATTCACATCACGATGGTACAAAATCCCTACTGAAGCGGTTAAAGGCTATCATCTGAAAGACGGGTGGGACCCTGGATTCGCTGTCCAGTTAGGTCTATCTGCAGTTGCTCAACAAAGTTCACATGGCCTCGAGGATAACGTATCAAGACGACTGACAAATTGGCAATGTGTTGCTGATGCTTTGTACACATTCGTAACCAGGCCTCTAGTACACGAAGCGACCGATCGGAGAGATTTTATCTACGCCCTCCTACCATTAGCCTCGTTACACAGGAAGCTTCCACATGATACTATGCTCAAGCCAGACTATTCAAAACCTTTTCAGTTGGTATGGGCCGAGGCTACTCTCTACATGATAAATGAACTCGAAGATCTGAACATCCTCGCACATGCTCAGAGCAGGATAGTATGTGTGGGTGGAACAGCGTACGAGGAGCACGCTGTCACCGTGGACGGGCTACCCTCATGGGTGCCACTATATGACCGCAGGAACCTGCCCTACCTTCGTCCTCAAGATTTCGATGCCATGGGTGAAAGGAAGCACGTCGGTGAGTAACGTAAATAGTGAAAGCACAACCGAGACTGATGTCTTTGGCAGCCCGGCTATACAGACACCCTATGCTCCGGGTTACTGGATTTCAAATTACTGAAGATTTACTCACCACTCGGGTTGCGCGGCAACAAAAGTATTTCCTACTAGCATGTTTTTTGGAATATGCAGACGTGGTGAATAGTGTCAATCCCGAGAAGGAATACGGACAGACCTGCCTCCAAGTATTGTTGTCCATAGTTCGTGGTAACGACTATGCTCGAGCTGGGCCCGATAGAATCCCAGGTCGAGATACAGTAAAGCACGCCTATAAGAATATGGGACATAAGAATAATCGGGGTATATTCTTGTCATTAGAGGTAATTTGAAGTTTTTGTATGGGTCATTAGAATAATCTGGTCTTTTGAATATTCTTGGCAAATTTCCAAAAATTTTATAGAGCATTCTTGTAACCAGAGGCGCTTTCACACTGCGAATACCTCTTATTTCGAGCTTTAGAATGTCAGAATCAGCTTCCTCTATGGACCCACAGCTTCCAGAGACCTCAAAAGCCCTTATTCCTCTTCCTAAGCCGACCAAAAAGCGCAGACGGGAGTTAACCAATACTCACCGGGCCGAAATTCGCGAATTCTTCTTCCACGATCCTGATCGAAAACCCAGCCAGAAAGAAATCATTCAATGGTTCGAAAACGAGCATTACCACACACTGACACAAAGCCAAGTGTCAAAGATTCTGTCCCCTCAATATTCTTTCCTAGATGGCGCTGGATGGGTGGACAAATCAAGAAACAGAGCAGCTGAATACCCTGACCTTGAGGACGCTCTCTACCATTGGGAGCGAGCTGCTAATAAAAGTGGTAGAATCTCTGTCACTGGAGAGATTCTACAACAGATGGCAGCCAAATTTTGGCTTAAACTTCCTCAATACTCGTCCCTCGAACCCCCCAAGTTCTCTACAGGCTGGTTGGCAGGCTTCAAAGCCCGTCATAATATCAAGAGGAGGAAAAAGCATGGCCAAGCAGCTGAGGTCGATAAAATGCAGATGGAGCTTGATTTAGCAGAGATCCGGGATATCTGCGACCTCTACCAGATGGCAGACATCTTCAATATGGACGAGACTGCCCTCAATTATAGAGCTAGCCCTGATAGCTCTCTTTCCTCTGAGGCTGTCCCGGGGGGGAAATTGAAGAAAGAAAGAATGACCATCTGTTTCTGCTGCAACGCCGATGGCACTCAAAAGATGGATCCTTGGTGTATTGGGACAGCACAGAATCCAAGATCTTTTGGCACTGGGAAGAATCACATTGAGGTCCACAATCTAGGCCTCGTTTGGCGTGCAAATAAGAAGGCGTGGATGACGGGACAACTCTTCCGTGAATATCTACGTTGGTTCAACCTACAGATGACAGGTCGGAAGGTGTTGTTGCTTCTAGATGGCTTTTCATCTCACCACGCCGGGGTTGATCTCCTTGAGACACAGGACATCCAGCTAACAAACGTCAGAGTCGAATTCCTTCCTGCAAATACCACCTCCGTCTGTCAACCTCTAGACCAGGGCATCATCAGGACCTTCAAAGCCTATTACAAAAAGCGTTGGTTGCAATACCAGCTTGACAATTATGAGGCGGGGGAAGATCCTCATAAAAAGATGAATGTCCTACAGTCATTAAGGTGGATGACCGAGGCCTGGCGAGAAGATGTCACCGAGACCACTATAGCAAATTGTTGGCTGAAATCTCGCGTCTTGAAAGGACAAATGACGCCGCCTACAAGGTGGCAGGCACGGCAGATGGGATGGGAAGAAGCTGTCCAACAAGATAAAGATTCCTATGACCGCGTTGTCAACCTGGCGCGGGAGGCCATCAAAGAGTTGGAAAACCGTCATTTCATCAAGGAAGGACAGGATGTGGCCACTTTCCTCAACCCGCAAGACGAAATCATAGAGGATGAACCTGAAGACGATGACTTCATTGAACAAATAGCCCAGGCCTATGCCCGTGTACCTGACACCGACCCTGATGGGCCAGAAGTACCCCTTCCTGAGCCTATCTCCGTTCCACAGGCACTTGGTGCAGTTAGTACCTTGCGGACCTTCGCCGAGCAGCAAAAGGAGGACTATACTGTCTTCCTTCGGCAGCTGAGGGCATTAGAGAGGGAGATGAAGGCTTTCCAGATGGGAAACAGGACCCAGACTACCCTAGAACGCTTTTTTGTAGCAAAATAGACCCAATAGTGTGGTCGAGTGTCAGATTTTTGTCCCGGTGACGTAATTCTAGCAAAAGTGGTTGCTAGAATGTCTCGAAATATTCTTCCCTAAAGGCCTAATTTTGGACATTCTTATAGGCGTGCTTTACTGTACAGATGTCATGGTCCACCGAGATGACAAATTGATCAACCTACAAGGCCTACTTCTGAGCATGTTCTACCTAATGGGCACTGAAGACCCGGCAGCCAAGACTAATCCAGCTTTCGTCGATGTCGCTGGGGTCATTCAACCAGGCCCGATTTTGTCCTGTGTACTCAAACTCATTGAAAGCACACCTGGATTAAAGGCCAAAATCTTTCCAAATTGGACTTCCGATCACGACAATATCGTTGTAAAATCACTCCTAGAATCAGAGTGGACCGGACAGAGAAAGAATCTGTTCGATTTTCTGCAATGGAAACTCGCAGAAATGTCTCTCTTCCGACTGGAAAATACGAATATTTTGGGGGCAATATATCACGACTTCCAACCCAATGATCAGCTATGGTTCCTCAATGGACTGAACATTCCCGTAGTTTTGCGACGTCGTGTAGCTCCTAGAGTTTTTCGGCTCATGGGACCTGCATATGTCCATGGCTACATGCACGGTGAAATCTTGAAGAAAGAGTGGGCGAAATACGAAAGAGAGATCGCACTCGTGTGAAAGCCGAGCACCTTGGGGTAGATGTTTGGTGTTTATAGAGATTTACTGAGATTATTGACCATATCGTGTGAGCCCTGTAGGGGAAGATTGGCTCGTCCATCTACCCATTGACCTAGGTGAGCCCGGGGTGAGCCTCACTCAAGCTCACCCCGGCTCACCCGTGCCCAGGGCGGCGTCACCCTAGGACTGGAGCAGGGTGAGCTCGGGGCGGATTTTGGTTATCTTGGCTTGGTATCGTGGCAAGTAGGGGGTGTTTGGCCGGAAAAAATGATGTAAATCCTGCCCCAACCTCACTTTCACGCTCACCCATACTATGCCGCTTTAATACTTCGCACCTCGCGAGCAGAGTGAGCGGCGGGTTCGCGCCTTGCGCGCACACTCATCCTCGTTCGATGGTGGCAAATGGAATCTCTTTCTCACGCTATTCTTGGGTCCCTCCTGCACGACCACTTCGGCTCGTCCTGGTATATCCCGACAGACGGGCACTTAAAGAGCATGGGAACCCCTTCTCCCATGCTCACAAGATGAAGACGACAACCCTTCTTCTCCGCTTCCTCCCTACTCCTCCTCCTCCTCCCTCGACCTAATCATCACCCGTTTTTGTTCCGCTCCTTTCCGACTCTTCTCACTCTTCCCACGGCCGCCTTCTCCACCGTTATGGCAAAACGAAAAGTCGCGGCCGAGGAGCTGCTCGCTCGAGCCGAATCTAATGGTTAGAAGAAGGGGGCTTACCGAGAGAAGACAGTACTTGAGATGACAAGAGGCACATCGGCAAGACCAAGAAGGGTCAAAATACGGCGTTGGACCACTATATCTTGTAAGGGATCAGTGTCCCCGGGCTAAGGCGAAGATCGGTGCTGACACGCCTTAAACAGGTGGACCCTTTTAGAAGTGCAAAAGACTCGCTCCAGCGAGAGCTCCCGACCTCCGACAAAGCCAGCGCCAGGTACCACCGTCTCCATAAAGGAATGGGCGCTCCCGATCTGATAACGGTAAAGGGTTTCCGCTTTTACATTGCTACGAGCTGTGGTAAGATCGTCGAGAAACTTACGATCGATTCGGTTAACACCTTTGCTAAGTGGGTTTTCGCAGGCTTCAGTTATATCATGGGCAAACCGACAGATAAAGAAGACGGGAGCGAAGTCTACAAGGCAAATGCTCTTCCCTTAGGGACGTGGCAGATCCAACCTCACAATTACCAATGGGTCCGGGAAACGCTCACTGCAGAGGGCCTAATGGTGAAAGAAAAGAGGCTGACACAACAATTTCGCCGTAGCTGATCTCATGCGAGTTCTGGCCACCCTTTGGACTAAGGATGGTTTTGATTTTCATCCTCGAGCGGTACCGGCTGCAGCTCACTTTTATTTTCCGGGTGTACTGCTGGACCAGGGCCAGGCTCGGCGGCTCCTTTATGGGAGGACTACATTACGGGTAGGACTGCCTAAAGGATCACAAATGTAAGCCAGCTCCTGTAAATTATTCATTCCAGGGCTTATCAATCGAGCTTTTTGTATTCGCGGAAGGCGGTGCGGTAAGGTTCGTATGTACATGAATCTCACATGTACTGTACAGGTTCGGCATAACGCATATCTGATTCAGACAAGCGTCAGCAGGACAGATCATGACAATCGCTTTACCAGATAAGCGCTATTTTTGTTTCCAATGACATTATAGTTCTTTCAGACTAGAGCATTCACTCTACGAAAACCTCGCCCCTCTTGATAACCTCAAAAGCCTTCATCGTATGCTCCCATACCTTCTCACTCATCCCCTTCTCTCTCCAACCTCTATATACACTCTCACTTTTCTTCAAAACCTCCCCATTCCAATCCACAGCGTAGATGCCGCTCCCTCTCTCACCATCCACCCCGCTAGCAACCTCGAACCCCTCCGGCAGCGCAATCATCGTCGGGCTATTTTCATCGGAACGCCGTGGCGACGGATACTTCGACGATGTAGAATGGAACAGATTCCTCTCCCCGCATTCCTGCACAGGGACACAAAACGGTGTAATGAGTGGAAGAAAAATCCACTTGAAAAACCACTTCAACCAGTCCGGGAACAGCCCATTCTCAAACTCGGCTGTCTTCACTAGCCCAGGGAACACATGTAAGCAGCTAACGGAAGGGTTTCGCGCAACGATTCCCTCGAAAAAGAAGGTCGTCATAAAAGCGACGTGGGAAATATTATTGAAGAGGCCATAATGCGAGCGAAGGGAGAAATCCGATGGATACAGCTTTCCTTCGTGGCCGGCGGCGAGGATGGAGACGACGCGAGGGGAGGGGGAGCGCAGGAGGAGCGGGAGGAAGTTGTGGAGGAGGCGCATGCGAGAGTAGTAACGAAGGGTCATGAGGGTGTCGAGTCCTTCGGATGTCTCTGTGAGGAAGGGAGAAGTCAGGCGGGACGTGTTTGAAACGAACGAATAATATCACGCTTTGGCCAAGCTCACATCATTGTGTTATCTTGGTGGAGATTGTTGACGAAGAGAGTAGAAAAGATCCCTCACCTTTCCTCCCCTCCAGAGTGATATACCCCTGGCTCATAAACAGTAAATCCAACTTGCCCGTTTCTTCCCTCCTCTTGATTTCTTCACACACCACATCCACATTCTTCAGTAACGATAGATCAGCCTTGACGAACGTAAAACTACCTCCAGGGCAAGACTGGACACATTCTTCAATGATGCGTGAAGCACGGGCCTCGTTCCTCCCAATTATGTACACTTTTGGGTCCTTAGCATTGGCAGCTAGCGCCTTGACTGTTGCCTCGCCGATTCCGCTCGTACCGCCTGCGAAGACGGCAACGAGGGACCTGCTGGTTTCCAGGGCGGAATTGGATTTGCGAACATCGGAGAGGTTTACCATTGTCTGCCAGAACGGTGCAGCTTACGGTACTGTCGAGTTGATACCTGTATGATCATGTGTTTGTGGATGAAGTCAAATAACGGGATCAGCAAATCACGCCGATGTAGTCTAGCGCCTGGCCCCATCTTTTCACCGCCTAAGGAGCCCCGCCGAGAACAGGAAAACCAAAAGAACACCTTCTCTCCGGCCGAGATTCAAAGTTATGCTCGCTACGTTCAAATCTATCATCTGCAATTCTCTAACTACCGAATGGGACAGTCCCCTGTCGGCTGAGTGGAGGAGTCGGAATGAAGATGATTGCTCTCAAAGAGGCGTACTCGCGTTTTCAGCGTAATCCAGACCTTCTCTCGCTGGTTTGCCGGAGCGGGAAAATTTTTCAGCCGAGCGACCTGAGACAACTTTATTGCGCCCATCTGCCGCTGAGTATTGGCGTCGGCGCGAGGGCCATGGACCCTGAACCCTGACAGTCATGTTCCCGCAAGTTCCAACAACGATTATGATACGTCGACAGCAATGGCACCTCAACCAGTCCAGCTCAACCGCCAGGAGGCCCGCCTGTTGGTGGAGGATATTGCTCACAGTCATGGCTACATTTCCCCTGACATCCTCGCGGCTATGGCGCCCGAGGTTCGGTACAGGGTCGAGCAGGCGCTCAAGAAGAAGGACGACATGATAGCGTCTTCTGTCTTTACGTACGACTAGCATGTTTCTTGTCAAATATGCCGCATTTCACTGACTTTTTGCTATTATTAGGCTTGCACGGAATCTCTACACCAGCAATGCTCGATTTATCTTCGAGATGCTCCAAAACGCCGATGACAACAACTACACGCGTGTGCAGGCCGCCAATGAGGAGCCTTATATTTCGTTTCGAGTCTACCATGACGTGCTTGTGGTCGAGTGCAACGAAGACGGCTTCACCGAGGAGAACTTGCGAGCCATCTGTGATATCGGCAAGAGTTCCAAGCAAGGCGCGCAGGGCTACATAGGCGAGAAGGGTATCGGCTTCAAGTCGGTGTTTACAGCTGCCTGGAAGGTCCACATCGAGTCCGGGCCATTCTCCTTCCACTTCAAGCATCGCCAAGGAGACTCAGGAATGGGCATGGTCATGCCTATCTGGACTGACCCGCCTGATTCTGGAAGAAACTTGTTCGGTGACTCTTTCGATGGACCTGGACCGACAAAGCCACTGACGAGATTCACGTTGTATCTGAACGACCATCTCGAGACTGTCACTTCGCCGAAGCCTCGGAGCAGCATCATTCAGCAATTGTGGGATCTGCCAGGGACAGTGCTGTTGTTTCTGAAGAATCTGAAAAGCATCCGAACAACAGTATTTGATCATGACCGCCGTCCAGTCCGTTCGAGGGAGACTAGGATCACTAGGGACAACAATGGGCCGGGTCTTCGAGTACAGGACATCGAACAAGTTGGAGCTTCGCGTCAACAGAGACAACAACGATATTACGTCTTTACTCATCAAGCGAGAAACTTGACCAAGAATGACAACCGCAACTACACAAAGTCCGAAGAAGACAGCAAGGCTTACTCGACAGCCAATGTGGTTCTTGCATTTCCGGTAGACGACTCAGACTCTCCAGTAATCCAAGCCCAAGACCTTTTCGCCTTCATGCCTGTCCGGAAAGCTGGCTTTGATGTAAGTTTCCCCCTGTTGCCCCTGAAAGCCATGTGTCTGCCGGTACTAACACCGCACAGTTCTTGATCCATTCGGATTTTGTCACACAAGCCAATCGACAGGATATTGTCGCCACGTCGGAACGCAACGTCGGCCTTCGCAAGGCCATTTCCGACGCTTTCGTAGAAGCTGTACTGCAGTTTTGCAACCATCCGAAACTCCAGTACACATGGGTTCGATACGTTCCGCAAAAGGCCCGTCTGCCACTCGAAGCGTTCTGGAGAGACTTCGTGTTTCAGCTACGGGACGCCCTTCAGGTCAAACCCATCCTTCGCTCCCGGAGTGATCGTCAGGACAAGCTCTTCAAGATCAAGGAGGTAGGGCGTCTAACGGACATGCAGGTGGACAAGGACGGAAACCCCCTCGTACCAGATTTGCCGAAATCAGAACTGTACATATCCGCTGCATACAGTGCCAAGGATGTCGCTATTCTAAGCGAATATGGTCTAGGATACATCCAGGTGGGATCCATGATGCCACGCCTGGATGCTATGACCCTAGACAAAACTTGGACTTCCAAGCTCTACGACAACCGAGACGAGGACTGGCACTCGCGGTTAGCGCGGCTCATCTTGCAAGCATGGAATGAGAAGCCGGATCGTTGGCAACAGGTATTGCGGGCCATGCGACTCCTGCCTCTACGATCTCGCCAGGTTCACTCAACGATAACCAGCGGCAAAGTTTATTTTCCCGATATTTATGGCGTCATAATCCCGGACGACCTTGGTCTATCGATGGTCCTGCCAGAGGCAGCCGCGAATAAAGACTGTCGGAAACTTTACGTGGCTCTTGGAGTCAAAACAGCCAAGCCGACGAAAATCCGTCAGATGGTCATGACCAAGCACCGTCTTCCGAACTACGGTGGCATCGATACGGCGGCGGCGCGCAATCACTTGAGATATCTGTACCAAATGTGCCCTCATGACGAAATAGCTAAAGAGGACAAGACTGCCATTGTCTTCTTCGATCACAAAAGCCGACCGCGACATCCCCTGCGCGAGTATCTCTATTTCCAAGGCGACGAGCACAGCCTAACCAAACTCCTCCTACCGCCCTTCCCTCCTGGTGTCGCCGACCCCGACATCCCCTTCCTCCACCCCTCCTATCTGCAAGACCAACCGCCCCAGCCCGACGGCTACGACAACTCCTGGACCGACTTCCTGTTCAGCGTTTTCTGGCTTGAGGACAATGTGCAATTCTTTACGACCCGAGACGAAGTAATGGCACCCTGCCAGCAAAAGCAACTCACACCCGAGATCCTCTTCATCGTCAAGCACTACTCCGGAAAACTTGTCGCTCGCTCCCGCAACAAGTTCCAGTACCCTAAAGTCCGAAAGATCTGGGACAACGACCCGCTCGGCACGCAGCTCTTCCGCAAGCTGGACTTCGAGTGTCTGGATGGCTCGAGACGCGCGCTGGAAGAGACGTTCGTGCCACTTCCGGCGCTGCTGGCTCGTTGCGGAAGTGTCTTGGCGAATGTTGCGGCCGTACCGTTCCTCAAGCTTGAGGACGAGCTGAAGGACAGCGATGAGGCGGACTGGACGGGCTTTGCGAAGTATTTTGGCATTGGCGTGGCAAATGACTTGAAGTTGTTTCTTGCGATGCTGGAGGCGATTGTGAAGGGCCGCTCGAAGACGACGATGTCTGTAACGGCGGTGGTGATGTCGCTGTATTTGCGGATCCATGTCCAGTGCCTTGGGTCGGATAATAGAGAGGACACGCAAGCGATGGTCAGGTAAGCCAACCGAGGTCTTCTTTGCCCCAGTTTGATAACATAGCTGACTACGTACAGAGATCTTTTCTCCAAGTGGCGTGCTGTGCTTTGCTCGCCGCTTAGTCTGATCAATCTCAATAGCGAAGATGTCTCAGCTAAAGTCACTTGGGTGGAACCGAGTCGTTGTCTATGGGATGCGCCTCCTGGAATGCGGATAGCGCACCCGTTGAAAGCGGATTGGCTGCCCGTGTTGGAAGACAGCGCACAAGGTCCCCCGGCCCAGGATCGAGAGAATCTGGAACAATTCTTCCGCCGCACTCTCGTCGTTAGGGACATCTCTTTTGAAGATATCCTTGTTGAGCTTGGTCATCTTGTTGAATTGGGTGAGAAGGGTCTGGGTGACCAGACACATCCCCATGACCTATACAAGAAAATGAATGAGTTGTGGGAGGGCTTGGACGAGGAGGATAGGGCGCTCGTCAGGTATGCTGTTCCCTGGTGATTAAGAAATGGCAATTTCTGACAATCCGCTTGTCTAAGGCAATCATTCGAAACGCAGTCAATCGTCTATGCCCCCTTGGATCAGAAAAGGCGGTGGTTCAAAGTGTCAGAGTGTGTATGGTCGGTTGAAGGAGCGAGCATCGGCAAGGCTTGTCTCGAACCTCTCTATCCGGACCTCGCCGAATTCTTTGTGGACCGCCTCGGGGTTTCGAAGCTCACTTTCGCGCTTGTATGCCAGCACATCACTGAAATTGGGGATGAAATCCGCGATATCTCGCACATTAAGGATTTGTTATGGTCTCTCAAGGCGCTGCTCCCCCCTCCCGGAGACGAGACACGCGCCCCTTTCACCGAGGATTTGAAGAGCAGTCGGATCTTTCCGGTCAATGTGCCCGGAGGACTGACACAGCCGATGTCTGCGCGGGATGAGTTTGCAATCATTGACCGCCAGCAATATGCCAATGCCTTTGCTGGCAAGGTCAAGATTTTGGACTTCACTATGGAGGAAGTCCACCGCTTGAGATTATTGATCGAATGGGCCGGTCTGACGGGACGGTACTTTTCCAACTTGGTCGTGGAGCGAACGCACTTTGAGAAACAGCGACGGACTGAGGACAGATACTTGACTCGAACATTTGCGAGCAAGGCCCATGCTTTCGCCAGGTACAGTATATACCGGTTTACATTATTTGGAAATAAGATCCTGATCTAATGTTCTAGCATTGCTGCGCACTTTGACAATCCTCTAGCTCAACGAGACCCAAAGACTCTCAACTCCATCCTGCAGGGCATGACCGTGTTCCGCGCGACAGGCATCAACTCCTCTTTCGTCCTCGTCCAAGACGGGAAAGAGACCGTCGTCCCTCTGGCCAACAGTGAGCTACATCTGCAAATCGACAACGGCAAGCTGTCGGAGATTCTTGTCCCTGCTGATGACGAGGCTCGCGACTTCTGCATCGCGTCCAAACTTCCCCGCGCCTTCGCAGCTTACCTCCTAAACTGCAAACAATCTGAGGCAGACTCACAGGCCGTCAACGTTGTGGGGACCATCATCCATGCCAAGCTGAGAAGTGTCTGGCGGATCCTGGCGGATAACGGAATCATCGAGCTAGATCTCCCACGGTTCGCGTCTCGGGAAGTCATTGACTTGACTGAAGATGACGAGGACCGCATGGACATTGATGGAGAAGACGATGATGGTGCTGCTTACGGACGAAGGGGTATGCTAGAGTCGCCAACTAAACGACGAGGACAAGAGATGACGAACCAGCAATATCGATCATTACTTAAGCACGTCGTAGCAGTGGCCCGGGCTGCTAAGTTTCCGCTGCACGATTCGAAGCGAGGTTCAGTGGTCGATGGCGCGCAGAGGCCGAGAGGGGGCACTTTTACCTTTTCAGCCGGGGACCCGGCTGTGTGGAGGGATATGGTTGGGGCAGCGGGAGAGCTCTTTGTAAGTGCTACAGTATTACGTCTTCCATCATTAAGCTAAAGGAGCAGGTATTTGAGCTACTTTCCGGATTAAACCCAAAGCTGCCCGGCTTCGAACTCAACAGCTGGCAGAGCACGGCAAGAGGCTACGTCAGCCTTCACCAAGACTACGCAGCCCTCCAGCCGTGGAGAGGCGGAGAGTCGGACGACATCTTCTACCAAGACAGTTCAAATGCATTCACCAGTCATCTAGTTAAGACGGGGTACCTGGACTCGCAGTGGCTGTCCGAAAGTCCGGAGTACCACATCGAGGTCAAGACAACGATGTCGAGCAACATCGAGACGCCTTTCTACATGAGCAAATATCAGTATGCGCGGGTAAGAGCTTCCGCTTTTCCACATCGCAGATTTATAATTGTAGTCTGGTGCTAACATTCTGGTGCAGATGCAGTCTTCCTCTCGCGCCAATACGCGGTTCTCGACACAAAAGAAGAAAGTCTACGTCTTGTTCCGGGTGTTTGGGCTCGAGTCTGGGGATATCAGTGTCAAGGTCTATGTCGATCCCGAGGCGGCGCGGAAGAATGGGCAGCTGGAGTTTGAGACCGAGAGTTGGGCTGTTACGGCAAAGGCTCCTCATCGGATATCTTCCGTTAACGACCGATACTGGATGATAATAGAGTAAAAGAAACGGCAAACATCACATCTTTCCGGCGTCAACTCCGAAAAGAATATTGGCGATATTAATTGCCACTCTGTCGCTGTTCCCGGAACGTCGCAGAAATTGATGGCATTACAGCAATCGCAAATCCTTGTCTTCGACGGCTCAGTCTCCGTGCGAAGCCCGTTCTGAGGCTGGATGGGATGCTGCCTAGGTGCTTTCCTGTGCCAGCTCACCTCGCCGCCATTGCTGTCGCTCTCACAGGTAAGATCGATCACCGGCGCTCGCGGTCCTGCTTGCGGCTGCACCCTCCTTGAACGTGCTAGGATCTCGCTGGAAAAGGAGTGAGCATCGGTGGGGAGAACAGAGAAAAGCCGCTCATAGAAAAAATGGACCGGCGATGTGGTCAGAAATAAGGACGAGTATCTTCGTGCGTGATAAACTTTGGGTGTCGACTTGAAGGAGGCGTGAGAGTATAAAAAGCGTCGGCTGCGACAAAGGTCATTCGAGAGAGGTGAGTGGACACAATGTTAGGAAGGAGGGAAGGAGGCCGTCTCACGCATTGCGCTTGAATCTCATGTGATAAAAAGCGGCGAGGAGGCAGGTTGGTTTTATAGAGTGAAAGTCGACAACGGTAAACGTCTCTATTGGCTGGGCCTGACCGCATGGTCCCATCACATTGGAAGGCATCCACAGTAGAGCAAAACGCGACATTTCTGCCACAAGTCCGCGTGCTACAAAATAGGCCTTATTGCAGCTCATTATGCATGCGGGTCAACGAGCACCCTTTTAAATCTCGAAGCGAGTCCCACCACCACCTGTAGCTTCTCCTGAACCAGTTCTAGACTATTTAGCCTCTTAACGCGAAACTTTGGACACGTAATCTTGGCATTGAATCTCGCTGCAAGCCTGTCTTCGCAACCAACCTGAAAAATATTTGGTTCTTACTGCACGTGGCTATCTGTTCACGGTCTGACTGTTTAGTCCCTCAGCACTGAACAATGTCATCATTCGCCGTGTCCGCGTCTGCGTCTGTCCCTGACAGTACAGACTGGCTGTCCACGCCGCTCACCGCCCTCGCGCCCCTCGAGTCAGCACTCCGTTGCCAGGTCTGCAAGGACTTCTTTAACACTCCGATGATGACTAGCTGCTCTCACACATTCTGCAGCCTTTGTATAAGAAGATACCTTTCCCAAGAAGGCAGATGCCCGGCGTGTAGGACGGCGGACCAGGAATTGAAGCTGAGAAGGAATTGGGCGGTGGAGGAGTTGGTGAGCGGATTTGTGGAGGAGAGGGACGGGCTTCTCAACTTTGCTCGAAAGTGTGCAGAAGCGGACACGGAAAATCAGGAGTGTGAAGGCCCCCGGCCGAAGAAGAGGAGGAAAATCGAGGCGTCACAATCGCAGCAGAATGTAGCTGGGGCGGAAAGAAGGAGTACACGCAGTCAGAGCCGGAAGGCTGCTGGGCAAACAAGCCAAGAGAGCGCCGCGACGCAAACCATCGCGGATAGCGATGATGCCGGTAGCGAGTACGAGGAACAAGACGACAACGACAAGCACGTTATGGTACAAGCTACGAATCAAAAACACGCGCAAGCAGAGCCAAATGATGGCCTAGTCGCCTGCCCGGGCTGTGGGAAGCGCATGAAGGAGGAGGTGGTTTTCACACATCTGGATCATTGCACAAGCAGCCATGGAAATGAGGTTCCAGAGACAGCTCCGCTCACAAATGGGCTACACAGATCTCCACGAAACCAACAACCGCGAGCCTCAACTGCCTACCCTCCACCTGACACACTTTCCTCCGGCAAGCCTCGCGAACGCCTACCCACCCTCGCCTACAGCATGCTAAATGACACCGCATTGCGCAAAAAGCTGCAAGCCCTTGGTATCTCCTCACAAGGCCCAAAGCTCCTCCTCCAGAAACGGCATACCGAGTGGGTGAATTTGTGGAATGCGAACTGCGACTCACGAAATCCAAGGACGAAGCGGGACCTGTTGGGAGAACTTGATGTGTGGGAGAGAACACAAGGAAGGCAAATTTTGCAGGGGATGAGTGCATCGGCTAGTGGTGGACAAGGGATGGGCGTGATGGCCAAGGATTTCGATGGCGAGAGCTGGATGAGAGGGAATAAGAGCGATTTTGAGGAATTGGTTCGCAGGGCGCGACAAAAGAAAGCGACAACAACGCTTGCGGACGACAAGAAGAGCAAGGCGGAAATCGAGTCAAGACCGGGGACGAGCACTCAAGAGATCTTTAGGAGTGGGAGTGCTGCGGTGAATGCCAGCGGTGCATCCTCACAAATGACTTCGCAGGCTGGGCTTGGTCCTCAAACCTCGGCAACCAAATCTCCATTCTTCGAATCAGCCGTCGACAGCGCTGCAGAGCCAGGCAGGGAAGACGAAGCGCGAAGCGAGAGGCCGGTGCCATCACCGTCACCATTGGGGGCGGTGGTGGATCTGACATCGACGACGAAGCCGCCGACGGAGCTGGAACAGTCACAGAGCCAAAGCTCACATCTAAATGGTGTATTTGCTTGATCATATCTGGGACGAAAAACTCTTGTACAGTAGACAGTACGATATATAGTCGTATGTGAACATGAATCATGAATCATGAGAAAGTTTGCTTTGGCTTTAGCTCGCCCTTATTGTGCATCTAAGGTGTGATATACCCCCTGTCTATTGGATAGGACGTGCTTGTAACATCGAAGGGAGAATGCTGAGGACACTTCTGCTTAATCAATTGGTTCGTGGCAAGTTTCCAACATCGCAATGTGATCTACAGTGCCTCTTCGTTACTCCTTGGCTTTCTACATCTAGAAACTCCGCTGCAGAGCATACGACTGTCGCCTAGCGAGTACGAGAATTTCAATCCTTTCTTGGTCAAATTTCCTCGGCGACCCTCTGTTCCTGCTTCTGGTCATGAACATCCCGTTCTCTCCTCTCATCTCCAATGCTCATCTGGCTTAGCCTTTTCGTGCTCTCCTCCATCTGTGAGCTCGCAGACACATCTATTTGCTTGCCTTCCGCCTTCTTCCCACCTACTTCCGGTTTCTCCAACTCCTGCAACCTTCTCCTGGTCACCTCTGCTTCCTTCTCCTCCCTTTCCCTTCTCTCTTCTTGTTCCAACGCCTCAAGCTCGTCATCAATTTCGCCTTCATCGACCACGGCACCAGCATTCAATGGTTCTTCCAACACTTTACCCACTTCGTCCACTTTGCCCATCTCCTCCTGTAATTTTTCGATTACATTCTCGACATTTTCAACTCCACCAACCTTTTTGCTTAGGGATCGTAATACCCCCGCACTTGCATCCATGACTCTCACTATCTCGACTTGGTCAACTGCCTGCTCAATCCGTGTATACACCTCTTCGAGCTTGTGCAGCGTATCTGAACGTTGCTCGAGATTCTTTTCCGCGAGTTTCTTGGATCGTAGCGCGGAGAGAGCCGAGACACGATTCCCGGTTTTGACTGAGGATGAGGCTTTTGCGGCAAGGGTGGTGATGCGGGTGGAGAGCGTGGTGCATTGCATGTTCAGGTTGGAGATTAGTGACTTGAGGGAGGCGATATCGGTGTCTTGGGACGTTATTGGTTCTGGGACAGCGGACGATGAGGACTTGAATTTGATGATCTGCAGGGCTTTTCAGTCAATGGGTTCTGCAATAATAGGATGGATCGCAGTACTGACGTTGTCATTGTACGATAGTGCCTGCTTATCTCTTTCCAGGTATCTCAATAGTATTGTTATGTCTTCATCTAATGCGCCCGCAACACCTAGCGCTCCAAGTTCTTGTCCAAACTCCTCTCTGCTCACTATTCGATCCGTCAAGCTTTGCCCACGCTTCTCCCTCGCAGCAAGTACTTGCGCAGCCACTTTCTCCAAAACCTCGACTAGCACAAAAGCCGACGTTTTGAGCTTTCTTGCTCCTGACGTGCCTTCATAGCTCCCTGTGCCTGCGAGACCGATCTGTTGTAGGCCCCATTGCAACACTGTCCACGGACTGGGTACCCAACTTTTGCTGTAAATGCTGCGGTCTGTAGTGAGGAATTCCTTGACCGGGATCATGAAGCCGGCCCTGACGGACTCGTCGATAACGGCACCGAGGCCAAGGGGTCGGCCATATTGAGGGCTGGAAAGGGCAGAGAGGAGGGCATCGGAGGGGCGGAGGATGAAGGCACTATTGGAGGGAAGAAGTCTAGCATGTGCTGCATGGGCGAGAGCGGTCTGCCAGGCGGTTATGTTTGCGGTATAGCCATCCAGATTTGTGGTCCGTTGGAGAGAGAGATCGGAGTAGAGGGATGGGAGACGTGATCTAGAAGCGGGATTTGTTAGTCGATACCTGTACGCAAGGTGGCACGGTAGGCAGACTTGCGGAAAGAAGACTCATTCTGGATCAGCCAGCCGAGGAGATCGGAAGACATGTCACCGATGAACAGTGGATGTTAGAATAGGATCTGAACCATACATGCTCGACGGGTGAAATCTATGTTACAAGGCGTCCACGTTGGGCTTGCCATAACTTAATTATGCAATACGCGACCGGGACAAAATACTGCTACTCCGGTCCTAGGATGACGCCGCCCTGAGCCGCGGGGAGCCTGAGTGAGCGGCCCACTCGGCCACGTCGACAGCCCTTCTCACTGAATTGTATTTTCGCGCAGAAATCTGCATCGACCTTACCCCCCGTCTGGGCCAACTAGCTTATGCAGGTACTGGTCTGATGAATCAACGGACTTGCTCCACCCAAGCTTTACCCGTCCCTAGCTAATGCACGCTTGCAATCGGATGTGGTGGACAGTGTACAGTACTGCTTTGATCTTTGGACAGAGGGGACCAGACCTGTCGGGTCCCTTTTAATGAATGCGGTGCCTCCGACCCCATTTTGTCCGTTGCCGAACTCGAGGAAGGTGGTCGCAAGGACAGATTTCGAGTTTTGGGAGGGGATGCGATCAATAGAAGTTTGAGAAGAACAGAGTTGAGTGATACACTCTTCAAACACGGTTTATGAAAACAGGGACAACAGCCTTGTTAGACAGTAACCGACAAAGTTCGTCGATCGATAGATCATTCGAGCCATGACGGTCGTATGTAGCAATTCAATCACGTAACCACAATGCACGGCAATACTTCAACACGCAGACACCTGTATGTATCGCAGATGAACGGAAGTTCCTCTATACCCACAGAGCCGGGATTCGTAGGTATTTCATCGAGCTTGAAGCGAACAGCTTTGCAAAGGGATAGTTATCGCCTCGAAGTCGTCGCCTCGCTGCGGCTGGATGTACGACTCGGAGTCTCGGAAGAAGGGGAATGTTTCGCACAATTCGACGCCTTCTTTGAACTTCCCACCGAGAATCATCTTGAACGCCGGTGCCACGAGATCTCGCTTCCGGCGGCGGGCCAGCGACTGTTTCGCTATCGCCATCATTGTTCTCCTGTTGGTGGTTTAAGCTGCACGCGGATTTCACCGTCGGGATCGACCAAAATGGTAGAGGTCATGACAGATAGCCTTGGATAGAAATAAGAGGGCTATTTCCTCGGGCCAGGCCCGGATGCTAATACGATTGTGTCGAGAAGATGTGTCTGCGGTTCGCCTTTCGTTTTTGTCGAAAGGCCGCTTGTCGTTACTCTTATCATCATCACCACCATCATAACAACCTGCTCTCCTGTGGAGTTGTCTACAAAGCTTGCAGCACATACCAGTGTTAGTCACATCGAATTCGTAACTGTGGTGCCTTCAATTCCCTATCTTCCCACCGAACAGAATAAACAAAGAACCGATTCTCTTTGACAGAATCCTCTTCGGCTGGATTTTTTGTGGTAGGAGGCTGCATATCAAGATCGAAGGGAGCGTAGTCATCAAGTCGAAAGGAGTTGCAAGATTGGGAGGATGCCAAATACCGCCACGCCGTCCGTATAGCTGGCAAGATACCGCTACGAGGTCCATCCATCAATTTGCATAGGGCTTCCAGATTTGGCGGCTTGAGCTGCTGGACCAATTGTCGCAAGGAAATGAAATGGGTTGCGTCGCCTTCCATGCCACGCGGATCACTTGCTCGAGCCAGAAGGATGAAACAGTTCGCGTCGACTCCCGCAGCGAGGAAGTACTCGAGAGCCAAACATTGACGAGGTATAACACACTCTTCCTGAGATACCATATGAGCTGCAAAATGGACGCAGAATATCATCCAGACTGTGGCTGACGTCTGGAATTTCTGGTACTTAATCGTCACTTGATCGTTGGGAGACGCTCCCATCTGTAGGAGAGCCTTGAGTGTTGCCTTATGGTCTATGGAGAGAGACGCCGAGAGGAGGATTGACAGGTTGCCTTTTGCCTGGAGCAAGTCTGGGCTTCTCGACACTTTGCTCACTATATACTCCGGCTCATCAAGATACCAAGCGACAAAATGGTGAAATGATAACGATTCGCCACTCACAACGAACGTATTGACCCAGTCTGGATAGGTATCCGTTCCCGGCAACACTACTTTCCCTAAATTGGTATTGACATGGTGATTGAAGGCCTTCTCGTACGCATCTAAAAGGGCATCTCGCGGCTTCCGGTGGGGGTATCTCCGCAATATGTGCCGGTATTTACGATGGTGGAAGTGCTCGATTTTTGCGAACCACAGTTCTGCAAGAAAGAGACGAGCATATGTTTCGGTGCCAGTGAGGTCGGGAAATTGCGTTGAGAAGTCCTGGAGATATTTGCTCTGGCGGACAAAATCGCGGACTGTACGATGGAAAAACTGGACTTCCTTACAAAAGAAAACGTCCGCATGTTTGACGTTCGTAATTTCGAGCAGCCCCTTCGTTAGACCATCGAGCTGACATTCTGCTGCAATATGCCTTTCCTTGATTTCTTCTTCTGTGTAGGGTTGTATTTCGCCCGAGGCGGGAAAATTTGGCTTATCCAAGTCGTCCAGCCATGTTAAAGCGAGAGCATTTAATTTTCCACCCGACGAGTTCTCAGCGACGAGGAGTAGCATTTTGAACGCCTTTACGCGATCACCATGGCTGATAAACGTGAACAATTGCTCGTACAATCTGTTGAAGTCCTGTGGAATATCTTCCAACTGCTTCTCCAAGGAATCGATAGGATCATGCCGTGCATTTGAAATGAGTATAGAACGAATAGCGAGGCGAGCCCAGAGAAAGACGCCTTCCGAGTACTGAACCACTTTCTCGACCAACTTTAGATAACGGTCTCGCACGCGGGAGAAATTCTTGTCTCGTTTGAACATGTTTCGGCCAAAGCGAGAAATATCAGGTCCTGTGAGTTGGTGCAGTCTAATGCGGAGGTCGTCTGAAAACGCGTCTTGAAATTCCCTGTGAGGACGCGAACTCGCCAGAATCTTAATATCGTCTTTGGCGGCCCAGATCTTGAGGCTTTCTGCTAGCCTTTCATGATCCAAACGATCAACACCGTCCTCACCATACTCGTCTAACCCATCAATGAAGAAGCAAAATCGATATCCTGGATTGGGTGATTTTGAGACGAGGATGCGAAACGCTTTTTCAAAGTTCCCAGGTCGGAAAAAGAGCTCATCTATAGAGTTTTCCATTCTGGTCTTTGAGAAATAGTTATATGCTTCGGGAAATACTTCTCGTATCAAATTGGGGCATTGCTTCAGCGTCTCAAACAGTATTGATCGATAGAGACCTTCAAGAGACCGTTGAAGCCCATCTCCAGATCTCCAGAAGAAGAAGTGGGCGAAAACGAGCTGCCTTTCCCCTGCCCACCGCTTCAGTTCTTCTCGCGTTCGTGGATGATCCAGAAGCAACTTCATCAGTGTTGATTTACCGGAGCCGGCTTTTCCGGAGATGTGGAAGACCTGGTTTCCATTGCGTAGCCAAGTCAGAAACGTGGATCTGGTCTGAGATCGCAGCAGTCTTGTCTCTGCTTCTCGATCTCTATCTTCATCTCTGTCTTCATCTCTGTCTTCATCTCTGTCTTCATCTCTGTCTTCATCTCTGTCTTCATCTCTGTCTTCTTCTCTGTCTTCTTCTCTGTCTTCATCTCCGTCTGCATCTCTGTCTGCATCTCTGTCTGCATCTCTGTCTTCACCTCTGTCTTCATCTCCGTCTTCATCTCCGTCTTCATCTCCGTCTGCATCTCGGGCTTCGTCTCCATCTCGGGCTTCGTCTTCATCTCGGGCTTCGTCCTCTTCCGGGTTCTGGTCTTGGCTCTCCTTCAAGATCCATTCAAATGTGCCACTGTCAGCTTCCTGCATGGTGTCCTCACGAGTATAGATCGATTTGAAGTACAGCTGTTTCAGTATTCGCATCTCTGGTGACGGCGAAGCCTTTGCTTCTAGCAAGGAGTCGAGAGATGTTCGGACGTCTTTGATTAGCTGCAACTGGTCATCCAGGTAGTGGAGAGTTGCATCATTCTCATCTCCGGACGGAATAGACGCACCAACGGAAGACTGGGTTCTCGCCGCTACTTGGCGCAATGTGCTTTCGACCGTCTCCAAGACATCGTTTCGCAGAGACGTCAGCTGTTCCACAGCATCTGAAGAATTCTTCTGTGACTGAGGCTGGAAGTTGTTCAGCTGAACTTGAATGGACAGCTGTCGGTCGCTAAGCTCCATATTAGGATTTAATCACTGGCCTCGCAGGATTCAGTGAAGGCTTACTTGAGCATCAGGACCAAGCGAAGGAGGATCTGAGAGCGATATTTGTCGAGCCTGCGCTCCAGCTCTTCGACATCCCCCTTCTTCCACATGCTGTGAAGCGCCACTTTGACGCTCTTCCACTTAGAACTCCCAGCGGTGGATTTTAGCTCCTCAAGAAGGGCCACGAGCTCCCCTGAAAGCCCTTGGCATTCCGATGCGAGCGTATTCAAGGCTCGCTCATGTTGTGAATACCCTGGTGGGCGGTCGCTCAGCTGCTTGGTGACATCGTGTAGATCATTTATCACATTGCCAACATGGGCATTTTCCGTAGTAGTCCCGGATTTGATCACTTCCCAAGTGCCAGAGATGACTTGGTGGGAGACGTCGATGAACGTCAGAATGCTCGCGGCAAAGCCGACCGCTGTGACCGGATCCATCGGCTTGTGTATGTGGACGCTTTTGTTGGTAGTGGGAGACAAGGCTGTACGAAAACGGCCGGCCTCGTTGAATCTAGAGCTGAAGAACTTTCGTTTTCTCAAGAAAAGTCCGAGACGCAAGCTGAACCTTTGACGGAACGATGGCAGATCAAAGGAATCTTCAAGGTGAATGGCTGGGAGACCGTATCAGGCATCGCCAATCGAGGAAGAGGAAGGCTGAGGAAGGCTTGATAAGGCGTCGAGCTAATCTAGGTGCTTCGAGCCATTTCGGTATGGTGTCTATGCGGCCCATGTCTGGCCAAGGGTCAATACGGGGTTTGTGGCGTCTTATAAGTGAACAGCTGTTCAGGACAGATGCATGCAGAATGGGATGAGTTGTGAGATATCTTACTAGATGCAGTGAAGACTGCCCTCACTGCAGACTTTCCGGACCAGTAGCCGTCAGCTTCATGTTAAGCCCCCTGGCATCGTATCCAACACAAAGGCGCGCGATGGGGTCCGTTGCGAATCGCCTAGTTTACCGGTAGGTACATTGGTGAACACGGATCAAGCCCAACCGGGACATTACCTGTTTTCAGGAATGATGTGTTTGCCACTGTCAAGTAATCCGATCATGATTCATGGCTCTCAAGGTGTAGAATTGTTCGCATTGGAAATTAATCGAGCGTCAGTAGTCTAGATAGGTCCCTAAACTTCCGGGCACCCCCTCACCAAACCTCGCCTAAAATTTAGGTGCCAACGCGCCGATCTCCAAATGTCATACCTAGAAGTTTAACTGAAGGAAAAATCGATTAAGGTGCTCCGCAGATTGTACTTGTTTTCTTCGTTTAAGGCCAGGCAGGCTCGATCGTGAAGATGAGGCAAACCATCTAGCCATATTAGACGCTGTACTTTTTGTCGCTCGTATGTACGCACTTCACGAAGATGAGTCTACGTAGGCACCTTGTTCTTGTGTGTTAGATCATGGTCATTCGGGGCAAGACCTCCGCCTACTTTTGGACCGCGTCTCCGTACATTGAGATTGTTCTGTAGTCCTCTCAACCCCGTGAGCTGTTCTTCTTCCATCTTCGAGCATTGTACGTCAACATTCTGGTGGAAATAAGGGTTTGATGTAGTCAATACAATGCGTTTATGGGTTGCTACTGCAAACTCACTTGCAGTCCTTGGAGATCATCTCCGAGCATAAAGTTGACATGGAGGATGCCTCCCCATTCTGTGTAAGTTGAAAGGAACTGCCACAGCTGTCACAACATGTTTCTCCCTTCTGCAGTCTTGCAATTCCCACACAGAGAAATCATTGTTGGTCCGTTTCGTCCTCAAGGCTTGAAGCCGGGTGTGGAGATGCGACATTGCCTTCCAAAATAAAGCAAGTGTAAGGGTGTAGAGATACTCCTTAAGAGTAATATCTCCAACCATCCTTGTCTCTTCTATGTACTCGTCATTCCCACAAGCTGAGGTTCATAAGCCAAGTTTCCCTCCTTATCCATATCCCACAACAAGATATGACGTGACCCGACAATGATGACCAGGTGCGCCCGCATTTCAAGTCCTTCATTCGACACCTGTTGCGTCACTTCGTCGCTCTTGATGTAATTCCTCAGCTGGCCAGCATTTGTCACAACCCATTGTTTGATCGTTCCTTGGTGGTGCTGGTCCGCAGCGACAAATTTGAGCTCAAGAATCTCGGAGAGCTTGTAATCGTACAGGATGGCTGCTTTGGCGAGCGTACTAGGTATTGTATTGCCGGGACCTCGTACATCCAGGTAGTTAATTCGAAAGAATTTCCATTCGGTAACTATCAGTTGTCTGGAACCTGAAATTAGAAGATCGATGCGGCCGTTTTTATTGTCTGCCTGGAGACACTGATTAGATATTTTCTAGCCAATAATGAGCCAATGGATTACCCTTGTCACTTGGAATTCCGCGCGTGGAAGAAGATAGTGGTTTCGCAGAAGGCTGAAATAGAAGCTATCCCGATGTTTTCCTTCATCCATTTTGGTAAGATCACCAACAGTGACGTCCCGTTGTGTCATCAAGTCTCGATAACAACTCAGTACTCGTTCAATATCCCCGTCCTGAACAAGTGTCTGAAGTGCGACGACTAAAGACTGAGATAAGTGATACCTTTCGAGAACCACAGTAGCGATACGACTTGCCGCAACTTTATTCGGTATCTTGAGGTATTTTGCCGGATCCTCTGGGTAAAACGTAAGAGCACCGAAGTATACCATCAAAGAACGCCAAGAAGATTCACTTCCACTTTCATTCTAGAAGAGATGCAAGTCAGTATAAACGGGGGGTGGAGGCCAAGATATTAGCATACCAGGTCTTGAAGCGTAAATTCTTGCTTCCATAGGGTATATCTGAGAGGAACGTAGTTCCCCTTTTCGTCACACTGGAGGGCTTTTTCGAAGTCTGTTATCACAGACGCTGAAGTAGCAAATTTCTCAAGAAATTGTTGAGCTACTTCAGAGTTTGGGGGGTTCTCAGTCTCTAGATCGCCTTCGTCGATGATAGACTGAAGGTATGCCAGGCACGTCTCCGTGTTGTATACAAGTTCGACCTTTTTGTTCCTGCAGAAATGATATCCGTTGAAAGATTTAGTCATTTCTAAAAGGTGCTTGTCGTGCTTGTCGTGCTCGTCGTCCTTGCAGATTTCCTCCAGTACTTTTTCCAAGTCCAAATATGTCAAACCACAAAGCCCGGCTAGGTGCGGGTGGAATGATACATTTCTCGCCACATTGAACCCACTGCCGACACCGGATAAGGAGAGCGGTGAGATGCCCGTGATGAAAACTTTTTTGATCCTTTCTAAGCACAATGACTTCACCGTAGACCAGAAAGATCTAAAAGTAAGTCCGACTTGGGTGCCACCCCAAGTAGTCTTGTGTGGTTCGGCAATATTGGATGTTTCGAGATAGGTATTAGTGAAAGCGTCATACTCGTCAACAAGCAGGTAGATCCCTTGAACACCGTCAAGTTCCTCGTTATCTTCTTTCCGTGAAAGCGCATCTTTAACCAACTCATTACAGTTGCGAAGACTCTCACTGGGCCTTTCACTGTCAATATTTCCACATAGACTAGTGAAGTCTTCGCCCAAGTATGTAGCGTATGTCTTATAGAATTTCCGGAATGAAGAATTCAAGGCCACGATCAGGTTCTCATTTGCCTGCGTAAGATTCGGGCTGCAATGGATAGTGGAAAAATCGAATTTCAAGACGAAGTACTGTCCGGGCTTGTATTTTTTTCCGTCTTCGTTGTTTCCGTCGATATCATTTTGCACATCGAGACCCTAGAGTGTAAAAAAGAAGTAAGTTCTCAATGTCAAGGTAATCAAGGAGGAGGTCGCAGACCTGGTAGAATGTTTGATGTTGATCTGCATACTGAAGACCGTGGAAGTGTTCCAGCATGCTTATTGTCAATGATTTGCCGAATCGGCGAGGGCGGCAGAAGAGTATGCATTTGTCCAATTCCTCCAAAACTGAAATGTATCGAGTGCGATCGAAATATGCCTGATTGTTCTCCATTAACAGCTCAGAAAAACTGCTAGAACCTCCAGATCGAAGGTGCTTCAGTTTGCCGTTGATTTTCAGACTACTTTTATCGACTCGAGTCTTCTTTGGCGGAGGCGCTATAGGAGGCGGACTCTTTCTCTTCCTGGTGGTAGGGTCTGCAATGTGTTCTGTTGCAACAATATGGGTTAGTGCAAGAGAACATCTAGGTTCAGCTCTCGACGTGGTTGGCGTGCTTACCAGTGCTGGCATCTTGCTCCACTTTCAGCACCTCCGTAAGGCGGACAATTTCCGCTCTAAGACGCGCAAGCGTCTCCGCAGTAGTCTCCATGTCAGGGCCTGCGGGCCACAACGCGTCGAATGAGTTATGATCCAAAGCATGATCCGAGTTGGTCCGAGGAGGAATGACTTGATTGATGATTCGATTATTTTGACGTGCCAAGAGGCGCGGCGCGCTAAACTTGAAGCGGCAACGCACCCGCGACGATTTTTTGGGGAAAGCCTGGGAACTTGTCGCTACAGGAGATGAATCGGTGAAGGAGAGGTTGAGGTTGAGATTGAGGGAGAGATGTCTAGTGGGAAAAGTGGGAGGCACCTTCCGAGCTCTTATTTCGATTGCTGCACCTGCCGAGAGTGAAAAAGGACGCCTGTGTGGGAGCTACTGAGAGCACGTATCGAAACAGGATTCGGAAGCTAAGTTCAGGTGCCGCTGCGGATGCTCTGGATTTTGATTGGAGAAGGGATGAAAGAAAGATCTAATGTGCAGAATCTCGATGGAAACGCTGCAGGGCAAGCAAGCTACAGACCAGCTGAGCTGCCTTTCCCACTGGTAGGTTGTAGATTTGGCGACTGGGGTACGAAAGTCGTGACCAAGCTTTGTCGAAAGGGTTGGAAGATTTAATATGCTGAATCTCAATGGAAACGCTGTTGAAGTAGGTAGGGCTACAGACCAGCTGAACTGCGCTTCCCACTAATTATGATGTAACGCAAGCATCATCCCCTCCACAGGGGACGCCTCGCGCCAATGTCTTGGCAGAAAAATTTTAGGCCTAAGATTTAGAGACTATTTAGGGTGGCTTTCCGGGCAATAACCCCCAAAGTTTAGAGGCCAAGCCCCAGGATAAGGCAGCTTCCCGGGAACCGACTGCCTAAAGTTCAAATGCCATTGCGCTAATCACCGGCTGAAACGTTGACGGGTAGGAGCACTGTCGGCAGGGCCTAAGTGGGCCCGGTAGGGGACAAGATTGACTCACCCAAAGGCTCACCCCGAGCTCACGCGGCTCAGGGCGGCGTCACCCTAGGAGCGGAGCAGGGTAAGGTCAGGGCGAATTTCTGTTATCTTGGCTGGGAAGTCACTTCAGATCACAGTGTTAGCTTGCTGCTGGTGTTTCCTTAAGTCCTTCAATTTTGAAATTCAACGACATGTGCATGGCGCCATCGTAGCACCACGCACACAAGCACAGCACCCCACTGGAATGGAAGAGCACGGAGAGGTGATAAGAGGATGGTAAAGACATACAAAGTATGTAATGCCCGAGCTACGTGCGGCAAGGAGCTATACCAAAGGGGGTATATATGACAGACTTTAGTAGCACAAGTCTAAATGCATACAGCATAAGATATGTTGAATTGAAATACATAGAGTCGGGGCACCTCACATTCTTATGACAATGTTAGCTTTCCGAACTTCATTGTCCAGTCAAGCTGTTAGATTCTACTTAATGATAGAGGCCTAATTTAGGTCGCGAGTAGAACAAGTTGCACGAGGAGTATTGCGGACCAAGCTTGCTGCTCAATGGCGGAGAACTTTCTCTGGCGGAGACGAACCTTTGCGTTCATTTTATTGGAGTATTGGGTCTCATGTAGTCGTTGGGCATGCTGACCTAAGGCACCCAATTGAATAGCTAGCGGCTCTTCGAATCTCCAACAATAAATCTGGCTTTCCAGTCACGCCGCTGCCTATGGGCGGTTAGGCAGCGCTGCCCAAATATGCCGGCACCGAGCCGATTGGTATATTTGAAAAGCTAGTTGACAATCAGGCCGGATACACTTCAAGTTGATCTCCCGACGGATACCAAATGCTCTGCACGGCCATGCTATTGCGAATTAGCCCGACCAATCTGCACCGTGATGCTTCTCTGTTACTTCCTTAATATCCTATCGCATTTGAGCACGTACCCCCCGACTAGATCCTTACTCCACTCCGCTGATAATTCGCTATATGATTCTTGCGAAACCAATATAGCTTGCACATTGAGTCAAGTATTCATCTATCGTCTTCTGGCCAACAAAGTGAGATCTACTCAATCACTGGAAATCCGCATATCTACTTACCTCAAGTATTTATCTTTGCTGCTATCCGATAGTATTGGCAACTGCTGACGACTTTATGTTGCAAATCGCCATGTCTGTTAAAGCCTTTTCGCTCGATAAGTTGGAGCAGAGTATTCCACGTGATTGGGATAAATCTCCCTCTAGTGAGAGTAGGCATGGGGAACTTTCTCAGCCGCCAAACCTCCCCAAGCAGGCGCCGAATTTGAAACAGTTGCTTGGTATCTGGACTTCCTCTTTGGCGATCTTTGTGGTTCGCCAGCCATTCTACAAGAGGTTCCTGTGGGCAGCGCTCATGGTATGTTTACGAAGAAGCACTTGAACAGATGGCACATTTAACGCGCACAGCTCAAAACATCCGTCGTTCACATCAAATCCACGGGCCTTCGCCACGAACAAGAGCCTTCCCGCATGGACTCGATTGCGCTATTGCTTTTGTCCTTGGGTATCATTGGTTATCTCTATTGTTTGGTCCATCTACTCCGAAATCAAAGTGATCAACAGTCTAGAGTTTTCCGCGTCTGCATGATTGGTATTCTGGAATTCCTTAGAGGTGGGATTGTGCGTCAAAATGTCGTCGATACTCTACTCGAAACTGTTCCAATGGCAATCAACATTTGGATGACTCTAGAAGTTACGGTCATAGCACGCCTAGGAGGTGCTGCAGCAAATCGAAAGGTCTAATGATTCATCACCATATGCCCTCACTGGGAGAAAGCCAAATTTCCAAATGGATCGCTGGGCTTGAGATTACTCACCACGCAATGACCCCACCTTCTCGTCAGGATTACATCCTCCAATGCTGGAAGACACCTCTTGAATGCTTTCACGGCAATTGAATGTTATTGGGTTCTTTGAATCTCGCCACGATATTCAACACGACTAACATAGGAAGCGACTAACGGGGTAATCCAACACCCATCCAATCTAAGGCTGGCACACGTCGTGTCAGGTCCAGCGGCTCGTCAGTTGTTCCACCTATTGCCTCTATTAGCATGCCTTTTCGCAGCAACGGAGCAGGTCTGGACTAGAATTGACCTACCACAAGCCTCAGAGAATAACAGTCCAGGTACGAGAAAGAAAATTTCGGCAGGTTCTTAGTGCAGGCGTCCGCATGATTGCCCCAAATACTGTTCAGTAACGGCTCGCTACCGTGGCCAGGACCTCCAACCATAGAGTTATCACTCCACATCCGTCTTAGGTTGGGGTTGTATCTTTCAAACTGGTCATTCTTGGATTCTCTCGGACCTGGCATCTACCGATGCGAGTCAACCCATTTTTGAGTGCTTTGTTCTTGATCAACGTTTCGTTTCAGGTTCCATAGCTATCATCTGGCTCTCACTGGCAGTCGACCTTTGACAGCCTGAAGCTGAAGCCTAAGCCTGAAGCGTCCCGTACCTCCACATCCACATATCTTGTGTCTAACCATATACCCCCAAGGCTTCAGGAAACGGTTCTTTCTCTATTGGCCGGGAAGTGCTGCTGTGGAGGGAATTTGGCAATGATTAGGTATCAGCTCATGTACCTTAGTTGCTGATAACGCACAATGAATGAATGTTCAGCAGACTAAGTAACAATGTCATGTTCACCTAGAATTCGTCAGGTCCTGTCTTCTATCAGCCCTCCGTGACTACGCACAAGCAGTGAACGAAATAAGCGGTACCGGACCAGGCCGACCCCGGGGGAGCCCATGGGGCCAATGAGCCTCTTTCTAAGCCCCTAGAAAGGTATACATGCATCCGTGATAGGCATAGGAAGGAGGTAATAGCCAGAGTAATCTTCCTATTGTAGGATACTGGAGTATGACTGTCACAGACCGCTAAGACCTCGGCCAAGCTTGCCTGGCAAAAGGGACAAGCCTAAAGGACAGGTGGCCGGAAAGATATAAGGCCATTGTCAGCAGAACCGAAGGGCTAGACTGGCAATAGACTTCTCTACTGGTTGTGCATGCACGTCTCGCATGCATCTGACGTGCTAGGCGCGTGCGCAATGATAACATCAGCTCTACTACGTACAGAGACTGAACGCTGGAGAAGGAACATACCGTGGTGGGGTGGATATCACCCCCTAGCCTGGATAGGCTGGCACATAGGACACAGCCTACATAGGTAGCTAGACAACCCAGCTAGAGCAAAAAGAATCATCTTCTTCCTCCTTTTCCTCTCTCTTGGTCGTTCAGCGCCATCAGGAACCCTATCAATCATTATTCCTCAGTTCATTGCTTGCCTATATTGTTGTCTACCGCTGCGCACCGCTGCCTATATTACTGCGATGTATTTATTCTGCTTCGTACACTCATTTTGTCCTTAGGATAGAGGGAGTTGCCAGCTTGTCATTACGTGATCTGACATTCATCACCACTTTATCTCCGCGCCATGCACAGTCCCAAATCTATGACCAGCCCCGATGAGCATCTACACTTTAAATAGCACCTGAGTGTCCTAGTTCCGACATTCCGAAACCGGCACTTGACAATACTCGGAATCCACGTTCGCCAGGTCCACCGCTCATTCCACTGTCTTGACTGAGGCGACAGTGGTTGTAGTTGCATTACCGTTCTGACTCTTCCATTTCTCAATCTCCTTGCGTAGTTCCCTTTCCAAAGTGTTCAGTTTGTCGAAAGTCTCTTCGTGATTCTTGAGTTTCTCGTCCGGCAGATTATTTCGGAGAACAACCAAGGTATGGTGTAGTGAGAGGTCTTCGTCTTCGGCTCGGGCAAAGGCATATGCCGTCGGCGTGTAGTTCTTTATGTCTCTCCCGTTGGTGTCTATCTCTCTCAACACCTCGAACATATCTTTATTCCACAGGCCAGGCTGCCTATTGCGTCCACTTGCTCGTTGGATATGCTCGCGCCAGATATTAGTTCTTCACGCAGGGGTCAGACCGCCGAACTGAAGTGTAACGTGAATCCTGCTGTAAAATCCATCGTCGAAGTCTTGATGCCGGTTGGTTGTTAGGAACAGCATGCCCCGGCAATATTCAAGGAGTCGGAGGAAGACCGAGAACACGTTAGGTGCGTTGTCTGGCCATTCTTTCTGTGTTGTCCTCCTCACTTTTGGGTGGAAATTAATTTGAGCAATCAGCAATGCACATCATTGAGGCAGCAAATTTTCCTGCGACTGCTCCTGGTGATCTTTCAGAGCGTATAAGCACACACTTGTTCACCGTTCCCTACGCATGTCTGGATGTGGATATCCTCTACCTATCCAATTCATGCATTTAAAAGCACTCATGATCGCACGCCTTGTCACGGCACGTCAGCGTTCCTCTGCTTTCCAGACTCCTGCCACCGATGATCGTGTTTGACTGCACACAAACGAGTCCTCGCAATCTAACCTGAAAGACACGTGTCTCCATTCCGTCTTGAATTCCGGTCCTCTGCGTCATGCTCAAGGCAAGCGAGCCAAGACAGAACCACGTACAGTGCGGTAAGAGAACGAGAAGCTCGGAAAGAAGAATGCACGGGGCACTCAAGCATGAGATGTTGCTCGCCATCTGCATTTTCTCTACAGGCATATGATCCTGCAAATTTCGATCAAGAACGAAATACTGCATGACTTTGTCTACTAGTCGCTAAGAGCACTCATCCTGTTTTCTTCCAATTCGTTTAAATATCTGCTCCGCCCTGTCCAGCTTGCCTTGAGCACGATACAGATTACCGAGATTATTGGCCGTGCTGAGAGTCGAGGTGTGGTCACGACCGAGTGCTCTCTCTCTCCCTGCCAGTGCCCGTATGTACATCTGCTCCGCCTCGTCCAGCTTGCCTTGAGCACGATACAGAATGCCGAGATTGTTGACCGTGTTGAGAGTCGAGGCGTGGTCACGACCGAGTGCTCTCTCTCTCCCTGCCAGTGCCCGTATGTACATCTGCTCCGCCTCGTCCAGCTTGCCTTGATCACGATACAGAATACCGAGATTGTTGACCGTGTCGAGAGTCCAGGTGTGGTCACGACCGAGTGCTTTCTCATACCCTGCCAATGCCCGTATGTACATCTGCTCCGCCTCGTCCAGCTTGCCTTGATGAGCATACAGATCGCCGAGATTGTGGACCGTGTAGAGAGTTGAGTTGTGGTCACGACCGAGTGCTTTCTCTTTCCCTGCCAGTGCTCGCTCGAGGAGTACTCCAGCAGCAACAAGCTGAACTTGCTCCGAGAGTAGTTGGGTGACGTACTCGATTTTGTAAATCCAATTGTGCAGAGTGTTCTGGAATAAATCACTTTGTACGAAGCGATCGCGTGCTAGTCTTGCTGCGTGAGGCGCTAAATGAGCATACCGAAGGTGTCCAAGGAAATGCCAGTCTTCCTTGTTGATCGAGTTCGCGATGCAGTCAAAGGCATACCAATAGCTTTGGGTGTCGATGATCTTGTTGAGTCCCCCGAATGTCCAATCGTGAACGCAAGCGTGCATACTGTATGTCAGTGTGCTCGAGTGGACTTCCACAAAGCAGTAATCGACCAGTGTTCCCATTGCGTTCTCGAAATCGACCAGGTCAACAGCCGCGTTGAGAAGCCATTCCGGCGAGTGATCGCTGATGCCCGCACGAAGCAGGTCATGCCAAATGTGCTGGTTGTCGAAGTAAGCCAGTAATTTAAGCAGCTGTGCCGCATCGGGATCGTCATTCTTCAATCGAGCGTATGACAGATCCCACGTGTTGTATAGGGTGCGATCTCGATACTCATGAAGCTTTAGTGGTCTTTGAGGGTTAATGTTCCATCGCTTTTCGTACTCGTAAAGATACTGCTCAAAGCTTAGAGTGCTTTTTCTGAGGTATGCTCCGGCAGTGGTCAAAGCCAATGGAAGGCCTCCAAGTCGTTCTGCGAGTCGATGAGCATAGGGATCTGGTGACGAAGGTCAGTCTGCATCACTTGTAGTCACTTGCTCAGTATTACCAATTTGGATATTTTGTCGTTGGGACCTGGTCGCTAAGATCTGTAGGCTGTCGTCTACATGCTCGAGAGGCTGCACATGGACCCGCGTGCCGCCAACGAGATCTGGCAGACGCGTTGTGATGATGATGGACCCCTGAGCAGCATGTGAATAGTATTGCCGGATATCGAACAGTTCTGGGTCATCATAATTGTCGAATATCAGTAGCCATCGTCGATTGGCCAATTCAGACAGCCACCGACGAACACGAAGGAGCATCTGCTCGTCGTCAAGTCTTTCGTACTCATGCACCTCTAAGAAGCATTGTGCGATAGACTTCAGACTGGTCTTCACGGTGATCTCCGATGTGGCGTTGAGCCAAAATATCGACGTGTAGGCGTCCTCGTGAAGCTTGGCGTAAGCGATCGCGAGTTGTGTCTTACCAATTCCACCCATGCCGCCGAGGACCACTTGTCGTTGCTGTCGAAACTCCTTGTCTGGCTGAAGAATCTCTTCTATCGCTTGTACCTCGGAAGAGCGTCCGATGAAAAGGCTTGCGTCGATCAGTGGAGCCTCTCCAAGATGCAGACCTAGGTCAAACGCTGACGTATATCAGCAATCCGCAAACATGTCATATGTAGTGTCAGCTCTCCATAACAATAACCATAGTGCATGAAGGCCATTCTGGACCAACGCCCTCATGTCGCTCAGGACGACTCACGAGATGGTGTGATACCCGTGGCACTAGACGTCTGCGCCACTTGCTGCACAGGAATGATCATCAAGAGCTCTTTCATATATCCTGCCGCCACCGCTGCGGCGTACGGCTGCCACTGCTTGTTCTTGTGCGAATCGGCGTAGTCACAGATGCCGCGGATGACAAGACACGGGAAGTCGCTCATCAGGCCAGCGGCTTCCGTCTCCACGCATAGAATATTCATGTCTTTTTTCAGCTCATCTCGAACCACCGGGTCCTTAACGACAAGGTTTGCTGATCCAATCGTGCCATAATGGATTCGCGGTTCATTGTCGGGACGAGCCGGGCGACATATTGTTTGGTCTAGGTCACATTGATCACAAGTCGCTCCCGACAGATGCACATAGGACGCCAGGTATAACTGATCCCGATCTATACCGGGGAATGTGTACTTGGCCTGCATTTTTGGGTATCTTTGCACCATCTCCGATAGGAGCACGGGTATCTGACTTCCCTCTCGAAAATGCCGACTTTGCAGTTTGCGCACATTGGCACTCAATACGGGTGGCGGCTTGTTCAATTGTCCTGTCCTCTCGAATCGTCCATTTACCATCTTGCCTAGATCATATTGCACCACGCCACCAAAGGTGTCGGTGGGCTGGCTCACCACCACATCACCCAGTCGGACGTTGGCTTCATTCCCATCTCCCGGCACTCCTCCCCCAACGCCCACCAGGAGACCGAATCGAATCGAAGGGAAGTCGTTGAGAAGCTGCGTCGCCACAGTTGCGGCCGCGCTGTTTCCGATCTCCGGCATCACCGCCACCACCACGTTGTGTGCGCCAATCTTTCCCATCGTATACGCATTATGATCACGATCGGAAGGGAGGGTATCGTGGATCTCGTCGAGTATGGCCTCGACAGGAGCCAGCTCGACGCCCATCGGACAGATGCATGCAACCGTATAGTCCTTGTGAGACAGCGCTCGACGCGTTTTGCTCGCCATGATGGAGGATGGAGATGGCAGTCATGTCAGGAGTTGTAATAAGCAGGCATCGCTCTATAGTGAAATCTCGATCATTAATTGTGAGCGCGCTGTTTGGCGCCTTGCTGACGACTTACTTAGAAGCGTGAATGAATGCCGCACCACGCAGAGCGACGGTGTAGCGCAAGCGCGTAGTATAGTTTCAGCCGATCCAAATCTGTAAGAGGTAGTCGTAGAAATCAACTGGGATGAGGTAGCGATGATACAGCCACCTATTATACCGACGCGGCGTGTCAGATGACGTGAGAAGAAAAGAACACGGTCGAGCATGCGGATCCAAAACTAAGGCACGAGTAGATAGCCAGCGAGCTTAGATGTCCAGGTACTCCATCGCAAGGCTAGCGTTAGAGTTGGGCTGTTAACGAGGAAGGCGTGAACGAAGGGTGGATGAATGAGAGCAGCGCCCGGCACAGTCGGTGTGGATCGAGGTAGGACCAAAGTCGCATATCGAGTTGAAGGGGACGGGAGGCTCTATAGTTGACAAAGCGGCGAAGGGGGCGATAGGCTCACTCGGGCTCACGCGGCTCAGAACGGCGTCACCCTAGGACCAGAGCATGGTGACCTTGGGACGAATTTCTGTTATCTTGGCGTATCTGATTGCAAGCGTCTGATAGCCAGAGGCCGGCGAAATTCCAAAACAGCGAATCGTTCAACGGCGATCTGTGGGTTGGGGCCCTTCGATCAATAATTGAGTTGGCTACTAGATGGCGTGTACAAAAGTTTAGCCTTGCAATCGGATGTGCCAAGGCCTTGTACTTCGGATGCTGCCAAGAGACAGCCTCGACGCCCATAAGGGGGCTAATGACTAATGATTCCGGAATGACAGCGGCAGCGAGGTCCTGTTCCCACAATTACCTCATTTAAAGGTACCAATTGTTACTTTCATCTACACTTGAGGGATCCAAAGCCGGCCAGCAGAATGAGATAGACGGCTGGACATAGTGGCTTCGTGTAAACTTTTAGTGGTTGCCGCAAATTGAGACTTTCATTTGACTTCCCCGAGGCTCGTGAGGAGCTTCCGAGGACTGTGTAAAATGGGCTTTTGCTAGATAGGAGGGTTTGACGAACTAATAATCAAAAGCTTTTTAGCGGGAAGCTTGCTCTGATGCTTGGGCATGGGCGAGAAAATAGTGCGTCAGATGCTAGAGGATCTAGCGAAAGAGCAATGATTAGATGGTTTGAAGGTGGCGGAGGGCAAATAGATGATTGTGAGCCACGTCGTGGAAATTCACGTGAATCTGAAAAGCCCATCTCCCTTCCTGCTTCGTATTGTACATTGAGCGCTGTGTGGCGACAATGAAATGATCAAGTCCATGATTATATGAGCGACTATGCAGTAAAAAGGCTTCAACTAAACTTGTGTCCACCGAATCGAAGAATGAAAAAAACAAAGAGCTCAAGGCAAATATGCAAGCCTGGCAGATGATGGCCGTAAGTCCTGTAACACCGCATTACATACTAACGTCACTTGTTCAGAAGCAAAAATCAAATGGATACCACCA
>Ga0335072_10000767_pt1 | contig 57620 bp, 54 predicted proteins | sample Lox_Sample_21_FD_206725 | JGI IMG/M metagenome (GOLD analysis project Ga0335072, IMG submission 206725) | Soil microbial communities from Loxahatchee National Wildlife Refuge, Florida, United States - Lox_Sample_2.1 | ecosystem: Environmental > Terrestrial > Soil > Wetlands | place: USA...
TCGCGACCAGCGGCGAAGTGCACCTCGTACGGCGTCTCGGTGTCACTCCCGAGCGGTGCATCCACACTCATCCCATCAAGCGCCCGCAGGACATCCGCAACGCGCTCGATTTCGGCGTCCGCACTTTCGTGGTCGACAATCCCGACGAGGTGCGCAAATTCGAGCGGCTCGCCGACCGGGTGGAGCTGCTGCTGCGCGTCTCTTTCCGCAGTCCCGGGGCGATGTGCGATCTGTCGCGCAAGTTCGGCTGCGATCCGGAGGATGCGTTGGACCTGGCGCGTCTCGCGGCGGAGCTCGGCATCAGCGTGCGCGGCCTGTCGTTTCACGTCGGCTCGCAGGCGGTCGATTCGGCGAAACACGTCGAAGCCATCGTCGCCTGCGCGAAGCTCATGTCGGCGGGGCGCAAGGCGAAGCTCGGACCCCTGGATACGCTCGACATCGGCGGCGGATTTCCCATCGATTACGCCCAGCCCGTGCAGGACATCGGCCGCTTCTGCGAGCCGCTGCGCGAAGCGTTGGCGAAACTCCCCAAGAGGGTGCGTGTGATCGCCGAGCCGGGCCGTTACATCGTGGGGCCGTCCGTGATCGGTGTCGCGTCCGTGATGGGCCGCGCGCGCCGCGAGGGACACTGGTGGTACTACCTCGACGACGGGCTCTACGGCTCCTACAGCGGGCAGCTCTACGATCATGCGCGCTATCCCGTGGAGCCCCTGCGCGACAGCGAGGAGCGGCTGCCGTCGGTGCTCGCGGGGCCGACCTGCGACAGCATCGATGTCATTGCGGAGAATCTCCTGCTGCCGAAGCTGGAGGCGGGCGATCTCATCGTGGGACGAGCCATGGGGGCGTACACGTGGGCCAGCGCTTCGGAGTTCAACTTCTTCCCCAAGGCGACCGTGGTCGCGGTGAATGCCACACCCGGAGACAGCGGTACCGTGATGCCGTTCCCCTTGTGAGCACGGTCTCGCCGTACAATGGCGCGACCTGAAGCTCCACGGAGTCGGCGTGATTCGTAACGTCGTGTTCGACATCGGCTGGGTGTTCGTGCATCTGGACCACCAACCGTTCCTCGACTTCCTGTCCGCTCACGGGGCGGCGGCGCCCGATCTCGATTCGGTGCTCGCGCGCATCGCGCTCGAGGACCACGAATGCGGGCGCATGGACGGCCAGGGACTGCTCGCGCGGTTCGCCGCTCTGGCGCCGCAGCCCATGAGCCTCGAGGCGGCGCACGCGAGCTGGGTGGACATGTTCGAGCTGCAGCCGGCGATGGTGGACCTGGCGCACAGGCTGAGCGAGCGTTACCGCGTCTACCTCCTGTCCAACATCGGCGACCTGCACTGGGATCATGTGTCGCGTGAATACGAGTTGCACCGCATCGGCCACGGCGCGCTGCCCTCGTTCCTCGCCGGCGTGATGAAGCCGCACGAGGGCATCTACCTCGAGGCGGAGCGGCGTTTCTCGCTGACGCCCGCCGAGACCGTCTTCATCGACGATCGCTCGGAGAACATCGTGGCGGCGCGCCGGCGCGGCTGGCACGGCATCGTGCACGCCGGGTACGACACGACGGTCGGCGAGCTTCGCGGACTCGGCGTCGCCTGCTGACATGAAGACCGAGAACAAAACCGCCCCGGAGACGGCGATTCACCGTCAGGTCGCGGCGGCCAGGGCAGGCCGCGAGCCGCGCGTGATCGCGCGCCTCTTCTCGGGTTGGGCCGTGTTCGGCGAGCGGCAATTCCTCCGCGGCTACGTGCTGCTGCTGCCCGATCCGGTCGTCCCCAGCCTGAACGCCCTGGGCGCGCACGAGCGCGCGCTCTTCCTCCAGGACCTCGCGCGTCTCGGCGATGCGGTGCTCAAAGTGACGGCCGCCGAGCGGATCAACTACGCGATCCTGGGCAACCTCGAGCCGGCGCTCCATGCCCACGTCATTCCGCGTTACGCCGACGAGCCGGCGAAGCTGAAGACCGCCCATCCCTGGGCTTACGACTGGGACGCGGCGCCGCCCTTCGACCGCGCCGCCCATCAGGAGCTGGCGGAAGCGCTGCTGAAAGAGCTGACGCGCATGGGCGTCACGAAGCCGATGCGCTTCGATCCGGGCGCCAACAACGGCATGCCCGCCTGAGTCAGTCCGGCATCGGCTTCATCTGCCCCATGAGGGCATCCTCGAAGCCGAAGTTGCGCAGGTCGCGCACCCGTTGGGGATAAAGAATGCCGTCGAGGTGATCGACCTCGTGCTGCACCACCCGGGCGTGGAATCCTGCCACCGTGCGGTCGATGGCCGTGCCCCCGAGATCGAAGCCGCGGTAGCGCAGCTGCGTGAACCGCGGCACGAGTCCGCGCAGGCCGGGAACCGACAGGCAGCCTTCCCAACCTTCGTCCTGCTCCTCGCCGAGCGGTGTCAGCTCGGGATTGACCAGCACGGTGTAGGGGATCGGCGCCACGTCGGGGTAGCGCGGATTGGAGGTGACCTCGAAGATGACCACGCGCAGGCTGACGCCGATCTGCGGCGCGGCGATGCCGGCGCCGTGCAGGGCGCGCATGGTGTCGTTCATGTCGGCGACGAGGGCGGCGAGCTCGGCATCGAAGCGCTGCACGGGAGCGGCCACCTGCCGCAGCAGCGGCTCGCCCATCTTGAGTACCGGTCGTACGGCCATGCCGGCGAATGTATCACTTCGGCCGCCGCCCCAGCGTGTCGGCCATGTGCGCGCCGCGCTCGCCCATGGGCGCGGGCGGTCCACGGGTCGTGTCGACCGCCGTCTGGTGCTCCGCCTCGGCGTTGAACTCGGCGCCGAGCACGATCGAGTACCCCTGAAGGTAGAACCACATGATGAGCACGATCACACCGCCGAGAGCGCCGTAGGTCTTGCCGTAGCTGCCGAAATCGCGCACGTAGAGCGAGAAGAGGATGCTCGCGGCCAGCCACAGCGTGGCCGCGATCACCGAGCCCCAGCTCACCCAGCGCCACTGCGCGTTCTCCCGCGAGGGGGCGTAGCGATACACGATGGCCAGCCCGAGCGCCGCGAACAGCCACAACAGGATCCAGCGCAGGGCCAGCGCGGCCAGGCTCACGAACTGCGGCAGCGGCAGGCGCTCGAGTCCAAGCGGCACCGCCACGGTGAGCACCAGCATCAGCACGAAACCCATGACCGCGCCGAGCGCGAACCCGAGCGCGACCAGGATGCGCTTGAGAAAGCTGCGCCGCTCCTCCTCGTGGTACGCGATGTTCGTGGCGGACATCAGCGCCGAGACGCCCTGGCTCGAGTAATAGATCGAGACGATGAGGCTCACGACCGCGGCGATGCCGAGGGTCTGCCCATGCGGCCGCGCGAGTGCTTCGAGCTGAGTCTGAATGATGCCGGCGGCCTCGCGCGGCAGGATGCCGTAGAAGGGCGCGATGTCCTTCCCCACCTGCGCGGGCGAGGAAAACATTCCGTAGACCGAAGCCAGGACCGCCATGGCGGGAAACACGGCGAGCAGAGTGTTCAGGGCAACCCCGGCGGCGACCAGGGAAACATTGTCATCGCCGAGCTTCTGCCAGACACGCAGGAGAATGTCGCGCCAGCCCGCACGCGGGATCTCGCTCGGCGTGCGAGCGGCTCGGCCGCGGCCGGGCTCGTTGCGTTCGGCCTCGGCCTCCGTGCGAAGGTGCGGGTCAGGTGTGCGCACGAAGGCACACCGAGCAACCGCTATGCCCGCGTGCCTTCGTCGTTCCGATGGTCGCGAAACACCAGCGGCCGCTCCGTGACAGGTTGCCGCGAGGGCGCGGTTGCGCGCCGCTCCGCGCGCTCCACCGCCTCGGTCACCAGGTGATGATGGGGCGAGAGATCACACACCGGGTCCGCGTTCGCGGCATCCCCGGTGAGCAGATAAGCCTGGCAGCGGCAGCCGCCGAAGTCCCGCCCGCGCTCCGGGCAGCTGCGGCAGGGCTCCTTCATCCAGTCCTCGCCGCGATAGCGGTTGAAAGCGGCCGAGTCGTACCAGATCGAGCCGATGCTCGCCGTGCGCACGTTGGGGAAGGTGAGGCCGGGCAGCATCCGCGCGGCCTGACAGGGCAGGGCCATTCCGTCCGGCGCGATGCCGAGGAAGATCTGCCCGAGACCGCTCATGCAGGGCTTCGGCCGGGTCTCGAAGTAGTCGGGCACGACGAAGAAGATCCGCATCCGCGGGCCGACCCGCTCGCGAAACCGCGCCGTCACTTCCTCGGCGCGCTGCAGCTGCGCCCGGCTCGGCAGCAGCTGCTCGCGGTTGCGCCACGCCCACCCGTAGTACTGCGTGTTGGCGAGCTCGACGTACTCGGCGCCCATCCGCTCGGCCATGCCGAGAATCTCCTCCACGTGATCGATGTTGAGGCGGTGCAGCACCACGTTGAGCACCATCGGGTAGCGGTATTTCCGGATGAGCTCCGCGACGCGCGACTTCAGCTCGAAGGTGCGCGTGCTGCTGAGGAAATCGTTCATCCGGCGCGTGCTGTCCTGGAAGGAGAGCTGGATGTGATCGAGGCCGGCCTGCCGCAGCCCCTGCAGGCGCGGCTCCGTCAGGCCGACCCCGGAGGTGATGAGGTTGGTATAGAAGCCGAGCCGGTGCGCCGCCGCGACGATCGTCTCCAGATCCTCGCGCACCAGCGGCTCGCCGCCCGAAAGCCCGAGCTGCACCGCGCCCAGCGCCCGCGCCTCCTCGAGCACGCGCAGCCAATCCCGGGTCTCGAGCTCGGGCCCCACGGCGCCGAAGTCGGTCGGGTTGTAGCAGAAGACGCAGTGCAGCGGGCAGCGGTAGGTGAGCTCCAGAAGCAGCCAGAGCGGCGGCCCGGGGCGCGCGCGACCTTGCGGCGCGCTCACGGCCGCAACTCCAGCCACGTCCGCTCCACCGCCATGGCGATGAAGGAGCAGACATCCGACGTCAGGCCGGTGATGGCATACGTCCGCTCCAGGTCGGTGACGATGTCCGCGACCGTGCGCAGGCCGTCGCAGCGTGTCAGGATCGCGGCGGCGCTCTGATTGAGCTTCACCATCCCCTCCGGATAGAGCAGCACGTGCGCTTCCTGGGCCGGCTCCCACTGCAGGCGAAAGCCGCCGCCGATCACCGGACGCACGGTGGTATGGATGATGGCCATCAGCGGATCCCCGGTTTCATTGCACGCCATACTTCAGAGCCATCGCGTCGTTCATCTGCCAGAGCACATCGAGCTTGAACTGCAGGATCTCGAGCGCCCGCTCCTGCTCGGCCCGGGTGCGAAAGCGCTCGAGCGTCGCCGCCAGCGCCTGCTCGGCATCGCGGTTGGCGGGAGTGATGCGGCTCTGGAAGTAGTGCAGTCCGGCGCGGTCGATCCACGGGTAGTGGTCGGGCCAGCCGGCGAGCCTCTGCTTGTGGATCTGCGGCGCAAAGAGCTCGGTGAGCGCGGCGCACGCGGCCTCGTGCCATGGCGAGCGGCGGGCAAAGTTGACGTAGGCATCGACGGCGAAGCGCACGCCCGGCAACACTTCCGTCAGGCTCTCGACCCGCGCACGCTCGAGACCGACCGCGTCCGCCAGGCGCAGCCATGACTCGATGCCTCCCGGATCGTCTCCGTACCCGTCGTGGTCGAGAATGCGCTGCACCCAGTGGCGCCGCACGTTGCGGTCGTCGCAGTTGGACAGGATCGCGGCATCCTTGAGCGGAATGCAGATCTGGTAATAGAACCGGTTCGCCACCCAGCCGCGGATCTGCTCCGGCCGCGCCCGGCCGGAGTTCAGCATCACGTTGAAGGGGTGGTGGATGTGATAGCCCCGGTCCCGGGCGCGCAGCTGACTCTCGAACTCCTCCCGGCTCCAGGGCGCCGCGCTCACAGGTCGATCTCCATGCCGTCCCAGGCGACTTCGATGCCGCGGCGGCCGAGCTCGGCGCGCTCGGGGGAATCCTCGTCGAGGATCGGGTTGGTGTTGTTGATGTGGATCAGGATCTTGCGCGTGGCGTCGGGCAGGCGCCCGAGCCACTCCAGCATGCCGCCCGGCCCGCTCTGCGCGAGGTGGCCGATGTCACGCGCGCTCTTGCGCGACAGACCGAGCCGCGGCATCTCATCGTCGCTCCAGAAGGTCCCGTCCACCAACACACAGGCGGCGGACTCCATGGCGCGCCAGATCCTGGCATCGACATCGCCGAGGCCGGGAGCATAGAAGAGGGCGTTGCCGGTCTCCTCGTCCGTGAGGAGCAGAGCCACGTTGTCTCCCGCCACCGGCGAATCGCGGTTGGGGGAATACGGCGCCGGCTTGCCCGCGACCGGCAGGGCGTGCCAACGGACGCCGGGCGTGCCCGGCACGGCGAAGCCGGCGCCGTCGAGGCTGATGCGCCGGCGCTCGATGCGGCAATAGTGGGACAGCACGCCGATGAGCGGATTGCCCGCCGTCAGGTCGCCGTAGACCGCATCGGTGCACCACAGCGCCCAGGGCCGGGTCGACTCGCGCAGCATGTAGAGGCCGGTCGTGTGATCGACCTGTCCATCCACGAGCACGATGGCGGCAATCGCCGTGTCGCGCGGCGAGCGCGCGGGCTGGAAGTCACGATGGGCGCGCAGTTGGGCGAGGACGTCGGGCGAGGCGTTGACCAGCACCCAGGAGGCGGGGTCCTCGGGGCTGGCGGGGGCGCCTGCCGGATCGCCGGCCCGGACGGCGATGGATGATTGCGTCCTGGCGCGCGCCCTCAGCGTCCCGTTGCGCAGTCCGGCGCAGTTGCGGCAGTTGCAGTTCCACTGCGGAAAGCCGCCTCCCGCCGCGGACCCGAGGACGCGAATCTTCATTCGGGGATCCGCGCGGGCGGCGCATGCGCCGCAGACGCGACACATGCGCCGCGCGCTTCCCGGTCAGCGATGGGCGATATACATCGTGATTTCCATGCCTAAACGAAGGTCGATCGCCTGTGGCGTTTCCCACTTCATACCCAGCTCCTCCGGTCGTTTACCGGTGCAAGCCGGACCGGATGGCCCGGCGCTGCCATCCTCGCCAAAGCGCGCCGGGGCGGGAAAGCGGATCATCATGATTCGCGCCTCATGATTTTCATGAGTCGCGGATGCCGCGGCGCTGATACGATGCGGAGCCGATGAAGCTGCGCACACGCCTGCATCTGGTGGTCACCGGCCTGACGATAGCGTGGATGATCGTCCTGGTCGCGTCCGAGGTGCAGCTCACCCGCTCCCGCATACGGGAGGACATCCTGTCGGCCAACCAGGTGGCCATCCAGCTCCTCGGCCGCCTGGTCAACGTGTATGGACTCATCGGCGGTACGCAGGCCGTGAGCGAGTTCCTGACACAACTCGGGCACGTGCGCTCCAATGACATCGTCCTGGCCTATCGCGACGGGCGCGTGATCTACCACTCGCCGCCCGCCACCTACAAGGCGGGGCACTATGCGCCCGCCTGGTTCGCCCACTTCGTCGCCCCGAGCATCCCCCGCTACGTCTTCCTGCTGCCCTCGGGCCTGGAGCTCATCGTGCGGGCCGCGCCCTCGCGCGGCATCCTGGACGGCTGGGACGCCATCACCCGGCTGTTCGCCATCGCCGCCGGCATGCTCCTCATCTTCAACGGCCTCGCGTTCTGGATGGTGGAGCGCGCGGTGGCCCCGGTCGTGATCGAGCAGCGGGTGGACGAGGAGCGGCGGCTGATCGCCCAGGAGCTGCACGACGAGTTCGGCCAGTCGGTGACGGCGATCCGCAGCCTCGCCCAGGCGATCGTCGGCCAGTCGAGCCAGGCGCCGATGCAGGAGGCGGCGCGTCTCATCTCGGAGGAGGCCGCGCGCCTCTACGATGCCATGCACGGCCTGATACCGCGGCTGGCGCCCACCGCTCTCGATACGCTCAGCTTCTCGGACGCGCTCGAGGGCCTGGTGCGTGACCTGCAGGTCCGCCACCCGGGGGTGACCCTGACGCTGCGTCAGGAGCTCGCGTTCAATCCCGGTCCCGGCGTCGCGCTCGCTGCCTACCGCGTCGTGCAGGAAGGGCTGAGCAATGCCCTGCGCCACGCAAACGCGTCGCGGATCGATGTCGACTTGCGCGCCGCGCCGGGCAGCCTCACGGTCACCGTCACGGATGATGGTGTCGGCGTGCCGGAGGATTGGTCCCGGCCCGGGCACTATGGGCTGCGAGGCCTCGGTGAGCGCGTCGGCCAACTGGGCGGCAGGTTGACGCTGCGTAACAGTGAGCGCCGGGGCGCGCTCCTCACGGCGGAGATCCCGCTCGCCGGCGTGCCGCGGGTGAGCGCATGATCCGGGTCCTGCTCGCCGATGATCACGCCGTGGTGCGCACGGGCTTCCGGCTGTTGCTGCAGGCGCGCGCCGACATCGCGGTGATCGGCGAGGCCGAATCAGGCGAAGCCGCCTGCCAGCACTACCTCGAGCTGTCTCCCGATGTCGTGGTCATGGATATCGCGATGCCCGGCATGGGCGGAATCGAAGCGTTGCGGCGCATCCGCGCGCACGACCCGCAGGCGAGGGTCCTTGCGCTCTCCGCGCACGATGACCCGATGCATGCCCGGCGGGCATTGCGCGAGGGAGCGCTCGGCTTCCTGTCGAAACGCAGCGCGCCGGAGGCCCTGCTCGAAGCCGTATCGGCCGTCGGCAGCGGCCAGCGCTACATCGATCCGCGCGTCGCGCAGCGACTCGCGCTCGAAGACATCGGAGGGACGGAATCATCACCCATCAAGCGGCTGTCGGAACGGGAGTTCGATGTTTTCATCCGCCTGGCGCGCGGCGCCAGCGTGCAGCGGATTGCCGATGACCTGAGGCTCTCGGCCTCCACGGTCGGCACCCATCTCTACAACGTGAAGCAGAAGCTGGGTGTCTCCAACCAGTCCGAGCTGACGTTGCTCGCCATCCGTCACGGCCTCATCGAGGCGTAGGCGGCGGGATCTCGGCGCCGGCCCTGGGGCCGATCCGGCGGGTCAGGCGCTCCAGCGAGCGTCGCGCGGCGGCTTTCGCGATATGCTTGCACCAGAGAGGGGTTTCGCGCCGGCCCTGGCGGCGGAACCGCTCGCAATCGCAGGTCCATTCGATGCGCTCATCGCTCGTGCGCAGCACCTGCACGGTGCGGCTGGAGAAGAAGTACGTGCCGAGAACCGTGGCATCGCCACGATGACTCTGGCGCTTGGCAAGCCTGAAGGGCATGGGCGGGAGCATATCGCGGCTCGGCTGTGGAGCGCTTGTGGATTAGCTGTGCACTCCCTGTGATCTGAGCCTATTTCGGGCGTCCCACGCTGCCGGCCCGACGTCAGGCGATGTCGGCGAGGGCAGCGGGCACGTGCCGCCGCAGCAGCACGTTCCGCGCTTCCCACTGCACGGCGGCATCCAGCGTCTCCAGGAAGCGCACCTCGCCGCCCGCGAGCGTGGCAAGCGGCACGCCGTCGCGGTACAGGATCCTGTTGCCCGCGAGCGCGGGCAGCCGTGAGCCGGGTGTCACCAGGCCGAGCAGGTTGAGCGGGTCGGCGGCGGAGAGCGACACCCATTCGCCGTCGCGCGGGCGGCGGCGCACGTCCCGCAGCAGTCCGACGGCCTCGGGTGCGGCGAATTGCTCGCCGGAGAGACCGGCGACGAAGCGGCCGCCGCGGATCTCGCCGCGGGCTTCGAGGCGCCGGTAGCAGAAGAGGAGCTCCCGCCAGGGCGGCAGCCAGTCGGCCTCGCGGGCGATGAGGCGCCAGAAGACGACTCCCCAGCGGCGCAGCAGTCCGCGGGCCACGAGCTCCACGGTGTCGGCATCCGTGCGGCCGTTGACGGCCGCGCTCTGCTCGCGCCGCACCAGCGCCCAACGCCCGGCCGAATCCATGCCGAAGAGCGCGCGCCGGCGGCGCCGCAGGCCCGTGGAGGATCTGCGGCGGTCGGATGGAACCAACAGCGCGCGCAGTCCACCGAAGCTGTCGGAGTTGACCAGGCCGAGCCCCACCAGCTCCGCCAGTCCCTCCTCCGCCTGCGAGGGCAGGAGTCCCGCCGTGCCCTCCACGATCTCGTCGAAGAAGGAGGCGCCGTGAGCCTGGAGGTAGTCCAGCACCCGGCGGGCGTTCGCAGACGGCGCGCCGGCGTCTACCGGGCCTGCGAGAGCCGCCCAGGCACGCAGGTGCCGCCTGCCGAGCAGCGCGATCGGCGTGCCCCGGACCGGGCCCGCGGCGGGTCCGGATTCGGCACGGCGCCGCGCGAGCCGCGTCCAGACGAAGCGGCCGGCGAGACACTGCTCATCGAGCCACGCGGGGTCGTATTCGTTGATGCGCGCCGGGAGGATCTCCGTCTCCCACGCGCCGGCCGGCGCCTCGAAACCTTCGAGCTGTGCGAGGACGGCAGCAACGGCGTCCGGTCCTTCCATGCGTGCGCGTGGGGCGGCGCGCTGCCATTCGAACAGGAAACGCAGCAGGTCCCGAGGCTCGACCGGCTCGATCTCGGCGCGCAGGCGCTTCACGGTGTAGCGATGAATGCGCGCGAGCAGGCCGCGCTCACACCATTCCCCGTCCTCGGGTGCCTCCGCGGTGAAGCGGCCGTGCATCACCGATCCCTCGGCCTGCAGCGCCGCCAGCGCGGTTGCCATGCGCCCGGCCGCCGCGCCGATGGGCTGCCCCAGGGCCGCGGCGCAGACCGGGCCCAGGCCCTGCAGGCGGCCGCGTGCGATCTCGACCAGCGCCTCATCCTCGCTCCAGGACGCGGTATAGCCGGGGGGCGCTTCGATGGGGGGCTCCGTGCGTGCGCCGGGCAGGACGGCCTGCAACAGGGGCAGGCGCTCGGCGGCGACCCAGATCGTGGCACCGCCTGCGCTCAGGCGGGCAGCTCTGCGGCCGGCGGCGAGGCTCGCCGCCCATCCGGCCCAATCGGGCCGCCTGCCGATCTCCGCTTCCGTCATGCAGGTGAGCCAACAGAGCGCATCATGCAGCTCGTCGGCATCGGCAGCATCGGGCCACGCTTCCTCGCGCACGCGCGCGATGGCCGCCGGATCCAGGGCGCCGAGGTCGCCCGCCGCCTCGGGGTCGAGCCAACGGCGGCTCAACACCGCCTGAGTGCGCCGCTCCTCCAGGGGGGCGTCATCGAGGAAGGCATAGGGCCTCGCCGACAACACTTCGAGCGCGAGCGGCGAGGGCTCGGTGAGATCCCGCGCGACGACGCCGACGGCGCCGCTTTCCAGCGCGCGCAGCAGCGCCTCCAGGCCGTCGATGTCCATCGCCTCCTCGAGGCAGTCGCGGATGGCCTGCCGGACCAGCGGGTGATCCGGGATCTCGAGCTCGCCGGTGAGGTTCTCCGCGCAGGCCACCTGATCGGGAAACACCGAGGCCAGGAGATCCTCCGCCGCCATGCGGGCGAGCGGCGCCGGGACCTTGCGGCCGCCGCGAAACCGCGGCAGCGCCAGCGCGATCGCCGCGCTCCAGCGCCAGCGCGCCGGGAACATCGGCGCCGCGCACAGCGCCTGCACGAGCAGCGGGCGCACGGTGTTGGAATGAAGGTAGCGCGCCACCTCCTCCAGCTCGAAGCTGTGCGCCGTGGTGAGCGACAGCACGATGGCATCCTCGGTGGCGGCCGCCTGCAGCTCGAAGTTGAACGAGCGGCAGAAGCGCTTGCGCAGCGCCAGGCCCCAGGCGCGGTTGACGCGGCTGCCGAAGGGTGAGTGGATGACGAGCTGCATGCCGCCCGCTTCATCGAAGAAGCGCTCGAGAACCACCGTCTCCCGGGTGGGCAGGGTGCCGAGCGCGGCGCGCGCGGCCGCGAGATGGCCCGCGGCCTGCACCGCGGCCGGCCCGGCCACGCCGACTTCGTCCTCGAGCCAGCGCACCGCCGGTTCCAGCCCGCCATCGAGCCGGCTCCCGACCTCGGCCCGCAGGCGCGAGACGCCCGCCGACAGCTCATCCGACCGGCCAGGCGCCTCGCCCAGCCAGAAGGGAATCGATGGCGGCTGACCGTGCGCGTCCTCCACCCGCACCGTGCCCTGCTCGACGCGCAGGATGCGATAGGACGTGTTGCCGAGCTGGAAGACATCGCCCTGCAGGCTCTCGACTGCGAAATCCTCGTTGATCGTGCCGACGGGCTGCGATTGCGGCTCGAGCAGCACGGTGTAGTCGGCGGTATCGGGAATCGTCCCGCCGGAGGTCAGTGCGGTCAGACGCGCGCCGCGCCGGCCGCGCGCTTTGCCGTTGACCGCGTCGAAGTAGATGAGGGCCCCGCGGCGGCCGCGGCGCGTGGTGAAGCCGTCGGCGAGCATGCGGATGACATCGTCGAGCTCCGCGCGCTGCAGGTCGCGGTAGGGATAGGCGCGCTGCAGCAGGGTGAAGAGCTCATCGATGTCCCACTCCCGCGCCGCGACTTCGGCCACGATCTGCTGCGCCAGCACGTCGAGCGGCTTGGCGGGAATGCGCAGCCGGTCGAGCTCGCGGCGGCGCACGCAGTCGAGCAACGCCGCGCACTCGATCAGATCGTCGCGCGACAGCGGGAAGAGCCGGCCTTTCGGGGTCCCGCCCAGGCTGTGTCCGGACCGGCCGACGCGCTGCAGCAGCGCCGCGATCGACCGCGGCGAGCCGATCTGACACACCAGGTCCACGTCCCCGATGTCGATGCCGAGCTCCAGCGATGCGGTGGCGACGAGCGCCTTGAGCTCCCCGCGCTTCAGCCGCGATTCCGCCGACAGGCGCAATTCCTTCGCCAGGCTGCCGTGGTGTGCGGCGACCAGCGTTTCGCCCATGCGCTCCGACAGATGGCGCGCGATCCGCTCCGAATGCCGGCGCGTGTTGACGAAGATGAGCGTCGTGCGGTGCTCGCCCGCGAGCTGAGCGAGACGGTCGTATACCTGTGTCCAGACATCGCCCGACATGACGGCTTCGAGCGGCGCCGCCGGCACCTCGATCTGCAGGTCGCGGTGGCGGACGTGGCCGATGTCGATGATCGCGCAGTCTGCCTCGCCATCGGCGCGCAGCTGCGGGGTACCGACCAGAAATCGCGCCACCTCTTCGATCGGACGCTGGGTTGCCGAGAGGCCGATGCGCGTCAACCGCCGCCCGGCGAGGGCCTCCAGGCGCTCCAGAGACAGCGCCAGGTGCAGTCCGCGCTTGCTGCCGACCATCGCGTGTATCTCATCGACGATGACGCTGCGCACGCTGGCGAGCATCGCGCGTCCGGACTCCGAGCCGAGGAGGATGTAGAGCGACTCCGGAGTCGTGACCACGATGTGCGGTGGCCGCCGGCGCATGCTCTGCCGCTCGTGCTGCGGCGTGTCGCCGGTGCGCACGAAGGTGCGGATCTCGAGATCGGGCAGCCCCAGGGCGCGCAGCTCATCGCGGATGCCGGCAAGCGGCGCCTCGAGGTTGCGCCGGATGTCGTTGGAAAGAGCCTTGAGCGGGGAGACATAGACGATGTACGTCTCGTCCTGCAGTCCGCCGCGCTCGAGAGCTTCGCGCACCAGCAGGTCGATCGCGGCCAGGAATGCGGCGAGCGTCTTGCCGGAGCCCGTGGGCGCGGCGATCAGCGTATGCCGGCCCGCCTGGATGGCGGGCCACGCCTGTTGCTGCGCCGGCGTCGGCGCTTCGAAGGCGCGCTCCAGCCAGCGGTTGACGGCGGGGTGAAACGCCGGGCGAAAGGCCGGGAAGGAGTCTTGGGTCATGGGTGCGAAGCGGGGCCGACGCTCAAGTGCGATCCGGGCGCGATCAGAGTAAAGTATGTAGATTCGTCACTGTGCGGAGAGCCGCTGGATGTGGAACAAGGCGACGACGGACCCGGAGGAGTCGTTCCGGGACAAAGCCATCTGGTGGTCGGCCGGAATCGTCATCGCCGCCGCCATCGCCATCGGCGTCTACTACCGATATTACTCTCCCGCGCCGGCAGCGCCACCGCCCCATCCAGTGGCCGCGCCGCAGCCGGCGACGCCGCCGGTCCCCGCCATACAGCATCCGATCCCGTCCTCAGCTGAGCAGCAGACACCGCTTCCGCCGCTCGACCAGAGCGATTCGGTCGTCCTCGACTCGCTGTCGGGACTGCTCGGCAAGCCGGCGGTAGCCAAGTTCATCGTCCCCCACCAGGTCATCCGCGACTTCGTGGTCACGGTGGACAACCTGCCCCGCAAGAAGGTCGCGGCGGAGCTGCGGCCGGTGCAGCCGACCGCGGGTGACACTGCGGTCGACACCCAGGCCGGCTCGACCCTGCTCAGTCAGCAGAACTACGCGCGCTACGCGCCGCTCATGCAGGTCGTGAGCTCGACCGATCCGAAGGCGCTGGCGGATCTCTACTTCCGTCTCTATCCGCTCTTCCAACAGGCCTACGAGAACCTCGGTTATCCGGGCAAGTACTTCAACGACCGCATGGTCCTGGCCATCGACAGCCTGCTGGCGACCCCGGACGAGCCGGGCCCGATCTATCTGGTGCGCCCGAAGGTGTTCTATCAGTTCTCGGATCCCAAGCTCGAGGCGCTGCCGGCGGGGCAGAAGCTGCTGATCCGCATGGGCCCGCAGAACGCCAGCGTCATCAAGCAGAAGCTGCAGCAGTTCCGCGCCGCCATCACCGCCAATCCGCCGCAGATGAGCGCGCCGTCGCAGGCCGCTCCGCCGCCGCAGAGCAACTCCGGCGCGCAGGCGAGTCCTCTGCCGCCCGGAACCCAGGCCGCTCCCGCCAGCCCGAATCGTTAATTGAATTGGCGCGAAGTCGGCATCCTGCCGCTTCGCGCGAGCACGCGGCATGATCGCCTTCGACCTCGCGGCCCAGGGGACGGCCCTTGGCCGCTCACTCAATCGCTTTTGTGCGGTCGCGCTGCTCGTTGCAGCGGCGGCGGGGGCGGGATGTAGCTGGGGACCTCATCATCCCGATTGGGTGATTCACTCGACCGTCGAGCTCATCGGGGCACCGCCGGCGGGTGGGTACCGGCTGATCTTTCCGTACATCGTCGGCGACTTCTATGGAGCGCCCAACACCGGCTCCTTCGTCGTGCCGGTGAGCCGGACCGCCGGCGGGTTCACGCTCGATCTCAACCGCACGCAGGACGACCTGGAGAAGGAGCTCGGGCCGACGGATTTCGAGCTGCGGTTCATGAGGATCAAGCCTCGTGATGCCCGGCTCGCGCGGCTGACGCCGATCGCCCTGCAGCGCGACGGCATCGAGGCCGTGGGCAGGATGGATTGGCTGGATGGGCAGTCCCGCCGGCCGCTGATGCTGGTCTACGTCGACCGCCCGGCCCGCATCGAGGGCTCCGACACCCGCGATGGGAAGACGATCCGGTACGACATCCGCGTCGCCAACCCGGGATACGTTTGGATCGGCGCCACCGGCAGCGGTGGCAGTGGCCCCGGTCAAACGACGCTCTATACGATGGTGCCGCCGCCTCGACGGACGATACTGACCATTACCACCAATCGGTAGAATACGGCCATGCCGCACCTCTCGCTGAGTCACGCGCTCGCCCTGGCCGACTGGCAGAGCTTCTATGTCCTGGTGGGCTCGTCGGCGGGCGCACTCACGGGACTGACTTTCGTCGTGATCACGATCTCGGCGGAGAGAGGCGAGGATACCGGCTCGGCGACGACGCGGCTCACGGGTACGCGCGTCTTCATCACCCCGACCGCGGTGCATTTCGGTGCCGCACTCTGGTTGTCGGCGCTGCTGTGCGTTCCCGGGCAGACGGCGCTCACGTTGGGCGTCCTGCTTGCCGTCACGGGGGTGGCCGGACTGATCTACTGCGGGACGGTGGTGAGCCGGATGCTCGGGTTCTCATCCGGCGCCTACAAGCCGTTCAGCTCTGACTGGATCTGGAACGGCGTGCTGCCGGTGCTGGCGTACCTGGCACTCGCGGTGACAGGCTGCGCCTTGCCGTTCCAGGCGGCGGCCGCGCTCTACTCGGTGAGCGGCGCGGTGTTGCTGCTTCTCTTCATCGGCATCCACAATGCGTGGGACGTGGTGGTGTGGATGACCACGGAACGCCATGCGCATCGCGAACGGCAGCGCCAGGAAAGGCAGCAGCGTCAGAGCGGCGACTCACATTAGTTCCCATGGATACACATCAACCCCGAATCATGACGCGGCACGAGCGGGTGACAGGCACAGGGAGGTGCCCCGCCGCCGCAGGTGGCGGAGCCGCGGGCAAAAACCACGTTTTTTGCCCACGGCGCGCTGGGCGGGGCAGGGTGCGACGCATGCGTCGCACGGGTGGCCATGGACGGACACCCCGGGCTTGCGCGGAGCAGGGACTGCGCAGCGCAATGCCCCGATCCAGCGCTTCAAACTAGGAGTTGCATTGGCCTCCGCCGACTGGTCCCCCGCGACTTATCTGAAATTCGAGGGCGAGCGTACCCGTCCGGCCCGCGACCTTCTCGCCGCCGTACGTCCCGGCGAGCTGCGACGGATCGTGGACATGGGCTGCGGGCCGGGCAATTCCACCGAATTGCTGGCGGCCCGCTATCCGCAGGCGGAAATCGTCGGCCTCGACAACTCGCCCGCCATGCTGGAGGCGGCGCGCCGGCGCCTGCCGCAGCTGCATTTCGGGTTCGCCGACGCGGAGGTCTGGCTGCCCGAGGCGGGCGTCGATCTCGTGTTTGCCAACGCCACCTACCAGTGGATTCCGCGACATCTCGAGCAGCTGCCCCGCGTGTTGGCGGCTCTGTCGGCAGGCGCCACTCTCGCCGTGCAAATGCCCGACAACCTGTCGGAGCCGACGCACCGGCTGATGCGCGAAGTGGCTTTGGCAGGACCTTGGAGCGAGCGCCTCGCCGGCGCGGCGCGCGAGCCGCTGCCGGCCGCGCGCGTCTACTACGAGGCGTTCCGGCCCGTTGCCGGCCGGATCGACATCTGGCGCACCGCCTACCATCATGCGCTCAGCGGCGCGGATGCGATCGTGGAGCTCGTCCGCTCCACGGGATTGCGGCCTTTCCTCGATCCGCTGTCGGACGCGGAGCGCACGCAATTCCTTGCCGCCTACACCGCAGCAATCGCGGCTGCGTATCCTCCGCTGGCCGACGGCGGCGTGCTGTTGACCTTCCCGCGCCTGTTCCTGGTCGCCGAGCGGGCCGCATAGTATGAAGCGCTGGATCCGGGCATCCAGCCCGTCCCGGCGCGCCTCGGGCAAAAAGCGTGGTTTTTGCCCGAGGCTCCGCCACCTGCGGCGGCGGGGCACCTCCGTGTGCCTGCTACGCTTTCGTGCCGCTTCATGATTCGGCCAGACGCGCGTCCATGGGCAACTAATAGCCTATTGCCTCGCCGTCCTTGCGCATCTCGCTCGCGCCCCAGTACACGTGTTGCTTGGGGTCGAACATGATCGCCTGATAGCCGCCGAAGCTGCCGGTGCCGGGAACGATCCTGTAGCCGCGCCTCGCCAGCTCCGCCTTCACGGCGGGAGAGAATCCGCTCTCCATCTCGACCGTGCCGATGCCGGTCGACGGCTCGCCGGTCGGCTCCGCATTGCCGTAGTGCCGCCAGCGGGCCGCATCGCCCGCTTCCTGCACGTTCATGCCGAAGTCGATGATGTCGGTCAGTATCTGCACGTGGCCCTGCGGCTGCATGTCACCGCCCATCACGCCGAACGACATGAAGGGCTCGCCGTCCTTCATCACGAATGCGGGAATGATGGTATGGAACGGGCGCTTGCGCGCCGCATAGACGTTCGCGTCCTTGGGATTCAGTGAGTAGAGCTCGCCGCGATCCTGGAACATGAATCCCAGATGATCGGCCACCAGGCCCGAGCCCATGCCGCGATAGTTCGACTGGATCAGCGACACCATCATGCCGTCCTTGTCGGCTGTGGTCAGGTAGATCGTGTCGCCCTGGAAGAGTCTCGGGTCGCCGGGACCGATGTTGGGATTGGCGTGCCGCAGGTTGATTTCCTTCAGGCGCTGGCGCGCATAGGCATCGGAGATCAGGCCCTTGAGCGGCGCATGGAAGAAGCGCGGGTCGGCGTACCACTTGGCGAGGTCCTCGTAGGCGAGCCGCTTGGCTTCCAGCATCGCCGTCAGCGTGTCGGCGGAGCCCGGCCCCATTTTCTTCAGGTCGAAATGCTTGAGGATCTGCAGCATCTCCAGCGCCGCCATCCCCTGGCCGTTGGGCGGCAGCTCGTACACGTCATAGCCGCGGTAGTTCACCGACACGGGATCGACCCATTCACCATGGAAGTCGGCGAAGTCCGCGTAGCGCAGGTCGCCGCCGATGCGCCTGAAATACGCGTCGATGGTGTGCGCGATGGGGCCCTTGTAGTACACGTCGCGTCCGCCCGCGGCGATCATCGACAGGGTGTGCGCCAGATCGGGGTTGTGGAAGATCTCGCCCTGGGCCGGCGTGTGGCCGCCATGAGCATCCGGAATGAGATACGTGTGGCGTGCGTTGGCGCTCTCCTCGATCAGGCCTTTGTAGTGCGCGAAAGCCTCCATGTTGCCTTTCCAGTAATCCGAGATGAGCTCCGTCACCGGAAAGCCGTTGGTGGCGAACGCGATGGCCGGCGCCAGGTCCTCGCTCATGGGCAGCCTGCCGAACCTGCCGTGCAGCGCGAACCAGCCGTCCACCGCGCCGGGCACCGTGATCGGCAGCGATCCCACCGGCGGGATGTGCGATTTCGGGGTCATGCCGGCCTTTTTGTAGGCCGCTTCGACCTCGGCCGTCATCCTCGCAAGGTCGCGGCCCTGGGGCGACCAACCCGAGGCGTTGTAGCCGTATAGCTTGTGCGTCCGGGGGTCGTAAACCATGGCGAAGAGATCGCCGCCGATGCCGTTCAGCACCGGCTGCATCAGGCCCATCATCGCGTTGGCCGCAATGGCGGCGTCCACCGCGCTGCCGCCTTTCTTGAGGATCTGCACGGCCGCTTCCGAGGCGAGCGGCTGCTCGCTCGCGACCATGCCGTGCTGTGCCAGCACCGGCGAGCGCGTCGCCCAGGGCACTCCCGAATAGCGGTCGCCGCGGCTCAGCTGCGCGAATGCCGTGCTCGCCGTCAATGCCATCGCCATGACGGCGGCGGCGCAAAGGATTCCCCGCACGATTCTCATCGTCTGTTGCCTCCGGCCTTCTGGCGCATCGCACGAATCATTGCGCAGCCGTGAAGCGGCGTCATCTGATTCCGGCTGATCCGGAAGTCGTTCCGGCGTATCCCGTCAACTCGACGTACCCGCGTCCGGCGAGCGGTCGGCCGTCACGGGTACCGGACACATCGACCGCGCCCTCCCAGTACCTGGGAGAGGTCACGAGCTCCTGGTCCGGGAGGACAGGGCGGACGGTGATGTCGAGGCCGCCCGATGGGACCTGCAGCCGCCATTGCGAGGGATAGCGGGCGCCCTGCGCGTCGGTCCAGTAGCCCAGCACCTGGATGCGCACGTCGCCCCGGGCGAGAGGCCGCGAGTGTCCTTCCGAGTCGATCCAGGTGCCCGCGCTGTAGGGGTCCTCGGCGCCGCCGCGGTCGCGCAGGGAATAAAACATGAGGCTCGAGCCATCACCGAGCTGCAGCCCGAACCAGTCCCAGCCGATCTCCCGAGGTCCGAGGCTGCCGCTGCCCCATTCCCGATCGAGCCACGCCAGCCCGCGGACCCGGAGCGGCCGCCCGTCACGGACGATCGTTCCCTGCACGGCGACGCGCGGGACGGAGTAATAGTAGGTGGCATTCCCCGGCTCGCCGGACTTGCGGCTCAAGCCCCGGTCACCGTTCAGCACGGGCGCCGTCAGCGGCTGGGCCGTCAGTGAGAGAGCGTAGCCGCTGCCGGCAGCCTGTACCGCGTCCCGGTCGAATTGCCAATTGCCGACCCAGACCCGGAACGGATCCGCTCGCGCGCCCGCGAGCCCGAGCGCACCGCGTGCGAGCTTCGCGGTGAAGCGGAATCGCCGCCGTGCAACATCGGTGACCGCAAAATGTCCGAGGTAGATCTGACGGGTGCGCCAGGGCGAGCCTCGTGTTGGAATGGGAATGCCGGGCGCCACCGCGAAGCGGAAGATCGTCAGCTCGAAGCCGAAGCGGTCACCGTCCGCCGAGTCCAGGTTGCCGGTCAGGTACCACCACTCCTGGCGATAGTCGGGATGAGGGCCCCGGTCCCGGGGAAACTGGAGAGGCTGCGGTGTCAGCGCCTGCGCGAAGGAGGGCGGCCGCGCGCCGCTGCCATGCGCCGGCGGGAGTGTCACTGCCGCGATGGCCGCCAGCGCCGCGATGCGCACTCTCACTCCTCGCGCATCCCGGCCGCGATCGGCTCCGCCGCCGCCCGCCAGGCGGGATACAGGCCCGCGAGCAGAGCCGCGGCCAGGGCCAGCGCCAGCGCATCGAGGAATTGCGCGGCGTGCAGATGCATCTCGATGTGCCAGCCGAAGGCGCGCCGGTCGACGACCTTGGTGAGGACCACCGCGATGATCAGTCCGGCCGGGATCGCCGCCAGGAGCGCGGCGCCTCCCATGAACACGGTCTGCGCCGCGACGAGCACCGCCGCGCCCCGGGGTGTCAATCCGAGCGCGCGCAGCACTGAGAGCTCATGGGTTCTGTCGAGCTCCCAGGCGAGCAGCGCGCTGATCAGACCGACGGCGGCAATTCCGGCCGCCAGCCAGTAGAGCACCCGCGTGATGATGAAAGTCCGGTCGAAGATGTCGAGTGACATCGCCCGGATGTCGGCGTTGGATCGGATCAGCAGCGCCTGCCGCCCGCCGGCGGCCGCCTGGAGGCGCGGGATCTCCCTCGCGGCATCCACTCCGCGCCCGAGATACAGGCCCACCGCCGTGATGGCGTCGTCCCGCCACAACCGGCGGTAGGTTTCGAGGTCGATCATCGCGCTGCCGCGCCCGCTGCCGTACTCGTGGTAGATGCCGGCAATCGGGAATTCGCGGGGTCCCGATGCCGTGACCAGTGAGAGGTGGCCGCCCGGGCGCAGGTCCAGGCGCCATGCGAGCGAATCGGACAGCAGCAGCGCGCCGCTGCCGTAAGCCTGCCAAAGGGTCCGGCGATCGCCGGCAGTCACGTCGATGCCGGCATAACTGCCCGGCGCGAGATGCAGAGCATCGAGAGCGACCTCGCCGCGTGATGAGCTCACGACGACGGAGCGGCTGGCGCTGTGGTCGGCAACTCCGGGCGTCGCGAGCAACGCGTTCAGCACGTCGGGATCGATCCGCCGTTCCGGACGCCCAACACCCGGACCTGGGGCCGCGACGTAGATATCCGCGCGCATCGTCTGTGTGAGCCAATCGCGTAGGGATACGCGGAAGCTCTCAACCATGATCGACACGCCGATCATGGCTGCGACCGCCATGCCGAGCGCCGCCACCGCAACGCCCGTGCGGCTGAGGGAAGCGGCGATGTCCTCGAGGGCCAGGCGCGCGACCGCGCTGGCCCCGGCGAGCGTCCTCGAACCGAGCCTCGCCAGAGCACGCAGCATCGAAGGCGTCAGCGCCGCGACACTCGAGAGGAGCAGGAAGAGCGCCGTGAAGCCGGCCAACACGCTGCGGTGAGACGCCGCGATCAGAGCCCACGCCGCCAGCGCGAAAACAACACTGAGCCAGGCCAGATGGCCGGCGGCCCGCGCGGCACGGCCCTCGAGCACCGAGCGTCTCAGTCCGAGCTGGGGAGCGCTCCCGGCAGCCTCGAGCGCCGGCAGGAGGCTTGCGAGCAGCGCGGTGCCGAGCCCCGCGCCGAGGGCTTCGGCGATCGTTCCCGTGGGCAGCGCAACCCGCTGGACGGCCACGACATAGTAGAGGTCGTTGACCGTCTGCGATACCAGGCGAACGAGCCCGTGGCCGACGGCGAGGCCGGCCAGTACGCCGAGGCCCGCTCCCGCCGCGCCGAGCGCCGCCGCCTCGGTGAGCACGATGGTCAGCATCTCCCTGCGGGTCGCGCCGATCGCCCGCAGCACGGCGATGTTGCGTCTGCGCTGAATCACGGTGAAGCTGACGGCGCCATAGATCAGCAGGGCGCTGACGAGCAGCGCGAGCAGGCTCATCGCCGTGAGGTTGGTGGAGAAGGCGCTCGTCATGTCGAGCGTCTGCCGCAGCTGTGCCGCGGCCTGCTCGAGCTGCGCTCCGGGCGGAAGCTCGCGCCGCAGCGCGGCGAGCGCCGCGCGGCCCGCGGCTCCGCGCGGCATCCTGACATCGATGCGTGTGAGGCGGCCCGTCGTGTTCAGCCATTCCTGGGCCTGCGCAATGTCGGTGAACATGAGCGTCGCATCGCCCGGCCGGCCGCGGGTCAGGCCGATGAGCGTGGCGCGCTGCTGCACGCCGCCGACGTCAAGGGTCACCACCCCGCCCACACGCAGACCCAACTGCGCCGCGGTGTCGGTCGCCAGAACGATCGCTCCAGGCTGCAGAAGCCAACGCCGCAGGCCGTCGAGCGTGGTGCCGCCGACCGCACCCGAGGTCACCGCCTGCGGTTCTCCCAGGGCGGCGTCGGCAAACGGGTCCACGCCGACCAGTTGCATCACCTGCCCGCGAACCGTGACATAGCCCGCCACGACGGGCGCGTACACCGGTTGCGGCGCGCCGCTCCAGGGTGCCTGAGTGAAAAGCCGCACATAGAGCGACTCGTCGAGGCCCTGCGGTCCCCCGGTGATGATCTGGGTGGCAGGTCCGTCGACGGCCCGCATCGACAGCTCGAATGCCCGGCGCGAGCTGGCTGTGGCGACGTTCACCGCCACGATGGTGGCGACGCCGGCCGTGAGCGCCACGAGCGCCAGCGCGAGTTGCGCCGGTTGGCGCAGGAAATGACGCAGGCTGGCGGCCCAGAGAATCGGCATTGGCGCCGGCATCAGCTGACGCCCGTGCGGCGCATTGCCGCGGCCTCGGACGCCACCAGCCTGCCTTCGCGCAGCTCCAGCACGCGATCGGCGCAGCGTGCCAGCCACGCGTCATGAGTGACGATGATCAGGGTCGTCCCCCGCGACCTGCTCAGGGAGAGGAGCCCGCGCAGCACCTGCGAAGCCGTCTCCTCATCCAGGTTCCCGGTCGGCTCGTCGGCCAGCAAGACGGCCGGCTCGTGGACCAGCGCGCGGGCGATCGCCACGCGCTGCTGCTCGCCGCCCGACAGCCGGTCGACGGCGCTGTGCAGCCGCTCGCCGAGTCCGAGCTCGGCGAGTATGTCGGCACTGCGCCGGCGGCCCGCGGCGCCCCGGATCCCATTCAGCTCGAGAGCGAGGCGCACGTTCTCCTCGACGTCGAGCGTCGCTATGAGGTTGAAGAACTGGTAGACGAAGCCGACGTGCGCGCGCCGAAAGAGCGTGCGCTCCGGCTCCTGCATCGAGGTGATGACCCGGCTGCCGACCGTCACCTCGCCGCTGTCGGCGCGGTCGATCCCGCTCACGATATTGAGCAGCGTCGATTTGCCCGAGCCGCTGCGGCCGACGATTGCGACGATCTCGCCGGCACGGATGGAGGCATCGGCTCTATCGAGCACCCGGTGCACGCCGGTACCCTCGCTGAAGCTGCGGCAGAGTTGGCGGATGACGATCAAGGCGGGTTCCCGAAAGAGCCGCAGCCGGCATCGGGCCAATATACAATCCCCGGATGAAACACGTCGTCGCACGAACCCTGATCCGACCGGCCGCAGTCTGTGCTGCCGCCGCCCTTTTCGGTCTGAGCAGCGCCGCCGCCATGGCCCAGGCCGTGTCCGCCCTGCCGCCGCAGCCGGCGAAGGCCGAGAGTCCGGCCCAGATCAAGTCCGAAGGCAGCTACAGCATCGGCCTTTCCATGGGCGAGAGCCTTCGCCAGGCGATCGTCGACCCGAGCGGGGTGTCGGTGCAGCGCCTGGAGCAGGGCCTGCACGACGGGCTCAGCGGCAAAGCCAAGATGGGTCCTGAAGACCAGGAGAAGATCCGAACCTTCGTCATCGGCGCCCGGGCCCGGATCGGCAACAGGAATCACGCCGCGGCACGCGCCTTTCTGGCCCGCAACGGCAAGAAGAAAGGCGTCGTGACGACGGCCGATGGCCTCCAGTACGAGGTTCTGAAGGCGGGGCAGGGCGCTTCGCCCAAGATGGGCGACTCGGTGACCGTCAACTACAGGGGCTCGCTGCTCGACAAGACGGAATTCGACAGCTCCTACAAGCGGGGCCAGCCGGCAACCTTCCAGGTCGGGCACGTGATCCCCGGCTGGAACGAGGCGCTGCAGCTGATGAAGCCGGGCGCGAAGTACAAGCTCTTCATTCCGCCGCAGCTCGCCTACGATCTGCAGCCGCCGCCGGGCGCGCCGATCCCGCCGGGATCCATGCTGATATTCGACGTCGATCTGCTGAGCGTGCAGCCGGCGTCGGCACATCCGATGCCGCAGATGCCGCAGATGCCGGAGATGCGCCGCCCCGGACAGCCGCCGCCAGCGCCGCCGCAGCAGTAGACCCAACACCAGGCACAAGGATGCGCCTCGCCGCCGCAGGTGGCTTCAAACCAGCGTGTGAAAGACCTTCTGGACGTCCTCGTCCTGCTCGAGCTTGTCGATTAAGGCGAGGACTTCCGTTGCCTGCTCCTCGGGCAGCTCCGTCGGCACGGTGCAGATGTACTCGTGCTCCGCGGAGAGCGGCGTGAGACGGCGCGCCTCCAGGGCTTCCTGCAGTTTGCCGAAATCGGCAAAGGCGCAGCGGATGACGAGCTGCGGTCTGCCTTCGTTGGCCGTCGTACCACTGGCCGTCCCTGGCGGCAGGGCCCCCGGCCCGGACGTCGTGTCCGGGCGCTCGTCGCTTTGCGACTCGCCCATTTCCTCCAGTCCGTGGTCGATGAGGTAGAGCTCGAGGTCATCCTGGTCGATACCCGCCGGGTCGAGGCGGAAGACACCCATGCGCTTGAAGAGAAAGCCGACGCTGCCGGTGGTGGCGAGATTGCCGCCGTTTTTCGTCACGATGTTACGTACCGACGCGACGGTCCGGGTCGGGTTGTCGGTTGCGGCCTCGACGAGCAACGCCACGCCGTGGGGCGCGTACGCCTCGTAATGCACCTCGTGGTAGTTGGTCGCATCGCGCCCCGAGGCGCGCTTGATCGCCGCCTCGATCTTGTCCTTCGGCATGTTGACGGCGCGCGCGTTCTGAATCACGCGGCGCAGCATCGGGTTCGAGGCCGGGTCGGGTCCGCCGGACTTCACCGCCATGGTGATGTCCTTGGCGATGCGCGCGAACTGCTTCGCCATGCGGTTCCAGCGCGCAAACATGGTGTGTTTGCGGACTTCGAAGATGCGTCCCATGGGGGACCCCGCCGGTCAGGCGAGCTGGTCCTGCAGCACCCGCAGTCGGCGACGCTGCAGCCGCAGCCGCCGCTCGATCTCCTGCAGCTGCTGCTGGAAGCTGGAGTGATCCCAGTGCTCGATGACGGCGCGCTTCTTCTCTTCCAGCCACTGCTCCTTCACCTTCGCCCATTCGGCGACGGCGGCGAGGAAGCTGTCGTACTCGTGCGCGACGCGCTGGCGCAGCTCGCTGACCCGTGACGGCGCCACGACGGCCGGCAGGCTCGCGAGCTTTCTCTGCGCCCGGGTGAACTGCATCGCGAGCAGCGCGCGCTGCACCTGGAAAACGGGCGTGCGCTTCAGCCGCCGGGTCAGGCCGACCCACTGCAGGCTCGCGATCAGCCATTTCGTCGGATCCCACTGCCACCACCGCACGCCGTTACGGTAGTCGTGCGCGAAGTTGTGGTGGAAGTTGTGGTAGCCCTCACCGAAGGTGAGCACCGCCAGCACCGGATTGTCGCGCGCGGTGTTGTCCTCGCTGTACGGACGCTCGCCCCACATGTGGGCCAGCGAATTGATGAAGAAGGTGAAGTGGTGGCTGACCACCAGCCGCAGCACGCCGGCGAGGAGGAAGGTGCCCCAGAGATCGCCGACCAGCCAGCCGGCGAACAGCGGCACCCCGAAATTAGTGGCGAGCACCAGCGGAACGTAGTGCCGGTGCTGGAAGGCGAGCATGCGGTCGCGGCGCAGGTCGGGAATGTTGCTGAAGTCCGTGCTGCCGCTCGGGTACTCCCGCACCATCCAGCCGATGTGCGAGAACCAGAAGCCTCGCCGGGCGGAGTACGGGTCGGTATCGACGTCATCCACATTGAGGTGATGCCGGCGATGGCCGCTGCACCACGCCCAGGCACTGTTCTGCAGCGCCATCGAGCCGAAGATCACGAAGAGCAGCCGCAGGCTCCAATGTGCGTCGTAGGCACGGTGCGCCCAGAGCCGGTGATATCCCGCGGTGATCGACATCTCGTTGGCCGCGGTGAAGACGGCGAAGAGCACCCAGGCCGCCAAAGAGTACCCATGCGCCACGCCGTACCACGGGACCAGGACTGCGGCCGCCAGAAAAGTCAATGAAAACAGGAGGATATTCGTCCAGATCAGGGGCGCCGCCACGGCGGCGGGGGACGCTGAGCTCGGTGCGGTGGGACGGGGCGGCATGGCGATTGGGGGCTCCGCGGGGGTGGCCGGTAAAACCGGATAAACATAGCACGGTTCCCCGTGACGCAGGGAACCGCGGGGGCAATTGCGACACCCGTCCAGAGTGTCGTCCCTGCAGGACCGGCGCTGCGCGCCGTCAAAAATCGCTCCAGGCGATTTTTTGCGACACCCGTCCAGGGCGAGCCGGTGCCTTTCAGCGAGGACACTTAACGTGTCCTCGCTCCGGCGAGCGCCCGCGCACGGAAGCGCGGGCCGGGGGGCCTGCCGCCAAGGAGGGCCATTGGCACCGCCCAGCCGGCGCTCCCGCAAGTGACGAGCTTGCCGGACTTTCCATATGGGCTCGACCGGGAGCGGTGACGCTGGAGCTCGCGGCGCGCGTGGCGACCCATCGCCGGCGCGTGTTAGGGATCACGCGCCCGCGGCGCTCCGCATTCATTCTTACAGACGCGTAATGTCCGGCCTCGTGCAAGAGACACCGCGTTCCATTGTTGACACACTCGTGCGGCACATTGGGCCCCGCGCCGCTGCGGGACGCATTCGCGCGGCGTTTGCGGTTGCAGGGAGATATTCCCGGGTGTATTCATAGCCGCCGACAACGCAACGTGACCCGACATGCGTCCACAGCCCATGTCCGCCCAGGATGGCGTCGCTTCCCCCCGTTGTCTTCGTGGAGGAGCGTGGGAATCGACCGTATTTCCGAAGAACCAAGAATTTGGAGGAGATATGAGCTTTCTGTTTCGATCACCGACCGCCGGGGCGACCACTCTCGCCTGGGCGGCACTCTCACAAAAGGGGGACATATGAAGCTTTCCAATTGGCGCAGGGTACTGACGCCGGCCGCCTTCCTGTTGGCGGCGGGCCTGGCCTGCGGAACCGCATTTGCGCAAATGGGTTCGGATGCCGAGGAGCTGCACAACAGCGCCAACGCCAACCTGTGGCCGTCGATGGGTCAGAACTTCCAGCTCGATCGGCACAGCGCTCTCAAGCAGATCACTCCGGCCAACGTCAAGCACCTCGAAATGATCTGGTCGGAGTCGACCGGCGCACTGCGAGGTCACGAGGGTCAGCCGATCGTCACCGACGTCGGCGGCAAGCCGATGATGTTCTTCGTCAGCGCATGGCCGAACATCGTGCAGGCGCTCGACCTCTCTGACCCGGATCATCCGGTCGAGGTGTGGAACTACCTGAAGAAGACGGACCGCGATCTCTCGGCCGTGCCGCGCGCCTGCTGCGACACCGTCAATCGCGGCCTGAACTATGCCGACGGCAAGGTTCTCTTCAACACGCTCGATGGATACCTGATCGCGCTCGACGCGAGGACCGGAGCGGTGGATTGGCAGGTCAAGCACGCCTATCCGGACGCCGGCGAGACCGTGACCAATGCGCCGCTGATCGCCCACGACAAGGTGATCGTCGGCTTCGGCGGTGACGAGTTCGGAGCGCGCGGACGTGTCGAGGCCTACGACCTCGCGACCGGCAAGCTGGTCTGGAAATACTGGGACAACGGCACCGATGAGGACATCGGCCTCACCAGCATGACCAACAAGGCCAATCCCCAATACGGCACTGCCGGCCACAACATCGGCATGCTCTATCCGGGCGATGAATGGAAGCGCGGCGGCGGCGCCGCCTGGGCCTGGTACAGCTATGATCCGCAGCTGCATCTGGTGTATTACGGGTCGGGAAACCCCGGGCTCTGGAGCCCGGCATACCGTTGCGGCGCGAATCCGCCCACCCAGGAGTCGTGCAACGACGGCAAGTGGGACAACAAATACTCCATGAGCATCTTCGCCCGCGATGTGGATACGGGCAAGGTCGCATGGGTGTACCAGATGACGCCGTTCGATCAATGGGACTATGACGGTGTCAACGAGCCCATCCTCGTCAACATGAAGATCGACGGCCGGGAGCGCAAGACGCTGGTTCACTTCGATCGCAACGGCTTTGTCTACGTTCTCGATCGCGTGAACGGCACGCTGCTGGAAGCCCACAAGTACGTGACGACGAACTGGGCGGAAAAGATCGACATGAAGACGGACCGCCCGGTGAAGGTGTACGAGCACTCGCCGCTGCTGGTCAATCAGATGGCGCAGGCCTGCCCCTCGGCCATGGGCGGCAAGGATCAGCAGCCGGCGTCGGTCGATCCGAGCGACCCGCAGGTGTTCTTCGTGCCGACCAACAACTGGTGCATGCAGGACACGCCGCAGACCCGGACCAGCCTGCAGCAGGGCGTGGTGTACGTCTTCGCCAACGTCTACATGTATGAGGAAGTGCCGGGCGTTTCGGGCCGCATCAAGGCCTTCAACGTCGTGACCGGGAAGACCGTCTGGAACCTTCCGGACAAGTACCCGAACTGGGGCGGAACCCTGAACACCGCCGGCGGTGTGGTGTTCTACGGCAGCCTGGGCGGTGATTTCCGCGCGGTCGACTCCAAGACCGGCCACATCCTGTGGTCGCGCAAGCTCGGCTCGGGAATCATCGGCAACCCGATCACCTATGCGGTCGGCGGACACCAGTACGTGTCGATCATGGCCGGCATCGGCGGCTGGATCGGCCTGCCGGTGACGGCGGGTCTCGATCTCAACGACAAGTACGGCGCGATCGGGGCGACGGCGATGGCCAAGGCAACGCACCTCAACGAGATCCCGCAGGGCGGCGAGGTGTACACGTTCCGTCTGCAGGACTAGTTACTTCAGGGATGTGATAGAGTGGTTTGGAGCACCCCGCAGCAGCGTGGGCTGCGCGGGGTGCTCCAGACTCGTCTCCGACAAGGATACGCGATGCCTTTTATGCAGCGACTGAGCCGCTGCGTGATGCCGGCGGCCGTTCTGCTGACCACCGCCCTTCTCGCGCCGCCCGCCTTTGCCGATACCCACGCGACCAATTCCACGGGCACTTCGCCCGGCCTGCAGGGGCCATGGACCGGCAAGGACTTCGATGACCTGGATGGAGCCGAGCTCGACGCCGCCAAGCAAGCCGCTTTGAGCGCGCACTTCCGCACCCTGCGCGTCTGCGCGGATCCGGGCAACATGCCGCTTTCCGATCGCGCCCAGGAGGGGTACGAAAACAAAATCCTCGATGTTCTCGCCAGGGCGATGGGCGCCAGGTTGAGCTATTACTGGCGCTCCTATGACGGCGACATCGTCAGTCAGGCATTCGGCACGGCCGACGAATGCGACATCCTGATCGACATGCCCGATCACGATCAGGACCTCCTCAACACGGTGCCCATCTATCGGACGAGCTACGTGCTCGTCTGGCGGACCAACGAGAACCTCGCCATCAGCAGCCTCGATGACGTCCGGCTGAAGCAGCTGCGCGTGGGCGTGTTCCAGATCTCCGCGCTGCGTGAGGCGCTCTCCAACCACGGTGTCCGCACCAACGTGCAGCTGTGGCCCGTCGCCAGCGACACCGAGTGGGTGCCGGCGCATCAGCCGTGGCGGCAGGTTCAGCTGGTGGCTGACGGCAAGCTGGATGTCGCCGCCGCGTGGGGCCCCATGGCGGGTTGGCTCAACACCATGAAAGGCGCCAAGCTCACCATTCAGCCCACCAATCTCATGGACAACAACGTGCCCATGGAATTCAGCCTGGGGTTGGGCGTGCCGAAGCAGGACGTGGTGTTGAAGTTCGCGCTCGACGACGCCCTCAAGGGGAACCGGACCGAGATCGAAGGCATTCTGAGGAAGTATGGAGTGCCGCTGGTGCAGTGCCCCGACTGTATCGTGCCCGGCAATCTGCCGGCGCACGGCAGCTACATGATGCAATCCGTGGCCCAGACCGAGGGCAAGGCGACGCACTGGTCGGTTTCGCGCGCCCAGCTCGATCAGTGGCTGGCGCACGGGTCGAGCGTCGATGACGAGTTTTATGACGCGGTGATCGCCAACGACGTCGACCGCACCGCGTACCTGCTCGGGAAAGGCGCCCACGTCAACGGACGGAGCGATCTGGGCGAGACCGCGCTGGCGACGGCCTCGCGCGCGGGATGCCTCGCGATGATGCAGCTTCTCGTCAGGCACGGGGCGAGAGTCGATCAGCCCGACGGCGACGGTTTGACTCCGCTGATGGGCGCGGTGCAGCGCGATCAGGCCGCCGCCGTGAAGTTCCTGCTGGCCCATGGGGCAGGCATCGAGAAGGGGGCGCCGAGCGGGTTCACGCCGCTGTCGCTCGCCATCGAGGAGCAGCAGTACGACGCCGCCTATGCCCTCATCGAAGCCGGCGCCAACGTGAACACTCCGGCCAGCACGCACCGGCTGACGCCGCTCATGGTCGTCGCCAGCGAGCTGCCGCCGGAATCCGACAGCATGGTGCGGATCATGCAGCAGCATGGGCCGATGCAGATCGCCCGCGCCCTGCTCGCCCGCAAGGCACGGCTGAACACGGTCGACGCAGACGGGGTCACCGCGCTCATGATCGCGGCTGCGCACGACAATGCGCAGATGATCGCACTGCTGGTTCAGGCCGGCGCCAATCCCCACATGAAGTCGGCGGCCGGTGAGACTGCGCGTGACATAGCAGTCAGGAACGACAACCTCGGCGCGGTACGGATTCTCGATTTGCTCGTTCGCCGATGAGCGGCGAACCCTGATGTTCAGAGACAACCGGAGTGAATTATGATGAGACGCTTGGCAGGCGTGGCCGTTTCCACCATGGCACTGGCCGCGGCGGCCTGTTGGCTCGCCGCCGCCGCTCCGGCCGCGGCCGCAACCCCTTCCTCGGCGAAGGGCTCTCCGATCACGGGCAAGCCGCCGCTGCAGGTCGTCGCCTCGGCGCCCAAAGGATCGCTCCACAATCCCTATGACGGCAACGCGGCCATGGCCGCGGCCGGCCACCAGCTCTTCATGCACATCGGCTGCAACGGCTGTCACGGCGGCGGCGGCGGGGGCGGCATGTGTCCGCCGCTCATCAACGGCGTCTGGATCTATGGCGGCGATGACGACACGCTGTTCCGTCTCATTTCACTCGGCTCGCAAAAGCTGCAGGCGGCCGGCTATCAGGTACAGGCCCTGGAGAATGTCGCGGCTCCGATGCCGTCGATGGGCCCTCTGATCCCGACCGACGGTGATCTCTGGAAGATCATCACCTGGATCAGGTCCGCCTACGACGGTCCTCCGGATCACAAATACAAGTGACCGGTGGATGATCGGGCGACGCGCCGCTCGAGTCTCGGGGCTGCTCATGCTGGCTTTGGCCGGCATGAGCAACTCCTTCGCGGCTGCGGCGGCGGCAGGCTCCGCCGCACGCACCTTCCCGATCGTCTACCTGCGAGAAACGTATCCCGGGCCCGGGATCATGCCGTCGCTTCTGGAGACCCACCCTGAGGACGAGGGGCTTGCGGGCGCCGAGGACGGCACGGCCGAGATCAATACGACCGGCAAGTTCCTGGGCGTCCATTTCAAGCTGTATGTCGTGACACTTCCGGCGGGCGCCGATGTGGCGGCGCAGGCCGGCAAGGTATTCGCGCCCGGGCCGGCGGTGATCGTGTCCGACCTTCGCGCGGCCGACCTGCTGAAGCTCGCCGATGCGCCGGCCGCGAAGAAGGCGCTGATCCTCGACATGCGGACGACCGATGACAGCCTGCGGCAGCAGGATTGCCGGGCCAACGTCTTCCACATCCTGCCGAATCAGGCGATGCGGGCCGACGCGCTGGCGCAGTTCCTGGTGGAGAAACGCTGGAGCCGTTGGTTCCTCCTGCAGGGTCCGACGCCGGAGGACGCGGTTTACGCCGCGGACGTTCGCCGCTCGGCGGCCCGTTACGGGGCCCGCGTCGTCGCCGCCAGAAGCTACGATTACAATCCCGGCTCCCGCCGCAGCGACACCGGCTATCAGCAGATTCAAACACAGATGCCGCTCGCGACCCAGGTCGGGACCGACTACGACGTGCTGTTCGTCGCAGACGAGACGGATCTGTTCGGGGACTATCTTCCCTACAACACCTTCGATGCGCGTCCGGTCGTGGGGACGCAGGGTCTGGTGGCGACGGCCTGGACCCCGGCCTTCCAGTCCTATTCGGCGCTGCAGATGCAGAACCGCTTCCAGCAGTTCGCCCACCGTGAAATGACCGAGCGCGACTATGGCGGCTGGCTTGCCGTCAACATCGTCGGTGACGCCGTCATGCGGGGGCAGCAGACGTCCCCTGCCGGAATACGTGCCTACCTGAGGTCGGCCGGCTTCCTGGTCGCCGGCTTCAAGGGGGAAGGTCTGACCTTCCGCACCTGGGACCAGCAGCTGCGTCAGCCGGTGCTGATCGCGCAGCCGCTGATGGTGGTCTCCCTGTCGCCGCAGGCCGGGTTCCTCCATCCCGACAACACGACCGACACCCTTGGTTTCGATCAGCCGGAGACACGATGCCGTCTCGCGCCTTGATCGCGCGCCGCGCGACGCTGCTCGCATTCGCCGCCGTCCTGTGGTCCCTCGCCGCGGGCGGCCGTGCCAGCGAGCTGTTCGTCTCCAACGAAGTCGACGACACGGTGACCGTGCTGGACGGCGACAGCTACAAGGTGATCGCGACGATTCCGACCGATCAGAGGCCAAGGGGAATCATCGAGACCCCGGACCACAAGGCCGTTCTGGTCTGCGACGGCGACTCGAGCAATATCGACGTCATCGATACCAGGACGCTGAAGGTGGTACGCCGGATAGATACCGGACCGGATCCCGAAACGCTCGCGACGTCGTTGTCCGGTGACGAGCTTTACGTATCCAACGAAAACAACGCCCTGGTCACGATAATCCAATACGCCACCGGCAAATGGATCACCCAGGTCCCGGTCGGGATAGAGCCCGAGGGTCTGGCCGTCAGCCGGGATGGGCGCACCGTGGTCGTGGTCTCCGAAGAGACCAGCATGGCGCATTTCATCGACACCAAAAGCTGGCAGGTCGTGGCCAACGTCCTGGTCGACACGCGGCCGCGGGTGGCGGTATACACTCCGGATCAGCGGTATCTCTGGGTCTCGTCCGAGGTCGGTGGAACGGTCTCGGTGATCGATCCGCGCAGCCATCAGATCGTGCACGTCATCAACTTCCAGATCCCGGGCGTCGACAAGCAATACATCGGCCCGATCGGCATCCAGTTCACGGCCGACGGGCGCACCGCGTTCGTGGCCCTGGGACGCGCCAACCGCGTGGCCGTCGTCGACCCCGGGAGTTATGAAGTCGAGAAGTACATACTCGTCGGTCAGCGGCCCTGGCAGCTCACGTTCAGCCCCGATCGCAGCAAGCTCTACGTCGCAAACGGCCTCACGAATGACGTGACGATCATCGATGTGTCGTCGGAGAAGGCGGTGAAGTCCGTCCCGGTCGGCCGTTTGCCGTGGGGCATCGCCGTGGTTCCGTGAGCCGCCCATGCGCGCCACCCATCCATTCGCCTGGTGCGTCCGCTCGCTGGCCCTGGCGCTTTTCGTCGCCCTCACCGCCGGGCACGGAATCGCCCGGGCGGACTCCACGCTGCGCATCGGCGTCCTGAAATACGGCACGGTGAGCTGGGTCATGGATGTCATCGGGCATCACGAGCTCGACGAGACGTACGGCATCGATATCGACCAGGTGCAGCTGGCGACCAATCAGGCGACTCTGGTGGCGTTGCAGGCGGGACGCGTCGACTGCGTCGTATCGGACTGGCTGTGGGTTTCACAGCAGCGGGCGGCCGGAGCGGATTGGACGTTCTTCCCGTTTTCGACCGCCCTGGGCGCGCTGGTCGCGGCGCGCGGCGCGCCGGTCCATCAGCTCGCGGACCTGCGCAACCGGCGGCTCGGCGTGGCCGGCAGCCCGCTCGACAAGAGCTGGGTGATCCTGCAGGCGCTCGCGGGCGAGCGGCATGTCGACCTCGCGCGTGACGCTCAGCTGTCGTTCGGGGCGCCGCCGCTCCTCAATCAGGAGCTGTTGGCGGGCCGGCTCGATGCCGTGTTGACCTACTGGAATTTTGCCGCGCCGCTGGAGAGCCGCGGGCTTCCCGCCGTGCTGTCCATGAGCGATGCCCTGCGGCAGCTCGGCTTCAGGACCGCGATTCCGCTGGTGGGATATGTGGTGTCGGAGCGATGGGCGCGGGCGCATCCGCGCGCGCTGGCGGGCTTCGTGGCGGCTACGCGCGAGGCGGACTCCATCCTGGCGACGTCCGATGCCGAATGGAACTGGCTCGGACCCAGGACCGGCGCCCGCACTCCTGCCGAGCTCAAAGCGCTGCGTGACGCATTCCGGGCCGGTATTCCGGCTCACTGGGGGAGGGACGAGCGGCGTGAGGCCGAAGCGCTGTATGCTGTGTTCGCCAGAGTCGGCGGCAAGACGCTGGTCGGCTCGAGCCCGCGCCTGCAGCCGGGGACGTTTCTGGACACCGTCAGCTACTGAATGAGCATGGCCACCACCGCGCGGCGCGCGTCCTCCTGGGTGGCGGCATCGTCGCTCACGCAGCGCATCGGCTCGATCGCGCTGTTCATCGCCGTATGGCAGATCACCGCCGATGCGGTCCACAGCCGGCTGCTGCCTTCGGCCAGCGCCGTGTTCATGGCCCTGGAGCAGGAGGCCGTCGACGGGCCGCTCCTCCATCATGTCGGCATCACGCTGGCGCGCGTCGCCGCCGCCTTCGTCATCGCGATGGTCGTCGGGACGGCGATCGGCATCGTCATGGGCCGCTCGAAGACGGTGGACGCGCTCTTCGACAGCTGGCTCGTGCTGCTGCTCAACCTGCCGGCGCTGGTGATCATCGTCCTGGCGTATGTCTGGTTCGGGCTCACCGAGGCGGCGGCCATCGGCGCCGTGGCCGTCAACAAGATCCCGAACACCGCCGTGACCCTGCGCGAAGGGGCGCGCGCGCTCGATCGCAGCTATTCCGACATGGCGGCGAGCTTCCATGTCGGCCGCTGGCGCACGCTGCGGCACGTGATCCTGCCGCAGCTCTACCCTTATACCTTCGCGGCCGCCCGTTCCGGTCTGGCGCTCGTCTGGAAGATCGTGCTGATCGTCGAGCTGCTGGGGCGAAGCAACGGGGTCGGCTTCGAGATCCAGCTCTACTTCCAGCAGTTCGACGTGACCCGCATCCTCGCTTACAGCATCGCGTTCATGGTGGTCATTCAGCTGATCGAGTGGGCGATCTTTCAGCCGCTGGAACGGCATGCCGGCCGGTGGCGCCGATGACACCCGCCCTGGTCGCGGAGATCCGCGAGAAGCGCTACGGGCGTGCGCGCGGCGCCAGGCCTCACATGGCACTGACCGGCCTGTCGCTGCAGGTCGCCGCGGGCGAGTTCGTCGCTCTCGTCGGCCCGTCGGGCTGCGGCAAGACGACGTTCCTCAACATCGTGGCCGGGCTCGACACCGATTTTGCCGGCGAGGTTCAGCTGGCTCCGCGGGCTGACGGGCGGCCCGCCCGCGTGGGCTATGTCTTTCAGGAGCCGCGCCTCCTCCCGTGGCGGACGGTTTACGACAACATCGCGCTGGTGCTGCCGCCGCATCACCCGGACGGGGTCGTCGAAGGCATGCTGCGCGCGGTGGGTCTGGCGAAGGCGCGGGACCTCTATCCGCCGCAACTGTCGGTGGGGATGAGCCGCCGCGTGGCGATCGCGCGGGCGTTTGCCATCGAGCCGGACCTGCTGCTGATGGATGAGCCGTTCGTGTCACTGGATCATGACACCGTAGAGCAGCTTCGTGAGCTCCTCCTGACGCTGTGGCATGCGCGGCCGACGACGGTGCTCTTCGTGACGCACGATATGCGTGAGGCACTGGTGCTCGCCGACCGTCTGGTGCTGCTGTCCGGTACGCCGGGCCGGGTGGTCGCGGACGTTCCCGTGGGCCTGGCGCGCAACCGCCGCCAGAGCGGCGTCGAGATCGAGCTGCTGCGTGACGAGATCCTCCGCCGGCACCGTGAGTTGATTGGCGCGGCCGCGCGGACGACGCCCGTCGAGTGAGCCATGGCCGCAAACGCCTCTGATCTGCAGGCATCGCCGCTCGTGGTCGCGGGTCTGAGCCATTCGTTCGGCCGGCGGCAGGCCCTGCGCGACGTCTCGTTCGAGCTGCATCGCGGCGACCGCGCGATGCTGCTCGGCCTCAACGGTGCGGGCAAGACGACGCTCTTCTCCCTGATCACCCGGCTCTACAACCACCGCGGCGGCTCGATCCGGATCTTCGGCTGGGAGATCAGGCAGAAGCCGTCGGAAGCGCTCTCGCGTCTCGGTGTGGTGTTCCAGCTGCCGACCCTCGACCCCGACCTGTCCGTTGCGCAAAACCTCTTCTATCACGCGGCGCTGCACGGCCTGCCGCGCCGCGAGGCGGCGGCCCGCATCGGGCGGGAGATCGAGCGCGTCGGTCTGTCGGATCGGATGCACGAGAAGGCGCGCACCCTGAGCGGCGGCCAACGGCGCCGGGTGGAGATCGCGCGGGCGCTGATCCATCAGCCGAAGATGTTGCTGCTCGATGAGCCGACGGTGGGCCTCGACATCGCGAGCCGGCAGTTCCTGCTGGATCATGTCCGCATGCTGTGCCGGGAAGAGGGCCTCGCCGCGCTTTGGGCGACCCATCTGATCGATGAGGTCGACCCCGCCGCGCGCGTGATCGTGCTCCACCACGGCAGGATCCTTGCCGAAGGGCCGGTGCCCGAAGTGATCCGCGGCGCCAACGCCACGTCGATTCGCGAGGCCTTCGACAAGCTGACCGGCGAGCGCGGCGAATGAAGCCCGTCCATTACTACCGCTGTCTGCGCGGCATCGTATGGCGGGAGGGCCTGCGCTTCGTCAACCAGCGCGGCCGTTTCATCGCCGCCCTGGTGCGGCCGCTGGTGTGGCTGGTGATCTTCGCCGCGGGCTTTCGCTTCGTGCTCGGCGTGTCGATCATCCCGCCCTACCAGACCTACATTCCGTACGAGGAGTACATCGCTCCCGGCCTGATAGGCATGATCCAGCTCTTCCAGGCCATGCAGAGCACACTGTCGATGGTGTGGGACCGGGAGATGGGCAGCATGCGCACGCTGCTGGTGAGCCCGCTGCCGCGCTGGTTCCTCCTGGTCTCGAAGATGGTCGCGACCGTGGCCGTCGCGGTCCTGCAGTCGTACGTCTTCCTGGGCATCGCCTGGTTCTGGGGGATCCAACCGCCGCCCATCGGCTACCTGACCGTGCTGCCGGCCCTGATCCTGTCGGGCATGATGCTGAGCGCGCTCGGGCTCTTCATCTCATCGGCCATCCGCCAGCTGGAGAACTTCGCCGGCGTCATGAATTTCGTGATCTTCCCGATGTTCTTCGCCTCGTCCGCGCTCTACCCCCTGTGGACGGTGCGTGAGGCGAACGAGAAGCTCTACTACGTCTGCATGGTCAATCCGTTCACCCATGCGGTCGAGCTGGTGCGCTTCGCGCTGTACGAGCAGTTCAATGGCGAGGCATGCGCCGTCGTCGCCGCCGCCCTCGTCGTCTTCATGGCGCTGGCGATCCTCGGCTACGATCCCGGCCGCGGGCTCATCGTGCGCCGCGGCGGCGGTCCCGAATGAGTCGCAGAGGCACACGGATGTGCCCCGCCGCCGCAGGTGGCGGAGCCTCGGGCAAAAACCACGCTTTTTGCCCGGGGCGCGCTGGGCCGGGCAGGAGCCCGGATCCAGCGCTTCAAACTAGAACTTGTACACGCCCTGCACGGCGATCTCGCTCTGGTTGCCGCTGTAGCTCACGGCCGGAGTCGTCGTGTGGAGGAAAGTGGGCTCGCCGGAAGTGTCGTAGCGGCCTTCCAGACGCAGCTCGAAGCTCGCCACCGGATCGTAGCCGAAGGTCAGCGTGCCCTCCTTCAGGCTCTGCGCCGTGCCGGTCACGAGCGTGGTCCCGTCCTTGTCGTCGAGATACTCGCCGCGCAGCGAGACGCGCCACTGGCTGTTGATCTGATAGTTCACGTACGCGGCGACGCCGTCCCAATTGCCGCCGGTGAGCGTATCCGGAGTCGCGGTGCCGGTCTCCTGCCTGCCCCAATCGTAGCTGACCACGAATGACAGCGCCGAGGTCGCGTTGAACGTCGCGACGGTGTCGACGAAGGTCCGCTCCGCGCCGTAGACCGGATCCTTGCCCGCGTAGAGCTGCGCGGTGAGCGAGAAGTATTTGTTGGGATTGAAGGCGAGGCCGAGCTCGCCGGTCTTCGAGCCGTAGTCGATCTTGGTGTAGTTCCAGCCGTTGTTGACTCCGACGATCAGGCTCACCGTGCCGGTGACGGCATAGGTGGCGCGCAGGCCGGTATGGGTCATCGGCTCCGCGAAGAAGAGGAGCGAGCGCGAGAAGTTCGTATTGCCGGTCGGCGCGATGACCTCGGCACCCGCCAGGGTGGTGAACTTGCCGGCCTGCACGGTGAGCGGCCCGGCCACGTATTGCGCGAACCCCTGCAGGATATCGAACGAATTGGCGCTGGCGCCGGCACTCTCGGCGGCATCGACGATTTTCGCGTCCTCGCCGGCGATCACGTCCACCACGGCGCCGAAGCCGGACTTCGGCTGGTAGGCGAGCTGCAGTCCCGCCTCATCGAGCTGGAACGTATCGTGCGAGGTATCGAACTGATGATAGGTGTTGTACCCCGAGGAGTCGTAATAGGAGGCCGCCACGTAGCCGGACTCCGTGATGCCGGAGTTGGCCAGGATCTGCGTGAGCGTCGAGCCTGGCGAGTCCGCCGCCAGGACGCCGGCCGGCCCGGCGCCGGCCGCGGTGACCAGCGCGGTGATGTGGATTCGGTGCAACATGGACTTTCGCATGGGGCTCTTCTTTCTGCCAAAGGATGCCGGTCGGCGGGCGGGTCAAGCATTCCCCATGCCAAGTGAGTTTCGCGTTAAGAATCAATATCTTGTGATGAATCAAGACGCTGGCTCGGCCGTGATTGCACCGGCGCGGTGCGTTGTTGGGTCGACTGCCCCCAATCAGGTGCGCGAGCGCCGCGGCAGCGGTCGATGTCATAATTTCCCTGAGAGGTCAGCCTCGTCCGACATGTTTTTCAGACACGGCAAATGAGTTACGCTGCGAGAATCCCTCCGGATCTCACCCGAGCAGAGCCGCTGTCGCCTGATGGCGACAGGGGCTCTGTTTGTGCCGCGAAGACCGGGCGCGGCGCGATATTGATTGAGCGGATCCTGAGCCGACCAGCCCGGAGAGCATTGGTGTCACCTGTCCATCGAACGCAGCCGGCCGCCGCCACTCGCGTGCTCTTTGCGGCGCTCGTTATGGCGCTGCCAGCGCTGACCCCCGCGGTCGGTCAGACGCCGAGCCATCCGCACCACCCAAAGCATCCCCCGCCGAGGCAGCAACAGGCGCAGCAGCCGACGCCTCCGTCGCCGGCCCCGACGCCATTCACCTTCGGCACGGTAGAGAGGCTTGCAGAGGCGCGCGCTGCGCGGCCGTATCACATCCGCTCCACGCCGCTGCCCCGGGCGCTCGCGACGCTCAGTTACGAGCAATATGGCCAGATCCAGTTCCGGCCTGCCGCCGCGCTCTGGCACGGTCAGTCGATGTTCGAAGTGCAATTTTTCCATCGCGGCTTCAATTTCGATCGCCGGGTCAATGTCTACGAGGTGCTGCCCTCCGGAGTCGCGTCGGTGGCGTACAACCCCTCCATGTTCCAGTTCGGGCCGAAAGTGCCGCGGGTCGCGCTGCCCGCCAACCTGGGTTTTGCAGGCCTGAGCGTGCATTACCCGCTGAACACGCCGGGTTACAAGGATGAGGTGATCGCCTTCCTGGGCGCCTCCTATTTCCGGGCGCTGGGCCGAAACGGGGGATATGGCGTTTCGGCCCGTGGGCTGGCCATCGATACCGCCACGCCGGCCGGCGAGGAATTCCCCTATTTCACCGATTTCTGGGTGGTCCGGCCGCAGCCGGATCAACGCTCCATGACCCTCTACGCCCTGCTCGACAGCCCGAGCATCACCGGCGCCTACGAGTTCGACGTGCGCCCGGGGACGATCACCCAGGTGCAGGTTTCGGCGGAGCTCTTCGCGCGGCAGGCGGTGGACAAGCTCGGAATCGCCCCGCTGACCTCGATGTTCCTCTATGGCGAAAGCTCCGACGGGCGTCCTTTCGATGACTGGCGGCCGGAGGTGCACAACAGCGATGGTCTGATGATGCAGACCGGCACCGGAGAATGGCTCTGGCGGCCGCTGGACAACCCGGCGAAGCTTCAGGTCAATCGCTACATGGACGACAACCCCAAGGGGTTCGGCCTGATCCAGCGCGACCGGAATTTCGCCGATTACCAGGACCCGGATTCCCAGTTCGAGCGCCGGCCGAGCTATTGGATCCAACCGCTCGGTGACTGGGGCAAGGGCGGCATCGAGCTCATCGAGATACCGAGCGACGAGGAAATCCACGACAATATCGATGCCTACTGGGTGCCGAGCGCGTCCGTCGCGCCGCACGCGCCGATCCGGTTCTCGTATCTGATGTCGGCCTACCTGAGCTCGGGCGGCCGCTGGCCGCCGGGCGGCAAGGTCGTCGGCACCCGCTTCGGGCCGGTGCTGCACGGCGCCACGCCGGTCTCAGGCATGCGACTTGTTCTCATTGATTTTGCCGGCGGTGACCTCGACTCTCTATTGCCATCGCAGCCAGTGCATGCTGACGTGTCCGCGGACGGCGGCACGATTGGGCCTGTGACCGTTCAACGGATACCGGAGAACGGGGTCTGGCGCGTGACGATTCAGGTGAAACCCACGGGTGACCAGCCGGTCGATTTGCGTTGTTATCTCGATCTATACGGCGAAGCCTTGAGCGAGACATGGACTTACCAGTGGACACCGTCGGGAGCGTAGCCATGCCGCCCGATAAAGCGGTGCGCCGCGCCGGGCATTGGCGCAGGGCGCTCTTCCTGGCATTGACGCTGCTCACGGCCGGGGCGGCCACCGGGATGATGGGTGACATTCTGGCCGCCAACGGCCTGACCGGACTCAAGCGGGCGGGCCTGGTGCTCTTCTTCATCCTGTTCGTCTGGATCACGGGCGCCTTCTGGACGGCCGTTGCCGGCTGCCTGGTGCGTCTGCGGGGCGGGGACCCCGTGGCGCTCAAGCCGCAGGAGGTCGCCGGCCGGCCCCTGACCGGCCGCACCGCGATCATCATGCCGATCTACAACGAGGACACCGGGCGCGTCATGGCCGGGCTCGATGTCATCTGGTCCTCGCTCGCGCGGCTGCCGGAGCAGGGCGCATTCGATCTTTTCGTCCTGTCGGATACCCGCAAGCTCGAGATCGCCGCGGCGGAAGAAGCCGCGTGGCGGGAGTTGAGCGCGCGCCACCGTGCCCGCGGACGGATCTTCTATCGGCGCCGCGCCGAGAATGTCGGCCGCAAGGCCGGCAACATCGCCGACTTCGTGCGCGCCTGGGGCGGCGCCTACGATTACGCGATCGTGTTGGATGCCGACAGCATCATGTCGGGGCAGGCGTTGGTGACGCTGGCCCGGCTCATGGACGCGCACCCCCAGGCGGGCATCATCCAGGCGCTGCCCATGCCGGCGGGCCGGGAGACGTTCTTCGCGCGCCTGATCCAGTTTGCCGCGCGGCTCTCGAGTCCGATGCTCGCGAGCGGGCTCGCCTGGTGGCAGCTCGGCGAGGGCAACTACTGGGGTCACAACGCGATCCTGCGCCTGAAGCCGTTCGCCGCCTTCTGCGACCTGCCGCGGCTGCCCGGCGCTCCGCCGCTCGGCGGGGAGATCCTCAGCCACGATTTCGTCGAGGCCGCGTTCATGCGGCGGGCGGGATACCAGGTCTGGCTGATACCCGACGACACCGGCAGCTGGGAGGAAGTCCCGTCGAACATCATCGACTACGCGGCGCGTGATCGCCGCTGGGCACAGGGGAATCTGCAGCACCTCGGCCTGCTGCCCATGCGCGGGCTGCACTGGCTCAGCCGGCTGCACCTCATCACGGGTGTGCTCTCCTATGCCAGCTCACCGCTCTGGCTGCTGGTGCTGCTGCTGAGCTCCACGGTCGTGATCCTCGATGCCATTCACGGCTACCAGTACTTCAAGCCGGGCTCCTACGCGCTCTTTCCCACCTGGCCGCAGTACCGTGACAGGGAGATCGTGGCGCTGCTGTCGATCACGGTGGCCGTGCTCTTCCTGCCCAAGTTCTTCGGCGCGCTGCTCGCGCTGAAGGACAAGAGATTGCGGCGGGGCTTCGGCGGCGGACCGCGGCTCTTCCTGAGCCTCGGCATCGAGCAGCTCTTCAGCATCCTGCTGGCGCCCGCGATGATGCTCTTCCACACGACCTTCGTCGTGACCACGCTGATGGGCAAGCCGGTCGTCTGGCACGCGCAGGAGCGTGGCGACCGCGGCATCGGCGTGATCGAAGCGCTGCTGCGGCACAAGTGGCATCTCGCGATCGGCATCGTCTGGGGAGCGGTGATCCTGACGTTCGCGCCGCGATATATCTGGTGGCTGCTGCCGGTGCTGGCGGGCATGGTGCTGGCCGTGCCGCTGACGGTGATCACGAGCCACACCGGCGCGGGGCTGTGGCTGCGCAAGCATCGCCTCCTGCTCACGCCCGAGGAGAGTGAGCCGCCGGCGGAGCTGGCAGCGCTGCATGCGCGCCTCAACCCGGGTGCGGGCACCGTCGGCGTGACGGTGACCCTTACCGCCGAGCCAGGGGTCCCCAACCTGGCGGTCAAGGGCGCCATACCGGAACCCGGCGACGGCTCCGAGGCCCCGCTCGCGGTACCGGAACGCGTGCCGTTGCCGATGCAGGCGCAGCCGCCGCGTTACCTGACGGCCCGCGACGCGTTGCGGCTGAAGCGCTGGAAAAGCGTGAATTCGACGTCGACCCCGTGAGCCGGGGGCCTGCCGCCCTGAGCCTGCCGGCCATCGGCTGAGTGCTGCCGGCTGCACCGGCGTGACGCGCAGGTTCGTCTGCGTGCACCAGGGTTGCGCCTGCGCCCTCGCGCCGCGCGGTGAAATGACCGCCTCCAGGCGCCAGGCTGCTGGCATGGGCGTTGCTTGAGGCCTCCCAGGAGGATGCGATGAGCACGCGCGAATTCGTCAAGATTGCTTCCCGGCCGGCTTCCAACGACGAGGGCGGCACGTGGCCGGCCGCTGCGGCCGGCAAAGTCCCGAGCCGCCGGCTTTCGCCGCAACAGATCATTGCCGCGGCGACCCGGCTCATTGCGCGCCGCGGCAATCACCGCATCCCCTGGCCCCTCATCGCCGTCGAGGCCGGCGGTGAGCCCTTCGGCCTCGCTCCGGACTGGCTCGAGGATCCCTTCGAGCTGGTCGATCACTGCTACGCGAGCACGGCGCAGGCGCTCGCCGACAGCCTGCTGCGCGCCGAGACCGCGCCCGGCAATGCGCTCGACAAGTTGGCGGCATTTCTCGTCGCGGCGCTCGAGGCGCGGCGCAAGCTCGGCACCCTGCTCTCGTTCCGCCGCGGCCGTAACCTGCCCGATGCACTGCAGAAACGGCTGCACGAGCGCGACATGATGGTGCGCACACGCCTCAAGCGGCTGCTGGAGCAGGGCAGGCGTGACGGCTCCCTGGCCCGGCGCAATCCCGACAGTGCCTGCGAGCTGATTCTCGCCAGCCTGATGGTCCCGGACGTCGCCGTGACCGACCCCGAGCAGGTGATGTGGGACAGCGAGCTCGTCGAGCTGCTGCTGGCTGCCCTCGCCGAGCCCCATCCCCAGCCCGAAAGCAAATGAAAAAGCGGGCCCAGGCCGCCCTGGGCCCGCGAGCTGGCTCGAGTAAAATGGATGGCCGCTCAAAGCGCCGTCAGGCGACTTTGAGCCAATCAAGGAGACCTCGTGCTCGAGCATCTCGATCGGCTGTCACCGGATCCCATCCTCGGTCTCATGGGCGCCTTCCGCGCCGATTCGGATCCGCGCAAGGTGGACCTGGGTGTCGGCGTCTATCGCGACGATGCCGGCGAGACTCCGGTCATGCGGGCGGTTCGCGAAGCGGAGCAACAGGTGCTCGCCAGGCAGACGACCAAGACCTACGTCGGCGCGGTCGGCAATGTCGGATTCAACGAGGCGATGGAGCGGATGGTGCTGGGCCAGGGGCACGCCGCACTGGGCTCGGGCCGGCTGCGGACGATACAGGCGCCGGGCGGGTGCGGCGCCTTGCGCTTGGGAGCGGAGCTCATCCGCGCCGCGGTTCCCGATGCTGTGGTCCACGTCAGCATACCCACGTGGGCCAACCACGTCCCTCTGCTTTCGAACTGCGGGCTGAGGCTCGAGCGTTACCCGTACTTCGATCCCGCGACGGGAGGTGTGCAGTTCGACGCCATGCTGGGGTACCTCGATCGCCTGCCGCCGCGCTCCGTCGTGCTGCTGCACGCCTCGTGTCACAACCCGACGGGCGCGGACCTCGAGGACGGCGAGTGGCGCGAGCTGTTGGCGCTGGTGCGCCGCCGCGCGCTGCTGCCGTTCATCGACATGGCGTACCAGGGCCTCGGCAGGGGAGTGGCGGAAGACGCCTACGGGCCGCGGCTCTTCTGCGAGGAGCTGCCCGAGGTGCTGATCGCGGTGTCCTGCTCGAAGAATTTCGGGCTCTATCGCGAGCGCACTGGTGCGCTGCACGTGCTCAGCGCGACGCCTGCCGCCGCCGATGCGGCGATCAGCCAGCTGATGCGGATCGCACGCGGTCTCTACTCCATGCCTCCGGATCACGGCGCGGCTATCGCGCACGCCGTGCTCACCGAGGCGCGGCTGCGCAAATCGTGGGAAGGCGAGGTCGATGCGATGCGCCTCAGGATCAGGGGGCTGCGCGAGGCGGCGGTGCAGCGCCTGGCAGCTGCCTGCCCGCGCAAGGATTTCGGCTACATCGCGCGCCAGCGGGGGATGTTCTCCTACCTGGGTGTGGACGGCGAGGCGGTGCGTGCGCTGCGCGAACGGCACCACGTCTACATGATGGACGACGGCCGCATCAACGTCGCCGGGCTGCGCATGGACAACATCGGATACTTCGCGGAGGCGGTGGGCCAGGTGGTCCGCTAGCGCGAGCCGCTGTCGGACCGCCCGCGCGCTACAGCTCGATCAGACCGTCGGAGAGTTGGTTGGCCCCGGCGGGATCGGGCGGATAGTGCTCGGCCATGGCCGCGCCGCAGGCGCCGATCGCGTCCACGAAGCCGTCCACGACGCGACCTTCGCGCACACGGCTGACGAACACCTCGATGATGCCCTTCCAACGGGCCTCGCCCAGCTTCTCATGGATGCCTTTGTCCGCAACGATTTCCACGTAGCGCTCCGCGAGCGAAACGAAGAAGAGCACGCCGGAGTGGTGGGGCGTCAGCTGCACCCCCTGAACATAGAACTGCGCATGCGCGAGGCGGCTGGCGCGCGCGTGCTTCACCCGCGCGGGAATGAGCTTCAGGTGCAGGCCGGGTACGGAGAGCAGCACGACGGCCAGGACGATGAAGATGAGCAATTGGATGTGATAGATGCGCACCCAGCCGATGGGCCAGCCGGCGAGCAGGCAGACTCCCGGGAAGAGCAGGGCGAGAATCGCCGACCATAGCAGGGGCACGAGCACGTAGTGGTCGCTGGTGTGCGCCACGACGGCCACGAACTCCCCGCTGGTGTTCCGCTCCGCGGCGTGAATCGCCGCCGTGATCCGGGCCTTGTCTTCGGGGGAGAAGCGGATCATGTCACCAGCCTCCCGAAGCGCCGCCGCCGCCGAAGGAGCCGCCGCCGCCGGAGAAACCGCCGCCCCCGAAGCCTCCGCCGCCCCCAAAGCCTCCTCCGCCCCAGCCGCCGCCGCGGCCGCCGCCTCCGCTCAGCATGCCGAGGAGCAGCCAGCCGAGCCAACCGCCGCCCGAGCGCCCGTAGTAGCCGCCACGGCCGAACATCGCGCGCAGCAGCGGCAGGAAGACGAAGATCAGGATGATGAACATGAGGAAGCCGGTGCCGTTGCGCTGGCGGACCTGCCGCTGCTGCACCGCGAGCTGGTGGCCGCCGAGCACCGAAAGAATGGCGTCGCTGCCGGCCACGATGCCGCCGGCGTAGTCGCCCGTGCGGAAATGAGGGGCCATCACGTCGTGGATGATCAGGATGCTCTGCGCGTCCGTCAGTGTCCCTTCGAGCCCGTAGCCGACATCGATGCGCGCCTGCTTCTCGCCCTTGTCGATGATCAGCAGCACGCCGTTGTTCTTGCCCTTCTGGCCGATACCCCAGTGGCGCCCCAGCTGATAGCCGTAGTAGTCGATGGGATAGCCGTTGAGCGTTGGCAGCGTGACCACCACGACCTGCGTTCCATTCGCCTGGGCGTAGGCCGCGAGCTTCTGCGAGAGCTGCTCGAGCACGTCCTGGGGCAGCAGGTGTGCGTCATCGACCACCGTGCCGGTCAGTGCGGGGAAGGGCGGCATGCCGGCATCCAGCGCGCTCTGCGCGCCGGATGCCGCCGGGGTGAGCGCCGCCAGCAGAAGCAGCGAGGCCAGCAGCCAGTGTTGCCAACAGGCCGCGCGTTGCCTCTGCCCCGGGCCCACGGCGGACGGCCTAGAAGCTCACCTTGGGAGCCTGCTGCGCCTGCTCCGAGATCGTGAAGTTCTGCACCGGCTGATAACTGCCGTAGAAGACCGAGTGGTACCAGCGGCCCGGGATGGTGGCGAGCTCCGTGTCGTACTGCTGCACCGCGAGGATGTAATCGCGCCGCGCCACGGCGATCCGGTTCTCCGTCCCCTCCAGCTGCGCCTGCAGGGCGAGGAAGTTCTGGTCCGCCTTGAGGTTGGGATAATTCTCCGTCACGACCATCAGGCGCGACAGCGCGCCGCCGAGCGTCGCCTGATTGCGCTCGAAGGTTTGAAATGCCTGCGGATTGGTCAGAATGTCGGACGGGATGGTGGTCTGCGTGACCTTGGCACGCGCTGCGGTGACCGCCTCGAGGACGTCCGCCTCATGGGCGGCATACCCCTTGACGGTCGCCACCAGGTTCGGGATCAGGTCGGTACGCCGCTGGTACTCGTTCAATACCTGGCTCCAGGCGGCATCGACCTGCTGCTTCCGGGTCGGGATGTTATTGATGCCGCAGCCGCTGACGAGCAGCAGTATTCCCGCCATGGCAATCCATCCGACGCGCCCGGGGTGACGACGGAGCTCGAGCATATTGTGCCTCTTACTGCGGTCCGACTACAGCCAGCGCGTATCATAGCACTGCGTCGTCGGTTGAAAGCGAGGCTGCGATGAGCCGGTTGACACTGCCGCTTTCCGGCCGCTGCCGGTGTGGTGAAATCGAGTTGCGCATCAGCGCGCCTCCCATCCTGACCATGGCCTGCCACTGCAGCGGCTGCCAGCGGATGAGCGCCAGCGCCGATTCGCTGAGCGCGGCCATTCCGGCGGCAGGGTTCGCGGTGACGCGCGGCGAGCCCGTAGTCGGCGGCCTGCGCAATCCGGACCTGCGCCATTTCTTCTGTCCGTCGTGCATGAGCTGGATGTTCACCCGTCCGCCCGAGGCGGTCACTCGTTTCCTGCCGGAGTTCGTCAACGTGCGGGCCACGATGCTCGATGATGTGTCCTGGTTCTCGCCCTTCGTCGAGACATGCACCCGGACGCGGCTGCCGTGGGTGACGACACCGGCCGTGCACGGCTACGCCGAGTTCCCTCCGGTGGAGGATTACGCGATGCTGCTCGCGGAGTTTGCGAAAACCCTCTCTGCCGGCTAGGCGCGGGAGACGGCCCGCATCCTCAGCGGTGCTGCAGGCGCAGGCTCTGCCAGGAGCCGTCGGCCGTCCAGCCGCCGTCGACGGCGATGCTCTGGCCGTTGATGAAGCCGCTGGCGGCCGGGTCGGCCAGGAAGCTCACGGTGCTCGCAATATCCCCCGGCGTCGCGAACCGGCCCATGGGGACGCGGTCGGTGATGTCCGCATCCGAGTAGCTGCCGCCGGCCTGATCCGCGGCGTCCATCTCGGTCTTCACCCAACCGGGGCAAACGGCGTTGCAACGTACGCCGTGTCCGCCCCACTCGGCCGCGAGGGTGCGCGTCATGCCGATGAGTCCGTGCTTGGAGGCGTTGTAGGCGACTCTATCGCCGATGCCGAGCAGTCCGGCGATCGATGCGATGTTGATGATGCTGCCGGAGCGCTGCGCCAGCATGACCGAGCCCGCGGCGCGGGCGGCGATGAAGGCGCCGAGCAGGTTGATCTCGAGGACGCGGCGGAACTGCTCGGTGGACGTCTCCCGCGCCGGGCGGATGCAGCTCACCCCCGCGTTGTTCACGAGGACGTCCAGCCGTCCCCAGCGGGCCATGATCCGGCTGACGCCGGCCTCGATCAGCCGCTCGTCGGCGATGTCGCCGACGACTTCGATGGCGTCGCATCCGGTGTTGCGCACAGCAGCCAGCGTATCCGCCGGCGCCCGTAAGTCATTCAGTGCAAGAGCATATCCGCGCGCGGCCAGCGTCTGGGCAATGCAACGCCCGATACCCTGGGCGGCGCCGGTAATCAAAGCCACACGTTGGATGTCCACCGCCGCCGCGCCTCCGGAGTCGTCATGGGGGGTCCGGGAGTATACTGCGCTCAAATGAGCGGCGAGCGGATCAAGCGATTGTCGGCGGCCTTCGTTGGCGACCCGGAGGCCACCAAACATGCGCTCTACGACGCGCGCTCGGGCATCCCGCGCTTTTCCGAGGAATGGTGCCTGGTCCCGGGCCTGGACATGCTGCTCGACCTGGAGGTGATCCTGCGCGGCGCTCCGTTGCGCGGCGCCTGGCAGACCGGCCTTTCTCTTCTCATGCCGGATCGCCCGCTCGACTACCGGGGCCCGGTGGCGCGCCATCTCTATGCGGTGTCGCAGGATTTCTGCGAGCGCCTGGCCGACCTGACGGATAGCCGCATCCAGGAGATCGCCGTCCACTGGCACCGGCTGCTGCGCCCTTCCGCGAGCGCCGACACCCTGCCCGAGCCGTGTGAGGGAAAATCGCAGCATCGCGAGAAGATATTGCGCTCGCTCGCGGAGCTGGCCCTGGCGGCGATCCGCAGGGATCACCGGTTGATGCTGTACGTCGAGCACCGCCGCGCAGACCGGCACTAGGCCGATCGTCACGGGCACCGCAGCTACTTCGGTGTTCGATCGGAGGGCGCCGGCTTGCACACGGTGTCGTAGATACGGTTCGAGATCGGATCGTCGGGAATCGATACCGCCTTGCTCCGCCAGTCGGGCGTTTCATGGCTCGAGCCGACGCGCTTTCCCTGCAGATAGCCGATCGTCTTGACGGCCACGAAGGTACGTTTCGGGCAGTCGATTGCCGTCCTTTGCATGAATCGATCCATGGTGATGTCGTACGCGTTTGCACGCGGGGTCGCATACACCGTCAGGATGTCGACGAAGGTGAATGGGTCGAGCTTGTGCACCGAGTCGGTGTCCAACATGATCGTGTCGGCGGCGCCGGCGCTCTTGCCGATGTAGACCCAATGCGCCGCGAAGGCGGGCACGGGAGCGGTGACTCCGAGGAGCAGGGCGAGCATCGGCGCGCCGCCAAGGTGCCGCATGAAAAGACTCCGTCCGTTAAAGCCCGGCCCGATCATGAGCGGCTCACTGCGGCTTGGGAAGGGGCTGTAAGATGAGGACATGATGCCGGGCCCGGAATACGCGAGTCGGCTTGCCGCACGGGAAGCGGAGGCGGCCCGGCTGGAATCGGTCCAGGAGCGGGTGAGCGCCGCGCGCCTCACTCTGGGCGCCCTCGCTCTCGTACTGGCCTGGTCAGCCTGGGGCGAGCACTGGCTGTCGGCGCTGTGGCTGCTCGTGCCTGTTGGGGCCTTCGTGTGCGCAGTCGCCTACCACGCGGTTTTGCGCCGCCGCCTCGCGCACGTCAGCCGCGCGGCGGAGTTCTATCGCCGCGGATTGGCCCGCCTGGAGGATCGATGGGCCGGAGGCGGCAACCGCGGCGAGCGGTTCGGCGATATCCATCACGTCTATGGCGCCGACCTGGATCTCTTCGGCGAAGGAAACCTCTTCGAGCTGCTCTGCGACACGCGCACCCGCATGGGGGAGGAGACACTGGCGCGCTGGCTGCTGGCGCCGGCAGCCGTGGCGGAAATCCGGCTGCGGCAGGCCGCTGTCCGTGACCTGCGCGACCGCCTGGATCTCAGGGAGCGCATCGGGATCCTGGGCAGCGGTCGCGAGCCCGTCCTCCATCCGGCGGCATTGCTCGCCTGGGCGGAGGCGCCCGACGCGCTGCGGGCGCGCTGGATCGGATGGGCCGCATACCTGCTGTCCCCATTCCTGGTCGCGGCGTTGATCGCCGGATCGCTGACCGGCTTCTGGACACCCTTCCTGCTGGTTTTGACACTCGAGGCGATCACCCTGTACCGGCTCAGGGAACCTTTGCGGCAGGTCCTCCTCCCCGCGGAGCGGGCGTTCGACTTCGAAGGTCTCAAAGCCCTTACGGCGTTGCTCCTGGAGATCGAGCGCGAACGGTTCGACTCGCCGCCGATGCGCGCGTTGGCCGACGACCTCACTTCCGGTGCGATCCGCGCCTCGGCCCGCATCGGCCGGCTCGCGACTCTCGTGATGCTGTCGGAGCAGCGGAAGAACCTCATGATTGCGTGGCTCGTAGTGCCGCTGCTCTACACGCTGCACGTGGCGCTGGCGGCGGAAGGCTGGCGCCGTCGGTATGGATCGTCGGTGCGCAGATGGCTGGAGGCAGCCGGGCGATTCGAGGCGCTGTCATCGTTGGCTCAGTACAGCTTCGAGCACCCCGACGATCCCTTTCCCGCTTTCGTGGAAGGCCGCCCCTGCCTGCGTGCCGGCGGCATCGGCCATCCGCTGATCCCGCAGTCGCAATGCATCCGCAACGACGTGAGTCTTTCGGGGCCCGCCCGGGTCTGGCTGGTCAGCGGCTCGAACATGTCCGGCAAGAGCACGCTGCTGCGTTCCGTCGGCCTCAACGTGATCCTCGCGATGACGGGCGCGCCGGTGCGGGCGCGGGCCTTCGAGCTGACACCGCTGCAGGTCGGCGCCAGCATCCGCATCAACGACTCGCTGCGCGAGGGCGCCTCGAGGTTCTATGCGGAGATCACCCGGCTGCGCCAGCTGAAGGATCTTGCGGGAACCGAGCCTGCGCTGCTCTTCCTCATCGATGAGATGCTGCAGGGCACGAATTCCAACGATCGGCGCGTCGGGGCGGAAGGAATCCTGGGAGCGCTGGTCGAGCAGGGCGCAATCGGGCTCGCGACGACGCACGATCTGGCATTGACGGAGCTCGGCGGCGGCCTGGGCGAGGGCGTGCTGCGTAACATGCACTTCGAGGATCACATGGAGGACGGGCGCATGCGTTTCGACTACACGCTGCGGGAAGGCGTCGTGACCAGGAGCAACGGGCTGGAGCTGATGCGCGCCATCGGGCTGCGCGTGTAATAATAAGGCCATGGCAACACCAACCCGCCGTAGTCCTGCCCGCTGGTGCGCATGCGTGTCAGCGGTGTTCGCCGTCGCTGCAGCCGCTGCGTCACCGCCGCCGACGCCACGGCATGATGTCGTTACGGTGATGCACGGCGTCACCGTTCGCGATCCCTATCGTTGGCTCGAAAATGCCCACAGCCCGAAGGTCGAGGCGTGGATAGGCGCGCAGAACGCATACGCCGACAGCGTGATGGGCCGGTTCGAGGATGCGGCGGCGATCACCAAACGCGTGGGCCAGCTTGCAGCCACCAGCACGGAGCAATACTCGCCGCAACTCGTCCATGGCACGCTGTTCTTCATGCGCGAAACACCGCCGCAGGCACAGGCGGTGCTCGTGGCGCAGCGCTGGCCGGGCGGCCCGGAGCGGGTGCTCGTCGACACCAATCCCGCGGGCGGTCATGTGGCCATCCAGGAAGTCTGGCCGTCGCCCTCGGGAAAGCACGTCGCCTACGGCACCTCGGCGAACGGCAGCGAGGCGACGACCATTCACGTAGTGAGCACGGATACAGGGAAGGCTCTTGCCGATGCGCTCGCCGATGCGGGCGGCGGGACGACGGGTCCGAATGTCGCCTGGGACGCGGATGAGCGGGGACTGACTTACGGGCGGTTGCCGCATGGCTCGCAGTTCGGGATCTCGCTCTATCACCACGTCCTCGGGACCTCGCAAGCGAGCGATCGGCCCGAGTTCGGACAGGGTCTCTCGCCCATCGCGGAGTACCAACTCCTCACTTCGCCCGACGCGGCGGAGGCGGCCGCGCTGATCCAGTTCGGCGATGCGACGCCGTTCAGGGTGTATCTGCGCAGTCACGCAAAATGGCGGCCGCTCTTTGGGACCGGCGAAGGCGTCACGGCGGGCGCGTTCGACGGCGATCGATTGTTGCTCGTGGCGTTCGGCAAGAGCGACCACGGCCGTGTCGTCGCGGTGAGCTCGGAGGGCAAGGTTTCGACTCTGGTCGCGGAGCAGAAGGACTGGGTCATGCAGGATGTGTCGCCCATCCAGGGCGGCTTTCTGCTGACCCAGCTCTGGGGTCCGGATTGGCGCGTCGATCAGTATGCGAGCGACGGCCGCTTCGTGCGCCGTGTACCGCTTCCTGACACCGGCATCGCTATCGACGCCATTGCGTCGGAGGCCGGCTCACGCCAGGCGATCGTCGCCTATTCCGGTTGGACCACCCCGAGCCACTGGGCGCTCTATGACGCGACTTCAGGCGCCGCACGCACCGTCTTTGCCGTACGGCCGCCCGATGCGGACTATGCCAACGTCCGAACGTACCGGCTTACCGCGATCTCGAAGGACGGCACGCACATCCCCGTGACGGTTCTCGCCCTGGCCTCTGCGGCGAAGAGCGCCGACCGTCCGGCGATCCTGACGTCGTATGGCGGCTACGACATACCCGTCGTCCCGGAGTTCATCGGCACGAACCTCGCATGGCTGGAGCGCGGAGGCATCTACGCCGTGGCGAACATCCGTGGCGGCGACGAGTTCGGCGAAATCTGGCATCACCAGGGCCGGCTCACCGACAAGCAGAATGTGTTCGACGACTTCGCCGCGGCAACGCAGGCGTTGGTCTCGGCCGGCTGGACCTCGCCGCGGCACCTGGGCATCGTCGGCGGCAGCAACGGCGGCCTGCTGATGGGCGCGGAGCTGATACAGCATCCGGCGCTCTACCGGGCCGTCGTGAGCTATGTCGGAATCTACGACACGCTGCGGCACCAGCTGTGGCCCAACGGCAGGTACAACGAAGCCGAGTACGGAACCGTCGCCAATGCGTCGGAGTTCCGTGCCCTGCATGCTTATTCACCGTATTACAATGTGCGTCCGCAAACACAATATCCGGCGGTGTTGCTGGAGACGGGCGAGAACGACGCACGGGTTGCCCCTTGGCAATCCCGCAAATTCGCCGCCGCCCTGCAAGCGTCGACCACATCAGGGCGGCCGGTATTGTTGCTCACGCGCCGGGCCGCCGGCCACGGGAACATCGGAGCATCGTTCAGTCAACGCGTCGGGAACGCCGCCGCCTCGCTTATCTTCTTCGACAACGAGCTGCGATAGGTATTTTCGTGCCGTCGCCGACTCACAGATCGCGCAGCAGGTAGACCGAGCAACCCGCAACGGTAAACAGAGCAACCCAGAGAAGCCCTGCCATCAGGAGAGTCGAAGTGGCCCAGTGGTCCTCCAGGACCGGAGGGGGGTGCGGCCAATACTGGTGGAATTCCAGCAGCGATTTATGTACCTGAAACGGCAGCCACGCCGCGATGCGATCGAAATGAAACCCGTGTAACGTGCCTGCTGCGATGTTGTCGAACACCTGGTAAATCAGCGTCAGTCCGATCGCAGGGCCCGAGCTGCGGACTGAGACCGAAATGAGCAGCGCGACGACTGAATACCACGTCATTCCGAGCAACACGCCGAGGGCGGTCGTCAGATAGGTGGATGCGGGGTAGTGGAAGAGCGCGTGGGGCGGGTATGTATCGAGATAGGCCCAGGCGGCGCCGAAGATGATCTGAGTTCCATACAACGCCACGCAGATTGCCGGTATGAGTAGGAGCTTCCCGAGGAGCCAGGTCTCCTTCGATATTCCATCGATGATGTTCTGACGGCTCGTTCTCCACTCGAATTCGCTGGAAACGGTCAGCGCCACCAGGACGGCGCTGAAAATGCTCGCCACGGGCGCGCCCGCGGTGAGGACCACCTCCCAGGCATTCGGAAAGCCCAGATAGGGGCCGCGATGATGCGGATGTCTGCTGTAAAGCGATACTCCAAGCACGAATATCGTGAGCGTGAGGAATGATAGATAGACGATCCAGGTGGCCAGGCGTTTCCGCAGCCTGAACCACTCGAGCGAGAGGGCTTCGCGCACTACGATTCCTCCTGTTCCGCCGCCTGCATGACCGCGAGAACGGACTCTTCGAGAGTCGGGCGGTGCCTGCAAAGCTCCTGGAGATATATTCCGCGGGAGGACAGGTATCGATTCAGCATCGCCGGCGCGTCATCGAGCAGATCCGTGTAGACGCCGTCATCGTCTCTGCGGATGTTCCTCGCGGATTCGTATTGCCTGACTGCTTCGAGCAGGTGGTCGGCGCTCTCGGCGCGAAGCCGAAAGGTGAAGTTGGCGTTGACGAAATCCGCCACGGCGCCGCTGCGCTGCAGGCGGCCGCGCTTCAGAATCGCTACGTGCGAACAGACTTTCTCGACCTCGTCCAGGAGGTGGGTGGAGATGAGGACGGTGCGTCCTGCCCGGGACAGCCGTACGAGGAGCTCCCGTATTTCACGCATCCCTTCCGGATCGAGTCCGTTGGTGGGCTCGTCGAGAATGAGGAATTCGGGATCTCCGAGCAGGGCGGCCGCGAGCGCCAGCCTTTGTTTCATGCCCAGCGAGCAGGCCCTGGCCGTGCGATCGGCGGCCTCGAGCATGCCGACTGCCGCCAGGGCAGGCTCGACGCAGCTTCTGTCGAGTCCCTTTATCGTTGCCGCGACCCGGAGGTTCTCCCGGCCGGTCAGGTGAGGATATAGATTAGGTTGCTCGAGTGTGCCGCCTACGCGCCCTTCCGCGAGGGCTTTGCGATTGCTCCGTCCGAACAAGGAAATGTCGCCGCACGTGGGATGGATGATGCCGAAGATCATCCCCATCGTCGTCGTCTTACCGCTGCCGTTGGGACCCAGGAAGCCGAAGATCTGCCCCTCCGAGACGGTAAAGCTCAGATCGTCGACGGCAGTCTTCCGCCCATATCGCTTCGTCAGTCCGCGAACCTCCAGGACACTCATGAGATCACGTGTGACGTGCTCTGATGCTCGAGTAACGCGTAGTGCAGCGCGGCGATGAAAGGAAGAAGGACGAGCAGCACGCCGTCACGCCAGGGCATTTCTTCGAGTGGCAGGGATATGACTGGCGAAACCAGCGCCATGATGGCCGTCCAGCCTGCAAGCGAGGAGAGGATGAGCGACCGCCACCTTCCGTTTGACGGGGGGATGCCGACGGCAACCTGCCCGAAAATCAAGAGTCCAATGGGGCCGATCAGTCCTGCGGAGACTATGCACGAGCCTTCCAGGAGTGGGAGCGTGCCGGTGACGACTGCGCCGACGGACCATGCCCATAACAGGCAGCTTGGGAGAAAGCACGTCAGTACTTCGAGCATGAGAACCGGTCCGGGGACCTGCGGCTCATGCAAGGACATCGCTCGGAAGCGCGCTTTGTAGCTCGCCTGGACGGTCCCAACGGACCAAAGGAATGACTCGCATGGGTCCGGCATGCAGTCGAGTTCGTTGGCGGCAGCGGCAATCCAGCCCGCGCGCGCCGGCGGGCAGACACCCAATGCGTGGTGCAGGAGCGCTCTCGAGGCCAGCAGCAGGAGGGTGCTCACGGTGTCATGCTTTGGAGTGCTCGTGACGCAGCCCCTGATTCGCGTCTTCATGCGCACTCACGGCCTCGCGCGCAAATGCCGCACCCGCGGGTGTCAGGCGGCAAACGCGGCGGGGTGGGCGCCCTGGGTGTGCAGGCTCCAACCACTTGGCCTCCAGGTAGCCACGGTCCTCCAGTCTGCCGAGAATGGGGTAAAGCGTTCCGCTCTTCAGACCGGTCCCTTTGGACAAAGCATACCCGTGGCGCCAGATGCGTGGCTGCTCGAGAAGAGCTGCCAACACCGCCAGAGATTGAGCCGAGCTCTTGCGAAACAGGCCCACGCAATAAGTCTACATATGGAGATTTGTTGCGTCAATCCGAGGGGCGATCGGGCAGCAGCCACGTCCCGGCCGCCAGGCGCGAGGTGGCCGTGGCGCTCAGGCCCAGCACGCGAGCCAGCTGCGCCATGGGACACCTCCAGCTGCCCGGCCGCGCGCCCGGCGGCCTTCGACAGGACCGTGGCGGTGCTTCAAGTGCGAGCTTCGCCCTGCCGCTCTGGCCGATCACCCGTCCTGATGCGATCATCGTGCGCTCGGCGGAAAGCGGAGGTTGCCAGTGAAGTGTCCGAAATGTGGTGTGGACCTGCGGCCGGTGGAACGGCACAAGCTCAAGGTCAACTGGTGTCAGTCGTGCAAGGGGATGTGGCTGGAGCACGATGAGCTCGAGCAGCTGGAGGACGAAGTCTTCGATTTCGGCGACCGCTGGAAGGGGACGCTGGTGCCGAGCTCGACGCCGACCAGCGCCAAGTGCCCCGAATGTACCGCCTGCCTGCAGCGGTTCAACTACCGGTTCTACGATCTCGAGATGGAGTTCTGCCCCAACCAACATGGCTACTGGCTCGAGGACGACCAGGACACGAAGGTCCTGGAGCTCATGAAGCGGGAAGAGGTCGATCTGGAGCGCAAGCTTCTGGCCGAGAACAAGTGGGCGGCGATGCTGCGGCACATGCACTCCGGCTCCTTCTTCGACCGGCTGAAGGATCTGTTCAGATGACCGGATGATTACAGAGGCGCCGCGGGGGGGTTGCGCCGGCAAGCGGCGCGCGATTATCATGAGCGCAGCCGTCAGCGGAGCCGTTTCAACTTAGAACTTCAACAACGGCAGACCAGGAAAGGCGTGGGGGGTATTACGATGAACTTCAGGGCGATCCGTCTCGTCTGCGTCGCGTCATTGCCGTTGTTCCTGGCAGCCTGCGCGACTCCGGTAACCATCACCTACTCGCCGAGCTCGACCATGTCTTTGCATGGCAGCGAGACGGTGGGCAACTTCGTGTACGTGCCGGCGCAGCAGGGCAAGCTCAAGGACAATCAGATCCAGAACACGGCGATCGGCAGCATCCTCCTCGATACCACGATAGCGAAGTTCTTCGCCCAGTCGCTGCTGCTGGAATCCCGCTTCGTGGGCATCGACATCAACGGCGGCGGCCCGTCGGTCCACGGCCAGATCAACCAGTTCCTCGCCGATGACCTGGGTTATCACGTCGACTGGGTTCTGGACGTCACGTACATCGTGGATTCGGCCAACGGGTCCGGCCAGTGCTACCAGAGCGAGAAAGTCCTGAAGACGCGCACCGCGAAATTCTTCAACGTCAACGGAGTCATCGACCAAGTGATCCGGCTCAACATCGAGAAGCTCTTCAAGGATCCGGCCTTCGTCGCCTGCATCAAGCCGCATTGAA